>JACXTT010009871.1_pt1 | contig 12981 bp, 13 predicted proteins | sample 9270951 | NCBI WGS metagenome assembly JACXTT01 (sample SAMN15532306, study PRJNA645909) | rock metagenome | isolation source: weathered quartz diorite | place: Puerto Rico | collected 2017-06-21 | reverse complement strand
TGTCGTGACAGCGGCCGGTCGGCCCGTCGTAAGTTGGTTAAATCAATGGAACCGCGCGAAGGGAAGTGGCAACAACGAATTGGCAAGCGTGTTGCTTAAAAGCGATGCATGGATTTTGAACGGCGATTTCGAGCGGCCTGCGGTTATGCCGAGCTGGGCATGGCTCGAGAATCGATTGCTGAGCTGAATGCTATCGACCGTGGTTGTCAGAATCGACCGGAGGTTTTGCAGCTGCGTTTGCATCATTTAATGCGGCGGAAAAGCTGGTGTCGCGCCCTGGTCATAAGCCGAAAGCTTTGTCGCGTCGCTCCACATTGCAGCGCTGGCTTTCTCCACGCCGGTTTTTGCCTGCACGAGCTCGGCAAAACCGCTGAGGCAAAAAAGCTCCTGCTCAAAGGCCCGGCTGCACTCCGCAAGGAGCCAATCTATTATTACAACATGGGTTGCTACGAAGCGCTGCTCGGAAACATGAAGGACGCGCAAGAGCATCTGGAAAAAAGCTTCAAAATGGATGCGTCATTTCGCGAAATTGCCAAGCGTGATCCTGATCTGAAGTCCGTAAAGGAACTTCTTTAATCCTGTAGTTGCCGCTGTCCTCAGCGGCTTGAACGGTGATTTCCTCTTGCGGCTGAGACAGCCGCCCCTACAGCATTCGTGATGCAACTGTATCCCGACGAATTACGCGCGCGTCTGGAACCACTGTTCCGCGACAATTTCAAGACCTTGGGCGACCTGGGTGCAGCAATGTCGCTCTGGCAGGACGGCAAACCGATCCTTGATCTTTACGGCGGCTTTTGCGATGCGGAACGAAAACGTCGATGGACGAAGGACACAATTGTGCTGGCCTGGTCGGCTACTAAAGGGCTGGCCAGCGCCTGCGTTCTTCATCTGTTGCAGGAACGCAGGATCGACCTCGACCGATCCGTGGCCGAGTTCTGGCCGAATTTTGCCCAAGCTGGCAAGGCAAAGATCACCCTTGCACAACTGCTCTCGCATTCGGCCGGATTGGCCGCGCTGGACTTGAAAGTAGATGTGCTCGATTACGCGGCGGTCATCAACGCACTGGAAAAACAAAAACCAAACTGGCCTCCGGGGACAGCGCATGGATACCATGCCCGCACTTTAGGATTCCTTCTCGACCAGTTTGTTAGGCAAGTTGATGGTGTTTCGTTAGGCGAATATTGGCGGCGGACATTCGCTGAACCGCTCAAGCTCGACATCTGGATCGGTTGGCCGGAGAAGGAAAACTGGCGCGTCGCAACGATCTATGCTGCGAAAACGGATCGCCCGCCCTCCCCGAAACAATTCTATGTCGAGGTGGCGACAAAAGGCACATTTGCGCACAAGGTTTTTATGTCCCCTTCCGGTCTCGAGGCAGTGAGTGCGATGAACAAACCGGAAATTCGCGCGCACGCGATCGTTTCCTTCGGCGGCGTCGGCAGTGCCAATTCGCTGGCAAAATTTTACGCGATGCTGGCTAATGGCGGCCGAATGGAGAACCAGCAATTCTTCTCGGAAAAGACAATCGATTGGATGACAAGAACATTGACCGACGGAATTGACCGCGTTTTTCAAATAGCGACGGCGTTTTCAGCCGGGTTCATGAAAGATTCGCAAAAGTCGAGCCGGCGCATTTTCGGTGGATCGACCTTGTCCTTTGGCCATCCGGGCGCAGGTGGCAGCCACGCCTTCGCCGATCCGGAGAACAGGATCGGTTTCGCATACGTCATGAACCAAATGCAACAGTCGGTCCTGCCTAACGAGAGATCGCTGCGGCTGCTAGATGCGATGTATCAATAGGACGGAACGCTTGGAATCGCCCGACGCTGTTAGTCGGGACGCGTCGGCCCAGGCCCGCCCAGCTTCAGCGCGCGCTGCCTATTCGCCGATAATTGTCAGCCAAATCCGACGCCGATGTGGCGCCCGGCGGTGTTCGAAAAGAAAGATCCCCTGCCATGTACCGAGCCGCATTTTCCCATCGACAATCGGAATGGTCTCGCTCGTGCGGGTTAGCACCATGCGAATATGCGACGGCATATCATCGACACCTTCGTCATCGTGCTCGTAATCGGCGTCCTCCGGTACCAGGCTGTCAAAAAATCTCTCGACATCCCGTCGTGCGGCGGGCGCCGCGTTTTCCATCATGGTCAGGCTGCAGCTGGTGTGCTGCACAAAGACGGTTACTGCACCGTTACGCACGCCTGATTTGTCTATCCTACTTTGAACCTCAGCCGTAATCTCGCGGGTACCCTTGCCGTTGCTTTCCACCTCAAGTCGGTCATGGACGACGCACATAAAATGAACGACATCGACATCGCTTATTCCAAGCCGGTGCGCTATTGAATTTTCCGGGTGCGGCGTGATGATTGAAAATGCTGGCCGACCTGGAGCGCGTGCTCTTTGATGAGGTGGCCATTCAGCGCCGGCTGGATGAGATCGCAGCCCAAATCTCGAAAGATTATCGCGATCGCGAATTGACCATCATTGCTGTCCTGAACGGCAGTTTAATGTTTATGGCTGATCTCTTGCGTCGAATTCCAGTGCCATTGAAGTTGGATTGTCTGAGTGTGGCTAGCTATCACGGCCGGGCAGAAACGAGGGGTGAACTGGTTTTCAAACAGATCGTCCTACCGGATGTGACGGGTCGGCATGTTCTTTTGCTCGATGACATTTTGGACAGCGGTGGCACGTTGAGTGCCATCCGCGCAAGAGTGGAGACGGCCAAGCCGCGTAGCATTCGCATTTGCGTGTTGTTGCAAAAAAAGAAACGGCGCCAGCATCCGGTGAAGGCCGATTATGTTGGATTTGAAATCGAAGATGAGTTTGTGGTTGGTTATGGACTCGACTTCATGGAGCGCTATCGCAATCTTCCCTGCATCGGCATTCTGCGAAAGAAATTGATCGCGCGACCGAATGAATGAAAGTACGAGTCCAATTTTTTGCCCAACTTCGTGACCTCGCTGCGGTGCAGGAGTTGGTCGTTGATCTCGCAGCAGGAGCGAGCGTGGCTGATATGCTGGAGAAAATTTACGCAAAAATTCCTTCGCTCTGCTCGCAAGATGCAACCATTCTGGTTGGGGCCGGCCTGGATTTTGTCGAACGCAATTACAAACTGAAGCCCGGAGAAGAAATCTCGATCATGCCGCCGGTGCAGGGCGGGTGAGATCAGAGGTCGGCGGTCGGAAGGCCGAGATCAGAAGTTAGAACATCCGTTTGATCCGCGTAGTCCGCGGTTTATTTCAGTCACGGAAATTTTTGAAACTTGTCGCCACTCCGAAATCACCGCTACGCACAAACTGGATGACCCCTTGCAAGTCGTCCTTCTTTTTTCCGGAGACGCGAATCTGTCTATCTTGCAATTGGCTTTGCACTTTAAATCCCTGCGATTTGATCGCTTGAATGATCTCCTTCGCTTTATTGCCTTCGAGGCCTTGCCGAATTTTCAATTCCTGTCGGGCGTGCCCAACGGACGAAATCTCAGGCTCGATTTGGTCGATATTACGAAGATCAACACCACGCTTGGAAAGTTTGCCGACGACGATTTCGCGTAAACCACGGAGTCGGGCCGCGTCTTCGGCCATGAGTATGATCTGATCCTGTTCATAGACGATGGCGGCAACGCTGCCTTTAAAATCGAATCGCGTGGCCAGTTCTTTGCGGGCCTGATTTAGTGCGTTATCGATTTCTTGTTCGTCCACTTCGGACACGATGTCGAAGGAAGGCATGACGCAATCGTACATGGCCGGGTCCAATTTGGAAATCAGGGATTCGCTTCAATGATTTTAATGTTTCCATCGATCGCACGAAGATTGATCCTCGCTTGAGGAGATGCACCCACGCTACGATCGACTTTTGTTACCGCCCCACCGGTGCGCTCCTCTTTTTCAGCGAAGTCGTTGCCAATTTTTCCATTGGACGCCTCCGCAAGAAGGTGGAACGAGGCGTCGCCCGGAATGATCGCGAAAAGGTTTCCGTCTGCGATTTGTGCCGTGGTAGAAAATTTGCGTGGATTCCACCAATCGTAGACGAGAATAATCGCCCCGGTTGACCCGGTAGCTTGGACATCGCAAAAGCAATTCCGGACGAACAGCCGCCCATTCCCAAGATTGACGCGAACATCGCCTGCCTGCATCCCAGTAACCAGGATTTCGCCGTTCTTCAATTCCAATCGTGGGATGCGTGCGGTTTGCGGAACCACCACAGTATAGTCAACGGTGCCGGAGCGATCGGAAAAGCCCCAGTTTTTCGCAGGCGGCGAGATTGTCTCGATGGAGATGGAATCTGGCTGCGTAGACACATTCACCAAGATACTGTGCAGACGCGCGGCGCTGTAGGCTTTCTTGATCGCTTGTAAATGTATCTCTGGCTTTTCCGAGCCATAAATCTCAACTGAGCCATTAAAGTTCCTCAGCGTGATCGCCCCGTTTGGATCAATCGGATAGGTGCGCTCGAACGTTCCTTCAACCGGTTCATCGGGTCCGCCGCATCCGATAAGCAGCGCGCACACCGCTGCGACTGAACACGCCGAACGCGCGTTTCGCTGCATGAGTTCAATAGTGCTTGCCGTTAGAAATAACCGAGGGCCCGCAGGAAATGGATTAGCGTCACCGCGCCAATTGCGAGAGCAACTGCTGAGACTAGCACGACGACGGCGAAAAGAAATGCCTCGATAACGAAATCTTGCCGGGCTTCTTCGTGAAAATAGTTGTGACTGATGTTGCGGAACGATGGAGCAGGGTATTTTGTGCAATGTCCGCCCGGAAAATCGAAATGCGAACTTGCCTGAAAATTGAAGTCGGTAATCTGGAAAGGACGCGCGAAAAAATCGCCCTGATAGCGCCTTTCGTTCAAGGTAACGATCGATTTCATATCCTATTTGTTTGTTTCCTCTGAGATGCGTTCAATCTGATTTTCAGATTCAAATTCTTGTGTAAGGTCATCGCTCACAGCCAAAGGATACGATCAAACGTGCGATCTTGAGTCGCTTCGTGTGCCATAGAACGGGACTCGAGAACGGACTTCTCTCAGTACCTTCGCTGACCACGTCCCGACATTCTACCGCGTTCCGTAGCGGAAGAAGGGATGTTAGCATCTGTGGCAGCGGCGGAAGATCAACGGCGCCGATCCAGCATACGGACCCGGCGTCAGAATTCGTAACTTTGTCAGGAGATGCCTCTCCGTTGAACCTGAATTCAATTATCTTTGTTCCGTTTCCCGTGCCAGCTCTCGGAATTAAATTGAGATGCTTTTCGGGGAAGGATCGATGATTCCTGGCAGGCGATTCTTGCAGACACTGCGGCATCGTAGGTGCTACAATACCTGGGACTGTGCACCCCCGATCCGGGTCCGTTCCTGATCATCAAATTTCCCAGGCAGGCGCCACTTCCAACGCGACGCTGAAGTCTGCACTGCGGGAATCAATCACCTTTTCGGCAGATCTATCGCAAGCCAGAGTTGTTGAGCTCGACCTGGGTATTAGCTCCTTTCCGTATCTGGCCGATCACCGCTTCCAGGACATGATCGTGCTCCCCGGCTCCTTCTATCTTGAACTGGCACTGGTGGTTCATCGCGAAATGTTCAAGGAGACGGCGACCGCCTTGAGAAATGCCAGATTTCAAAATCCGATCATTCTTTCTGAGGACGATACTGCCATCAAAATCAAGATGAAGAAGAAAACCAGCGCGGTCGTTGAGTACATCTTTTTCGAATCAGGCGCTGGCGAAAGTAGTGCTGAGCTCGATACCCCCTATTTCGCCAAAGTTGAAATCAATTCCGCTCAAACAGGTGTTCAAAAAAATCCGGCGAATGGATTTTGCATCGAGGAATTTCAAACGCGCGCCGCTTCGGTCATCAATGGGGCGGATTTCTATGAGCAGTTGCGACGGAATGGCAATCAGTACGGGCCGCGATTTCAGAATGTTTCCGCGCTGTGGCGATTTGGCGACGAGGTTTTGGGGAAATTGTCGGTCCCGCCAAATCAGCCGGAAAAGGGAGAGCACTATTTGCATCCGACACTAATTGATTCCATCACGCAGTTACTCGCGGCTTTTATCATCGGAGAAGGAAATACCTTCATCCTAAAATCGATCGATCGAATTGAGATCTTGGAAACGAATTTCGCGGAGACCTTATGGGCCCGGGCCACGCGACGCCCCGGAGATGCCAACGGGAGAGGGTTTACGGGTGACATCGATGTGTTCGATGCAATGGGGAAGTGCTATTTGGAACTCTATGGGGTGGCGTTCAGCTATCTGGATCGCTTCGATGGCGTCGGTAAAGATCCCGGCCAGCTAAATCTGTCTATTGCTTCCACTTTTACTGCCGAACCTCTGGAGGAGTCACTTAAATTCTGGGCCGATCGCTTTGGCGCTCCGCTCGGTGTCAAATTCGCTCCCTATAATCAGGTATTTCAGCAGTTGCTCGAGGCCGAAAGCGCTTTCCGAAAAAACAATGACGGCGTCAACGTCATTCTTTTGGGTCTGGAGGATTGGAACGAAAGGAACCAGTCAGCGCTACTAAATGCGGACCGGGAAAGGCTGCAGAAATGTTTCGAGGGGCATTTGAGATACGTTTTGCCGAACGGATTGGAAATCGTCCATTTGAACCAATATGAGACGGACTATCTTTACCACGAGATCTTTCACCACCAATCCTATTTACGGCACGGTATTCGGATAGATGACCATGATACTGTCATCGACATCGGTGCCAACATCGGATTGTTTTCACTGTTTGCGCTGGGCCGCTCCAAGGACGCAAGAATATACGCTTTTGAACCGTCTCCGGTGGTCTTTCCACTGTTAAAAGCCAACTGTGAAGCTTACGGGCCGAACATCAGCGTATTCGACTGCGGCGTTTCCGATAAACCCAAGACCGCTCCGTTCACCTTTTACGAGAAGTCCTCTGTTTTCTCCGGTTTTCATTCTGACGTGACTGAGGACAGAGAAGCCATCGAAGCAGTCGTACGCAATATGTTGGGCAACGATCTGGCAGACGATCGATCGCTCGAAGATGCGGTTAACGAACTTACCGCTCAGCGTTTGCAGCGACGAACGTTCAAATGCCGGTTGACCTCGGTATCCGATATTATCAGGCAAAACCGGATCGCTCGGGTTGATCTTCTCAAGATCGACGCCGAAAAAAGTGAGTTGGACATCATCAGGGGAATTGATGAACGCCACTGGCCGATGATTCAACAGATAGTGATGGAGGTTCACGACCGGACAAAACACGCGGCCGAACTGATCGAGAAGAGACTGACTCAAAAGGGTTACCGCTGCGTGGTCGAACAGGAGAAGTTTCTGGAAAACTCCGGGCTTTTCAATGTCTACGCCATACGAGATGAGATCAAGGTGCCGGACCTGGCATCGAATTCGAGGTGGAAAATCGACGCTGCTCTGAAGAGGAACATCGATGAGCTCTGTTCAGCGCTTAATTCATTCATGATTCATTCCAAGGCACCGATGCTTCTGTGCGTTTGTCCACGATCGCCCGAGGCGAGAAGCCGTCCGGAATTCCATGAAATCTTGGACGCGGGCGAGAGGAGGCTGTTAACAGGGATTGGCAAGATCGCGAACGTCCGCTCCATCGATTCCCAGTCGATCTTGGACCTTTGTCCGTTGTCGGACTATTATGATTCGCACAGCCATCAGCTCGGGCACGTTCCCTACACTGCGCATGGCTACGCTGCGATCGGAACGATTCTATTCCGGACGATTGCCGATCTGCAGAGCAAACCCATCAAAGTGATTGTTCTCGATTGCGACAACGTCCTCTGGGGCGGCATTTGCGGAGAGGACGGGCCACTCGGGATCCAAGTCGACGAACCCCACCGGTTGTTGCAGGAATTCATGCTCGAACAGATGAAACGCGGATTGCTGATCTGTCTCTGCAGTAAGAATAGCGAAAAAGAGGTCTTCGACGTTTTTGATCAGCGAGAAGAGATGATTTTGAAACGCGAGCACCTGGCTTCGTGGCGAGTCAACTGGCAGCAGAAATCAGATAACATCGAAGCGCTTGCGGGCGAACTGAACCTCGGACTGGAGAGCTTTCTTTTCATTGATGACAACCCCGTCGAATGCGCGGAGGTCAGAATCAAATGTCCTGAAGTACTGACGCTGCAATTGCCTCAGAAAGGCGAGGATATCCCGGGATTTCTCAACAACATCTGGGGCTTGAAGCGCACGTTTGTAACGGCGGAAGATCAAATTCGCACGAAGATGTATCAGGAGAATATTCAGCGGGAACAATTCCGGGGGCAGACAGTTTCGCTGAAAGATTTTCTTAACGGTTTGAACCTTGATATCAAGCTAGCTGCGCCAACAGAAGACCAGATTTCGCGCGTGGCGCAGCTGACCTTCAAAACCAATCAATTCAATTTTACTTCAATTCGGCGTTCCGAGAGCGAAATCAGAGACTGGTTAGCGAAAGAAAAACGGAGATGTTTAGCTGCTCACGTGAAAGATCGCTTTGGCGATTATGGATTGGTTGGCCTTCTCTTGTTTGAGCCAATCGCCGACCAATTAACGGTCGATACGTTTTTGCTCAGCTGTCGCGTGTTGGGCCGTGGAGTCGAACATCGGATGTTTTCGGAGCTGGGCCGGATAGCAGAGCGGGAGACGAAAAGATTCGTTGAGTTGCATTATCGGCCGACCGACAAAAATTCACCCGCGTTGGATTTTATCAACCATCTCCCATGGGAGGTAACGAAAGAACAGACAGGCACGTTATCGGTCAAAGCGCCGGCAAAAGAACTGGCGAATCTGCGATACGAACCTGACGAGGAAGTCCGGGCGCAGCCCAAGAGACCAGCGGAGAGTTTACATCAGAAACCAATCGATCAGGCGAAAAAATGGTTTCACAAGCTCAATCGCTCCGAGGTGGTCCAAGCGATTTGCGATGAACTTTCGAACTTTGAACAGACAGCAAAAGCTATTGAGGATTACCGTTATCGGCACGAGCCTGCTGGTGGTGCGATTGAGTTTGCACCGGGCGACAGTCTGGAAGTCACTCTTTCCAAAATCTGGCAAAAGGTCCTGGGTAGACGTCAGATCGGATTAACCGACAATTTCTTCGAGGCGGGTGGGACTTCGCTTAAAGCGGTCCAGGTAATTGCCCTGATTCAGAAGCAGTTGAAGCGCCATTTGTCCATCGTCACCCTTTTTGAATGCTCAACGATCAAGCTACTGGCTGCGAAACTGAATCGAGCCTCCGATTCCAAGAAAAGTCGTCCTGGTTTGGTGGAAGCTCAGGTGCGTGGTCGCCATCGGCGACAGGTAAAGATCAGAAGAAAGACCGCGTTAAGATGAAATTGCAAAAGGTTGGGGTTCTAGGCTCGGGGAACATCGGAACCGGAGTCGTTACTGATCTTGTTCTTCATGGCATCTCCGCTGTGGTCGTGGATGTATCCCAAGAAATCTTGGAACGGGCGACGGCAGACATTTTGAAGAACATCCGAGCTGCTCCATTGCTGGCTAAGAGGGTTCCACGAGTGAGCAAAGAGGACGCGTTGAAATGCCTGTCGTTTACGACCAGTCTCAACGATCTTTCGTCTTGCGAGTTCATCATCGAAAACGTGACCGAGGATTGGAACGTTAAGCAACCTGTCTATGAGAACCTCGACCGGCTCATGCCGCCTGAAATTTGTTTTGGCGCGAATACCTCGTGCATTTCGATCACTAAAATAGGCAGCGTTACTAGACGCCCAAAGAACGTGGTCGGCATCCATTTCATGAATCCCGTCTACGTAATGCCGACCGTGGAAGTCATCCGCGGCTACCATACCTCGGATAGGACCCTGGAAATCTTGAATCAGTTATTTTCCCAGCTGAACAAAGAGGCCATCGTAGTTGAGGATCTGCCGGGCTTCGTCTCGAACCGGATTTCACATTTGTTCATGAACGAAGCTGCGTTTGTTTTGCAGGACAACATCGCAAACGCGGAAAAGATCGACGCTCTATTTCGCAAATGTTTTGGTCACAAAATGGGACCGCTGGAGACGGCGGACCTGATCGGTTTGGATACGGTGATGCGTTCGCTCGATGTTCTTTACGAAAGCTTCCAGGATCCAAAGTTTCGATGTTGTCCCTTGCTCAGAAAGCTGGTGTATGCCGGTCACCTGGGACGAAAGACCGGCAAAGGATTTTATGTTTACCCGGAGACGTAAGCCGTCTGCTGTTAAGTGCGCGCACTTAAATCCCGACCGCGGCTCACGCCATGGATATTGATTTATGAGTAGCGACGAAGAAAGAAGCATTAGAGAATGCGTCCGGCGTTTTGTATTGAGCGCAATTACAATCGCGGAGTTGGATGACGACGACAATTTGTTCGAATCGGGAATCGTGAACTCGCTGTTTGCTGTTCAATTAATGACCTTCATCGAGAAAACCTTCCAAATCGAGGTCGGCGCAGACGATTTAGATATCGAGAATTTTAAGTCTATTAACGCAACAACCGCTTTCGTCTTGAAAAAGCGCGGATGTGCAGCCGCGTACCTGCCATAGTTCTTTCGGACTTTTGGTATTCAACCGGCTGTTACTTCACCTGCAGCCACACGCGCGATGGAATATTCATTAACGGATCAGCAGAAGGCGCGTGGCCAGGAGTTCAAGGAATTCGTGGCCTCGAACGTGGAACCGTTCGCCCAACAATGGGATCAAGATCAAAAACAACCGGACTCGATTATTTCATTGTTAGGGAGGTCCGGATATCTGGGCAGCATTCTACCGCCAAAATATGAAGGACAAGGCTGGGACGTTGTTACTTTTGGTTTGCTGAATGAGGCGTTCGGGCGTGGTTCTTCCGCTTTAACCGATCTGCTCACCGTCCAAGCCATGGTTGCCACGACACTGTTAAAATGGGGGAGCGATGAACAACGAAAAAAATGGCTCCCGCCACTGGCCAAAGGGGAATTGATCGCCGCTTTCGCCTTAACTGAACCCACTGGCGGAAGCGCCGTTGAATCATTGCGGACCCAGTTCGAGCAGGGACGTAGCGGCAGTCTTATTTTAAGTGGTCAGAAAAAGTGGATTTCTTATGGACAGCTGGCCGGACTCTTTCTCGTCTTTGGAAAACTTGGACAAGAGTCCGTGGCTTGCCTGGTTCCAAGAGATGCCGCCGGACTCGAGGTCGAGCCGATTCGGGAGATGCTGGGATTCAAAGCAGCCGGTCTAGCCCAAATCACTCTTCGGGATGTAGAGGTTCCCTCCGGCAACATCGTCGGCAAACCCGGTTTCGCTCTTTCTCATGTCGCTCCGGTGGGTCTTCAATATGGGAGGATTAGCACTGCGTGCTCAGCTGTGGGACTTTTGAGCAGCTGCTTCGTAAAAAGTATTTCGTGTGCGGCGACTCGAAAAATTGCGGACCAAATAATAGGCGATCTCGGAATGATCCGATCGTTGATTGCCAGGATGGGCACCGATTTACAAGCCGCGCGGCTCCTGTGCTACGCCGCGTGCCGGGCTGAAGACGAGCATTTGCCCGAAGCCTTTGCCAGGGCTTTGATGGCCAAATATTACAGTTCGAGAGCCGCGGTTAGGGGAGCGTCCGATGCCGTGCAAATTCACGGCGCTTCAGGCTGCCATGAGTCGTCGCCCGTGGCCCGTTATTATCGTGACGCCAAGCTGATGGAAATTTTGGAAGGCACTACCCAGATCCATGAACACCTCCTCGGGAAGATATTTCTGGACCAGGGCGCGTCAGCCTGAAACCTGATCAAGCCATATGGATGTGACATCCGTACGTGCGGCAACCGACGCGGATCTGAGGAAGATCGCTCAATTCAACGGTACAGAGAAGGCGTTTCCAGACGACGTTACAATTCAGGAACTGCTCGAGCCGAGGATTGACAAATACTCATCTGCAACCGCAGTCATCTGCGAGCACGACAAGGTTTTCGGTTTGCCTTCACTTAGTTATCGCCAGTTAAATGACAAGGTAAACCAACTCGCGCATTTGTTAATATCCAAAGGGGCAGAGCGCGATCAGATCATCGGCATAATGGTCGAACGATCGTTCTCCATGATCATTGGCCTGCTGGGAATCATTAAAGCGGGCGCCGCTTATTTACCCATATCGCCTGACAATCCGGCAGGGCGAATCGATTACATGTTGAAGGACGCCGGTGTCAGACTGCTTCTCGTTCAGGATAAGACGGCCGACAAAATCAAATTTGGCGGCACAACCATCAATCTCGAACAGCCAGAAATTTATCAGGGACCGACAGCAAACCCGGCGATCGTGAACAAGCCGAACGATCTAGCATATGTAATCTACACCTCTGGTTCGACTGGCAAACCGAAAGGGGTGATGATCGAGCACCGCTCCATCATCAATCGGCTGAATTGGATGCAACGTGGTTATCCGATTGGCGAACAGGACGTAATTTTGCAAAAGACGCCATACTACTTTGACGTGTCGATCTGGGAATTGTTCTGGTGGGCGTTTCACGGAGCCAAACTTTGCTTCCTCCGTCCGGGAGCTGAAGGCGTTCCTCTACTCATCGTTGAAACTGTAAAAAGGAACAAGATCACCGTGATGCATTTCGTGCCGTCGATGCTCAATGTGTTTCTGGAGTACTTGGAAGGAAACAAGACCAGAGTGGTGCAAGGCATGGCTTCAGTTCGGCAGCTATTCGCCAGCGGAGAAACGCTCACGCCGAGCCATGTCAGAAAATTCAACCAGATCTGGGGTAAACAAACGGGCGCGCACCTCTCTAACCTGTACGGCCCTACCGAGGCCACGGTGGATGTGAGCTATTTCGATTGTCCCGCAGGTGACGATTTGGGCAAAATTCCGATCGGACGTCCAATTGACAACACGCGCTTCTACATCATCCAAAACAGCAAACAGGTCGCCCTCGGCGAGACCGGTGAGTTCTGAAGCGCCGGAGTGGGCTTGACCCGGGTGTCCCTGAATAGTTCTGGCCTTACCCAGACGAAGTTCGCCGAGGACCTCGTTAACCCCGGCGAAAGGCACCAAAGA
>JACXTT010009870.1_pt1 | contig 12981 bp, 9 predicted proteins | sample 9270951 | NCBI WGS metagenome assembly JACXTT01 (sample SAMN15532306, study PRJNA645909) | rock metagenome | isolation source: weathered quartz diorite | place: Puerto Rico | collected 2017-06-21 | reverse complement strand
AAGTTTGCGCGTCGGCCTTCACCGGTCCCATGACGACAAACGCCAAGCCCGTTGAGCTCTCGCGACCCACGCGTGGTCCGGCGTTAACGTTCATTCCTGGTCGCGGAAGAATGATTGTTGCCGATCCAACGTTCGAAGCGATTCTGAATCATGCCCGGATCAATCGCGCTGAAGTCGTGAAGGTGCCGCTCACCAGAACATACGCTCATGACCTGCGGCAGATGCTCTCGGCGGCGCGCGAGGGATTGATCTACATCTGCAATCCCAACAATCCAACTGCGAGTATCACGCCGAAGAATGAACTGCGCGAATTTATCCGCGCGACGCCAAAGTCAACAATGATTCTGGTGGACGAGGCTTACCACCATTATGCGGACAGTGCGGATTACGAAACCGTGATCCCGCTGGTGAGTGATCATCCAAATCTGATCGTCGCGCGCACCTTCTCGAAAATTTACGGCATGGCCGGGCTGCGCTGCGGCTACTGTATTGCACAAGCTGGGACGATCAAAAGAATGCGACCGCATCAAACGTGGGACAGCGTTAACATCATGGCTCTGGCGGCGGCGATCGGGAGCCTGAACGATCCTGATCAGGTGTCTAAAGGCCACCGCCTGAACGCACAGATAAAGCAGGTTGTCCTTAATGAAGTCGGCAAGCTCGGCTACGCGAGCATTCCGTCGCAGGCAAACTTTGTCATGATCGATGTGAAGCGTCCGGTGCAGCCGCTGATTACCGCCCTACGCGAGCGGAACGTTCAGGTTGGGCGTCTATTTCCAGCGCTTCCGACGCACATGCGAGTGACTATCGGAAAGCAAGCAGAAATGGAAACATTCCTGGCGGCATTCCGCGAGATCGCTCGCTCGGCGTGACATCGGTGCGGTGAAAGTTCGATTCGCAACCGTTAGAATAATTTCGCATGATCTCTGCTCAGACAGCTCGCCGCGCCGTTTGGCGTCCGCTATGGCAACTGCCTCGGCGATTCGATCTCATCTTGTCGCTGACAAAGCGTGAACTGGCCGCGCGCTATCGCGGCTCAGTTCTCGGGATGCTTTGGACGCTGCTTACACCGATCGTAATGATCGCCATCTTCACGATCATTTTCTCGGGCATCTTCAAAGCAAAGTTTGGTGACAGCAGTTCGCAATGGGACTATGCGCTCTATCTCTTCTGCGGCTTGTTGCCTTGGAATGCATTTCAGGAATCTGTGCAGTTGTCTTCGAGCACGATCGTCGGCCATGCGAACCTGGTCAAGCGAGTGGTGTTTCCGCTCGAGACCCTGCCGATGTCCTTATCATTAGCAGCGATCGCGAACCAGCTTTTTGGAACGATTGTACTGCTCGCCGCGATAGCGGTTCTCCGTCACGAAGTTCACGCCACGATAATCTTTCTGCCACTCATCCTGATACCGCAGTTAATCGCGACGCTGGGATTTGCGTGGTTCGTCGCGTCTGTCGGAGTTTTCATTCGGGACATCGTCCAGGGCATTAGCTTGGTCCTTATGGCATGGATGTATCTCACGCCCATCATCTATCCGGAATCCCTCGTTCCGGCAGCTTACCGCGCCGCAATCAACATAAACCCCTTTACGGCGCTGGTGCGCAACTACCGTCGAATTCTGCTGGAGGGGTTATCGCCCGACTGGACGGGCTTGGGCTATTTCGCCCTTTGCGCGGCGGCGGCATTTTTGCTGGGTTATTGGTGGTTTGCGCGTAGCCGGAAGAACTTCGCGGACGTAATCTGAAAATCCCTCCAAACACGTTGTTTGCAAGAGTTTTGCTAAGAACAACGACGTTGACACTCCGCAACCGCCGTGTTAGCGTATGGATTGCCGCTCTGGCCGTGCGCTTCAGCAGGCACTACGCTCGGGTTCCTCCAGAAATGGGCGGTCGACATCCGTTCGCGCCCGAATTCATTCCGTTACTTCTCAGAACATGCCGTTCGACAAGGAAAAGACTCTGCGTGCCGCCGAGAAATACCTCGAGATGGGCAAGATTCCGGCGGCCGTAAAGGAATACTGCCAACTGGTCGAGCACGATCCCGACGATTTCACGACGCTGAACATTCTCGGCGACCTCTATGTCCGCGTCGGCAACCCTGGGGCCGCCGTGACGTGCTTCAGACGTATCGCGGATCATTATCGGAACCAGGAGTTCGCGCTCAAGGCAATCGCCATGTTCAAGAAGATCGATCGGCTGCAACCGAACGATCTGGAAATTGCCAACAGCCTTGCTGATCTTTATGCGCAACAGGATCTCGTCGTTGAGGCACGCTCGCATTACCTTGTAGTTGCGGATGCGCACGCCAAATCGGGCGACATGCAGGCCGGTCTCGAAGTGCTGCGAAAGATCGCCGACCTCGACCCGCAAAACACTAAAGTTCGGATCAAGCTTGCCGATGGTTATCTGAAAGAAGGCATGTTCCGCGAGGCCGCCGCTTCCTTCACCGAAGCGGGTTACACAATGCTGAGCCATAACTCGGTTGACGAGGCTCTTCAATTGTTTTCGAAAGCGGTCGAAGTTGCGCCCAGAGATTACGACGCGCTTAGTGGATTGCTTGCAGCGCACACAGCTCGTGGCACCGCCGACGAAGCGGCTGAAATTATTGTGGCCGCCGTCACCGAACATCCCGACGATGTCGAGCTGTTGGCGATGCTTGCGAACGCCTATCTGGAGGCTGAAGACACTGAGCGCGCCGAAGAAACTATTCGCGGTCTGATTGACAAAGACTCTTCTGCCTACGCCGGACTTCTGGATGTCGCGCGACAGTACCTGCGTCAGGACAAAGTTTCCCACGCGGTCAGCGTAGTCCAGGACGTCTCTGAGCGGATGCTGGCCGAGCGTAACGATCAGCATCTCTTGGATGTAGTCAACGAATTGTTGGCGTCGGACGCTGACAATGTCCAAGCCCTGCGCATCCTGGTCCGGATCTATTGGTGGCAGCGTGACGTGGACAATTTGAAAGCGTCGCTGGAACACATGGCTGAAGCTGCAGAGGCAGCCGACCTGGTTAAGGACGAGCGCTATGCGTTGACACAGTTGACCAGATTGGCGCCGGAGGAACCGCGTTACGCAGAACGCCTGAGCGTGTTGGGCGGTGCGGAAAAAGAAGCTGCTGCGGAAGTTCTTCCGCAGGTCGATGCTTCACCACAAACGGACGCCTCGGTGTCGTCGGATGTTGACGGAGTAAACTTCGAAGCGGTTGAGCTTGACACTGAATATGAATACGAAGTTGTTGCTGAAGGTAACACGAACGATCAGCGCCAATCTTCGGGCTCAATGCAAATCGAACGCGGGTTTGCTTTTGAGGGTCAGCCGAATGAAGTTTCAATGGAGGTCGAATCCGGCGCTGCCGTCACGGACGATGGCGATGACCGGAACTCAACCCTGCGAGCGCAAGAGCTGGAGAGTGTCGATTTTTACATCGCGCAGGGTTATGTAGACATCGCGGTTGATACGTTGGATCTGCTTGAGCGGCAATTCGGATCGCACCCCGACATTGAGAGAAGGCGACGTCGCCTAAGAGGCGAACCAGAGGAAGCGAACGTTGAGGTCGAGCCTCAGGCCGGCGATATCTCTCGTTTTGATCTCGGCGAATCGCATTCGGTCGCTCCCGTAATTAATGATCGAGTCGCGTCACCTCCGGTGCAGATAATCGATGCCGGGCTCGCAGAAATATTTGAAGAGTATCGAGAATCAGCGGAATCAGAATCCAACGGTAACGGCGATTACGAAACGCACTACAACCTTGGGCTGGCCTATCAGGAGATGGACTTATTCGAAGAGGCGCTCGAAGAGTTTCAGATTGCGGTCGGACTAGTTTCGCCCGACGACGGAACGCAACGCTATTTACAGTGCTGCAATTTGCTCGGCCACTGTTTTCTGAAGAAGAACGTGCCGCAGCTCGCAATTAAGTGGCTAAGTCGTGGCCTGGATACTCCGAATTGTTCAGATGATCAGCGGCAAGCGTTACGTTTCGACCTGGCCGCCGCTTATGAGCAGGCAGGTGAATTGAATCGGGCAATGGATCTATTCACCGAAGTCTACGGCAACAATGTTTCTTATCGAGGTGTGAACGAGCGCCTGCGGTCGTTGCAGTCGCGCATGGCGCACTAACTTGCTGCCTCTTTACCACAAAGCGACAGCGGTACCGCTTTGTGGTATTTTTGTGTTCGAAGGACGCCAAGCGCATGTCGTCACGCCTGTCAGTCATCTTTTACATCATCCTCTGTTTTGAGATCGGGATCGTCCTGACTGTGTTGCCATGGGTACCCCACGGATGGTTTGGATTGAGTGATTGGGGAAACAACTATTTTCTGTTGCTGGCCTCGCGCAAGGTTGGGTTTGGCGTACAGCGATTTATCGCCTCCGGTTGGGTGCGGGGCGCAGTTTCCGGCATCGGCATTCTGAATCTGGGCATGGGTGTCTGGGAATTGATTAATTTTCGCAAGACTGTCCGTGCGCTGGACGCTGGCCTGTCTTCTGTGAAAAGCTCCCGACCAAAGAAGCCGCAACCGCTTACCACGAATGGTACTCCAGTTCCGCAAACCGATCCTCTATCTGATTACCCGCGGCGTAAGCAAGCCATCGACGACTTCAAAGAGTCCTGAGTTCGCCGCGATTCTCGCGCAGGTCGCTGCGGCTGTTACCGCCGGTATTGATCTAATTCAAATTCGTGAGAAAGATCTGAGCACGCTCGTTCTATTCGAATTGTGCGAGCAAGCGGCCCAGCTTGTCAGCGGCACCGCGACGCGACTGTTGGTAAATGATCGGGCTGATGTCGCCGCCGGCGCGAAAGCGGATGGGGTACATCTGACGACGCGGTCGATTGATGCGAGTACGATTCGCGAGACATTTGGCCGTGATTTTGTGGTCGGAGTTTCGACGCACTCGGTTGAAGCAGCGAGCACGGCGCACGATCAGGGCGCTGACTTCGTCGTGTTCGGCCCAGTTTTCAAAACGCGCTCAAAGGAAAAGTACGGCGCACCAATTGGCACTGAGAAGTTGTCGGAAGTGACCAGCGCCCTGAGAGATTTTCCGGTGCTTGCGCTCGGAGGCATAACAGCGAGTAATGCTCACGACTGCTTGAATGCGGGCGCAAGCGGTATCGCCGGGATCAGTCTTTTCAGCGAAACCGCGGACCTCGCGGGCATCACTGCAGCCGTCAAGGGAGGTGATTAATTGATGAAGAACAAATTCGCCAGCCGCACATCGTGGCGAGAAAAGCTAGAGAAGCCACAGGATGTGAAAATAGTAAAAATTCCTCCCAAGATGTCTCGTTTCGGAAGCGGCACGATGCTGATCCCTACGCCCAAGCTGGTCGACGAGATGATTCGCAGGGTGCCGAAGGGAAAGTTAGTTGCAGTTAGCGAGTTGCGCCGCAAACTCGCGCGCGATTTCAAAACGGATGTGACATGTCCCCTCACCACAGGAATCTTTGTGCGCATCACGGCTGAGGCCGCGGAAGAGGATCGCGCGATTGGAAAGAAGCGAATCGCTCCTTACTGGCGGGTGATTAAAGACGATGGATCGATGAATCCGAAATTTCCGGGAGGCATCGCGCAGCAGACTCGTTACTTGAGCGCCGAGGGTTTCGCGGTCGCTAACAAAGGCAAGAGCCCACGCGTTCAGGATTTCGATGGGCGGCTTTTCAAATTCAAATAAAGTGGCTGCTGACGAGAACACCAACCCTCCAACTGTGTTGACGATTGCGGGGTTCGATCCGTCCGGTGGCGCAGGCATCATTGCCGACATTCGTACGTTGGTTCGCTTTGGTTGTCGTCCGACGGCTGCGATCACTTCGTTGACATTCCAAAACTCGCAAGGCGTGTTCGGCGCTATTCATGAGACGGCTGAGTCGCTGCGCGCGCAGGTTCTGCCCATCCTCAAAGAGTTCAAGGTCGCAGGTGTGAAGATCGGAATGTTGCCGACCGCCGATCTGGTAAGAGAAATTGTTCGACTGGTTCGCGATGAATATTTGCCATCACCGGTGATCGATCCGGTAATCCAGTCTTCGTCAGGACATCGCTTGATGGAAGACGAGGCGTTTGAAATTCTTGCGCGAGATTTGATGCCGCTGGCGCGACTGATCACGCCGAACATTCCTGAGGCAGAAAAACTTGCGGGGGTGAACATCATCAATGAAGAAGATATGCGGCAAGCTGCTGCCCGAATTCGTGAGCTTGGTGCGCGTTCGGTGCTGATCAAAGGTGGACACCTGGATCAGGAGTCAGGAGTCAGAAGTCAGGAGTCACGCATAGAAGCGATTGACGTTCTCGACGATGCCGGCGTTGTGACCACACTTCGCGGTGAATGGATTGATGGTCCGCCGGTACGCGGAACCGGTTGCATGCTGTCGTCGGCGATCGCAGCGGGTCTGGCTAAAAGAATGTCGTTAGTAGACAGCATTTCGGCGGCGAAGGAATTTGTCGCCGCCGAAATACTCAACGCAAAACTGAAAACTGAGAACTGATCCTATCCGTCGATCGTTACCTTTTCCATCTTCACATCTGAGCTTGGTCGGTCATTTCGATCCGTCTGCGTAGTTGCGATCGAGTTCACCACATCCTGGCCTTCAGTCACCCGACCGAAAATTGTGTAACTCGGTGGGAGCGGATAATCGACGTGCATGATGAAAAACTGCGAGCCGTTTGTGTTCGGCCCCGCGTTGGCCATCGCAACCGTGCCGGCTTTGTAACCTCGCTGGTAAACCTCAGACGACGGATTAATCTCATCGTTGAACTTTCCACCCCACGCTGACGCTCCGCCGCGACCAGTACCGGTCGGATCGCCGCCCTGAATCATGAAGCCTTTGATGCAGCGGTGAAAGATGATTCCGTCGTAATAACCTTTCTCCGCCAGCAAACGAAAATTCTCAGTCGTCTTCGGAGCGTCATCCTCAAGCAATTCGAATTTGATCGTGCCTTTATTCGTCTCAATAACCGCAGTGCGATTTCCCATTTGTGTCTCTCCTAATTGTAATTGGTGTGGCAGACAGATTAGCGGTTGCGCGCTTAAAGTGCACGCGCGGACACCGCAATATTCACGCTCCACCTGACGGATGGGCCGTCGAGCCGCTATGATGTTCGGCTAAAAACCGGGAAAGGATTCACGCTGAAGCTATGAATGTTACTCATCTGGAATGCGCCGCATGCGGCCTCAGGCATGAGGCACGACGGTTGCACAATCTTTGCGTTGAATGCGGCAAGCCGCTGCTCGTGCGTTACGACCTGGACCGGGCAGCGAAGTCTTTGACAAAGGAAAGTCTGCCCGATCGCGCCCCCGATCTCTGGCGCTATCGCGAGGTGTTGCCAGTCGAAAGCGATGACAACATTGTCAGTCTTGGCGAAGGCTTTACGCCGCTGCTACGCGCGTCGCGATTGGGTGACTCGCTCGGCATGACTGACCTTTACATTAAGGACGAGGGCCAGAATCCGACGCAGAGCTTTAAAGCCCGAGGGATGACGGCGGCGGTCTCGATGGCGAAAGAGTTGGGCGTCAAGAAGACCGCCGTCCCTTCAGCAGGCAACGCGGCGGGAGCGCTGGCCGCGTACGCTGCTCGTGCGGGAATGGAAGCCCACATCTTCATGCCGAAAGATACGCCGCGCGCAAACGTCATCGAGTGCGAGCAAACTGGCGCGCACGTGACATTGATGGACGGATTGATCACCGACTGTGGAGCTGAAGTTGGCCGCCGCAAGGAGGCTGAAGGTTGGTTCGACGTTTCAACTTTGAAAGAGCCTTACCGGATCGAAGGCAAGAAGACGATGGGTTACGAACTCGCAGAACAGTTCGATTGGGAGTTACCTGATGTGATCATTTATCCAACCGGCGGCGGCACTGGGTTGATTGGCATGTGGAAGGCGTTCGATGAGATGGAGCAGATGGGCTGGATTGGATCGAAGCGACCGCGGATGGTGACGGTGCAGGCAGCGGGCTGCGCGCCGATAGTTACGGCGTTCGAAAAAGGCGAGCGTTTTGCGGCGGAGTTCCCGAACGCGCACACGACGGCTTCAGGGTTGCGAGTGCCGAAAGCGATTGGCGATTTCCTGATCATCGATGCCTTACGCGCATCGGGAGGAACCGCCGTGGCTGTGACTGACGACGAATTGATTGCCGCGACGAAAGAGATCGGTGCGGCGGAAGGAATTTTCTGCGCGCCGGAAGGTGCGGCGTGCTTGCCCGCATTGAAGAGACTCAAGAGTGATGGTTCAGTGAAACCGAATGAGCGGGTCGTCTTATTCAATACGGGAAGTGGAGTGAAATATCTTGAAAGCTTTTCGAATTAGCACGGAGTTGTTTCTATGAAGTTGGTAACTGTGGCTCTCTTTCTTTTCGCGATGGCGGCGAGTGGACTGGCGCAATCGGCGGAGCCCGCGCCGTGGCTCTCTGACTCTGAGCGTGCAAAGTTCGAGCACCTTCGCATTGCTGGTTCTGAAGCGCTTTTCAATCTTGACTATGACGAAGCGCGGAAGAACTTCAAGGCTATCGCCGATTCGTTTCCCAATTATCCGGCCGGCCCACAGTTTCTCGCGGATACACTCTGGGCTGAGACGCTCTATCAATCACGACGATTACAGTCGTCGCTCTACGGTGACGATCAGACTTTCTATTCCACTGGCGACGATAAAGTTGACCCGAAGATTGTCGATCAGTTTCGGACGCTCACGCGCCAGGCGCGCGTGTTGACTGAAGCTCGGCTGAAGCTTAATCCGAAAGATGTCGAGGCGCTTTATTTCATGGGCGCGATCGAGGGGTTAAAAGCGTCATTCGAAGAGGCCGTCGAACGGCGACACTTTGCTGCGTTGAAAGACGGATCGGACGCGGTGGATAAGCATCGCGACGTCATCAAACTCGATCCGACATGGCGCGACGCAGAGATGACGATCGGGCTCTACGACTACACGGTGGGCGCGTTGCCGCTGCCAGTGAAACTGATCGCGGGCGTCGTGGGATTTCGCGGATCAAAGAAGCGCGGACTTGCCACACTGGAACGCGTCGCCAAAGAAGGGCGTTGGGTGCCGAACGAAGCAAAGACTCTCTTGATTGTTTTGTACACGCGCGAAAAGCGATATGCCGAGGCGGCTGCTTATGCGCGCGACCTGTCGGCGAAATATCCGCGAAATTATCTTTATCGACTGGAGGCGGCCGATGCCCTGGTGTCTCAAGCTGCACTCGAGCGAGAAACGAACAAGACAACGGCGACAAACGCGTCGGAGGCAGAGGCATTTGCGACTTTCGAATCGCTCTTGAGGGACAAATCAGTGCGCGAAACCGCCGCCCGCGAGTTCGACTTGATTCATTTCAAGTATGGCGGGCCATTCATTGCTGCCGTGCAGTATGTTCCTGCCGCGAAGGAAGTTCTGGCGTCGGCCGAATACCCAGGCGGGCAGCAAGGGATGGCGACGATGGCGCATTTGTATGCAGCCAAGGCCTTGGATTTGGCTGGGAAGCGAAACGATGCGCTGGCCCAATATCGAGTCGTGCTGACGCGTCCGAACGTTTACGACGCGCACGACCAGGCGCAGTCAGGTTTGAAGGAAGCGTACAAGAAGAAGTTTAGTTAGGAGCGCCGCTGGAGCGCACGCATCCTGCGTGCGGTTCGCAAGCATCATGCTCGCCGTCCTTAACCAACGTAAAAAGCAGGCAAGATGCCTGCGCACCGCCCGCAGGATGCGTGCGCTCCATCAATTACTTGCGATCAACCCAGGATTCCAGTGCCGTTTGTCCTGCACGTGCTGCACGTGACATGAAGTGCAGTTTGGCTTGTCGGACGCGATAACTTGCCGGCCCGCCCGAGGATCGAATGATCCGTTATGACATTTACCGCAAGTCGTGCGCGGTGTGACGAGATCGATCGGATCCCGAGTCTTATGACAGCTCGAGCAACTCAACTCACCTTCTTTGTTTCCGCCCAATTCGCGCGTCGCCTTTACGCGATAGATATGCACGGCGTGAAACTGCTTGCTGCGCCACTGATCCTCTGAATCAGACGGCAGCCGTTCGAGCTTCAGAGTATCTTTACGCTGCGCGATTTCTTCCGGATCCAATCCCGCCCACTTCCAATGTCCATTAATAACTGGATATCCGAAGGTGCCGCCATGCGGCGTCGAGACCGTCTTGCCTTTGTAAATCTTCTTGTTCTGATCGTTGTGACATGCAAAGCATGACAGCAGCGCGCCATCCGTCGCGTTGAATTCCGCCCCACGATGCTCAGCGTGACAATCGATGCAGCCGATGCCGGCGTTCATGTGCGGTGTGATCACGGTCGCTTTGAACGCCTCAGTCGTGTGACATGAAGTGCACTCTGATTCCATGCTCGTCCGCCAAGCATGACATGAAGTGCACGAGCCGGCGTTCACGTGACTGGCAATTGGCGGTTTCAAATTCATCGTTACGCGCGTGTGTGCATCTGAAATTGGCGCTGGAGCGAATGCTCGCGCATACAGTAGTGCGCCGCCGACTGATAGCAACGCGACTGGAACGATACCCCAGAGCAACATTGAGCCGGGCCAGCGCCGTTTTAGATCGGTCGTCGGAGCCCAGACTGATTGTGCCTTGCCGCTCGGCCTGCCGGTCAGCGGATAGAGCGGCGAAGGCTTGACCGCTTTCGTCGCGGCCGTGATGCGCTTATCCCAAAAAACATCAAGGGCCTTCGAACTCGTTTCCGCGGGCTTCGCTCTTCGCGCGGATGGTTTTTTCTTATGCACCGCGGCTTCAGCTTCTGCGGCAGTGATGTCGCTGGGAATTTCGAGATGAATTGTCGTGGGCAGTTCCCACATACCCGAGGCTTCGCGCTTGGTAATGGCATCCGAAGGTGAAGCCGCGATCTGTAGAGATACTTTGATCGTCAGCGCGCCTTGATCGAACACGATATTCAGCGCAAAGGGTCCGATGCCCAACACGTCGCCATCGGTGAGCGCTTCGTATTCTTCGAGCTTGCTGCCATTCAAAAGGATTGCGTTACCGGGTCGTAGATTGCGAATGTAGTAGTCGCCGTCCGCATAAGTGATGCCGGCATGAAGTCGTGAAACCGATGGATGATTGAGGAGCAGTTCGCAAGTAGGCAGGCGGCCGATCAACACACCTTCAGCCACGATCGTCACGGGATCGACCTGCAAGTCCTCGCGGACGATAATGAAGGTTGCTTCCATGCGTTGGTAGCGAGTACTCAGCCGGCAAAATAGTTATTTGTCATTTGAGATTTGGCATCTGACATTTGTTAATTGGTCCGTGCGTCCATCATTGCAGTCGTTAAGGATTTCAAATCAATCAATGACGCAGTTCCCAAATCTCAAATGCCAAATCTCAAATAATTTTTGTTCCTTACCTCACCACGAAGAACACCACCTGCACGATGTGCACAATCATCAGCGCCAGCATGAATGAAGTCGAGATCACGTGGGGCGCAATCCAGATCTTCAGCAGGCGGTGTAAGTAAATAAGCGCCTCGACGCGTCGCAGTGTTGCGGAACGTTCAATCGCTCTCAGCAACAGGTTGCGTTGTTCTTTGTCAGCGATGGCGGCCATCTCAGTTTTGAAATGCAGCCGGGCCTTCGCAAGTCGCGCCGTCAGCTCTTCGCGTTGCGTATACTCTTTCATCAAATAGCCGAGCGAGAAGAGGTGTTTGCGTACGGCAGATTGAATCAGGCGCCGTGAGTCGTCGTTTGCTCTGGCTTCGAGCTTCGCAATTTCATCACGCAATTCGGCGCGACGGCTTTCCAGATCCTCGATCAGCAGCGGATCACCTTCAATACTCGTCATGATGCGCGGCACAATCACATAACAGAGAATTCCAAACACGCCCGTCAGGATCGTCGCGTCGAACCATAGCATCAAGATTAGTGTCAGCAGCCCGCCGCCGTGACTTCCGCCATGAATCAGCAGCACAAACGCCGCGAGCACGCCGAGGTAAATGTGCGCCAGCAGCCAGTAACGCAAAGCCCCGGCGCGTTTTCGATAGACGGGTTTGCGCGCCGGATAAGTCATGACGCCGGCGATTCCCGCGAAACCAACCAGGCCGGTCAACCAACGCATCGTGAGCCAGCTTCCGCGCAGCGGTTCATTCATCCCGAACCGCCAAACCGCCCACAAAATCAAGGCGGTGATGGCTAAGGTCCCGAGGACTCCGCCGAGGTGCCACAGCCTTGCGAGCGGATCGCTTTTGTGAATGTTTCTGCCGATGGCGTGCGTCTGATCGCGGAAGACCAACCCGAGCGTCTTACCAACTTCATCAAAATATTCATGCGGGTTCACGCGGACTAGCGCGCCGGTGGGACAGTTCTCTTCGCATGAATACGCCGCACGCTTCGCGCCCTTGGGGTTTAGCGATGTGTTCTCGCAAAGATTGCATTTGATCGCGATCATGTCGTCGCCTTCGGCGATTGTCGCCGGTGCGGGAGCGCTCAACCGAAATACATTCGTGATTCTCGTCAGCGGTGCGGTGCGCGCCGGCGGGGGCAAATCGCGCGGCACCATCGAGATGGCGTTGTAAGGACATTGCGTCGCGCAATCGAAACAACCGATGCATGTCGCCGGATTGATATCAACGTCACCTTTCAGATCGCGAAAGATCGCTCCCGTGGGACAGCCGGTCAGACACTCAGGATCTTTGCAATGCATGCAGACCGAGGGTGACAGCACATGTTGCGTGTTTGTGCTGCCCGGCTGGATCGGCCGCTCGATATGAATACCGCGGCGCAACAGGCGCGACTGTCCGTGAACCTTGTGACACGCTAGCGAACAGTTGCCGCAACGAATGCACAAATCCATGTCCATCACGAGGAGGTTCACGCCATCGACAATGCCGGTTGAGATCTCTTTTTCGGCGGCCGCGAGAGTGGGTTTGTCGGTGCGGTCGGCGACGCGCGTATCATCGTCAGCCAGAGAAAAATTCGCGAAGGCTTTGCCGACTCGATCGCACAGTGCCTTGTCCTCGCGCAAAGCGATCAGCGGAATCTCAAGAACTTCGCTCCGGGCCATG
>JACXTT010009869.1_pt1 | contig 12983 bp, 9 predicted proteins | sample 9270951 | NCBI WGS metagenome assembly JACXTT01 (sample SAMN15532306, study PRJNA645909) | rock metagenome | isolation source: weathered quartz diorite | place: Puerto Rico | collected 2017-06-21 | reverse complement strand
ATACCGCCGACCACGTACACGATGCCGGTGAGGACGGCAATCCAGGCGGACAAGAAGTGCAGGTAGCGGCCCCAGCCCGATTGGCCGGTCAATATGAAGGGCAACGGCAGATCGATCAGTGAAGACGTTCCCACGGCTCCCGTTTCACCCCAATACAAACGTGGGTGCGCCAGAAGGATCGCGACGCCGCTTACCGTGAGCGCAATGACGCTCCCGGCGGTCAACCAGTGCGTGACGCGGACAAGGACCGAGTGGCGCACGCGGAGATTGTAAGGCCGCTGGCTCGGGACAGGCAGTAGACTGAGCCGCGAGGCAGCCATGAAACACGTCATTGCGATGCTTCTCCTCATCCTCATGTCTTCTGCATGCGGAAGGACCACGTCGACGTCGCACGCGCTGCCGTACCCAGTCGCTCAACGAGGCGATGTCGTTGAGTATTACGCCGGCACGAGGGTTGCGGACCCGTACCGGTGGATGGAAGCACTCGATTCGAAGGACGTCGCCGACTGGGTCAAGGCCTCAAACAGCGTGACGAAACCGTATCTGGCGGCGCTGCCGCTGCGCGATGAGCTCAACAGTCGTTTAAAAGAGCTCTGGAACTATCCACGCGTCAGCGTCCCTTATGTCAAGGGTGGAAATCTCTTCTACGCGCGCAATACCGGCCTTCAGCGTCAGGCACCGATATTCATGCGCACCGGTGTGACCTCCGAGCCGGCGCTCGTGATTGATCCAAACGCTATTTCCGAGGACGGTTCTCTCTCGTTGTCGGAATGGATGCCTTCTCCCGATGGTTCGTTGCTCGGGTACGGCCTTGCCGAGGGTGGTGCGGACTGGATGACCGTGCACGTGCGGGATGTCGCATCGCGGAGGGACTTGCCTGATGAAGTGAAATGGATGCGCTTCTCGAACATCTCGTGGACGATCGACAACAAAGGATTTTTCTATTCGCGATATCCGGAGCCGCCGAAGGGAAAGGTGCTGGAGGCCGCGCTGTCGGGACACGCGCTGTACTACCACCGGGTCGGAACGTCGCAAACCGACGACAAGCTTGTTTACGAGAGAAAGGAATTGCCCGGGTGGATCGTCATCGGCGACGTGACCGAAGACGGTCGCTACCTGCTCGTCAGCATGTTCGAAGGCTCGGAAAACAAGAACAGTCTGTACTACGCGGACCTCGGACGTTCCGCGACACCCAATATCGCAGCGGCGGTCAAGGCGCTGGCAAGTGTCAACGATGCCGAGTACCTGCCAGTCGGCAACAAGGGAGCGACTGTGTTTCTTCGGGTGGACAAGGATGCGCCGAATCGCAAGATTGTGGCCGTCGACCTGACGCATCCTGAACCTGCCGCGTGGAAAACGATTGTTCCAGAGAGGCACGAGGCCATTGAGAGCGCCGCTGTCATCGGCGATCGCCTCGTTGTGCAGTACCTGGTGGACGTGCAGAGCAGGATCCTGCTGTTCGGTCTCGGCGGCCAACCGCAGGGCGAAGTGAGTCTACCGGGACCGGGCACCGCCGGACAGATCCGCGGACGCCAGGACGCTTCCCAAATCTGGTACAGCTTCAGTTCGGTCCTTACGCCATCGACGGTGTACCGGTTCGAGCCCTCGACGCATACGAGCGAACGATTCGAAGCCCCACCGTCCGTGTTCGATGCAACTGCCTACGAGACGCGCGCGCAGTTTGCGACATCCAGCGACGGAACGCGCGTGCCGTTCTTTGTGACGGCGCGCAGGAATCTGGTGCGGGACGGCAGCCATCCGACGATGCTTTACGGATACGGCGGGTTCTCGCTCAGCACGCTGCCGTCGTATCGGCAGGACATTCCTGCGTGGCTCGAGCGCGGCGGCATATGGGTCACGGCCAGCATGCGTGGCGGCGCGGAATACGGGGAAGCGTGGCATCGCGCCGGGATGCTCGAGAAGAAGCAGAACGTGTTCAACGACTTCATTGCTGTCGCGGAACAGCTGGTCAAGGATAAGTACACGTCGCCTGCCCGGCTGGGTATCATGGGCGGTTCGAACGGAGGACTGCTGGTCGGCGCTGTTATGGAGCAGCGGCCGGATTTGTTCGCCGTCGCGCTGCCTACCGTGGGCGTCATGGACATGCTGCGCTATGACAAATTCACCGGCGGCGCGCTCTGGGCTACCGAGTACGGCTCCGCATCGAATCCGGCCCAGTTCCCGTTTCTCATCAAGTATTCGCCGGTTCACAACATCAAATCCGGCACGTGCTACCCGGCAACACTGATCACGACAGCCGACCACGACGACCGCGTCGTGCCCAGCCATTCATTCAAGTTTGCCGCGAAGCTGCAGGCCGCCCAGGGCTGTGACAAACCCGTGTTGATCCGAATCGAAGTACAGGGATCACACGGCTATCGGCCAACCGACAAACTCATCGCGGAGCGCGCGGACCAATGGGCATTTGCGGCGATGCAGGTAGGTATGCAGTAGCGCGACGCGTTTACTTCCGAGTTTTTGGATCGTCGCGATCAGAATCGCGGCCAATGCCCAGGACGCGAGACCAGAACCCGCGCTTCTTCTTTTCTGGCGGCGGCGGTTCCTGCTTGGCAACGGCCGGAGCCGGTGGCCGCACTTCAGCGACCGTCGGCGGTGCCGCATCTTGAGCGACGACGACCGGAGCGCTCGGACGGCCAAACGGAATACCCAGCGCCCTCAGCAAGTGCGCGCGATGAATCGGGCAGACGTCGATCGGCTCGGTTCCGCGAGCGAAGTATTCGGTATAGACGACGGAGTCGCGGGCGCGCCGGCAATCATCGGTCGCCAGCCGTCCGCTCGCCCCGTCGATTTCAACGCCGACGATTCCAGTCGGCGGCCGGAACGATTCGGCCTTGTCGTCGCGCGTGGCGGTCATCATGAACCGCGCCCAGAGGGGCACGGCCAGCTCCGCCGCATAACCGCCGCGGATGATCGTGCGCGGCTGGTCGTACCCGACCCAGACGCCGGTCACCAGACGCGTCGTGTAGCCGACAAACCACGCATCGCGATACTCGTTGGTCGTTCCCGTCTTGCCTGCCGCGGGCAGCCGGAATCCAATCTGCCGCGCCTGCGCCGCGGTCCCCGCGTTGACGACGTCCTGCAGCATCGACGTGATGAGAAACGCGGTCGTCGGGCTGACGGCAGGCTCCGTCGAAGGCGAGGGCGTTGCCTCAAACAGGACCTGTCCGTCACCCGTCGTCACCCGCCGAATCAGGCTCGAGCTGGCGAGCACGCCTTGGTTGGCAAAGGCGCCATATGCGGATGTGAGCGACAGCAACGTGACTTCGCCCGAGCCGAGCGCCAGTGACGGAACGGCAGGGAGGTTCTCCAGGCCGAGACGCTGCGCGTAACTGACCGCCGACGTCACGCCGATCGTCTGCAGCATTCGAACGGCCGCGCGGTTGCTCGACAGGCGTAATGCGGCGCGCATGGTGATCGCATCGCCGGCGATATGCTCATCGTCGGGAAGCCACACGTTCTGGAAGGTCGCCACTGGTTCGCTGAGGCCGGTAATCACCGTCGCCGGCGTGTACCCCTGCTCGAGTGCCGCTGCATAGACGAACGGCTTGAACGCGGATCCCGGTTGCCGCCGCGACTGCGTCGCGCGGTTGAAGTGGCTTTGCTCGAAATTGCGGCCGCCGACCATTGCCCGGACTTCACCGGTGTGCGGATCGAGTGCGACCAGCGCCGCCTGCAGCGGATCTTTCGCAGTGGCATTCGATCCGCGCCGTTTCTGCTGCTGTTCGATCGCGGCGAGCGTCCGTTCGACTTCAGCTTCCGCCGCGCGCTGCATGTCGAGATCGAGCGTCGTTTCCACCCGCAGTCCGGCGCGGTACACCTGGTCCCATCCAAACTTGGCAACCAGCTCCTTCCGGACCTCCTCCTTGAAGTACTGACCGAACGCTTCCTCGCCCCTGAGCGCGTCGTTGAGTTGTAGCGGAGTCGTTGCCGCCGCGCGATACATGCGGTCATCGATCGCGCGCGTATCCCGCATCGCCTGCAACACGACATTGCGTCTCGCGATCGAGCGGGCGGCGTTCACGGTCGGCGCGTAGGTTGACGGCGATTTGACGAGACCGGCGATGAGGGCGGCTTCAGCGACGGTGAGATCCGCAGCGTGCTTGCCGAAATAGCCAAGCGAAGCAGCCTCGACACCGTAGAGACCGTCGCCGAAGTACGCCTTGTTCAGATAGAGCTCGAGGATCTGATCTTTGGTGAACGTGCGCTCGAGCCGGGTTGCGAGGATCAACTCCTGCAGCTTGCGGCGGACCGTCTTATCCGGCGTGAGGAAACTGAGGCGCGCCAGTTGCTGCGTGATCGTACTGCCGCCCTGCTCCGCGCGCTGCTTGATGACGTCATTGGCGAGCGCGGCAACGAGACGAACCGGATCGAAGCCGCCATGACTGTAGAAACGCTGGTCTTCGATGGCGACGATCGCGGCGATCATGTTTCGCGAGACGCGCGAGAGCGGCACCTGCAGGCGTTGCTCCTCGAAGATCGTGAAGGCGTGGCGTCCCTTGACGTCGGCGATCGTGGTCGCGCGCGCCATCGTTCCAGCGCTGCGCACGACGTCCTGACCGGGCAGGCTGCGGACCGCCGCATAGACGTAGCCGATCGACGCGCCTATTCCGAGCCATGTGCCGAGGCAGAGGATCACGAGGACGACGAGGGCGAGGGAGCGATGAGCGTTGACGAACGCTTCGACTCGTTTGGGATCCGGAATGCGCACTGGAATTACGCGCTGCGGAGCAACGGTTGTGCCGTTCTATTAACCATAGAGTTGCCCTGAGTTTGCGCTCATCTACATGAATCCACTGTCGAGCTGTCACGGAACGGGTGTAAGAACTACATGATTATATACTTTACACAAGGGTTCTAATTCACTAAGATTGCTTTCGTGCTGCTGGTTTCCGCTTCCGCTGCAAGGGTTTACGGGATTGCGCTTGTTCATCCAGATACGCGTGCAGTTTTGCAACACTGCCTTTGCCGAACACGCGTTCAATTACTTCGTCCGACGTTAAATGCTTTGCGTGCTTGGATTTAGCCATGCCTGAAACCAGACCCTCTCTCGACTTGCTGTCCATGCTCGATGCCTACGACACCGACATCGAGTGCCGGACCTATTTGGAAGAGCTCAGATGGCCCAAAGGCATCGCATGTCCACGTTGCCAGCACACAACCATCAGCCGCATCAAGGCTCGCAAGGTGTTCGATTGCGATGGATGCCGGTACCAGTTCAGCGTCACCGCTGGCACCTTGTTCCATGACTCGCATCTGCCGCTGCCGAAGTGGTTCCTCGCGATCTATCTGATGTGCGAATCGAAGAAAGGCATGAGCGCGAATCAACTCAAGCGCATGCTCAAGGTGTCGTACAAAACCGCGTGGTACCTCTGTCACCGCATCCGCGCAGCAATGGCCGAAGTGAACGCTGCGCAGTTGAGCGGCACGGTTGAAGTCGATGAAACCTACGTCGGTCGCGGTCGCGGCATGGGTCCGGGCAACCGTGATCGGCACACGATGATCCTCGCGGCGATTCAACGCGGCGGACAGCTGCGCATCCGCAAGGCCGCAGGGAAGCGCGCGACTCGGCAAGAGCTGCACGGCTTCGTCAAGGAGGCCGTCTCCGATGGCGCCGCGAATATTTACACCGACAGCGCGCGTGGCTACATCGGTATCGCCGACGACGACACAAAGCATGTGACGGTCAATCACAACATCAACGAATGGGTGCGCGGCGATGTTCACACCAACACGGTCGAATCGGTGTTCTCGCTGTTCAAACGTTCGCTCGTCGGTTCGTTCCATCAGGTCTCTTCAAAACACCTTGATCGGTATCTCGATGAATTTGAGTTCCGCTACAACAACCGGCGCAACCGATTCATGTTCCGCGACGTGCTGTTGAGACTCATGGATAAAGCAGCGATGCCGTACGGGCAGCTCATAAAGTCCGCCTGACCGCTTACGGCTGAAATCTCCGGCTAAGCAATTTATCGAACCCTGGTCGCTTTGGGCCTACAGTGATTGGCACAAGGCTTAACTCATTTCGATCTGACAATACATTGATAATTTCCGACATGAATGAAGTCCCGGCAGCATCTCTGATTTCGACTCGAAACAACAGTTTGTCGGTTGGCGAACGTTTATATGCGGCTGGAAATTGAAAGAACATCCATCCACTAGCCGGTTGATGTGGTGTTAATGGCGTAGGTCCGATTATTCTTTCGAGCCACTGATTTCGATCAGCTGGTAGTAAGTTGCCAGTGCCGCCATATACATTCGCCGCTACCCCCGCGATCAACGGCAAACGAGTGAGTGTTATCCAGTCGCTGCGGTCTGTCTTGGCGTATACAGCAAATGAAGTGACGAGAGCCGAAGCGGGCTTGAGGTTAGTAATCCTAAAAAACAACGCCACATCGGCCGCGTACTTGGCGGGCTGAGGTGTTCTGGGTGAGTCGTAAATAATCCAAAACGCCTCTCGCTCCAGAAATGCGACCGGGATCTGTACGGAGAATGGCACCCCAACCACTGGCGCTTGCGCTGGTGGCGGCGCCAACGCTGGTGGCGGCGGCAACGAGGCTGTAGCAGTCCACAAAGACCAGTACATCGCGAGACCAGCCACGCCAGCGCAAGCCATCATAGTCAGACCACGCGGGACAATTGATTGCTGCAATATCATCGGAGTGCGATAAAGCGCCACACCAAACAACAGCCACGCACCGATTAGCGCAGCATTGGCGTGAGTCGGGGCAGTCATTTTCGTGCCCCAGATCGTGAGAATGATGCCGAGCGCGAGACTGACGATCGGGTTTCCGATGAAACCTTCCATCGCGTGTACCTCCTACCACTCAGGGCAGACAAGTAGCGTCTCCCTATATGGCAGAGGTTGATCCAACAAAAATGGATCGCTCGATCCATCTCAGCGGGGAGACGCAGTGCCAGTATAGCCCTGCGTGAAGTAGATAACAGTGAAGAACTACTCTCTGTGCACCCTGTTGTTGACTCGACATCCGTGACGAATAGAATCGCAGCTTCGCCTTCGTTCGAGCTTGGTTCGGAGGTACAGCTGTATGTTCAGGACCGGCTCAGAGGACTCGCTCTTTCCCTCGCTGCAAGCGACGCCGGCTGACGCCCGCGTCATCGGCCGTTCGAGAGGTGTGGCGACACGAAGGTTCCTCGTCCAGCTTCTCACCGTCTTCATTGTCTATTTTGTCGCCGGAAAGCTCGGTCAGGCGACGACGAATATCAGAAGCAGCAACCTCGGACCCGTGTGGCCTGCGTACGGCGTCGCGCTTGCCGTGTTCCTGAAATACGGCTACCGGATCTGGCCCGCTGTCATGTCGAGCGCCTTTCTGGTCGCCCTTCAAGGTTCGGTTCCTCCACTTGCCGCGGCCGGTCAGGCAACGGGCGCGACAATGGCAGCAGCGATCGGCTCGTTGCTCCTGCGTCGAATTCCGAATTTCGATCCGTCGCTTCCGCGGCTTCGCGATGCGCTCGGGTTGATGGTCCTGGGCGCCTTTGGAAGCGCACTTCTCAGTGCGTCGCTTGGAATCCTGTCGCTGTACGCGACTGGGATTCAGCCGTATTCAGGCATACCGTCCGCATGGCTCGTGTACTGGCTGGGTGACAGCACGGGCGTGCTTCTCGTGACCCCGCTGGCATTTGCGCTGCCGCACCTGCTTGACATCCGGCGTCAACGGCGCGTCACGGAGCTGGTGGCGGTGGTTGCGCTGATCGCCGTCGGTGCCTTCATCGTGTTCGGTGATTTTTTTCAGGTTCACCTGGACATGTTCGCCTTTGCGATGCTCCCGCTGGTGATGTGGGCCGGCATCGACTTCGGAATAGCCGGCGCAACGCTTTCGGCATTTCTGATCGCCACCATCGCGACGATCCTGACGGCTCTGGGCTGGGGGCCATTCGCGTCGAATACGGCGTTCACCAACGCGGTGCTGCTCGATGCTCTCTTCACGCTGCTGGCAGTCTCCGGTCTCACGCTGGCATCGGTGATCACCGAGCGCGAACGAGCTGAGGGTGAGCGTGAACGTCTCATTCGCGCTCAGGCGGAGATGGAAGCGAGGCTTCGCCACGCGGCGGTCGTCGAGTCGTCCGACGATGCGATCGTGTCGGCGGATCTGGACGGGATCGTTCTGAGCTGGAACCAGGCCGCATCACGCATGTTCGGGTTCGCTGAGCCGGAAACGATCGGGCGGCCTATCTCGCAGTTCCTTCCGGCGGAATTGCTCAGCGACGACGCGACCGTTCTCCAACGCCTGCGCGCCGGCGAACGGATTGTGCATCTCGAACGGACTCGCACTTCTGCGTCGGGGGAAAAAGTTCATCTCTCCTCCACCATCTCTCCGCTGCGGGACGGTGCCGGTCACCTGATCGGGATCGTCAGGAGCGTCCGCGATATCAGCGAAAAAAAGCGCGCCGAGGAGGCACTGGCGCGCGCCAAGCGCAAATTGGTTCGCGTGCAGGAGGAGGAGCGGGCGAGGATCGCCCGGGAGCTTCACGACGACATCGGCCAGCGTCTCGCGCTGCTGACAGTCGGTCTGACAGGGGTCTCGGCGGAATTGCAGATGCAGGCGTCGGAAATCGCTGCCGATCTCCAATCGCTCTCTCACGAATTGCACCCGTCGAGAATCGAAGTGGTCGGCGCCGTCACCGGGATGCGGGTGTTCTGCAGCGAGTTCGCCCAGCAACATCAATTCGACGTGGATTTCCAGGCCACCGACATCACACGCCAGCTCCCGTCGAACATCTCGCTGAACCTGTTCCGGATTCTGCAGGAAGCTCTTCACAACACGGCGAAGCACAGTGGGGTCCGGCACTGTCGCGTCCGCCTCTGGGAGGCACACGGCTGGGTTCATCTCGTCATCAGTGATGAGGGGGGAGGATTCGACCTGGCAGCCACGAAGAAGGAGAGCCGCGGCATCGGTCTCATTACCATGCAGGAACGGGTGAGCCTCGTCGACGGCGATCTGCAAATCGAATCGCAGTCCGGAAGCGGCACGACCGTTCATGCGCGCGTGCCAATCACCGAGACCGATTCGGCAAATCTGGCTGGAGCCTAGCTATCTCCCGTACATGGCGGTGTGTGCGGCGTTCAGTTGTTCGCGGACATCATGGGGATCGTCGCACCGACATCCATCCGAGGAGTAGCCGCAGAACACATCGAGATTGTAGGTGGTGGCGACCTCGTCCCACAGCTGCTCGAGGCGGATCGCGGCCTTCGCGTGTCCCTCTGCGCACAGGTTGGGCGCGCATTCTCCGCAGGCGACCACGTGAGGTTGTTCCGAGGTGGACGCTCTCGCTGCGGCCAGCATCACAGACGTCACGGCGGGCCAGAAGCGCGTCTCGTCCGGCGACCCATCGGTCAACCATTGCGACATCGCTTCGTCAACCGTCAACGAAATAAAACGTCCCTCTCTGACGGCGCGGGCGACGTTCACGCCGCGTGCCTCCAGCATCGCGTGAAGTCGATTCCTGCGTTCGTCCGGGGCGACAAGGATAAAGGTTGCACCGGTGTTCAACGCGTCCGCGCCAATCGACGCCCAGTCGTCGAGGAACTGTTCCGTGGTCGAGTAGAACACCGCCTCATGGCGACGGGTGTTCGGCGAGCTGCGGTGGTCCCCTTGCTGAACGACTCGACCTCCGAGTCGCTCGGCGACGAACCGTCGCCCCTCCACGATCGCGTCCATCGCCGGCGCCAATTCACGTCCTGAATCCGATTTACAGATGTAGCCTCGCGCGCCGGTGCAGAGCGCCGCTTCCGCGACCTCCCACGATTGATGCTCGCTGACGAAGAGGATTCTGAGATTCGGATCGTGTGCGAGGATGCGGCGGGCCGCTTCGATGCCGTTCAACGTCGGGAGGCCCACATCGAGCAGGATTAGATCCGGTCGAAGATCCGCGGCTTTCTGAATGGCCTCTGGTCCGTCGGCGGCTTCGCCGACGATCTGCCAGCGAGAACTCTGTCCGAGCGTCGATGAGACGTGTCGACGCCACGGCTCGAAATCGTCGACAACCAGGACCCTGTAGGCCATTACCAGCTTCCATCAGGCTGCGGTTCCCGGGTTCGTCGTGCGCCTGCATCGATCACAACGCGATTCACGTCCGCGTCGGACAGGGCACGCGCGCACGAACACCGGCTCTCGCAGGGCGACGTGGTTTCTCCTTGTTACGTGAAAATGGAGAACAACCGTCAGGATGTCGGCAGGCACCGACCGATGACCGCACATTCTAGTCGATGTCTGACGGCGTCCCGCACAGTTGATCCGCCGCAATTTCACACGAATCTTCCCCCCCGCACCGTGAATGTCTCCTTTAGGACAAACGCCGAAATGACCCGACACCGATCCCGCCGCGGCGTTCGCACGCGAAACTCAGCCGACGCCGTCACACCTGGCCGCGGAGAATCTCACCGCGAATGATGTTGACGGCATCATGCAGTCCGGCCCACGGCGTCAGGTGGAGAAGGAAGGTGTGGCCGGGGTGTTCGGCGAATTCAAGTTGAATCCAGGTGTGGAGTCGATCCAGATGTACGCCAACCACTCGCGTCGTCCAAAGACGATTGCCGGAGGTGAAAGGGCGTTGATCCAGCGCGGCGAACCAGCAGTCCGCCACAGTCATCTCGTTGTCCAGTGCGATCGAACCTGGTGCGGGAGGCCAGTTCCGCGAGGAAAGGAAATCGGTAGCGTGGCCGCGAACGGAAGGAAGGTCCACGATTCCTCCGTGGTGTTGCGGGATGTGCGTCCGCTGCGCACCTATTTACCGCGGATCGGTGCGCCGCTGTGCCGGGTGAAGCGTGTCGGATTCTATGCGTTAACGGTCGGCGGACAAGCGAAGCGAATGACGAAGCGGACTGCGCGGCTCTACTCACGCGCGAAACGGGCGCATTCGGCGCAGAAATTTATTTTCGCGCACAGGTTTTCCACAGGATCTGCACGCCTCATCGACATCTTTTCCACAGGCTGAAACGCAACGGTAGCGACAGCAGTTGATGCATGCCGGTAGAATGACGCCGCGTCTTGAACGGGCAGCCGTAGCGGCGGCATGAAGGAGGATTGAGATGCGAGCAGAACTCATGAGACTTGCGATCACTCTGTGGGCCATCACCGCTGTTGTGGCGGCGGCTGAAGCTCAGGAGGCGGCGTGCGTCAACGACGCGCCAAACCCGTATCACATGGTGAACGACTGGGCCCACACCACACGGCCGTGGGCGCAGACCAACAACGTCTTTGTTGACGCGAAGGACAACATCTGGGTGTTCGATCGCTGCGAGGATGGCGGCTGCGCGAGCTCAAAGGTGGCGCCCATCTGGCAGCTGTCGCCCGACGGCAAGGTGCTGAAGAATTTCGGCGCCGGCATGTTCATCTTTCCGCATGCCGTCATTCCTGACAAAGACGGGAACGTCTGGGTTGTCGACGGACAGGCAAGAGAGGGAAAAGGTAATCAGGTGATGAAGCTGTCGCCCGATGGCACGGTGCTGATGGCACTTGGCAAAGCGGGTGAGACCGGCAAGGGGCTCGACGTGTTCGATCAGCCGACGTCGGTGGCCATCGCGCCCAACGGCGACATCTTCGTTTCGGAAGGGCACGCGCCGAGCTTCGGCAACTCTCGCATCATGAAGTTCGACAAGAGCGGCAAATTCATCCAAACGTTCGGCCACCTCGGATCGGGCGACGGAGAATTCAAGGGTCCGCACGTACTTGCGTTCGATTCCCAGGGACGCCTCTTCGTGGCGGATCGGAGCAACAGCCGCGTCGATATCTTCGATCAGAAGGGGAAGTTCATCGCCGCGTGGAAACAGTTCGGCCGGCCGAGCGGCATCTGGATCGACAAGAACGACATGCTGTACGTTTCCGACTCGGAATCCGAAGACGCGCCGGGCAAGGACACGAACAATCCAGGGTGCAAGCGCGGCGTGCGCGGCGGCAGCGTGAAGACGGGAAAGGTTGATTTCTACATTCCGCCTCCGCCGGTGTCAGACCCGAGACTGCCACCACCGGAAGGCGTTGCGGTTGACTCACACGGCAATATCTACCTCGCGGCGGTGCAGGCGAAGTCCGTCTATAAGTACGTCAAGAAGTGATCGACATCCTTCGGGCCGCGCCGGTGTCGTCGATCGACGACGTGCTGTCGATCATGACAGCCATTGACGGCGGGTTGCCCGATGTGGACGGGCTGAAGTGGTTCAATCGTCTGTATCTTCGCGTCACGCAACGCGTGCGTCTCGCGGTTGGCAGCACGGCGTTTCGCGATGCGCGGTTCATGTCGGAGCTCGACGTCGTCTTCGCCAATCTGTACTTTGCCGCGATCTCAGCGGGCGACGTCGATCCATCGCGCGCGCCGTCCGCGTGGCGCCCGCTGCTCGGTGCGAGGTGGAGCCGACGGAATTCGCGACTTCAATTCGCGCTGGCGGGGATGAATGCCCACATCAACCGCGATCTTCCGCAAGGAATCGTGAGCGTGTTCGAAACGCTTGGCGGTGACCTCACGACCGATCAGGCACGGCATGCCGATTTCGACAGCATCAACGATCTCCTCGAGCGCGTCGAGGGTGAAGTGAAGGACGATTTCTCTCGCGGAGTGATTGGTGTCATCGATGATGCGGCGGGTACCGTCGATGATGTTGCGGCGATGTGGAACGTGCGCGCGGCGCGGCAAGCGGCCTGGACCAACGCCCAGGTTCTGTGGGCGTTGCGCGGCGCGCCCCCTCTTCGCGACGCGTTCTTCGACAGACTCGATGGACTGACCGGGGTTGCAGGAAAGGGACTGCTCGTTCCGCGGTCGATCGACGCAGTCTGAACGACGCCGCGATACGATCGTTCGGGCGCCCGTAGCTCAGGTGGATAGAGCACCGGCCTTCTAAGCCGGGGGCCGCAGGTTCGAGTCCTGCCGGGCGCGCCAATTCCTAAAGAATTCGCGAGTTTCGATCACAAGAAAAATCGCCGGCGAACACACACCGAACAAATTGATCAGTC
>JACXTT010009868.1_pt1 | contig 12983 bp, 9 predicted proteins | sample 9270951 | NCBI WGS metagenome assembly JACXTT01 (sample SAMN15532306, study PRJNA645909) | rock metagenome | isolation source: weathered quartz diorite | place: Puerto Rico | collected 2017-06-21 | reverse complement strand
GTTTTGCGCGGACGCTCATTGAGTCGCCTGGCGATGGCGTTGAGCTTGGCTTGCGAATAGACCGAGAGATCGGTTCCTTTCGGGAAGTACTGCCTCAAGAGGCCGTTCGTGTTTTCGTTCGTGCCGCGTTGCCAGGGATTCTGAGGATCGCAGAAGTAGACCTTGATGTCGGTCGCGACAGTGAAGCGCTTGTGACCAGCCATCTCCGTGCCACGATCCCAAGTCAGCGATTTGTACAGTTCCTGCGGCAGCTTGCCAGCGTGCTTGATCAAGGCGTTGACTACAGCCTCGGAGTCCTTGCTGGCAATCTTCACCAGCATCACGAACCGGGTCTGGCGCTCGACGAGTGTTGCAATCTGGCTGTTGGCGCTGCCGAACAGCAAATCGCCTTCCCAGTGCCCGGGTATCGCACGATCTCTGCCGTGGCAGGGCGTTCACTGAACGATACGGCATCTCGGATGGGCCCGGAACCGCCATCATTCTCGAGGAAGAAGCTGGGCCCGTTCGGCCCCCGCCCCGATGGCCCATTGGGCCTTCGGAAACGGCGTGGCCGGCGATGGCCTTCGCGAAGAACGGAGGCCTGAACTTTGACATGTCGGCGATCAGCTTCGCCAGCCGCTGCTTCCGCGTCAGCGACAAGAACAACATGTTCGGTGTCGCGCCTGGGCAACCGTCACAAGTTCTAAAGCGGAATGCAAGACGGCGAAGACACCTGTGTGCCTCCGCCGTCCCTGAAGAGTCGTCCCGCGTCACGGCGGGCGGCGCTTCCTGTCTTGCTGCCTGTGCCTTCTCAGATCACGCCCCGCTCGCGCAGCCCCGCGATCTCCTCGGCTGCATAGCCCGCGTCATGCAGGACTTCCTCCGTATGCTCGCCGGCCGTCGGCGGACGCCGCGCGATTGCCGGTCCTGTACGCGACAGCGACACCGGTGTGGCGACGAGCGGCACCTGCGCGGCAGCACCCGGATACTCCACGCCGTGGAATGCGCCCGAAGCGCGGACGACTTCGTCCTCTAGCGCTTGGCGCGGCGTGTTCACCGGGCCGCCGGGAATGCGCGCTTCCTCCAGCAAGGCCAGTGCTTCGTCGCGCGTCCGGCCGGCGCACCAGTCTGACATGATGTCGCTCAGGACTTCGCCATGCTCGCCCCGCGCAGCATCGTCCGCGAAGCGTGGATCATCCAGAAGATCAGCTCGGGCCACCATGTTCGTCCAGCGCCTGAACATCGCCGTCCCGATCACCTGCGCAATGATCCAGCCGTCCTTCACACGGAAGATATCCGACGGCCCGTAGGTCGGGCTGCGGTTCACAGTCGCCTGCCGGTTCAGCCCACGCAGCGCTTCCTCGATCAGACTGCCGCTGGACAGCGTGAGCGCCGTATGCAGCAGCGACGCACCGACCTCCTGCCCCTGGCCGCTCGCCTTGCGTTCATACAGCGCCATCATGGTCCCGAGCGCGCAGCACAGCGCGGTCGAGAAGTCCACCACCGGCACCATCGACTTCATCGGATGGTCGGGCAAACCCGTCAGATGGACCGCCCCGCTCATCGCCTGCCCCACGCCATCGAAACCGACCCGGTCCCGCACGGCGGGGTCCGCACCGAATGCAGACGAGGCGGTCAGGATGATGTCTGGCTTCACCTTGCGCAGGCTGTCGTAGTCGAGGCCGAGCGCGGCGATGGTGCGCGGCGGCATGTTCGCCACGACCACGTCGGTGGTCAATAGCAGCTTGCGTACGACCGCCCTTCCCTCCTCGCTGTCGAGGTCGAGCGTGATCGAGCGCTTGTTCCGGTTGACCTGCAGGAAGAACGCGCCTTCGCCTTCGCTGGTCACCGGCGCGACGAATCGGTCTTCGCTGCCGCCTACGCGGTCGATACGGATGACGTCCGCGCCGAAGTCAGCGAGCAGCGCCGCGCAGAAGGGACCGGCGATGAACCGGCCGAAATCCAGAACCCTGATGCCTTCAAGAACTTTCATCTTGCTTCAAGCCTCATGCCTGCGGGCTGGTGCCCGATGCCGCGCGGATCTCGTCGAGCGACGCCGGGTTGTCGAGCGACGACAGATCGCCCGGCGGCGTATTGCAGTACACGCTGCGAATGACGCGGCGCATGATCTTGGAGCTGCGCGTCTTCGGCAACTGATTTACGACGTGCACCGCGCTCGGACGGAATGGCCGTCCGAGACGCTTGTCGACATGCCCGGCCACCCGGGACGCGACCGCGTCGGCGTCAACATCGCCACCCGGCTCTCCGACGACGAACACCACCAGCCGCTGCCCCTTGTCCCTGTCGTCTACGCCAATGGCAGCAGCTTCCGCGACTTCCCGCAGTTCCAGCACGACTTCCTCCACCTCGGCAGGCCCCAGCCGCTTGCCGGCCACCTTCAGCGTGTCATCTGAGCGGCCCATCATGAAGAAGGTGCCGTCCTGCCTGCGAAGCGCCAGGTCGCCATGCACCCAGAGGCCGGGGATGGTGCGCCAGTAGGTGTCGAGGTAGCGCTCCGCGTCGTGCCAGAACGACTGCGTCATGCCGACGAACGGCTGCCGGATCACAAGTTCTCCCACCGCGCCGGTCAGCGGCGTGCCACTCGCGTCGGCCACGTCCACGTCCACGCCGGGCGAGGTCGTGTTGAAGCCGCTGGGCGGGATGGGACGCACCACAACGCTTGAAAGCAGCGCGCCCGATACCTCGGTGCCGCCCGTATAGTTGATCAGCGGCTGCGTGCCGCGGCCGAAGGTCCGCTGGAACCAGCAGAAGTGCTCCGGGTCGATGCCCTCGCCGGCGGTGATCAGCAGGCGAACCGAGGACACGTCGCCCTCCAGCGCCACGTGCTCGTTGCTGGCGAGACCCCGGATCAGTGTCGGCGCTGAGCCGATATGCGTGATCTTGTGCCGCTCCACCAGTTTCGACATGCGCGACCAGCTCGGATAGTCGGGCGCGCCGTCGTAGCAGACGAGCGTCGCGCCGCGCAGCAGCGCGCAGCCCAGCACCAGGGTGCCGGCGATCCAGCCCATGTCGGCGGGCCAACAGAACACGTCGCCCGGCGCCACGTCGAAGTGGACCACGGCGTCATGGGCAATCTTGAGTGGGAAGCTGCCGTGCGTATGTACGACGCCCTTCGGCTTACCCGTGGTCCCTGAGGTGTAGATCACCATGAAGGGATCGTCCGGCCCCAACGTGACGGGGTCGGCCAGTCTTCCGGTACCGGACGCCATCACTTCCTGCCAGTCGAGATCCTGTGTCCCGGCCGCCTGCGCCGCGCCAGCCTGCTTCCAAATCACGCGCTTGAGCGCGGGCAGCCGTGCCCACGCTTCGCGCAGCGTCCCTTCCACGTCGATCCGCTTGCCGCGCCGGCTGAATCTGGTGGAGGCAATCGCCGTGGCGGCCTCGGCTGCGGACAGGCGCGCGACGATGGCATCCACGCCGAAGCCGCTGAACAGCGGCACGACGATGGCCCCGATCGACGCCAGCGCCAGTAGCGACACCGTTGCCTCGATGCCGTTCTCCATCAGCAGGCCGACCCGCTCGCCACGTCTGATGCCGATTGCCTGCAGGGCCCCCGCGAACTGGCGCACGCGGGTTCCAAGTTCCCCATAGCTGACGGTCCGGACCTCGCCGTCCTCCCGTTCCGCGACGACGGCGGCCTGGTCGCGGATGCGGGGATTGCTGGCCCATGCCAGCACGGTATTGACCCAGTTCAGCCGCCCGCCGGGGAACCACTGTGGAAATTCGCGCGGCGAAGCCGGATCAAGGTATCCCTGCGGCGGCGTGTCCCACACGATGCCGCAATACCGCATGACCACTTGCCAGTAGCGGTCGGGGTCGTTTCGCGACAGTTCGAGCAAGTCCTCATACCGCGTCACGTCGAACGCGCGCATCAGGTTGGCAATGCCGGAGGACTGCAACTCGCGCGTGCCTGGCTTCCAGGTATTGGCTTCGGTATCCATCATGTCTCGCTTCGCAATGTCTCGTGGTACTGGCTCAGGCGCGCTCGAAGATTTGTATCTTCCTGCATGAGTCGTGAAGGGGGACGGCACGCCATGTCGGCCGCCGCGCGGTAGGGGAATGCGCCCCGGATGCCGACTCAGCCGGGCAGCTTCGCCGATGGAAATTTAGGCGCACGCTTATTGCGCACCGCGTCCAGCCCTTCGCGCGCATCGGCACCAAGGAAGCCCAGCATCTCGGCGGCCAGCGAGGCATCGAAGATCGGACCCGCCATCCGCATCCAGTTGTTGATCGACATCTTCGTGGCGCGGATTGCCGTCTGGCTGCCCCGCGCCAGCGACTGGGCGACGGCCAGAGCGCGTGTCATCAATTCCTGCGGCGGCACGCAGAATGTCACCAGCCCGAGGCGCTCCGCTTCCTTGCCGTCGATGAAATCTGCGGTCATCAAGTAGTACTTGGCCTTTGCCACGCCACAAAGCAGCGGCCAGACGATGGCGGCATGGTCGCCCGCCGCAACGCCGAGGCGGGCATGGCCGTCGGTGAACCGCGCGGACTCGGAGATGATGCTGACGTCCGCCAGCAGTGCGACCGCCAGGCCCGCACCCACGGCGGTGCCGTTGATCGCTGAAATGATTGGCTTGTCGCAGGCCAGCATGTTGTAGACGATTTCGCCAGCCTCCTTCTTCACCACCGCCACCGCCTCGGGATTACCGACCATCTGCTCGACCCACGCAAGGTCGCCGCCGGCGGAAAAGGCACGGTCGCCCGCGCCCGTCACCACCACCACCTTGACCGACGGATCGTCGTTGACCACGCTCCACAGCTTCGTCAGTTCCCAGTGAAGGCGGGCGTTGGTCGCGTTCATCACCTCCGGGCGATTCAGGGTGGCAAGCAGTACGCCATCCGGCTGCCGGTCAAACAGGATGAACTGGAAGTCTTCGTAACGCATGGTGCAATGTCCTGAAAATGATAGAGCGCCTGACCTCATTTCACATAGGCGATGCGGGGACGTTTAATACCTGGCGGCCTCTCATGCCGGCAGGCTTTCGGTGGGCCGCGATGAACGAAGCGTAGGGGCTTGCGCTGCCCACGCCAACTGGCCTTTTCCGAAGCGCCAGTTCACGCGCATCGAAGCCCACACACCGCGCGTTTCATCTCGGCCGAAGCGCCGCTTCGAGAAAGGTCAATTGGTTCGCCGCCGACACGCCACTACCCTTCGGTGGTCCCGGTCACCCCCCCGACGCACACCGCACCCCGCATGGCGGCGGGGTTTACAAGAAAGATATCCAGGAGATAACGTGCATCAAGCAACACTGCCGGCTCGCAGCGGCCTATTCGTGGTCATGATGTGCTTTTTGACGCTCGTCGCGGACGGCTACGATCTCATCGTCTACGGGGCCACCCTCCCACGCTTGCTCGAAGAGCCGGGGTGGGGCCTGACACCGGCGGCGGCCGGCATGATCGGGAGCTGGACGCTCGCCGGCCTGATGGTCGGCATGGGCGCGGCCGGCCCGCTGTCCGACCGCATTGGCAGGCGCCACCTCATCATGGCCGGCGTGCTGTGGTTCTCCATCGGCTCCGTCCTCTGCGCGCTCGCCATCTCGCCGTTCTGGTTGGGCGCGGCGCGCTTCTTCACCGGCATCGGGCTGGGCGGTGTGGTGCCGTCCGCCGTGGCGCTGACTGTGGAGTACGCGCCGGCGCACCGGCGCCAGTTGTACAACGCGCTGACCCTGACGGGATATTCCGTTGGCGGCGTCATTTGCGCCCTGCTTGCAATCACGCTGCTGCACGAGCACGGCTGGCGCACGCTCTATGCGCTTGGGGCCTTCTATGCGCTGATCCTCCCGGTGATGTATGTGTGGCTCCCCGAGTCGGTAAGTTTCCTCGTCGAGCGCGGCCGCATGGAGGAGGCGCGAGTACTGGCTGTCCGGTATTCGCTCAACCTGGAACAAATCGCCCGGGAACAGGAGGCCCAGCACCCAAACGCGGCCGCCTCCGGCGCGCGCGGCTACCGAATGCTGGCGACGGAGGCACTCCGCACTTCGGCGCTGCTGTTCGCGCTGGTGAGTTTCTGCGTCCAGTTGATCGTCTATGGCCTGAATGCCTGGCTGCCGCAACTGATGCGCAAGGCCGGCTATCCGCTGGGGTCGTCGCTGCAGTTCCTGCTGGTGATGCAGTGCGGCGCCGTGATCGGCATGATCGGCGGCGCTTGGCTGGCGGACCGGCTGGGCTCCAAGCGGGTGATCATTCCGTTCTTCGCCATTGGCGGCCTGTCGCTGCTCGCGCTGAGCCAGAAGCTGGAATTCGGCTGGCTGATGCTCGCGGTGTTCGGTGCGGGCATCGGTTCCATCGGTACCACGACGCTGATCTACGGCTACATCGCCACGCACTTCCCGGCTTCGTGCCGCGGCTCGGCACTCGGGGCGTCGCAGGCATTCGGACGGTTCGGCTCCATTCTCGGCCCGCTGGTCGGCGGGTGGATCGTCGGCTCGAACCTCGCACTACACTGGAATTTCTATGCGTTCGTCGTGCCCGCCGTCGTCGCCATCATGCTCGTGCCGCTGATCCCGAGGCCGGCACGGGAACCCGATGTCGGCCCTGGCGCGGACTACCGTACCGCGGACTGAGTCCGTAACCCGCTACCCCATGAGGTGAGACCATGAAAACCGTCAGCATCAAGCACCAGTACTGGAATATCGCCGCCGACCTCCACTTCCCGCCGGACTTCGACGAGAAGAAGAAGTATCCCGCCATCATCAGTGCCCATCCGATCGGTAGCTGCAAGGAGCAGACCTCGGGCACCGTCTATGGCAGCGCGCTCGCCGAGGCTGGCTTCGTCGTCATCGCGTTCGACGCCAGCTTCCAGGGCGCCAGCGGCGGCGAGCCCCGCTACATCGAGGATCCGACGCTGCGCGTGGAGGACTTCCGCATAATCGCGGACTATCTCGTGACGCTCGACTATGTGGACGACCGCCGCATCGGCGTACTCGGCATGTGCGGCGGTGGCGGCTACTCCATCAACGCCGCCATGACGGAGCGCCGCATCAAAGCGGTGGGCACTGTCACGGGGGTCAACTACGGCCGCCTGATGCGCGAGGGCTTCAGCGGCTACGATCCGGTCGGCGCGCTGGAAGCGATGTCACAGCAGCGCACCGCCGAGGCACGCGGCGCCGCGTTGCGCGTGGACGATCTGCTGCCGCCATCGCCCGAGGTAGCAAAGCAGCGCGGGCTGACGGAGATCGATGTCTACGAGGCCACCGAGTACTACCGCACGCCGCGCGGGCAGAAGCCGCACGGCGCCAACCGTTCGCTCTTCTCTCACCAGGGCGCCGCGGTCGGATGGGATGCCTTCCACCTGGCCGAGGTCCTGTTGACGCAGCCGCTGATGGTGGTGGTCGGCGACAAGGTCGGTGCCTTCGGCGCCTACCGCGACGGCTGCGAGATCATTGGCCGCGCACGCTCGGCAAAGAAGGAACTGGTCGTGCTCGATGGCTGGTCGCACTACGACCTCTATGACAAGCCCGAGCCCGTGCGCAAGGCGCTCGACAAGCTGATCCCGTTCTACCGGGAACATCTCTGATGCGCGGGATGATCTTCCGGGGCGCCCGCGAAGTCGAGCTGGCGCACTTCGACGATCCCACCCCCGGCCCCGGAGAGACCGTGATCGAGATGAAAGCGTCGGGCATGTGCGGCACCGATCTCCACTATTACCGGCATGGCATGGCGGCATCCCTGGAGATGCTGGGCCTGAAGGACCGCATTGCATCCGACCGGATCATCGGCGGGCACGAGCCCTGCGGCGTGGTGGCCGCGCTCGGCCCGGGCGTGGAAGGCAAGGCGTTCCGTGTGGGCGACCGCGTGATGGTCTTCCATTACGAGGGCTGCCGCCACTGCGACCACTGCCGCACCGGCTGGACCCAGCTCTGCGACCATGGTGCCCGCATCCACGGCGTGCTGGCGCACGGTGGCCATGCCGATTACATGAAGGTGCCGGTGTCGTCGCTGGTGCACCTGCCGCAGGAGATGTCGTTCGCGGGCGGCGCGGCCGTGGCGTGCGGCACCGGCACCGCGTACGGCGCCTTGCTGCGGCTCGACATCAGCGCCCGCGACACGCTGGCCGTCTACGGCCTCGGCCCGGTCGGCCTTTCGGTAGCCCAGCTTGCCGCCGCGATGGGCGTCGAGGTGTTCGGCGTCGACATCAACGCGGCGCGCGTGGCCCGCGCGAAAGACTTCGGCGTGGCGCACGCGATCGACGCCACGCAGTCTGACCCCGTCGCCGAGATCCTGAAGCTGACCGGGGGCAAGGGCGCATCGTGCGCGGTGGAGTGTGCCGGCGGCGAGCTGCCGCGTGCACAGGCTGTGCGCAGCACCAGGGTGTGGGGCCGCGTCGCGCTGGTCGCCGTGGGCGGCAACCTGGTGCTCGATGCAATGAAGGACCTGATCGGCAAGCAGCGGCTGTTGCTCGGCTCGTTCACGTTCTCCGCAGTCGAGATGAAGGCTTGCGCCAGCTTTATCGCCACACGCGGCATCGCGGTGGACCGGTTGTTCACCGACACCTGGCGGCTCGACCAGGCCGCGCAGGCCTATGCCCACTTCGACAGGCAGGCGGGCGGCAAGGGCGTGTTCCTGTTCTGACCCCTGCCGCCCCCTTTCACGGTTGCCGCTGGCGGGCAACGGAGATCCAACCCCATGACGAACCGAACTATCGAACTCAAATACCCGCGCCGCCTGTACATCGACGGCGAATGGGTCGAACCCTCCACCAGCGGCCTCTTCGACGTGCTGGACTGCTCAACGGAACAGGTCGTGGCGACGGTCGCCCGCGCCGAGTCGGCCGACATGCAGCGCGCCGTCGCCGCCGCGCGCAAGGCATTCGACGACGGCCCGTGGCCGCGCATGACGCCGCTGGAGCGCGCCGGCTTCCTGGAAAAGATTGCCGCGCGGCTCGAAGCCCTGAACGACGAGTTCGCCCGCATCTGGTCACTCGAAACCGGCATCGTCTACAAGGTCGCGCAGCCGCGAATCGGGCTGTTTATCAGCGGCGCCTTCCGGCAGTACGCGGCGATGGCATCGACTTTCCCTTTCACGCAGCCGTGCCAGTCCGTCAGTGGCAACGATGCGTACCGCGTCTACGAGCCGGTCGGTGTGGTCGCCGAGATCATTCCCTGGAATGGCCCCGCCGGCCTGCTCGCCTACAAGACCGCACCGGCGCTGCTGGCAGGGTGCACGCTGGTCATCAAGTCGCCACCCGAGGCGCCATGCTCGGGCTACCTGTTCGCGCAGGTTTGCGAGGAAGTCGGGTTGCCCCCGGGCGTCGTCAACGTCATTACGGCCGAGCGCGATGTGTCCGAGGCACTGGTGCGCAGCCCGGACGTCGACAAGATCACATTTACCGGTTCGACCGCCGCGGGCCGCCGCATCGCCTCCATCGCGGGCGACCGCGTGGCGCGCGTGACGCTGGAACTCGGCGGCAAGTCGCCTGCCGTCATTCTGGACGACTACGACGTCGAAACTGCCGCTGCCACGCTCGGCAACTCCTACTTCGGCTACAACACCGGACAGATCTGCCACAGCCTGACCCGCATCATCGTGCCGCGCGCGAAGCACGACGCGATGGTGGAGGCGCTGTCCGCCATCGCGCGGCAGATCGTGCTCGGTGACCCGCTCGCGGCAGAGACCACTTCCGGCCCGCTCGCGAGTGCCCGCCAGCGCGACACCGTCGAACGCTTCGTCGCCATGGGCGTGGCGGAAGGCGCAATGCTCGCAGCCGGCGGCAAGCGGCCGCACCATCTGGCGCGTGGCTTCTTCTTCGAGCCAACTGTATTCGGCAATGTCGACAACCGCTCGGCCATCGCCCAGCAGGAGATCTTCGGCCCCGTGCTGAGCGTGATCCCGGCCGACGACGAGACCAGCGCCATCCGCATGGCCAACGACACACCGTTCGGCCTGAACGCCGCCATCTTCACCAACGACCGTGACCGCGCGCTTGCCGTGGCGCGCCAGATCCGCGCAGGCACCGTAGGACACAACGGCCCGCGCACTGATTTCTCCATCGGCTTCGGCGGCTTCAAGCAGTCCGGCATCGGCCGCGAGGGTGGCGTTGAAGGACTGACCGCCTTCATGGAGTCAAAGACCATCGTGATGGCCTGACGATGGCGGTCGTCCGGAGCGGGTGAATGTTCGCCGCCCGCTCCGGGTCGTCCGTTTCGGGTCGTCCGAATCGCAGCTTCGAAAATGACAAGTTGGACGCGCGGCACGGGCGCTCTACCCTTGCATCTACCGCATCCGGAAAATGCAAAGGAGACAGCCTTGAACAACGACACGGGCCGCGCCGCGGCGGCCACGCACGACCCATGTTCCATGCCCGACCGCCCGCTCCGGGGTGTGCGTGTGCTGGCCGTGGAAAACTTCGTCGCCGGCCCCTTCGCGTCGATGTGGCTCGCTGATGCGGGCGCCGAGGTCATCAAGGTCGAAGCCCCATCCGGCGGCGACTTTGCCCGAAGCACCAGCCCCATCAGAACGGCGGAGGATGGCAGTCCACACGCGCTATCGTTCCTGCGCACCAACCGCAACAAGAAGAGCCTGACGCTGGACCTCAAGCAGCCCGAGGGCAAGCGGCTCTTCGTCGAACTGGCCGCCGGCGCCGACATCGTGATCGAAAACCTGCGCCCCGGCGTGATGGACCGGCTTGGTGTCGGCTACGACGCCCTGCGCGCGCGCAACCCGCGCCTGATCTATGTCGCCATCTCCGGCTTCGGCCACACCGATGTGAAGCCGAGCCCGTACACGGACCACCCGGCCCTCGACATCGTCGGCCAGGCGCTCAGCGGCCTGATGTACCGGCCCGAGCGGCAGGACGACCGGCCGACTTATCTCGGCTTCTCGATGACTGACCTGCAGGGCGGCATCCTCGCTGCGCAGGGTGCGCTGCTGGCCCTGTACCAGCGCGAGCGCACCGGGCGGGGCAAGAAGGTCGACATTTCGCTGTATGACGCCTCGCTGGTCCAGAACGAGATCTCGGTCACCATGTACTCGGCCCTGCACAAGCCGCTGCCACCGGGCCTGCCTGCGGTAACGGCGCCGTTCGGCCCGTTCCGCGCCAGCGACGGCCATATCGTCATCGCGGTGCTCGGCGAGCACATCTGGCGCCGCTTCTGCGAGGTGATCGGCAAGCCGGACCTGGTGGACGACCCGCGCTTCGCCGATGGCATCGCCCGCCGCAAGCACAGTGACGCGCTCGATCCGCATATCGACGCCTGGCTCGCCACGCGCACCCGCGCGCAAGCCGTGGACCTGCTGCGCGAGGGCGGCGTGCCGGCATCGGTGGTCAACGACGTGGCCGACCTGTTCGACTGCCCGCATGTCGCGGCGCGCGAGATGCTGATGACGGTCCACGACCCGGTGTGGGGCCCGGTGCAGGTGGTCGGCAACCCGATCAAGATGTCGGACGTGCCCGAGCCCGAGGCAGGGGTGCCACCCCGGCTCGGGGAACATACCGACGCGGTGCTGCGCGACTGGCTGCACCTCGATGCGCGGCAGGTCGAGGCGCTGCGCGCCGACGGCATCGTCTGAGCGGAAGACAGTGAAACCCAGCAAGGAAACAGCAATGAAGAGTCTTGAAGGCAAGGTGGCGATCGTCACCGGCGGCACCGGCGGGATCGGCCGGGGCGTGGCACTGCAGCTCGCTGCACGCGGGGCGCTGGTGGTCATCAGCGGCAGGAGCGCGTCAAAGGCCGACGCGGTGCTCGCGGAACTGCGCGAGGCGGGCGGCCAGGGCGACTTCATCGCCGGCGACGTCCGCGTGAAAGCCGACATGGACGCGCTCGCCGCCGAGGCCGCGCGCCGCCACGGCGGCATCGACATCGTGGTCGCCAATGCCGGCGGCAACGACGACGAGGCGCGCCGCCCGGACGTGCGCGGCCCGTTTGGCGACATCGACCTCGCGCGCGTCTGTGCCGTGGTGGCGGAGAACACCGCCGCGAAGCTGTTGCCGGTGCAGTCGGCCCTGCCCTTCATGCGCAAGCGCGGCGGCGGCGCGGTGGTCTTCGTGACCTCGGAGGGCGGCCGCGTGCCGACGCCGACGCAGACCGCGGTGGCCACCTTTGCCGGCGGCCTGATCAGCGCAAGCAAGGTCCTGTCGAAGGAACTGGCGCGCGACCGGATCCGCGTGAATTGCGTGTGCGTGACGGTGGTGCGCGACAGTCCCTCGTGGAAGGCCGCGTTCGAGCGCACCGATGGCGTGTCGGACCGGCACCGCAAGCAGTACGAGAAGATCATCGCCAGTAGCCCGCTCGGCGTGGCGAGCCCGGAGGATATCGGCCAGGTGGTGGCCTTCCTCGCCTCCGACGAGTCGCGCTACCTGACCGGGTCGACCGTCAGCCCGACCGGCGGACTGACGATTCACTGACGAATCACTGACGATGCGCTGACGACTGGCCGCGCGGCCCGCCGCCTCACACGATGGCGCCGACCGCGCGCAAGGCCGCGATGTCCTGCAAGCCGAAGCCCCAGTCGCCCAGCACCGCGTCGGTATGCTCGCCGGGGCGTGGGGGGGAATTCTGGATCGCGCCCGGCGTGCGGCTGAAGCGCGGCGCGGGCGCGGGCTGCACGACACCGTCCCGCTCGACGAAGGTCCCGCGCGCCCGCAGATGCGGATGGCCGGGCGCCTCCGCCAGCGACATGACCGGCGCGAAGCACACCTCCCGTCCTTCGGACAGCGCACACCATTCGTCGCGCGTGCGCGTGCGGAAAATTTCCGCGAACCTCGCCTGCACCTCCGGCCAGCGCGAACGGTCGTGCTGGTCCGGCATCTCCGCTTCATCCAGCCCGAGCACTTCCAGCGTATTACGCCAGAAGCGCGCCTCGTTGGAGCCGACACTGATCCAGCGGCCGTCCCGCGTCTCGTAGACGTTGTACCAGGGCGCCCCCGAATCGAGCCGGTTGCTGCCGCGCTCGTCCTTCCAGTAGCCGCTGGCGAACATGCCGTAGAAGAGCGTCATGAGCGAGGCGGAGCCGTCGACCATCGCGGCATCCACCACCTGCCC
>JACXTT010009867.1_pt1 | contig 12984 bp, 9 predicted proteins | sample 9270951 | NCBI WGS metagenome assembly JACXTT01 (sample SAMN15532306, study PRJNA645909) | rock metagenome | isolation source: weathered quartz diorite | place: Puerto Rico | collected 2017-06-21 | reverse complement strand
TCGAGCGCGAACGCGTGCACCGTCGAGACGGCTTCCGACGCGCTCCGAGGGCTCGCGATCACCTCGACGAGCGGCATGCGGTGCACCGGATTGAAGAAGTGCATCCCCACCACCCGCTCGGGGCGCACCGCGCGAGCGGCGATCTCCGAGATCGGAATCGTCGAGGTGTTGGATGCGAACACGGCGCGCGCGCCGATCCGCTCCTCCGTCGCGGCCAGGACCCTTTGCTTGGCCTCGAGATTCTCAACGACGGCCTCGATGACGACGTCCACCTTCGAAAGTCCGGAATCGTCCAGCGTCGGGGCGATGAAGCCCAGCCTCTGCCGCATCTCCCGAGGAGCCAGGCGCTTCTTGTCCACCTGCTCGCGCCAGATCTGCGAAGCGTGGCGGAGCGCCGCGAGCAGCGCCTCGCCGCGCAGATCCTTCATGCGGACCGGGATCCCCTTGTCGGCGATCACCTGCGCGATCCCGCCGCCCATGATCCCGGCGCCGAGCACGGCCGCCCGCCGGACCTTCCGCGGGAGCGCGACGATGCCGCCGGCGTCCTTCTTGAGGGCGGCCTGGCTCTTGAACAACCACATCAGGTTCTTCGACGTCCGCGTCGGCACCAACTCGCCGACGATGCGCGCTTCGAGATCGAGCCCCTGGGGCAGGGGAAGCGCGAACGCCGCGTCGATCGCCTCGAGGGCGCGGAAGGGCGCGGGGTAGTTCTCCGGGCTGGCCTTGGCCTCGGTGGCCTTCCTCGCCTTGCCGATGACGAAATGACGAAGCGGGGGAGTCATCTCGATGACGCGCGCGGCCCAAGAACGGCTGCGCTTGAAGCCGGCGGCCGCCCTGTGCATCAGCTTGAGCGTTTCTCGCTCGAGGTAGGCCTCCGGAACGACGGCGTCGACGAGGCCAACCCTCTGCGCGCGTTTGGCGTCGAGCGTCCGGCCCGAAACGATGAGGTCGAGCGCGCTTGAGAGCCCGATGAGGCGCGGCAATCGCTGCGTTCCGCCGAAGCCGGGAACGATCCCAAGCTGAGTCTCCGGAAGGCCGATCTTGACGGCCTTCGAATCCGCGGCCACGCGCACCGTGCAGGCGAGCGCGAGCTCGCACCCGCCCCCGAGACAGGCGCCATTGATCGCGCAGGCCGATGGGACGGGCAGATCGGCGATCTTTTCGAAGACCGCCTGGCCGAACCGCGCCCCTTCCGCCGCTTTGAAGGCGTCGGTGAACGAAGCAATGACCTCGATGTCCATGCCCGCGATGAAGTTCCCCGGCTTGGCGCTCTTGAAAATCAACCCTCGCACGTCTTCGCGGCCACGGACGGAATCCAGGAGCTCCCCCAGGTCGGCGAGCGCGTCGGGTGTGAGCAGATTGACCTTGTCGCCGGGCCGGTCGAACAAGACGTGGATGACCCCGTTCGGGTCGATCCAGTGATTCAGGCCAGCGGCGTCGCTCAATGGGTCAGCTCCTCTCGACCACGACGGCGCCGCCCTGCCCGCCGCCGACGCACATCGTCACGAGGCCGAGCGACAGGTTCGCGCGCTCCATCTCGCGCAGGAGAGTCAGGACGAGACGCGCTCCGGAAGCGCCCACCGGGTGGCCGAGGGCGATCGCGCCGCCGTTGACGTTGACCCGCTCGAGCGGCGGCGCGCCGACGACGTCCGTCCCCATGTTTTCTTCGCAGAACGAGCGCGAATCGAACGCTTTCAGACACGCGAGCACTTGGGCCGCGAACGCTTCGTTGATCTCGACCCGCTCCATGCGCGCCATCGTGAGACCCCCCGCGCGCTTGAGCGCGATCGGCGAGGCGAGAACCGGCCCGATCCCCATCCGGGCGGGATCGCACCCCGCAAACCCCCAGGATCGGATCTTGCCCATCACGGGGAGCCCGAGCGAGCGCGCCCGCCCGCCTGAAGCGAGAATCAGCGCGACCGCGCCGTCGGTGATTTGGGACGAGTTGCCGGCGGTGACCGTGCCGAGGCGGCGGTCGAAGACGGGCTTGAGCTTTGCAAGTGCTTCCGGAGTCTGGTTCTCGCGGATGCCGTTGTCCCGCTCGGCGGTTTCCTCGTACCGCGGGGGGATCGGCACCGGGAGGACCTCGCCCTGCATCCGCCCTTCGTTCCACGCCGCGGCGGCGAGCCGGTGGCTCCTGAGCGCGAACGCGTCCTGATCGTCTCGGGCGATGCCGAACTCGCGCGCGAGCACTTCCGCGGTCTGACCCATGTTGAGCCCCGAGACCGGATCGGTCAGGCCGAGCTCGAGGGCGACGACCGGCTTGAAGTGGCGCGGGCGGAAGCGCGCGAAGGCGGCGAGACGTGCGGGCGTGCTTCGGGCGCGCGCGACGGAGGTCCAGAGGTCTTGCGCGTCGTCACCGAACAGGAGCGGAATCCTCGACATCGATTCGACCGCGGCCGCGACGACGAGGTCGGCGTCCCCCGCGCGAATTCGGTAGGCAGCCTCGACGACGCTTTCGATGCCGGACGCACAGTTGCGGCTGACCGTGAACCCCGGGACCTTGACCGGAATCTTGGCCTCGAGCGCCATGACGCGCGCGACGTTGGCGGCGTCGGCGGGACCGGCGATGTTGCCGGCGATGACCTCGTCCAACGCATCCGCATCGATCTCTGCCCGCTCGATGACCTCGCGCATGACGGTGCGGCCGAGCTCGACGGCGCCGACCCTCCCGAAGACCGTCCCGGCCTTGACGAAAGGCGTGCGCACCCCCGCAACGACCACGACGTCGCGATCGTCGATCACGCTAGCCGTCCACGTCCCGGCGGATGCCGTACGCCTCGAGCTTCTTGTAGAGGTTGGAGCGCGGCGTGTCGATCGCCTTCGCCGTGGCAGCGATGTTCCAATCGTGCTCTTCGAGCTTCGCAAGAATGAAGGCGCGCTCGGCGGCGTCTTTGAACGCCTGAAGGGTCCCCGCGGTCGCGTCCGCGAGCGGCGTGACCGCGCCCGTCTCGTCGCCCGGAGCCGCTCCCAAGCCCGCTGGAATGTCGGACTCCCGAATCGTGCTCCCGGGGGTCATGATCACGAGCCGCTCGATCGCATTCCGCAGCTCGCGGACGTTCCCGCGCCAGGGGCGGCGTGAGAGCGCCTCGACCGCGTCGGGAGCGATCGCCTTCGGCTTCAGTCCGTGCTCCGCGCAGAACGACTCCGCGAACCAGGACACCAGCGTGGAGATGTCCTCGCGGCGCTCCCGCAGCGGCGGGATGTGAATCGGAACCACGTTGAGACGATAGAACAGGTCCTCGCGAAATCGGCCCTGGGTGATCTCGTCTTCGAGGCGCTTGTTCGTGGCCGCGATGACGCGCACGTCGACGACGAACGACTTCGCTGCCCCGACGGGCTCGATCTCGCCGTCCTGCAGCGCCCGAAGAACCTTGGATTGCGCCCTCGGGCTCATGTCGGCGACCTCGTCGAGGAAGATCGTTCCGCCGTCGGCCTGAGCGAACTTGCCCACCTGATCTCGGTGCGCTCCCGTGAATGAGCCTTTGTCGTGGCCGAAAAGCTCCGACTCGATGAGCTCCTCGGGGATCGCCGCGCAGTTGACGCGGACGAACGATTTTCCGGATCGGGGGCTGTTCCGGTGGATCGCCCGCGCGACCAGCTCCTTGCCGGTTCCCGATTCTCCGGTGACGAGAACGGACGCCTTGGTCGGCGCAGCGAGCGCAATTTGATCGTGCACGCTCTTCATCGCCGCGGAGGCGCCGATCAGCTTGAAGCGCTCCTCGAAGCTGAGCCTGAGGTCGCGATTCTCGCGCTCGAGCCTTCCGGCGGCGAGCGCGTTGCGGAGCACGAGCAGGACGCGATCGCGCTCCAACGGCTTTTCCATGAAGTCGAACGCGCCGAGTCGCGTTGCCTCGACCGCGGTCGCGACCGTACCGTGCCCCGAGATGACGACGATCGGGAGCGCGGGATCGGACTGCTTCATGCGGGCGAGAATCTCGAGCCCATCCATTCGCGGCATCTTGATGTCGAGGAGAACCGCGTCAGGATGATCGGCCTCTTGACGCTTCAAGGCCTCCTCCCCCGACGACGCTTGGCTGAGCGCGTAGCCCTCGTATTCCAAGATCATGCGGAGGGAGGACCGGATGTCGCTCTCGTCGTCGACGACGAGCACCAAGGGTTTGTGGCGCGACGCCATGGCGTCGGCAAAATAACACAGCGCCCGCGACCGTCGCGGGTCGCGCGCCGTGGCGGCTCGGGGACCTCTTACTTCGAGTTCGGCGAGGGAACGGTCAGGAAAACGATCTCGGTGCGCTCGCCCAGATCGACGTCGATCTTGACCGTATCGCCCGGCTTCAAACCCTTCACGACGCGGTTCCAATCGGCCACGGACTTCAACGTCGTGTCGTTGATCGACGTGATGACCTGCTGCGGCGCGAGACCTCCCTCCGCGGCGTCGGATTCGGGATCGACCGAAGCGATCTCGACGCCCGGCGCGCCCGCGGTCAGCTCACGCTGCCGGCGCGTCTGCGAGGTCAGCGGCTGTACCTTGATGCCGAGCCCCTCCATCGAGGACGGGGAGGGCGACTCCTCGTCGGGCTTGGCCTCGCGCCCGTCCGTCTCGAAGGACGGCCGCGTCGCGAGCTTGACGTCGATCTTCATGGTTTGACCGGCGCGCAAGATGTCGAGCTTGACGGTTTCCCCGGGCTTGCGGGACGCGACCATCGCCAGCAGGTCCTGATTGTCCTTCACCGCATTCCCGTCGATCTTGCGAATCACGTCTTCCTTTTGGAGGCCCGCTTCCGCGGCGGGGCCCTTCGGCGTCACTCCCGAGACGATGACGCCGTTGTTGTCCGGTAGCTTGTAGTAGCTTTTGGCGCTATCCGTGATCCCGGTGGAGTTCATCGAGATGCCGAGGTACCCGCGCTTCACGGTGCCGCCGGCCCGCAGCTCCTCCGCAGCCTTCCGGGCTTCGTTGATTGGGATGGCGAAGCCAATCCCCTCGGCCATCTCACCGCGCTGAATCGCCGTGTTGATGCCTACGACGCGGCCCTGGCCGTCGATGAGGGGACCGCCCGAGTTCCCGAAGTTGATCGCCGCGTCGGTTTGGATGAAGTTCGCAAGGCCGGGAACGGTAGCGCCGATGCCGACTTGCCGGCGCTTTCCCGAGACCACGCCGACGGTCACCGTCCGCTCCAGCGCGAACGGATTCCCGATCGCCATGACCCACTGCCCGATCTTGAGCGAGTCGGAATCACCGAGCGGCAGCGTCGGGAGCTTCTTGCCTTTGGTGTCGATCTTGATCAGGCCGAGATCGATCATCGGGTCGGTACCGACGACGTCGGCCAGGAATCTTTCACCCGTGTCGAGCGTGACTTGGATCTTCGTCGCCCCTTCGACGACGTGGTTGTTCGTCAGAATGTAGCCGTCGCTCGTGATGACGAAGCCCGAGCCGGAGGAGACGTGGCGTTGCCCAGGCTGCCGCGGGTTGATGGGGGGGTGGCTTCGGGGCATCTGATTTCGAGGTACACCGGGTCCGAAGAAAAACCGGTAGAGCGGATCGTCCTGACCTTCGTTGTCGCCTTCCGAGTCGTCGTTAGCGCTCCGATCGACCGTGGTGTTCTGCACGCCGACGACCGCTGGCAGCGTGTCGGCGGCGATCTCGGAGAAATCGGGGAGCGCCACGGTGCGCTCCGGCGCCGGCGCCGCCGCCGGAAAGGCCGTCGGAGGGGCGGCGTGCATGACGGCGGGCGCGTTGAGACGGCCTCCCACGATCATTCCGAAGACGATGCTGACGGCGACCACTCCGAAGAGGGCCGCGACGCTCGATTTGCGACTCATAAGGTTCGCCTCCGAAATCCGCGCAGTCGTTACCCCACCTGGCCCGCGATGCGCCCGCCGTCCGTCGGAAGCAGCTCGGCGAGAACGGCGCGTAGCGCGTCGACGTCGACCGGTTTTTCGAGGATGTGATCGACACCGAGTATCTTCGCTTGCTGGCGGACGCCGTCGTTGAGAAACGCGGAAATGAGAACGCACCGAGCGCGAAGCTCCCGGCGCCGCAGCTCGGCGAGGAGGGTCAGCCCGTCCATCTCGGGCATCTTGTAGTCGATCAGCAGGAGATCGACGTCTTCGAGATCACGCCCGTTCATGAGGACCCTGCGGGGATCGTTCTCCGTGAACGTCTTGTACCCCGCACGGCCGAGGAGCTTCCGGTAGCAGTCCAGGACCGACGGGTCGTCGTCTACGACGAGGACGGTATGTCTGTGATGGCCAAGGGGTGTCATCTCGAGACCTTCAAAGGGCAATTGCCGTGCCGATCGAGTGGGCCGACCGAACAAGGGAAAACTGCGAGAACCCCGCGACCATCGCGCGGCTCTCGCGCCAAACTGGCGCGTGCAGGGGGTGGATCGGCCGGAATGACCGCCTTCCCGACGTTCATGTCTCCGACTCCGCGAAGCCCGCAAGCTTGTACTCCTTCAGCTTGCGTTGAAGGGTCCTGAGCCCGATCCCGAGAGTCTCTGCGGCCTGCGTCCGGTTGCCGCCGCTGCGGTCCAGCGCGTCGAGGATCGCCCGCCGCTCGATCTCCTCCATCGTGGGGCCGGCCTTTCCGGCCGCCGGCGGCAAGGACGCGGCGTCGTGCGGATCGGGGGAGGCGCCGTCGCGTGGGAGCCCCCGGAACTCCTCCGGAAGGTCCGTCAGCTTGACCTCCGTGTTGGGGGTGAGAACGACGAGGCTCTCGACGAGGTTACGAAGCTCCCGGACGTTGCCTTCCCACGGCGCGTCGACCAGCGCACGCATCGCATCGGGGGAGAACTTCATCCCGTCGCGATCGTTTTCCTTCCCGAACGTCGCCAGGAAATGATGGGCGAGAAGCGGGATGTCTTCGCGGCGCTCCCGCAGCGGCGGGATCCTCAGCGTGACGACCTTGAGCCGGTAGTAGAGATCGTTCCGAAACGTTCCGCGCTCGACGGCCACCTCGAGGTCGGAGTTGGTCGCCGCGATCAGACGAATGTCCACCTTGATCGTCTCGGTGCCGCCCACCCGCATGAACTCGCGCGTCTCGAGCACGCGAAGGAGCTTCACCTGCATCTCGAGGGGCAGCTCGCCGATCTCGTCGAGGAAGAGCGTCCCCTTGTCCGCAAGCTCGAATTTGCCGATCTTTCGTCCCGTCGCGCCGGTGAACGAGCCTCGCTCGTGCCCGAAGAGCTCGGATTCGAGGATTTCTGCCGGGATAGCGGCGCAGTTGATCGGTAAGAACCGCCCGTCCTTGCGCGGGGAGTTCTCGTGGAGAGCATTCGCGACGAGTTCCTTGCCTGTCCCCGATTCGCCGACGATCAGCACATTCGATCGCGTCGGCGCAACCATTTCCATCTGTCGGAACAGCGCCTCCATCGGCTTCGATCGGCTGATGAGCTTCCCGAACTTCTCGCCGAGCCGGCTTTCGAGCTCGACGACACGCCGCGACAGGACTCGCTTCTCGATGATCGCCGAGCCTCGCTTCCGCAGCTCAAACAGGTCGACCGGCTTGGTCAGGTAATCGTCCGCGCCGCGCTTCATCGCGTCGACCGCGGATTCCACCGATCCGTGCCCCGTGATCATGAGGATGCCGACTTCCGGGTCGATATCGCGGGCGGCGGCGAGAACGCCGAAGCCATCGGTTCCGGGCATCATCAGGTCGGTGATGATGAGCGCGACGTCCCGGTGCGAGCGTAGATGCTCGATCGCGGGTCCGGCCGAGGCGAACGCGGCGACCCGGTAGCCGATCTTCGACAGCGCGCGTTCGTAGCTCTCGCGGTTGGCGGTCTCGTCCTCGATGACGACGACGTGAATGTTCTCGCTCATGCCCGATCGTCGATTGTAGCAGCCGTCATCCGGGCGAATTCGTCGGGGCCGACGACTCGGACGCCCAGCGCGACCGCCTTGTCCAGCTTCGACCCGGGGTCCTCGCCCGCCACCAGGAAGTCGGTCTTCTTGCTGACGGAGCTCGAAACCCGGCCCCCGAGCGCCTCGATACGCGCCTTGGCCTCGTCGCGGCTCACCCCGGGCAAGCTACCGGTGATTACCACGGTTTTCCCGGCGAACACCGATCCCGGAGCGGGCCGAGGGGCGCGCTCGTCCGACGACGCCTCGGTTCTCACGCCCGCCCGCGCCAATCGCCGGATGAGCTCGCGGTTCCGGGGCTGTTCGAAGAACGTGCGAATCGCCGCCGCCGTCTTCGGTCCAATCTCGGCGGTCGCTTCGAGCTCGCGAGGATCGGCGCGCTCGAGCGCGTCGAGCGATCCGAAGGACGATGACAGCACGCGCGCCGCCCGCTCGCCGACGTGGCGGATGCCCAGAGCGTAGAGCAGCGCGTACAGAGGCCGGGACTTCGAGGCCGAGACCTGCGCCACCAAATTGGCGGCCGATGTCTTCCCCATGCGGGACAGCCCGGCGAGCGCGCCGACCTCGAGGCCGTAGATGTCGGCCGCATCGTCGACCAGATTCTTCGCCAGGAGCTGATCGACGAGCGCATCTCCCAAGCCCTGGATGTCCATCCCGGGTCGAGACGCGAAGTGCAGCAGCGCCTCGCGGCGTTTCGCCGGGCACGAGACACCCGTGCACCGGCTGGCCACTTCGCCTTCTTCGCGCACGGCTTCCGATCCGCACACCGGGCACACACGGGGCATCTCGAACGGCCGCGAGCCAGCTTCGCGCTTGTCGAGCACGACGCGCAGAACCTGCGGGATCACCTCGCCGGCTTTCTCGATGACGACCGTGTCGCCGACGCGCACGTCCTTCCGCGCGACCTCGTCCTCGTTGTGAAGCGTCGCTCGCGACACGGTCGTCCCGGCGAGGACGACCGGCTCGAGCTCCGCGACGGGCGTGAGCGCGCCTGTGCGGCCGACTTGAACGACGATGTCGCGCACCCGGGTTTGCGCCTGCTCGGGGGGGTACTTGTAGGCGATCGCCCAGCGCGGGAACTTGCTGGTCGAGCCCGCCCGTCGCTGCAGCTCGACGTCGTCGATCTTGACCACCGCTCCGTCGATCTGGTAGTCGAGCCTCTCCCGCATCTCGCGGATCTCCTCGATGCGCGCGAGGACCTCGTCGAGGGACCGGCAGAGGACATTGAGCGGATTCACCTTGAAGCCGAGCTCGGCCAGCCGGGCGAGCGCCGCGGAGTGCGTGGACGGGACCTCGCCGTCTTCGACTTCCGCGAGCAGATAGAAAAAGCCGTCGAGCTTCCTCTGGGCGGTGATCGTCGCGTCGAGGAGGCGCACGGAGCCTGCGGCGGCGTTGCGTGGATTGGCGAACGCGGTCTCGCCCGCGCTCCGGCGGGCGTCGTTGAGCGCCTGAAAGGAGGCGCGCGGCATGAAGATCTCTCCACGCACCTCGAGGAACGGCGCGGAATCGCTAAGGTGATCCGGGATGGACGAGATCGTCCGGACGTTCGCCGTGACGTCCTCGCCGACGACCCCGTCACCCCGCGTGATCGCACGGTCGAGCCCACCGTGGCGGTACCAGAGCGCGATCGAGAGCCCGTCGACCTTCGGCTCGACGACGTAGCTGTCCGCGGAGCGCCCGACCGCGCGCGTCAGCCGCTCGTCCCACGCGCGCAGCTCCTCCTCGGAGTAGGCGTTGTCCAACGAGAGCAGCGCGGTCCTGTGGCGCACGTTGACGAACGTTTCGGAGGGCTCGCCTCCGACGCGCTGGGTCGCCGAGTCCGGGGTGACGAGCTCGGGATGTGCGGCCTCGATCGTTTTGAGCTCGTTCTCGAGCGCATCGTAGTCGGCGTCCGAGATCTCCGGGGCGTCGTCGAGGTAGTACTTTCGTCGATGGTGGGCGATCTGCTCGCGGAGCATCCGCGCCCGTTCCTCCGGGGTGTTCTTGGCCGCGCTCATCGCGTCGTTTTCCCCGCGGACGGGGCGTCACCCGCCCGGCTGTGACGGCGCGGCAATCGAATGCGAAAGGTGGTTCCTTCCCCGACCTTGCTCTCGACCTCGATGCGGCCCCGGTGGTTTTCGACCATCTGCCGGGCGATCGCGAGTCCGAGCCCCGTGCCCCCAGCCCTCTTCGAGAAGAACGGCTCGAAGATCTTCTCGATCATGTCGGGAGGAATCCCCGGTCCCGTGTCGGTGATCTCGATGACCACCTCTCCGCCCAGTCCGGCCTTCGTGGACACGCGCACCTTTCCCCCGGGCTGCATGACCTGGCGCGCGTTGCCAAAGATGTTGAGAAGCGCCTGGCGCATTTGCGCCGGATCCAGCTCGACCGACGGGAGAAGCGGCTCCAAGTCGAGGATCAGCTCGACGCCGCTCTGCCGAAAATCGGCCTGGAGAAACCGGGCGGTCGCGTTCAGCAGCTCGTTCAGATCCGCGACCTCGAACTGCGGTGTCGCGGGTCGCGCGTACTGCAGGAAACCGTCGATCAAGCTCGCGATGCGCTTGATTTCCCCTTGCATGGAGCGGAGCATCTCGAGGTGCTCGCCTCCTTCGAGACCGGGCACGCCTTGGAGCTCCTCTCCAAGCATCTGCAGGTTCATGTTCATCGAGTTCAACGGATTGCGGATCTCGTGCGCGAGCCCCGAGCCCAGGTTCAACCGATACTCGATGCGAGCGGACGATTGCCGAGCGTGCTCGAGCTCGCGGTTCTTCTTGATGAGGTGGAGAGAGTAGAAGAGCCCGACGACGAGGAGCCCCACACCCAGCGCCGCCGCGAAGGCGACCTTGATGATCAGGGAGCGGCTCAGGTCCTTGATGTTGCGGTCGATCGCGTCGGTCGACACGCCGACGCGCACTTCCCCTTGAGGAAGCCCGCCGAGCACGAGCCCGGTGCTGACCTCGAGCGTTTCGGCCGGGGCAGGCCGAGATCGGACGGCTGCGACGCGGGCCCCGAATCGGTCGCGGACGTCGACATATGTCAAGTCTGGCCGGCCGACGAGCCGGGAGGCCAATAGGCCTTCGAGCTGCGCCCGACCTTGCCTCAGGCGATAGAAGTCCATCCCCGACGGGCCACTCCCTAGGGAAACCACAATGCCCGCAATTCGGTCGGCCTCCTGTCTCGCGCTCAGGAGACTGCGGCTCCGGGCAAGTTGACTGATGTCCTGAAAGGCGAGCGCGTGGGCCGACCCGAGAAGAACGGCCAAAAGAGCGGCAAAAATCGTAAATGCACGTACGGTTTCCCACCCTCCTGGGGGCACCAAACGCGGGCTTTGAATTCCGAACTTCGGCATACCGTGCTGGCATTCTAGGGGGATTCCCCGCTTCCCAGCCGACGCCTGATGTCGTGCCGAAGGGTCTGGTTGAGACTGCCACATTTACTTGGCGCTGCTGCTAATTCCCCGCAGCCGATGGAGCCGGCGCAGTTCCCTGGTTGCCTAGAAGGGCAGTTCCACGGAAACTCACTGGCAGTCCGACTTCCCCGGAGTAGACTTTCCTGGGACGATCTGGGGTCAGAAGGCGGACGGCAGAGCGGGAGGGGGAGGTTGCTATGGAAGCTCACGCAGAGAGCGCTCTGAAGGGTAGCGTTCGACTGGGTAGCTATCTCCGTCGACTTCGCGTCGGCTACGGCTATTCATTGCGCCGGGTCGAAGAGCGAGCCAAGGCGGAGGGTGGCGAGATCGACAATTCGCAGCTGTCCCGCTACGAGAAGGGAATCTGTTATCCGTCCTTCGACAAGCTGCGGGTGCTCGCGAATGTTTTCAACGTCTCGGTCCAGGCGTTTTCGGACGTCGTCGATCTGGAATCCTTCGAGATCCTCAAGTCCCACAGCACGGAGCCGAAGTCGCTCGTCAACGAAGGCAACGCAGCGCTCCGGTCGGGAGATTACGGACAAGCGTTCGCGTACTACGATTTCGCTCTGGACCAGTTGCACAACGAGGAGACGAGCGGCAATACACAGGAATCGGTCATCCAAACGCGCGTCAATCTCGCCATGGCGCTCTCCCGTCTCGGAAAGCTTGCGCTGGCCGAGCAGGAGCTGCGTCACGCCCTCCGCTCCGCGAACGAGCTTTCCCCGACGGTCGTGGCTCGCGCGTTCTTGATCCTGGCGAATCTCCACGCGGATCAGGGAGACATCCTGATCGCGGAAGTCGAAGCAGAGCGGGCGCTCGGGCTCGCGAAGACCGAGGGATTGGCCATCGTCGCCGCGCGGGCGCTTCATACGCTCGGCCGTCTCTTGGCACAGAAGAAGCAGCATTTGGCCGCCGTCGACCGTTATCGGGAGGCCGGCGCGCTTTACGACACCTGTGGAGAGACGCAGGAGGCGATCCGGGTTCGCATCAACGTCGGCGATTGCTATGTCGCTCTCGGAAAGGTCAAGGAGGGCGTCCGGCTGTTGCGTTCGGCGCTTGCGGAAGCGCACGCGGCGGGTTTGAGGCGCCAGGAAGCGCAGGCTTGGAGCAACCTGGGCGAAGCGCATTTCCGACTGGGAGAGACCGATCAAGCGCAGGCCTGCTTCCGGCAGTCCGACGCGCTGGCCAGCACCCCGGAGAAGTATTCGGACGTGCTGTTCTTCAATGCGTTCTATGAATGGAAGATGGCGGGCAACCAGGGGAACCCGACTCGCGAAAAGATTGCCTTCGGGCGACTCAAGGCGCTGAGATCGAGCTTGGAGCGCCGGTTCCTGGAGGTCGAAGCCTTTGATTCCTACGTGGAAAGGAGGCGGAGCAATGGCTAAGCGTCATGCATTCCTAAGCCTGCTGCTGATGCTGGCGGTCGGTGGTTCGACGCTGGCCGCGTCGCCAAGCCGAGGCGCGGTGCACCAACCGGTGTCGGATCGTTCCGTCGTGACCTCCCACGCTCCGAGCTTCGAAGGTCCGATCTCTTCGGTCCAGATGCTGATCGTCGGGCACCGGGTGGTCTTCACCTTCCATGACGGCGTCGGGCTCGTATTCTTTGAGGTTCCGACTTTCGACGGACCGCAGACCTATGGCATCTCGGACGGCCCCGACGTGGGAGACCCGCTGGGCGTCAAGGGGAGTTCCATCCCGGTAACGTCGTCATCGACTCGGCACTGATCCAAAGCTCGAGCATCGCGTCGAAACGCAGGCGGTGTTCCGTCTGACTT
>JACXTT010009866.1_pt1 | contig 12985 bp, 12 predicted proteins | sample 9270951 | NCBI WGS metagenome assembly JACXTT01 (sample SAMN15532306, study PRJNA645909) | rock metagenome | isolation source: weathered quartz diorite | place: Puerto Rico | collected 2017-06-21 | reverse complement strand
ACTTCGGGGGCAAGCAGGGTGCGGGCGAAGGCGGGCGCGCGGCGGGCGGCATGCCGGCGGGCCCCCAGGGCCCCGTGCAGGACGGGCAGACCTACGGCGCCTTCTCGCAGCGCGACGTCGAGCTCTGGAAGGCCGCGACAGACCGGTTCGTCGCCGAGGGCGACCGCATCTTCCACAGCGCCGACCTGCTCGGAGGTACGATCGCCGTCTCCTGCGACATGTGCCACCCGAACGCCGCCAACACGCATCCCGAGACGTATCCCAAGTTCCAGGTGCAGTTCGGCCGCGTCGCGCTCCTCCGGGACATGATCAACTGGTGCATCGAGAACCCGGTGCGAGGGAAACCGCTCCCCGAGGACGACTTCAAGCTGAAGGCCCTCGAGGCGTACATCCTGGCCCAGCGGCGCGGTACGCCGCTCGACTACGGGAAGCACTGAAGGAAGCGTGCGCGTGCGGGCCGCTTCCGCGGCGATCCTGATCGCCGCCCTCCGGATCACCCTTCCCGCGCTCGCGGCCACGGGGCTCGAGCCCGGGGCCGTCCTCGATCAGACGAGCGCGTCCGCCGCCGAGGAGCTCCTTCCGCCCGAGACGCTCGCCCACTATCGCGCCGGCGAGTACCGCAATGCGATCGGGCGGTGGCCCGCCGGGGCGCCCTGGGAGGACGCCTTCACCGCTGCCTCGCAGCGGAACGCGGCGCGGCTCGACGTCGACTCGCACGGCACGATCGTCGCCCGCGACAGCGGCAAGCCCGCCGTCGGCATCTACGGGCTGCCGTTTCGCATCGACCCGGCGGATCCCGCCGCCGGCGTGAAGGCGGTGTGGAATGCGTACTACGCGCTCTGGCGCACGGCGAGCTCGCGCGACGTGTTGACGCTCGCCTGGGTCGGCCACGGCGGACGTGAGCGCGAGGCGGTGCTCGACAGCCAGACGCTCTACTGGGAGGGCGCGCCGCCGGGCCGGACGCCGAAGGAGAACCCGCTCGACCTCGCCTCGCAGCAACGCGCCGTCGTCACCAGGCCTGCGGATCTCAACGGCACGGCGTCCCTCACGTGGCGCTTCCGCGGCGCCGACAAGCGCGACCAGGCGTGGATCTACGTCCCGGCACTGCGCCGCGTGCGCCAGGTGTCACCCGCCAACCGCTCCGACGGCTTCCTCGGCTCGGATCTCAGCCAGGACGATGGCGGCTTCTTCGACGGCAAGCCGGAAGACTTCACCTGGAAGCTCGCCGGCGAGCGCGATGCGCTCGTGCTCGCGGATCCCGGAAGCCTCGCCGGCCAGATAGAGCGGCACGGCCGTCCCGACGGGACGATCGAGGAGATCTGGCCGGCGGACCAGAAGGTCGTCGGGTTCCAGGACCCGGCCTGGCGCGGGGTACCCTGGGCCCCCCTCTCGCCCGTCCTCGTCCGGCGCAAGCTCTGGATCGTCGAGGCCGTGCCGCACGACTCGTACTACCTCTACTCGAAGATCGAGATCGCCCTCGACCAAGAGACGTTCCAGGGTGCGCGGAGCCGGAAGTTCGACGCGCAGGGCGCGCTGCTCCGGAGCCTCCAGTTCCTTCTCTACCCGAGTCACCCAGTCGAGGCGGGCGGTGACCACCTCCTTCTGCCCGGGTCCTCCATGATCTATCTTGCGGCCGAGAACACGAAGTCGGCGCGCGCCACCGTCGTTGCGCCGCTTCCCGGCGGGCCGCCGCACGAACGGCGCGGCGCGCTCGATCCCGGCCTCTTCGTCCTCGATCGGCTGGGCAGAGGAAAATAACGCGATGCGCGGTCGCCTGGTCGCGACCCTGCTCGTGCTCGCCGCCACCGCCGAGGCGGCCGACGTTCGCTTCGTCCGCGAAGGCGTCGAGGTGAAGACCGCCGCCGTCGCCGCCGTGATGCGGGCCTGCGGTCCGACGACGATCGACATCGACGACCCGAACGCCGGTGGCCACCGGCGCTACCGCGCCTGCCGCCTCGCCGACGTGCTCACGTTCGGCTTCGGCGAATCGCCGGCCACCCTCGGTAGCGCGGACGTCTTCATCCGCGCGTGGGACGGCTACGACGCACCGACGACTGCAGAACGGCTGGCGGAGGACGGGGCCTGGATCGCGTTCGGCGACGCCGATCGCCCCCCGGACCGGCCCGGCTTCGCGCCGGTCAGCCCGAAGGCCATCGACCCGGGGCCGCTCTACCTCGTCTGGGCGAAGCCCTCGCAGCGCGGCCCCGGCCACCCGTGGCCGTGGCAGATCGCGGAGTTCGAGATCGTCGAGTTCCGCAAGAAGTACCCGCACGTGGTCCCGACCGGGGAGCCGCGCGACGCGCCGGCGTGGCGCGGCTTCGAGCTCTTCCGCGGCGAGTGCATCGCGTGTCACGCCATCAACCGCGAAGGCGGGACGGTTGGACCCGACCTGAACGTCCCGCAGAGCATCGTCGAGTACCGGCCGGCCGCGCAGATCAAGGCGTACATCCGCGACCCGCGCACGTTCCGCTACGGGAACATGCCGGCGCATCCGGATTTTTCCGACCGCGACCTCGACGCGCTGGTCGTCTACTTCCGCGCCATGAGCCGCCGCAAGCACGACCCCGGGCAGGCGCCGTGAGTCGTCAGAGCGCCGCGGTGAACGCGGCGCGGAGCGGCTCGGGGAGCGGGATGGAGCGTCCCGCGAGGTCGGTCGCCGCGGCCACGATCCGCCCGACGATGCAGACGACGCCGTCGGCGCGCCGGACCTCGTAGGCGAAGCTCACCGAGCTCCGCCCGACCGCCGCCACGTGCGCCGCGCAGTCGAACTCGTCCGGATAGCGGAGCGCCGCCTTGTAGTCCGCCTCGACGTGCACGCGCGGCAGTCCGAAGGTGCGTTCCATCCTCCCGCCCGCGCCCGCGAACAGCTTCCGCATGAGCGCGTGCTCCGCGACCTCGAAGTAGCGGAGCGCCGCGGTGTAGTGGATGAGGCCGCTCGCGTCGGTGTCGACCCAGGCGACGCGCATGCGCTCGACGTGCTCGGTCACTTGCCTTCGAGGACGTCGTTCGTCCAGCTGAGGGCGGACATCATGCTCGGGAAGCCGAGCGTGGTGGTGGCGAGGCGGATCGCATGCCGGATCTCGTCCGCGGTCGCGCCAGCCTCCCGGGCGCGGCGCACGTGCGCGTGAACGGCGCCTTCGAGGCGCGCGCCGACGGCGAGGCCGAGCTTCACCAGCTCGCAGGTCTTCCGGTCGAGCGGACCGTCGGTGAGCGTCGCCTCGCCGAGGGTCTCGTAGGCCTCGATGACGCGTGGGTGGTCGGCGGCGAAGCGCCGATACGCCGACGGCAGCTTCTTCTCCATTCCGCCCCCCTACCATCCCGGTCCGGCGGGCGGAAGCCGCGGGCGTTACTGCGCGTTCACCTGGTCGAGGCAGCGGCGGGTCGCCTCGGAGAGCGTCCCGAGACGCTGGCCCTCGACCCGCGACAGCTGGCCGTGCGCGGTCAGGTCGGCGGTCTTCTTCTCGATGCGCTGTACCCGCTTGCGTGATTCCTCGACCCCGGCCTCGCGCGTGCCCCGGCGCGCGGCGTCGACGTCGTCCATCAGCGCGGCGCGGTGCTTGGTGGCCTCGTCGCCGCCGATCGGCGCATCCGCCACCTCGCCGCCGAGGGCGTTCATCCAACGCTCGCAATCGGCGAGCGTCACCGCCGTGCTCGGTCGAACGGCGAGGACGACGGTGGCCAGCACGAGCGCGACAAGCAGGGGTGCGCGCATGAACGTCATCATGCCGCGATCGGCCCCGGAGTGGCAAGCCGGTAATTCAGACGAGCGGGGCGGCGAGGCTGGCGACCGGCTCGTCCAGATCGTCGACCCGTGGCCCCGCCGCGAGCCAGGACGTCGCCGCGATGCGCCCCGCACGGTACATCGCATCCAGCACGTTGCGCTCGAAGTAGAGATACGAGCCGGCGTTGAAGCAGCCGTCCCGCATGGGGCGGACCGCATCGTACAAGGTGACTTCCCGGTACGGCCCGCCGCGCAGGCGAGTGACGCGGTTCCGCTCGAGGAGCAGCTTGCGGTCGACGTTGTAGGCGTTCTCGAGAAAGCTGTCGACGGTGCGCTCGACGGCGCGGCCGAAATGCGCGAAGGGCCCACTACGTGGGTCGGCCGGCTCGGTGACGAGCACGGGCACGATCTCGTCCGCGCCGAGCGCGACGACGGGCGCGAGCGGCGTGTTCACCAGGAGACCGCCGTCCCACAAGAGGTGGCTCCCGACCTGGACGGGCGGGAAGAGGAGCGGGATGCTCGCGCTCGCGAGCACCATGTCGACCGTGATCGCGTCGACGACCACGTAGTCGGGCGACCGGGTGACGGGCGCGGGAGCGGTCACGTAGCGAACGATCTGGCCGGTGTGCGCGTCGACCGTGTTGAGCGCGAGGCGAAAACCGCGGTTCGGGACGCGCTCGCCGCCGAACAGGTCCACGAGCCGGGCGCGAAGCGGCCCGGTGTCGACGATGAACGGTTCGCGGATGCCCTCGAGGAAGCGACTGACCAACTCGAAGCGCGCCGTCAGGAGGTAGTCGACCCAGAGCGCGAGGATCCCGCCTGGCCACGCGGTGGCGTGATGGCGGAGGCGCTGGACGAAGGCCCGCGCCGGTCCCGGGCTGGCGAGCCAGCGCAGTCCCTCCTCGAGGCCGAGGCGGAGGAAGGAGCGCAGCGCGTCCTCGAAGAACGCGTGGCTCGCCCGCACCGGCGGATCGTCGGCGACCTCCTTCCAGAACTCGAGCATCTCGCGCGACGACTTGCCGGCCGCGATGAGGGCGGCGTTGATGCCGCCGGCAGACGTCCCCGAGAGCACGGTCGGACCGGCGGCGAAGCGCGCGTCCTCGAGCAGGCGCTCGTGCACGCCGACCTGGAACGCCCCCCGGGCGCCGCCACCGGACAGGACCAGCCCGAGCGTCGGGCTCCCCCGCCGTCCACCCTTCGGCCGCACCATCCACCGCCCCCCTTCGTGCCGTCCGGCGGAGCCGTCTAGCATGGAAGCCGGCGTGACGCCAGGATTGTCGATGCGGTCTACGAGACCGACGAGCGCTGCGCGTCGCCGACGCCCGGGGTCGTCGCGTCGGGGATCAGGACCCCGGCCCGCGGTCGGTCCTTGCCGCAGGCGATGCCGATGCGGCGGACGATCTCCCACACCCAGTAGAGCTGGGGATAGACGAGCGGCTTGCCGCTCGTCACGAGCGCGGCCGCCACCTGGCGCTCCGGATCCGCCCACGCGACGATGTTCGTGAAGCCGAGGTGCCCGAAGGCGTACCTCGTGTCGGGGCCGTAGGGGCTGAGCCAGTCGGCGCCGAGCATGAACCCCATGCCGTAGCGGAAGGGGAGGCCGAGCGTGAGGTCGAGTTCGAGGTAGGACTGCTCCGACGTCGCGCGGCGGATCGTGCGGGGTTCGAAGATGCGGACGCCGTCGAGCGCGCCGCCCTGGAGGAGCAGCTGGTAGAAGCGGGCGAGGTCGTTCGCGGTCGTGACGACGTTCGCCGCCGGGACGATCGCGGTGAGGAAGCGGGGATCGTTGGCCATGGTGGTCGCGAGGGCGAAATCGACCCCGAGCGCGCGGCGGAGGATGGAGGACAGGGGCGGAAGCGCCGGGGGACCGGTGAAGTAGTTGACGGCGACCCGTTCCACGTCCTCGGGAGGGACGCCGTAGCCGAGCCAGCGGAAGCCGAGCGGCCGCCGGATCTCGTCGTCGAGCACGGCGCGGATGGTCCGACCGGTCACCCGCCGTACGATCTCGCCGAGGATGAAGCCGCCGGTGATCGCATGGTAGGCGAGCTGGCGCCCGGGGCGGCCGGTCAGGCGGAGCTCGGCGATGAGGCGCACGATCCCTTCCGGGTCCGCCAGCCGGTCGAGGTCCATCAGCGACGGCGGCACGTTCGCGAGCCCGGCGCGATGGATGAGGACGTGGCGAATCGTGATCCACTGCTTCGTTCGCACCGCGAACTCGGGAAGGTACTCGCACACCCGATCGTCGAGGCGAATCAGGTCGCGCTGGTCGAGTAGGTGGACGATCATCGCGGTGATCGCCTTCGAGGCGGAGAAGATGTTGAAGGGCGTTCCGGTGGTGGCGAGCGTTTTCGGGGTCTCGGCCGTCTCACCCGGTCCGTTTCCCGCGGCGTGGCCGATGGCGCGATCGAGGACGACCTCCCCGTGGCGGCGGACGCAGAGCTGGATCGCCGGATGGATGCCGCTCCGGTAGAGGCGCTCGACCGCCTCCCACACGCCGGCGAGCGCCGCGGGATGAACGTCCACGTCGCCCGGTCGCGTCTCGCCCGCGATCGTGGTCACCGCCGCGAGGTCGGCGGGCACGCGACAGCGGGTGACGAGGGGGCACTCCACGGCGGCCGATCGTACCGGGGGGGTGCGCGGGACGAAAGCCGCGCCTCCGGGGATGTCGTGCCGCCGGGGGACCGTGATAATGGCGTCATGCACCTCGAACTCTCCTCCGAAGACCTCGACCTGTTGCTGCGGCTGGTCGAGCACGCGCTTTCCGAGACCCGCGTCGAGGTCAGGCGAACGGCGACGCCGGAGTTCCACGACCGGCTGGCGGCCGAGGCGCGCGAGCTGGCCGGGCTCCTCGGGCGGTTGCGCGCGCTGGACCGGACCTGAGTGCCGGGAGCCGCGACGCGTTCACGCCTCTGCCGCGGAATGCGCTAGTATCCGCGGGTGCCGAGCCGCGACCTCGTCCCCTGGCTCTTCCTCGGCGCGAGTCTCTGGGGCGCGTGGTTCACCTACAACGGCTTCCGGCCGATGGAGCGCGCGTCCCGACGGGCCGCGTTCAGCTTCTTTGCGGGCTGGCTCACGAGCGAGCTCGCGCTCCACCACCTCGCCTGGCAGGCGCTCCCGACCGCGGTCTTCATCTGGGCGGGCGCGCTCGCAACGTGGCCAGGGCGCCTCGGGCTCGCGGTCACGCTGGGGTCATGGGTGGGTCTCGTCCTGCTCTTCCGATCCGCGCGCGGTGCCGAGGGCGTCGTCGAGCAGGCGCTCGGCGAGGGCCTCGGGCCGGCGTATCGCGACTCGATCGCCCCGGAGCTGGTGGAGAAGTTCGCACCCGCCGTCGACTGGCGGGAGCTCGTCCTCCCGTTCCCCGTCCGCCATCCCGAGGTCGAGCGCATTCGGAACATCGTCTATTCCCGGCCGGACGGCCGCCCGCTACGGCTCGACGTCTACCGTCAGCGCTCGCGTCCGCGGGGCTGTCCGACCCTGCTCCAGATACACGGCGGCGCCTGGATCCTCGGCAGCAAGAACGAGCAGGGCGTGCCCCTGATGGTGCATCTGGCGTCGCGCGGGTGGGTCTGCGTGAGCGCCGACTACCGGCTGAGCCCGCGCGCGACGTTCCCGGATCACGTGATCGATCTGAAGCGCGCCGTGCAGTGGATCCGCGAGCACGGCCGCGAGTACGGCGCCGACCCGGACTTTCTCGTCGTGACCGGCGGGTCTGCCGGGGGCCACCTCGCGGCGCTCGTCGCGCTCACCGCGAACGAGGCCGAGTATCAACCCGGGTTCGAGCAGGTGGATACGTCGGTGCAGGCCTGCGTCGCCTTCTACGGCGTGTACGACTTCACCGACCGGAACCGTGTCTGGCCACACCGCGGACTGCTCCGTCTGCTGGAGCGATCGGTGATGAAGGCGCCGCTCGCGCGCGCGCCCGACGCCTTCGAGCGCGCCTCGCCGATCGCCCGCATTCGACCGGGTGCGCCGCCCTTCTTCGTCGTGCACGGGAGCCTCGACACGATGGTTCCGGTCGGCGAGGCGCGGCACTTCGTCGAGGTCTTCCGGCGCGTCGCGGCGAGCCCCATCGTGTATGCGGAGGTCCCAGGCGCCCAGCATGCGTTCGAGATCTTCCGATCGCGGCGCGCGATGTTCGTGATCCATGGCGTCGAGCGCTTCCTCGCCTGGGCTTATGCCCGCCACCTGGCCGAACGGGGCCAGCGGGCCGCCGCCCTGTCCTGACCGCCCGCGCGCGTTTTGTTGCCGGTTTTCCTGGACAGGTGACCGCCGTCGGTGGTAGCCGGAGGCGGTGGACCGCTCCATGAGCGCACGAGACCGCCCGGCGCCCGACCCGTTCCGGGACGAGATGGTGCGGCACGTCGCGGCGCGGGCGCCCCTCGGCTTCGCGGTCTTCCTCGTGTGCCTGGGGCTCAGCACGTTCTTCGAGATGATCCGTTTTCCCGAGCGGCGCATGTGGATGGGCCTCTTCGCCGCGGCGTTCGTCGTGCTCGCCGGCGGCGCGTGGGCGGGGATTCGCCGTCGGCCGGACTGGACCATCCCCGTGCTGGTCGGGTTCGTGAACGTGATCGGGGCGGGGGTGAACGTCTATCACGCGATCGTCGGCGCCTCGGTCGCGATGTGCGTCTGGGCTCTGACGGCCGTGATCGCGTCGAGCGGCGTGATCCTGCCCTGGGGACGCCGCAGCCAGGCGTTCGCCTGCGTCGGCGCGCTCGTCTTCTACCCCATCCACCTCGGACTCGGGGTGGCGGATCCCCTCGCCTGGGCGGCCGGCGGGACGTATCTCATCGCGGTGGCGTCGCTCGCCGTGTTCGGGGCCTCGCTCTTCGCCCGCTACGTGCGGCAGGACCTGCGGCTGACGGCCGCCCTCTCGGAGCGCGAGGCGCGACTGCAGAGCTACTTCGACCTCTCCCTGATCGGGACCGCGGTGATCGACACCGCCGGGCGCTGCCTGGAGGCGAACGAGGAGCTGTGCCGGATGTTCGGCTACTCGCGCGCCGAGCTGATCGGGGCGCCGCTGTCGGCGCTCGTCCATCCCGACGAGCGCGCGGTGGCGGCGGCGCTGCTGGCGCAGGCACTGGCGGGTGCCCCGGACCGCCTCGATCTTCGCTGTGTGCGCTGGGATGGCTCGCCACGGTTCGCCACCGTCGCGGCGCGCGGTCTGCCGGGTGCGCAGGGCCCGATCGACCACGCGCTGGTGCTGGTCCACGACATCACGGATCGAAGGCAGACCGAGATCGAGCGCGAGCGCTCACTCGCCACCACCGAGGCGGCGCGGCAGCAGGCCGAGGAGGCGAGTCGAGCGAAGGACGCGTTCCTCGCTACCGTCTCGCACGAGCTCCGGGCCCCGCTCACCCCGATTCTCGCCTGGGCCGATCTCCTGCACGACGGCGCCCTCGGCGGCGACCAGGCCTCGACGGCGGTGACGGCCATCAAGCGCAATGCCCTCGCCCAGGCGCGCCTCATCGACGACCTCCTCGACGTGTCGCGCATCGTCTCCGGCGAGTGGCGAGTCGCCCTTCGCCCCGTCGAGCTGGCATCCGTCGTGCGCGCGGCGCTCGACGTCGTGCGGCCGGCAGCGGACGCCAAGGGGGTCGAGGTCGCGACCATCCTCGGCGCCCAGCCTGTCCTGGTGCGCGCCGATCCCGAGCGCCTCCAGCAGGTCTTCTGGAATCTTCTCTCGAACGGCGTCAAGTTCACCCCCCGCGGGGGACGCGTGGCGCTCGCGCTCGAAGAGGCGGGGAGCCGCGCTCGGATCACGGTCCGCGACACGGGCGAGGGGATCCCGGCGGAGTTCCTGCCCCACCTCTTCGAGCCGTTCCGTCAGGCCGACGGCTCGTCGACGCGGCGCCACGGCGGGCTCGGTCTCGGGCTCGCGATCGTGCGCGCGCTGGTCGAGCGCCACGGCGGCACCGTCCGGGCGGAGACCGGCGGCGAGGGATGCGGTGCCACCTTCACCGTCGAGCTGCCCCTCCTGGAGGCGGCGACGGAGGAGATGTCGCCCGGCGCGGAGCCGAGCGACGGCGCAGAAGTCATGAGGGCCGCGCCCCGCACGGCGCTCCACGGCCTCCACGTCCTCGTGGTCGACGACGATCCCGACTCGAACGCGGTGGTGAGCGCGCTCCTCGCAACCCGTGGCGCCGAGGTCCGGACGGCGCAGTCTGCGAGCGAGGCGCTGGCGGTCGCGGGTCGCTGGCGGCCCGACGTCGTGGTGAGCGACGTGGCGATGCCGGGAGAGGACGGCCTCGCGCTCCTGCGCGAGCTGAGAGCGCGGCGCAGCACGATCGGCGACGTCCCGGCCATCGCCCTGACCGCGCTCGGCAGCAACGCCGACCGCCGCCGGCTCCTCGACGCGGGCTTCAAGGCGCACGTCGTGAAACCGTTCGACCCCATCCATCTCGCGGCCGTGGTCGAGACCGCGGCGCACGCCTCGCAGCCGCCGGCCTGACGCGCCGTCCCTAGCGGCCGGGAGGCGCCGGGGTGACGCCGGCGGGCTCGTCGTGCTCAGCATGTCGGAGGATGTGGCGCTCGACCATCCGGTCGACGTGCCCCACCTCGTCGGGCGCGAACACCGTGAAGGGCTCGGTGCGGCGCACGAACGCGGCGAGGACCGTCGCCATCTCCTCTTGCTGGCTGGCGTAGCGTCCGAGCGCGAGGCGTTTTTCCCGCACCTCGGCCTGGCCGAGGGCGAGGGAGGCGCGCTCCTGCCCGCGGGCCGGAAGGTTCGTGGGAAGCTCGAGCGAGTGGCTCTCCGAGGCGGGAGGCGGAGCCTGATCCCAGCCGGGCGGCCAGCCCGGCCAGTGGACGAGGTAGGCGAGGAGCTTCGGCATCGGGCCGCCCTCACGCGTCCAGGTCTCGAGCGCGAGGAGGGTGAACAGCCCCGCGGCGCGGTGGTCGGGGTGAGCATCGAGCGGATCCGGGAACGCGACGACGGTCGGCTGCGTCTCGCGCAGGATGTGAAGCAGTTCGCGGCGGAGATCGGCGCCGTCGTACGCGACGTCGCGTGCGACCGCCTCGGGGTAGGGCGGCTCGCGGGCGGCGGTGGTGGGCGAGAGCTCGGGATGGCTCCGACGCCAGTAGGCGTGCAGCAGCTGCTCGAGCCCGCCGTCGGGGAAGCCGAGCACCTGGAGCCGGATGCGGTTGCCGCCGAGCTCGCGCATCGCCGCGCGTGCCTCGCCGAGCCGGCGCTCGCCGTAGGCGATGTACTGTGTCGGCCGCGGCCGCGGGAGCCCGGTCGCGTGCACGACCGCCTCGACGTAGCCGTCGCCCGCGGTGAGGAGGACGACGCGGGCGCTGCCGCCGCGCGAGAGGACGCGCTCCATGAGCCCCCCGGCGCCGAGCGTCTCGTCGTCGGGGTGGGGCGAGACGACGAGGAGCCGCTCGCGCGCGCCCACCTCGAGGGCGCGCGTCTCCCGTTCGGCGCCTGCCGCCGGCGCGACCGCCAGAGCGAGCGCCATGGCGATGCCGAGGATCGTGCGCGGCAGGCCGGTCACCTCGCCTCCAGCGCAGGCGTCGCCCGGGAGCGACCCCGCCGGCTCGCAGCGATGACCCAGTGGGCGACGCGCGTCCATACCGCCTCGAAGCGAGTGCGGTCGAAGCCCGTCCCGCTGGCGAGCCAGTCGTAGTGGGGCGGGACCGACGCCGGCGCGGCGAAGTGTCCGATCACGTCGAGATGGTCGGCCCGCACCGCGTCGATCAGGTCGCCCCAGACCTGCGACAGCGTCGGAACGAGGCCGTCGTTCGCCGTGAGCGGGGGCGTCGCGCCGTAGCGAAGCCGGAGCGCGCGCATCGTGCGCGCGTTCACTCGCAGCCGCCCGCTCGGCGACGCCGCGGCGAGCCGGTGGAGCGTTCGGTAGAGCGCGTGCGTCGCCTGCGCCGATGGATCGAGGCCCGCCGCGACGAGCGTGCCGACGTCGGGGCGGCGCCCCCAGGTGACGACCGAGCCGTGGCGGACCCCCGGGCGGACCCGGGTCGCGGCATTGAACACGTCCATGCCCTCGAGGGTGAGCTGTGTGAGGAGCGCCTGATCGCGCCGCACCTCGCTCAGCAGCCTGGCGATCGCGCGCCGGCGGCCGGCGGAGAAATCGCCCAGCAGCTGGCCGAAGAGCTGATCGAGGAGCGCGCTGTTGACGCCGAGGTGCCGGTCGAGCCGCGCGAACGAGGCGCCGAGGCGGAGCACGACGGTGACCGGCAGCCGCCCGAAGCGGAGGACGTAGATGGTCGTGAGCGAGAGGAGCTGGAGGAGACGCTGCCCGAGAAGCCCGGTGAAGAAGGAGGCCACCGGTGTCCCGTGATGCGGCGTCGCGACGCTGACCGCCGTCCGCACCCGCGCCGCGACCGATTCGACGTCGACCGCGGTCGGGAGCGATGCGCCGGGACTGAGGGCGAGACGGATGTCGAGCCCTCCGCTCGAGTGGCCGATCAGGTGAACGGCATCCCCGCGGCGCGACGTCGCCGCGATCGCCTCGATCAGCCGCGCCGCCCGCACCGGGAGCGAAGAGGTCGGGGGCGTCCGGACCACCTCGACCTCGACCGGGGCGGCGGCGGCAGCGAGGAAGTTGCGGACGTGCCCGAAGTACTGGAGTTCGCCCAGGTTCGTGAACCCGAAGAAACCGGGAACCAGGTAGAGCCGCGCCCTCATGGCTGGCATAGAGTCGAGCGACCATGAGACGACTCTTCCGCACCGTGCTCGTGCCGCACGATTTCTCCCCGCACGCGACGCAGGCGCTCCGCATGGCCGCCGCGCTCGCCGGCGACGCCGGCGGACGGCTGGTCGTGCTGCACGCGATCGCTCCCATGCAGCCGTTCGTCGGCGTCTCGCCGGTCGCGCCGGCGGAGTGGATGCCGCTCGCCGTGCCAGGTCCAGACCTCGTGCGCCACGAGCGCCGCCGTCTCGAGGCACTCGTCAGACGCGTCGTTCGCAGTCGGCCGCGTACCGAGTGCCGGGTCGTGGTCGCCGATCCGTTCCAGGCGATCGTCGAGGCGGCCCGCGGGGCGACCGCGATCGTGATGGGGACGCTCGGCCGCACCGGATTGCCGCATCTCCTCCTCGGCAGCGTGGCGGAGAAGGTCGTGCGGCACGCGCCGGTGCCGGTGCTGACGATCCACCCGCGAGGGTCGAAGGCGATGCGCCCCGGCCGGCGCGCTGCCCGCTCGCGCCGTTGAGGCGCATCGACGGCGGCCGAGCACGCTCACGGACGTGGCGCCGCTCAGCGCCGCCTGGCGGCGCGTCGTCCGTGACGACCGCGCGCCGCCGGACGGACG
>JACXTT010009865.1_pt1 | contig 12986 bp, 10 predicted proteins | sample 9270951 | NCBI WGS metagenome assembly JACXTT01 (sample SAMN15532306, study PRJNA645909) | rock metagenome | isolation source: weathered quartz diorite | place: Puerto Rico | collected 2017-06-21 | reverse complement strand
CCCGTGCCTTCCGTTTTCGTGGTTACGCCTTCCGCGATCAAGCCCCAGGCGATCTCTTCCACCTGCGAGTTCGGATCGACGCCCGCGGACGCCAAGAAGCGCTCGAACTGCCGGAAGCGCTCTGGCAGCATCTGCTCCTGCAGCTGGGGAAACCACTTTTGCGACCGCGCCTGTTTCAGATTAGCGTAGGCAAACTCACCGATATTTTTGGGGAAAAGCGCAATCGTGTCGTTGCCCAGACGCTGCGCTTGAGTAGCTCCTGGTGCCAAGGTCGCGCCCGCAGCCACCACTATGCCCGCCGCGATTCGGCTTAGCCGTAAAATGCGATTCATGTTTTGCTCCTTCCGTTCAGGGGCGTAAGAGTATTTTAAACACCGCCGCTTTGGGCCAGCGTCGTTTCCGTCAATTTTCCGCGCAATGCGGCAATTCTTGCTCGAGTCGCGGACACATATCCCGCGTCCTTCAAGCCATCGAGGTTAATCTCGACGTTGGCCAAGGCGCCCTGCGCGCCCGCCGAAGCCATCAACCGGGCTACCTCTAAGTCTGACTTCATGGATGCGGCCGCGATAGTCTGAAGTTGTTTCAGGCGTTCGAAGAGCGCAACGGCCCGTTCGGCGACTTCCAGAGGAACTTCCGCCGCGCCGCGTGTCGCTTTTTGGATGGCGTCTTCGCGCTGCCGTGTTTCCCCCGCATCGCCTTGCGGTAGTTTGAATGCCGTCATTACCGCGTCGAACGAGGCCGCATCGCGATCAATTGCCGCTGCAAGCGCCTCGGCCTCTTTGCGAAGCTCATCGAGATGTGTCGAAAGTTTGTCTACGTGTGCCGCTTGCGATTTTTTCTTGCGGGAAAGACCAGCAACCATCTGTCCAAGCGATGCCGCCAGCGCCGCCGCAAACGCCGAAACGCTGCCACCGCCGGGAGTTGCCGTCGGCTCGGCGACCGCGTCCAGAAACGCCCTCGCCAGCTTGGCCAAATTCCCATCTTGTGATGCCTGCAATGGCGTGCCCGAGAGCGCTGCCTCCAGCTTGTTTTCGAACACCTGCGCCGGAGAAAAATTCTCCAGCTGCAAAAAGTAATCCGCGGCCATTTCGATGGCTTTTTTCGGAATCAGGCCCACGATTTCACTGCCAACGGGCATCGCTCCGTAACGTTCCGCTTCGCGCTTCACCATTTCATACACGCGATGCATCGGCGTCTGCTCGTAGTCCGTCAAATTGATCGAAACCTGAGCGAGATTGCGCGCTTTTAATTCGACTCCCATGCTCTTCACGTAGCGCAATCCGCCGCTCGAAAAGCGAATCGCCTTCGCAATCTTGTTGGCAATCGAAATGTCTGGCGTGTTCAGATTCACGTTGTACGCAATCAGGAATTTGCGCGCGCCCACAACTGTCACGCCTGCTGTCGGATGCACTTTAGGCTCGCCGATGTCCGGCTGCCGGTCGTGGTTCTTCTTTAATTCTTCCCGCAATCCTTCGAACTGTCCGCGGCGAATATTTTCGAGATTCACGCGTTCCGGGCGTGCCGCCGCCGCTTCGTAAAAGAAAATGGGAATTCGATAGCGCTTCCAGATTTCGTTGCCGACGCGCTTTGCCAGCGCCACACAATCCTCGATAGTGACGCCGTCCACCGGAATAAACGGGACCACGTCCGTCGCCCCCACGCGGGGATGGGCCCCCGTGTGCTTGTTCATGTCAATGAGTTCAAGGGCTTTGCCGGCGCCAAGCACTGCCGCTTCGCCAACAGCGTCCGGTTCTCCGGCAAGCGTGATCACGCAACGGTTGTGATCTGCGTCCATCTCGCGGTCAAGCACGTACACGCCAGGCACGCTGCTCATCACGCTGACAAGCGCATCCACCTTCGCCGAATCGCGCCCTTCGGAAAAATTCGGCACACATTCGATCAATCGCTTCATTTTTGAGGCTTTCTATCCCGGAGCGGCGGAAAATAGCTCGGCGGAAATACTTTTTTGCCGTCTGGACCGATGGGAACAGGAGGCCGTTTCGCCGGACGAATCGGCTTTATATCTGGTTTTGGCACGGGCGGCGGGACCGGCTCGTGCTTGAACTTCCTGTACTGGCTGACTTGCCAGGTGACTGCCGTCGCGGTTGCAACTAACAGCCCAATCAAGATCCCTCTGTACAACCCCATTCCCGCGGCGCTGAAGAGCAGCGCAACGAAGAGGAATTCCAGCACCAGGATGCCGTAATAATATTCCTCAAAGAAAGCTTTCGGCCGCTTCTTGCTCGGAGCAATGGTCGTGACCTTGAATTGTTTCTTCAGTCCGGATTGTGCTTTAGGCGGCGGCATAAATCACCTGGCCGTTCTTTAGTGTCAGCCAGCAGGTGTTCACCCCAAAATAGTAGGGAATTTCGCGGTAGTCTTCCACTTCGAACACGGCGAGGTCCGCTTGTTTGCCAACCTCCAGCGAGCCGATGCGGTTGTGCCGCCCAAGTGAGTAGGCCGCATTGATGGTGGAAGCGGTGATAGCTTCTGCCGGCGTCATGCGCAGCTGCGTGCAAGCTAAAGAAAGAATCATGGGCATGCTCATCGTGGGGCTTGTACCGGGATTGTAGTCCGTTGCGAGCGCGACAATCGCTCCCGCTTCAATCAGTTTTCGAGCTGGCGCGTATTGCCTCAGCCCAAGATGAAAATCACAACCCGGTAAAAGCGTAGCCACGGTATCCGACTTGGCGAGCACTCGAATATCGCTGCTGTTGATCTGTTCAAGGTGATCACAGCTCGCGGCCTCGAGCTCTACCGCAAGTCGCGCCGCTCCCGTCCTCATTAGCTGCTCCGCATGGAGTCGCGGAACGAGCTTGTTTTTCAGCCCCGCTTCCAGAATTTGTTTGGATTGCGAACGCGAAAACGCGCCTCGGTCGCAGAACACGTCGCAATATTCGGCCAGGCCGTTGGCCGCAACTTCAGGAATCAGCCAATCGGTCAGAAGCTTCACATATTCGTCAGTGCCGCTCGCTTTTTCCCGGAATTCCAGCGGCACAACGTGGGCCCCAAGAAAAGTCGAAGCAATCTCAATGGGCTGCTCTGCGCTGAGCTCTTTGTGCAGCGACAGAATTTTGAGCTCGCCTGCAACGTCGAGTCCATAGCCGCTCTTTGCCTCAATCGTCGTGGTTCCGTGCGACGCAAAAACTTCCAGCGCCGCGCGCGCTCTTCGTTTGAGCTGCTGGCTCGTCGCCGCGCGCAGCGTCTTGACTGAATTCAGAATGCCGCCGCCCTTGCGTGCGATCTCTTCGTAGCTCGCGCCCTGAATTTTCAGCTGGTATTCCTCGGCCCGGCTCGCCGCGTGCACCAGATGGGTGTGGGAATCCACGAATCCGGGTAAAACTACACGCCCGGCGACATCCACCTTTTCCGCTTTTCGTGCGGCCACCAATTTCTCAATTTTGGACGCTGGGCCGACTGCCCCTATGCGCCCATCGCGAACGAGCACCGCGCCATCTTTGACGATTCCCAATTGCGAAAGGGAATTGCCACGCCGCGGACCGCGTCCGCGCAGCGTCAACACTTGCGAAGCACCAGTGATGAGAAGGGAATCGCTCAAGTTCTCTTCATTATGACGAACCTGAGCGCGTTTTGCCTACTTGCGGCCGATTGTTTGGCTTACGCGCTGGCTGCTTTTGCGCAGTAGGCCGGCACGAACACTTCTTTGGCGAATGTTTCAAGCGTTGTGGGCGTCGTGTTCCTCTCGGAACGCTCCTCCAGTGGATCCGTCAGGCCATCGTTGAACGCATCGTTCATGTCACTCATCAGTGCAGCCGTCTTGGCAGGCACTCCCATTTGCTTCAACGCCTGTTCAACCAGGAACCCGGGAAACCTCTGATACGACAATTTGGCCTTTCCGATTTCCGCGCCCAGGATTCGCGCTGCCTCTTCTTGGGTGTAATCACGAGGACCTAGCAGTTCCTGAATTTGTACGCCGGAAAAATCACGCGAGACAAGGGTTTCCGCGGCTCTTGCACCAATGTCTCTTGCCGCAATCATCGGCATCTTCAAATCACCCTTGATTCCATTTCCGATGAAGCCCATCGAATGAATTAGGCCAATGGCCATCAAAAAATTCTCCATAAAGAATGCCGGCCGAAGAAACAGTGCGTTTAGTCCCGGCACGGCGGCCAATTTCTTCTCGAACCGGTGCAACCCGACAATCGGCCCCGTCTTTGCCTCCTGCTGCGCGCCGATGCTGCTCAGAAGAACCACATAGGAAATTCCCGACGCCTTTACCGCTTCCGTGATGGCATCGCTAATCTTGTCGCCCGCCTCCAGAAAATCTGGGGCGGAGATCTGCGGCGGAATCATCACATACGCAGCCGTTGCTCCGGTGAACGCTTTGGTCAGCGCCGCGGGATCGTTTACGTCCGCAGCAAATGCTTCCACGCCCGGCCCTAGCCTTTGCGTAATTTTGGAAGCGTCACGCCCAACCGCTCGAACTTTCTCACCTTTTGCCAGCAGCGCTTCAACCGCTGCCGCACCCGTATTGCCCGTCGCACCCAAAATTACGTACATTCGCTGTTCTCCCACTTTTTCTTTTCGTGATTTGCAGTCTGATGCTGCGTGAAAGGCCGAAGGTATTCCCGCTCTGATGCCAGCGGCTAAAGCATCGGAATTTTGACATTGTTCTTCTTTGCAAACGAAATCGCTTCCGGATAGCCTGCGTCCACGTGCCGCGCGATGCCCATTCCAGGATCGTTCGTCAGCACGCGCTCAATGCGCGAAGCCATTTCCTTCGTCCCATCGGCCACGGTCACTTGCCCCGCATGTTGCGAATAACCAATCCCGACTCCGCCGCCATTGTGAATCGAAACCCACGACGCCCCGCTCGCCGTGTTCACCAGCGCGTTCAAGAGCGGCCAATCGGCAATCGCATCCGAATGATCCAGCATCGCTTCCGTTTCGCGATACGGCGAAGCCACAGAACCGCAATCCAAATGGTCCCGCCCTATCACAATTGGCGCTTTGAGTTCGCCCTTCGCTACCAAATCATTCAGCGCAAGTCCGAATTTGTCGCGCTCGCCGTATCCCAGCCAGCAAATACGCGCCGGCAATCCCTGAAATTTCACTCGCTTTTGCGCCAGCGTAATCCATCGCCGCAAGTGTTCGTGTTCCGGAAACATTTCGAGCACGAGCCGGTCCGTGCGCGCAATGTCCGACGCCTCGCCCGATAGCGCCGCCCACCGAAACGGTCCTTTGCCTTCGCAAAAAAGCGGCCGAATGTACGCAGGAACAAATCCTGGGAAGTTATACGCGTCCGCAACACCCTGCTGAAACGCGAACGTTCGAATGTTGTTCCCGTAATCGAAAGTCACCGCGCCGAGCTTCCGTAGCGCCAACATGCCGCGCACGTGCTCAGCCATCGCGGCCAGCGAGCGTTTCTTGTACTCCGCGGCGTCTTTCTTCCGCAGCTCCAGTGCCGCTTCCAGCGACATCCCGTTCGGCACATATCCGCCGACGGGATCGTGCGCGCTCGTCTGATCCGTCAGCAAATCCGGCACGACGCCGCGTTTAGCTAGCTCCGGAATCACATCCGCGCAATTTCCGACCAAACCAACCGAAGTCGCTTCGCCCTTCCGCACCGCGTTCTTCAGAATCCGCAGTGCCTCGTCCAGGCTCGTCACCATCACGTCGCAATACCCGGTCTTCAACCGTTTCTTGATCCGCTCCGGGTCAACATCAATTCCCAAAAACGCCGCGCCGTTCATAGTTGCGGCAAGAGGCTGCGCTCCGCCCATGCCGCCCATCCCGCCGGTCACAACAAGCCTTCCCGCCAGCGTTCCGGCGAAATGCTGTCGCGCGGCTGCAGCAAACGTCTCGTACGTCCCTTGCAAAATTCCCTGCGTCCCGATGTAAATCCAGCTTCCCGCCGTCATCTGCCCGTACATCATCAACCCGGCGCGGTCAAATTCGTGAAATTGCTCCCAGTTGTTCCAGTGCCCCACCAGATTCGAATTGCACAAAAGCACACGCGGCGCGTATTCATGCGTTCGAAACACCGCCACCGGCTTGCCCGATTGCACCAGCAGCGTCTCGTCATTCGCCAGCTCTCGCAGCGACTTCACAATGGCATGAAAACTTTCCCAGTTCCGCGCCGCTTTGCCCGTTCCGCCATAAACAACCAAGTCTTCCGGCTTTTCCGCGACTTCCGGGTCCAGATTGTTCAGCAGCATCCGCAAAGCAGCTTCCTGCTGCCAGCCTTTGCACGAAATCTGCGTGCCGCGCGCCGCGCGAAACGGCCCTTTCGAAAGTACCGTTCCGCTCAAAATGTCTGTCGTCGCACTCATCGTTTCTCCGTGTCCATCTTAGCCTACGCTCGTGCCGTTTGCACGAATGCGTCAGCACGCGCTGTCTCCGCCACATTTGCACGCAATTTTTCGCTAAGGTAGAGTGGCGTGGTCACTCATGAGCTCAGGGACCCTTCCTTCCAACCTGCTTCACGCCATCAACACCTGGCGCAGCCCCCGCGCACAGATGTTTCGCGGCGTTTCCGGCTGGCAAGAGATCTCTTCCACCGAATTTCTTCGTCGTATAGCTGGTCTCTCCCAGGCCCTATACGAACTCGGCGTAAAGCCCGGCGATCGCGTTGGTCTGTTCGCAGGAAATCGCCCTGAGTGGCACACCGCCGATTTCGCCATCACTGGCGCCGGCGGCGTCACCGTCCCTGTTTATTTCAACGAATCGCCCGAGCGCATGGTTTACATCTTGAATCATGCAGAGGCAAAAATTCTTTTCGTTGCAGGCGCCGCGCAGCTTTCCAAACTTCTTGCGGTTCGGTCTTCGCTTCAACCTCTGGAACACGTCGTAGTCGCTGACGGTGGCTCTGATGTTCCCGCTGAATTCCTGCAATATGAAACATTGGTCGCTTCCGCCGGCGGCGCGGAAATTGCCTCCTATCGCCTGCGCGCCTCGCAAGTCCTCCCCGGCCAGCTCGCTTCCATCATTTACACGAGTGGCACCACGGGAGAGCCCAAAGGCGTCATGCTTACGCATACGAATTTCTGTTCGAACGCCCGTGACGTCGGCGCCGACTTCGCCTTACGTTCAAAAGAGGACGTTGCGATCTCTTTTCTCCCGCTCGCGCACGTTTACGGCCGCACGCTCGACTATCTCTATCTTTTTCAAGCCGTTCCCATCGCCTACGTCGAAGTTGTCGATCACCTCGCGCAAGCTCTTAAGGAAATACGCCCAACCGTCATGGCCGCCGTCCCGCGCGTCTTTGAAAAGATTTTCGCGAAACTCATGGAACAGGGAAGCCGCGAGACCGGTTTGAAACGCAAGATTTTTGACCGGGCGATTCGCACCGCGGAAAAAACGGCCCTTTGGAAATGCGGCGAGGCGAACGTCAATCCCTTTCTCAAATTGCAGTGGTCTCTTGCGGACAAACTTGTGTATTCGAAGATCCGCGAAGGGACCGGCGGCCGTCTGCGAATCGTTGCTTCCGGGGGCGCGCCTCTTTCGAAATCACTCGCCGAATTTTTCTGGGCGGTCGGGATTCCGATCTATCAGGGCTACGGCCTGACGGAAACGTCGCCCATTGTTTCCAGCAACTATCCGAAAAACCGCGTAGGTAGTTCCGGCAAGCCTATCCCTAATTGCGAAATCCGCATCGCAAGCGACGGCGAAATCCAGGTTCGCGGGCCGATGATCATGCAGGGCTACTTCAAGCGGCCCGAAGCCACGCGCGAAGTTCTGGACGATGACGGCTGGTTTTCCACGGGCGACATCGGCTACCTCGACAAAGACAACTATCTCTTCATCACCGATCGCAAGAAAGATCTGCTGAAGACAGCTGGCGGAAAATTCGTTGCGCCCCAACCGATTGAAAATGCGCTCAAGACTAGCCCTTACATCCTCAACGCGATGGTCATCGGCGATAAACGGAAATTTATCGTGGCCCTTGTCGTTCCGAATCCGACTACGATTGCAGCAAAAGTTGCGGAGCAGGGAATCTCATTTAGGAACAATGCGGAAATGGCCGCGAATCCGGCCGTGCGGTCTTTGCTGGATGCGGAAATTCAGCGCCTGACCATTCACCTTGCGCAATACGAAACGATCAAGCGCTTCGCGATTCTTCCCGATGACTTCACCTTCGATAACGGCGCTCTCACCTTTACCATGAAGCTCAAGCGCCGCGTCGTCGAAGAGCAATACCGTGACATCATCGAATCGCTTTACGCGGATGTGGCGGAGCCGCGCCCCGTCATTCAGCCTTGACCCGTCGCGGCCGTCATTCCGAGAGCGGTTTTCGCCCGAAGGATCTGCCTTTCAAAACCTCAATTCGCCAGCGGCTTCCCGTCCGGCCCTACATAACGCAACTCGCCCAGATTGAGCTCTTTCACTCCGGCCTCAATCTTCGCGCGATCTCCCACGATCACCCACGTCACTTGATCCGGATGAACCACTAGGCGCGCGGCATCGGCAAGGTCGCCCGGCTTCAGCGCGCGAACCTTCCCAGCATACGTCTCGTAATAATCGTCGGGCAAACCAAATTGCACGAGGTCTACAATTGAATTTCCAACCGCATTCTGTGTCTCACGCGAGCCCGGCAGGCTCAGCGTCTCATTCGCCTGGATTTTCTCCAGCTCCTCCTGCGTCAAAGGGCGGCTGCCCACGACATCGTGAAATTCCTTGTTCATTTCAATCAACGACTCTTTGGTCTTGTCGGTCTGCACCGGGGCGATGGCCAGGTACGGCCTCTGCCCGCGCGCGTCCCAGAACTGCATTCTCGCGCCGTACGACCAGTGCTTGTCTTCGCGCAAATTCATGTTCAACCGCGCGCCAAAGTTTCCACCGAGGCCATCGTTCATCGCTTCAATCGCAATTTCCTTTGGATTTCCCTCCGGCGGCGCGACCACGCCCGCAACGATCACGGACTGCAATGCGCCCGGCTTGTCTATCAAATACACAACGCTCTTTGCCGGAAGATTGACCGTCTTGACCGTTTTCTTCGGAACGCTTCCCGATTTCCATCCGGAGAACAACTTTTCCAGCTTCGGCGTCACTTCGGCAACAGTCGTATCTCCCACGATAATCAGCGTCGCATTGTTCGGCTTGAACCACGCATCGCGGAACTTGACCAAATCCTCGCGCGTCATCTTGGAAACGCTTGCCGTTGTTCCCGATCCCGTCAGCGGATTTCCATAGGCGTGATCGCTGCCGAATAAGAGTCCCGGCATCACGCGCAGCGCCGCCGCCACTGGCGCATTCTCCTCACGCTTGATTCCCGCCAAAGTTTGTTTTTGCTGTCGCGCGAAATCCGCTTCGGGAAAAGACGGGTTCAAAATCACATCCGCATAGAGGGCCAGCGAATCGTCCAGCTTCGCCTTCAACGCCGAGAGATGCACGAGCGACAAATCCAGATTCGAACCGGCGCTAATTTGCGCGCCAAGCAGTTCTTGTTTGTCGCTGATCTCTAACGCATTCATCGTTTTCGTCCCGCCCGTGAGCTGCGACATCGTCATGCTCGCCGTTCCAGGAGAGGCAAGCTGATCGGCTGCGTAGCCCGCGTCAATCGCCAGCGTGAAATTTACCAGCGGCACTTCGTGCCGTTCCGCCAGAATCACCTTCAAGCCGTTCGAAAGCGTGCTGCGCTGCAATTTTGGAAGTTTCAACTCCGGCGGCGCTCCCGGCGTCGGCATCTTCGAGCGGTCCGCTCCGTTTGCATCTGCTTTGTACTCGGGGAAGGGAGTTACCTCCAGAATGTACACGCCATCCGAAAGCCACTTGTTTGCAGCGTTCTTCAAATCTTCCGCCGTTGCGTCGTGTACCCGCTTCAGCGAAGCCTTGTATGCATCTGGGCTGCCCAAAAAGACCTGGCTCTGCGCCAGCCGGTCCGATTTCCCGCCGAAACCGCCGATCCTCTCGATGCCGCGGATGAAATTCGCCTCATACTGCGCTTTCACGCGCGCAAGTTCCTCTGCGGTTGGCCCGTCTTTCAGAAAACGCGCTAATTCCTCATCCAATTCTTTTTCGACCTGCTTCAAATCCTGCCCCGGCCGCGCCGTTGCTTGCACGCGGAACTGTCCCCCAATTTCAGCAAGCTGCACAAATGCATTCGCATCCGTCGCAATCTGATCGTCATACACCAGTCTCTTGTAAAACCGCGAAGACTTTCCGCTGCTCAGAACATCGCTCACCAAATCCAGATAATCCGCCTCTGCGCTCCCGTACTGCGGCATGTTCCAAACCTTGTAAATCCGAGCCTGCGGAACCCGGTCCTGCACTTTCTGCCGGTGCGTTCCCGTCATTTTTGCAATCCACACTTCGTGATGCGCTACGGGTGGCCCGGGCGGGATGTCGCCGTAATATTTCTGAACTTTTTCTTTTGCCGTTTTTAGGTCAATATCGCCAGCGAGCACCAGCACAACATTCGAAGGACCGTAGTACGTCTTGAACCATTCCTTCACGTCGTTCATCGAAGCGGCATCCAAATCCGCCATTTCTCCTATCGTCGTCCACGAATACGGATGCCCCGCCGGATAAGTATTTTGGGTAATCAGCTGCCGTGTCACTCCGTACGGCTGATTCTCGCCCTGCCGTTTTTCGTTCTGTACCACGCCGCGCTGCAGCGTCAGCGTCTTTTCGTCAAACGAGCCAAGCAAATGTCCCATGCGGTCTGATTCCAGCCACAGCGTCAGATCCAGCGCCGGCGTCGGCACATTTTCGAAATAATTTGTCCGGTCAGTGTTCGTTGTTCCATTCAAATCCGTCGCGCCGATCCGCTCCATCGTGTCAATGTAGCGCCCTGGCGAGTGCTCGCTTCCACCAAACATCAGGTGTTCGAAAAGGTGCGCGAATCCGGTCTTCCCCGGCTTTTCGTTCTTCGAGCCGACGTGATACCAGGTGTTTACCGCAACGATCGGCGCCTTGTGGTCTTCGTGCACGATCACCGTCAGCCCGTTATCCAGCACGAATTTCTGATACGGAATGTCCACTTCCTGCGCGCGCGCCGCGCCGCAAATGAACACAACAAATGCAGCAAGCATCAGCCTGACTTTCATGAGAAGCCTCCACACCCTCTGCTGAAATGGAATTCAACTGAAGAAATTGTCAACCACCGTCTGCAAATAAGACGTGCGCTGCCGTAATTGGTTACAGCGCCTTCGTCTATCTCTTTCGACTAACCGCGGCTGCGGCCCAAAAGTGTACACCGCCGCCCCTCGCGTTCTACAATCATCTTTTCAGGGAGATTCTTGTGTCTGACCAACTCGTCATTGCGGGCCGCGCATTTTCTTCTCGACTCATCGTGGGAACAGGAAAGTATCGCAGCTTCCCGGAAATGGCTCGGGCGCACGCTGCCAGTGGCGCCGAAATGGTCACCGTCGCCGTCCGCCGCGTCAATCTCACCGACAAATCGAAAGAATCGCTTCTCGACTACATTCCGCGGGACAAGATGTTCATCCTGCCGAACACCGCCGCATGCTACACCGCCGACGAAGCCATTCGCACCGCCCGCCTTGCCCGCGAAGTCGGCCTTTCGAATTGGATCAAACTCGAAGTCATTGGCGATCAGCAAACGCTTTTCCCCGACACTGAACAATTGATCGAAGCCACGCGCGTCCTGGTCAAGGAAGGGTTCGTCGTTTTGCCTTACACCAATGACGATCTCATTGCCGCGCGCAAATTAATTGACGCTGGTGCCGCCGCGGTCATGCCCCTCGCTGCACCGATCGGCTCCGGCCTCGGCATTCAAAACCCCGCCAGTTTGCGCATCTTGCGCGAACGCATCACCGAAGTTCCAATGATTGTGGACGCTGGCGTCGGCACGGCAAGTGATGCGGCCGTCGCCATGGAGCTCGGCGCCGACGGTATTCTCATGAACACAGCGATCGCCGAAGCCGCCGACGCCGTCCTCATGGCCGAAGCGATGCGCGACGCCACTCTCGCCGGCCGCAAAGCCTTCCTGGCCGGCCGCATGGAGAAGCGCCTCTACGCCTCTGCTTCTTCGCCCCTCTCCGGCGTCGTCCGCTAGGCGCCGGGCTATTTCGCCCAATTCTCCACTTTCAATCCGCGCACTCGCTTGAACTCTTTTTCATTGTTCGTCACTAAAGTTAGCCCCAGCGACTTCGCATGTGCTGCAATCCACAAGTCATTATTTCCAATGGGAATTCCTCTGGATTCCAGTTCCGCGCAAATGTATCCGTACTCATCCGCTGCGGCGCGATTTAGAGCCAAAACCGACACTAATGACTCAAGCTCTGCGAGGCGTTTTAGCACCAATTCTCTTTGAGAACTCTTGCTCGCTCCAAAAACTAATTCGCCCATAGTTATGATGGAAAGCGTGGCCTCGCCTTGGCGCAAGCGTTGTAGTCGTTCAAGGACGCTTACGGGCCTTTTGCGGTGAATGTATACGCAGATATCCGTGTCGAGCATGAACCGAGGGTCCATCAGAGACCCGTTCGCTTTTGCGGCTTGTCTTTCTTTCTGTCTCCCAGGTCAAAATCTTCAGGAAGATTGGCAAGAATTTCAAAAACTCTTGCCATCGGATTGTTCCTTTCCCGCAGGATAATCTCTTCCCCTCGCCGGAAAATTTCCAGTTCCTTGCTCTTCACACGGAATTCTTTGGGCAGCCTGACGGCCTGGCTGTTCCCCGACTTGAACACGCGGGCAGTGGCCATATTTCGAACTCCTCTACTGTATATACGGGCAGTATATACGACATTGGGTCTCCGCACTATGGGGTTTTGTGCCTTGGTTCAACTAGGCCGCGCCAAATTGCCGTTCGGCCCTAACTGTTACCGTTTTGACTTTGTCTTCGCGAGCTTGAACCCCTTGCACTTGCATCCGGGGAAGTTGCACGTCTGCGGCAATCTCGTGTGCTCGTACATGATCCCGTACATCCGCACATGAATGCTTTTTGCGTGACCGCAAGTACACCGCTGGATTCGTGTGTTGTGCATCGGTGATTCGCCTCGCCCCACCCCGTCTCGCAGCAACCTTTGAGCCTGGCCCCGGCCGCCCCCGGCGCCACCATATAC
>JACXTT010009864.1_pt1 | contig 12987 bp, 14 predicted proteins | sample 9270951 | NCBI WGS metagenome assembly JACXTT01 (sample SAMN15532306, study PRJNA645909) | rock metagenome | isolation source: weathered quartz diorite | place: Puerto Rico | collected 2017-06-21 | reverse complement strand
GGTTGCGGCGCGGGGGGCGCGTGGGAGGTGGTGAGGAAGAAGGCCCCGTGACTACGATGCCGGTTTTGCTCGACAGGCGCCGGGGCAAGGGAAGCGGTGGGTTCAGCGGTCCCGCCTTGCTCCCGATCGGAGTGTTCGCGACCCGCCGGGTGCGCGAGCGCGTCGACATGCCGGTCATCGGCGTAGGCGGTGTCCGTAACGTCGCCGACGCGCGCGAATACTTGGACGCGGGCGCGACGCTCGTCGCCATCGGCACGGCAGCGCTCGCTGATCCGCGCGTGCCGGTGCGCATTGCCCGCGAGCTGAGCCATGGCTGAGCTCATCGTCGCCTTCGATCTCCCGAGCGGAAGCGAGGCGCTGGCGCGGGCCGCGCGCATGCCCGGTTTGCGGTGGGCGAAGGTGGGCCCGGTGCTGTTTAACCGTGAAGGTCCATCGCTCGTCAAAGAATTCACCCAGCGCGGCATTCGCGTGTTTCTCGATCTCAAGTGGCACGACATTCCCAACATTGTCGGGACCGCGGTGAGCGCCGCGCGTGAGCTCGGCGTGTCGATGACCACGGTTCACTGCCTCGGGGGACGCGCGATGTTGACAGCGGCCGCCGCCGCGGCGGGTCAGGACCTCGCCGTCGTCGGCGTGACGGTGCTGACCTCGCACGACGCCGCCGAACTCGAGAGCGTGTTGGGACGGGGCGTGCCGGATGTCGGCTTCGAGGCGGAGCGCTTGGCGCGCGCGGCACTCCAGGCCGGACTACGCGGCGTCGTGGCGTCGGGTCAGGAGCTGGCCCTGCTCCGGGAAGCGCTTGGCCCCGACCCTCTCATCGTGGTGCCGGGAGTTCGCGCGCCGGGCGACCCCGCGGGCGATCAGGTGCGCACGATCGAACCGGCGGACGCGGTGCGCCGTGGCGCCACCCATCTCGTGGTCGGCCGCCCGATTACGGCCGCTCGCGATCCGGTCTCCGCCTACCGCCGTCTGGTCGAAGCGCTCGATTGAGGGTATCAACCAGTTCCATGCACACCTCCCGGCTGTGGCCGACACTCGTCATGCTCCTGCTGCCGCTCCAGGCGCGGGCGCAGGCGACGTTGTCCGAGGCGGCCTCCCGAGCGAGGGATGCGTGGTCCGCTCATGATGCGCGGGCCCTCGTCGGGCAGAGCTCGACTCTCATCTTGCAGATTCGCGGCGCGGATCCGTCGTCCCCACTGGGACGACCGCAGGCCATCGAGTTGCTGCGCCAGTACTTTCGGCCCGCCGAGGAGCGGGGCCTCGACGTCACCGCGATCCGCGAGGTGGAGCCGGGGAAGGGGTTTGTGGAGTTAACCCGGCGCTATGTGGTCGCGGGAACGACGGAATTGCGACGCGAAACCCTGTTTCTTGGCTATCGGTTATTGGATCGCGAATGGCGTCTCGTGGAGCTTCGCAGCGCACCGTAATCGATTGTCGTGCGGCCCCTTGCGAGAAGTCTCCACCCTGTCTATTGTTCACGGCTCAGCCAGAAAATTGTCACTTTTCGGGAGCAGCCTGTTGAAGGTACGTTCGAGCGTGCGCCCCATCTGCGAGCACTGCAAGGTCGTGACGCGGCGGGGCGTGATTCGCGTGATCTGTAAGCGCAACCCCAAGCATAAACAGCGGCAGGGTTAAGGAGACGCATGGCTCGTATTGCAGGCGTGGATTTGCCGCGCGATAAAAAGATCCAGTACGCACTCCCGTACATCTTCGGTATCGGCCCCAGCAACTCGGTGAAGATTCTCGCGGAGACCGGCATCAGCCCGGACGCGCGCGTGCGCGACCTGCGGGACGCTGAAGTCGCCCGGCTGCGCCAGGTGATCGAACGGGACTACAAGGTGGAAGGCGCCCTTCGCACCGAGATCGCGATGAACATCAAGCGCTTGATGGACATCGGAACATATCGGGGCGGTCGCCATCGCAAGAATCTGCCGGTGCGCGGCCAGCGCACGCACACCAACGCGCGCACCAAGAAGGGACCGCGGCGCGCCATCGCGGGCAAGAAGAAGCCCGTGCTGAAAAAGTAGAGGCACATGGCCGACGCCAAACCAGACGCAAAACCGGAGACCAAACCGGACGCCAAGCCGGACGCCAAGCCGGACGCCAAACCCGCATCCGCGCGTGCGGCCGGTGGCGCCAAGCGCACCAAGAAGATCGTCGAGGCCGAGGGCATCGCGCACATCACTGCGACGTTCAACAATACGCTCATCACGATCTGCGACATGCAGGGCAACGCCATCACCTGGGGCTCCTCAGGCAAGGCGGGGTTCAAAGGCTCCAAGAAGTCCACCCCGTTCGCCGCCACCGTCGCGGCCGAGCAGGCGGCGCGTGAAGCGTTGAACCTCGGCGTGAAACGCGTGCACGTGCGGGTGCAGGGTCCGGGCTCGGGCCGCGAGTCCGCGATTCAGGCGCTCGCGAGCGCCGGATTGCAGATCCGTTCGATCCGCGACGTGACGCCCATTCCGCACAACGGGTGCCGCCCGCCCAAGAAGCGGCGGGTTTGACGCATGGCACGCTACACGGGTCCCGTTTGCAGACTGTGCCGGCGCGAGGGCACCAAACTCTTTCTCAAAGGGACACGCTGCCTGACGGAGAAATGCGCCGTGGAGCGTCGTGCCTATGCGCCTGGACAGCATGGCCAGTCGACCGGACGGCGGCGCAAAGCGTCGGAGTACGCGAAGCAGCTGCGCGAAAAACAAAAAGTGAAGCGGATTTACGGCCTGTCCGAGCGTCAATTCCGCAACCTTTTCGAGCGGGCGATCAAGGAGCCGGGTGTGACGGGCGAAGCGCTGCTCGTGGCCCTCGAGAGCCGGCTGGACAATCTGGTGTACCGGATGGGCTTTGCGACCTCGCGGAAGCAGGCGCGGCAGCTCGTGCGGCATCGCCACATCCTCGTCAACGGCCGCACGGTGGACATTCCATCCTACCGTGTACTGATCGGGGATGAAGTGAAGGTCGCTGAGGCGAGCCGTGAGCTCGTGCTGGTGAAGGCAGCGCTCGAGCAGTTTGGGCGTGGACAACCGGTTTCGTGGATCCAGGTGGACACTGACAAAGTGCTGGGCAAGATGACCGAGCGGCCAACCCGCGACGCCATCCCGCTCGCGGCACAAGAACAGTTAATCGTCGAGCTCTATTCCAAGTGATTACGACTCTTGATTTGACGGGGTTGGTCCGGCCGCACCTGGTCGAGATGACCAAGCGCGAGGACAACCCGAATTCCGCCGAGTTCCGGCTCCAGCCGCTGGAGCGGGGCTACGGCTACACATTGGGCAATTCGCTCCGGCGCCTGCTGCTCTCGTCGCTGCGCGGCGCGGCAGTCTGGGCGTTCCGGATCGACGGCGTGGTGCACGAGCACCAGACCATCCCGGGCGTCGTCGAAGACGTGCATCAAATCATCCAGCGCCTGAAGCAGCTGACGCTGGTGCTCGCGCCGGAAGTGGACGAAGCGGTCCTCCGCTTCAAAGTCGAAAAGGCCGGTCCGGTGCATGCGCGCGATCTCGAAGCGCACGGCGCGGTCATGATTCAGAACCCCGAGCAGCTGCTCTTTACCGTCCAGGACGACCGCGACATCGCGGGCGAGCTGTACGTGAACAAGGGCCGCGGCTACGTCGAGGCCGAGCAGCATCCCGTCGACCGCACCCTCGCGGTGGACGTCGTGCGGGTGGATTCGATCTACAATCCCGTGCGGCGCGCGAATTTCACCGTGGCGGAAACGCGGGTCGGCCAGCGCACCGACTACGACCGGCTCACGCTCACCGTCGAGACCAACGGCACGATCTCGCCCGAGGACGCGGTGGCCTATGCCGCGGCGCTCGCACAGGAGCACTTCCGCTTCTTCGTGGACTTCGGCAAGGTGCCGATCGTCCCCGGCGAACCGGGGGGCCCGGGCAACGGTGGATCCGAAGGCGGCCGGCTGCGTGACGTCCTCAGCCGCGCCATTGACGACGCCGGCCTGTCGGTGCGGTCCGTGAACTCGCTCAAGAACTCGAACATCCGGACCCTGGGCGATCTCGTCCGCTACAAGGAAGACGACCTGCTGAAGGTCAAGAACGTCGGCGAGAAGGCGCTCGGAGAAATCGCGGAGTTGCTGCGTCGCGAGGGCTTGAACTTCGGGATGCAGCTCGAGGAGACGCCCGGGGGCGAGGTTCGGATTCTCGATCCGGGCAGCGCGCCGCTGGCGCAGCTCACGGGGACCGAGGAAGAGTAATGCGCCACCGAGCCAAGGGCCGCCAGCTTTCGCGCACGTCGAGCCACAAGAAGGCGACGCTGAACAACATGGCGACCAGCCTCTTCCAGCACGGCGGGATCCAGACCACCGAGGCGAAGGCGAAGGAGCTGCGTCCCTTTGCGGAGCGGCTCATCACGCTTGCGCGCCGCGGGGATCTGCACGCCCGCAGGCTCGTCGAGCGCCGGCTCAAGGACAAAGCGGTCACGACCAAGCTGTTCACCGAGATCGGCAAGCGGTTCGCCGCGCGGCCCGGCGGCTACACGCGGATCGTCAAACTTGGTCATCGCGTCGGCGACGGCGCCGACGTCGCTCGCATCGAGTTGTTGGCTGAGTGACCGGGGGCTGGGGCGGCGAGTCGAAAATGAAAAAGGGACCCGGAAGGGTCCCTTTTTTCTTGAGCGACGCCACCCTAGGACGCCTTGGCGACTCTATTCGATTTGATGCACTGCGTGCAGACGCGGATCCGGCGCACGACGCCGTTCACCACGACCCGGGCGCGCTGTAGGTTGGGGTACCAGCGCCGGGGGGTCTTGTTGTTCGCGTGGCTGATATTGTGTCCCGTGATGGGACGCTTGCCACAAATCTCACACACTCGAGCCATAGTTCGATCCGACGACAAATGAGTTCACAAGACGCCGCAAAGAGGCCTAAACCTAAACGGGGCACCGGGGAGCGGCAACCCCGCGGCACCAGCAGCGCCGGCAAGACGGCGGTAATCACCGGCGTCACCGGCCAGGACGGCTCCTACCTCGCCGAGCTGCTGCTCGAGAAGGGCTACGAGGTGATCGGGGTGGTGCGGCGCACGTCGCACGACTCCTACGAGCGGATCGGACACCTGCTCGACCGCGTGCATATCGTCGCAGCGGATCTGCTGGATCAGCATTCACTCACGACGGTGATTCGCGATGCCAGACCCGACGAGGTGTACAACCTCGCGGCGCAGAGCTTCGTCCCGACCTCCTGGAACCAGCCGGTGCTCACCGGCGAATTCACCGCGCTCGGTGTGACACGCCTGCTCGAGGCGATTCGCCTGGCGCATCCGGAGGCTCGGTTCTACCAGGCCAGCTCGTCGGAGATGTTCGGCAAAGCGTTGGAAACCCCGCAGCGGGAGTCGACCCCGTTCTATCCCCGCTCGCCCTACGGCGTCGCGAAGGTCTACGGGCACTGGATCACCGTCAACTACCGCGAGTCGTACGGCATGTACGCGGTCAGCGGCATTCTGTTCAACCACGAGTCGCCGCGCCGCGGCCTCGAGTTCGTGACGCGCAAGGTGAGCGACGCCGTCGCCCGCATCAAGCTCGGCAAGGCCAACGGGCTGCGCCTTGGCAATCTCGATTCCGGGCGTGACTGGGGATTTGCCGGGGACTACGTCGAGGCGATGTGGCGCATGCTCCAGCAGGCTGAGCCGAAGGACTACGTGGTGGGGACGGGCACGATGCATACGGTGCGGGACCTGTGCGCGGCGGCATTCGGACACGCGGGACTCGATTGGAAAAAGTACGTCACGCTCGATCCCCGGTTCGGGCGTCCCGCGGAAGTGGACACGCTGCTCGCCGACGCCAGCCGGGCAAAGAAAGAGCTCGGCTGGGCGCCTCGGGTCAGCTTCGAACGGCTCGTGACGATGATGGTCGACGCCGACCTGGACCGGCTGGCGTGAAGGTGCTGGTCACCGGCGCCAACGGTTTCGTCGGCCGCAGCATAGTGCGTCGGCTCGTGGCCGACGGCGACCGCGTGGTTGCCGCGGTGGGACCGGGCGCATCGGGGAATCCGGCGGACAAGAACGTCACCACGGTGCCGTTGGATATCGCGAACGACGTCTCCGTGCGCGCGTGCCTTGCCGAACCGATCGACGCCGTGATTCACCTCGCCGCGATCGCGCTCAGCCGGGCGGCGGATCGCGATCCCGCAGCGGCGTGGACGGTGAATGCCGAGGGAACGGCGAAGCTCACCGCCGCGGTTGGCGTCGCCGCGGCGAAATGGAAGAAGGAGCCGCTCTTCCTGCTGGCGTCGACCGCGGATGTGTACGCGTGGCAAGAACGCCCCATTAAGGAAGAGGATGCCGTTCAGCCGTCCACGCCTTATAGCGTAAGCAAGCTCGGCGCGGAGTTGGTCGCGCGGCAGGCGGCAAGGTGCTCCGGCATGCGTCTGATCATTGCGAGACCGTTCCCGTGCTCCGGGGCAGGGCAGGACGAGAGCTTCTGGATTCCCGCCCGATGCCGGATGCTGCGAGAGGTGAAACGGAACGGGTGGGCGGTGGTACCGGTCGGCGACTTGACGGCGGTGCGCGACTTCGTGCATGTCGAGGACGTAGCCGACGCGTACGCGCTGCTGCTCAAGCGCGGAACGCCGGGCGAGGTGTACAACATCGCGTCTGGCCGCCCAGTCACCCTCGACGAGATTCATACGCGCCTGGAACGGCTGCTGGACGTTGAGCCCAAGCGCGAAATCGATTCGAGCCAGGTGCGGCGCGAGGCGCGCCCCTACCTGGTGGGCGATGCATCGAAGCTGCGCGCGGCGACGGGCTGGAGTCCCCGCCGCTCGCTCGACGACATCCTGAAAGACGTGCTCGATGCCCAAAAGAACTGACTTCCAGCGCATCCTCCTCCTCGGGTCCGGGCCGATCGTGATCGGCCAGGCGGCCGAGTTCGACTATTCGGGGACGCAGGCGGTGAAGGCCCTCAAGGAAGAGGGCTACTACGTCATCCTGGTGAACTCGAATCCGGCCACGATCATGACCGATCCCGAGCTCGCCGACCGGACCTACATCGAGCCCGTCACGCCGGATTGGGTGCGCAAGGTCATCGAGCGCGAGAAGCCGGACGCGCTGCTGCCCACGATGGGCGGCCAAACCGCGCTCAACGTCGCCATGGCGCTCGCCAACGACGGGACGCTGAAGAAGCACAACGTCGAGTTGATCGGGGCCAACGCCCGCGCGATCAAGATGGCCGAGGATCGCGCGGAGTTCAGCGCCGCGATGCGGCGCGTCGGTCTCGCGACGCCAGCGGGCCACACGGTCACCTCCGTGGCCGCGGCGCTCGAGGCAGTGGGCGACGTCGGGTATCCGGCGATCATCCGGCCGTCGTATACGCTCGGCGGCACGGGCGGCGGCGTCGCCTACAATCGTGCTGAGTTCGAAGAGATGGTCGAGCGGGCACTCGAACTGTCACCCGTTCACTCCACCTTGATCGAGCGCAGCGTCCTCGGCTGGAAGGAGTTCGAGCTCGAAGTCATGCGCGACCGGCGCGACAACGTCGTGATCGTGTGCTCGATCGAAAACCTCGATCCGATGGGCGTGCACACCGGCGACTCGATCACCGTCGCGCCGGCGATGACGCTCACCGATCGCGAATACCAGCGCATGCGCGATGCGGCGATCGCGATCATCCGCGAGATCGGCGTCGAGGCGGGCGGCTGCAACATCCAGTTCGCCGTCAACCCGGCCGATGGCGAAATGCTCGTGATCGAGATGAATCCCCGCGTGTCGCGGTCCTCGGCCCTGGCGTCCAAAGCGACCGGTTTCCCCATCGCGCGCATCGGCACCAAGCTCGCCGTCGGCTACACGCTCGATGAGCTGCCCAACGACATCACCAAGACCACTCCGGCTTCGTTCGAGCCGGTGCTCGACTACGTGGTGGTGAAGGTGCCGCGCTTCGCGTTCGAGAAATTCCCCACCGCCGATTTCCGCCTCACCACACAGATGAAGTCGGTGGGCGAAGCGATGGCGATCGGTCGCACGTTCAAGGAGGCGTTCCAGAAAGGGCTGCGCGCCCTGGAGATCGGGCGGCCCGGTTGGGTGCTGGGCGCGACGCCGGCGGACGATCGGCTCACGAGCACGTCGCCGGAGGATTTGCGTGTCGCGCTCCGCACCGCGACGCCCGAGCGGATGTTCCAGGTCAAACGCGCCTTCCTCGCGGGCCTCACGGTCGACGAGATCGCGCAGGCTTCCGGCATCGACCCCTGGTTCCTCTCTCAACTCGAAGAGCTCGTCGCCGCGGAGCGCTGGTTCAGCGGGCTGTCGGCCGTTGGCGCCGCGGAGCTCAAGCGGATGAAGCGCCTGGGATTCTCGGACAAGCAGCTCGCCGCTCTGCGCAGCACGACCGAGTCGGCGATTCGCCAACAGCGTTGGGAGCTCGGCATCCACCCGGCCTACAAGACGGTGGACACCTGCGCCGGTGAGTTTCCCTCGTCAACGCCGTACCTCTACTCGTCCTACGACGAGGAGAACGAGTCCGAGTCCTTCGGTGCGCAGGGGATTGTGATTCTCGGCAGCGGTCCGAACCGCATCGGGCAAGGGGTCGAGTTCGATTACTGCTGCGTGCGCGCCGGTCTCGCGTTCCGCGAGCTCGGGTTCAAGACGATCATGATCAACTCGAATCCCGAGACGGTGTCCACCGACTTCGACATCTCGGACAAGCTGTACTTCGAGCCGCTCACCCTCGAGGATGTCCTGGAGATCACCCGCTGGGAGCGCCCCAGGGGCGTCGTCGTGCAGTTCGGCGGCCAGACGCCGCTGCAGCTCACCAAACCGCTCGAGGCTGCCGGCATTCCGATCCTGGGCACCTCGCCCGATGCGATCGACATCGCAGAAGACCGCGAGCGCTTCGAGGCGCTGGCCGACAGGCTCGACGTCACGCAGCCGCCGAACGGCATCGCCCGCTCGGTCGAGGAGGCGGTGGCAGTGGCGCAACGGATCGGCTATCCCGCGCTCGTGCGCCCCTCGTACGTCCTCGGCGGGCGCGCCATGGAAATCGTCTACGACGACGGTTCGCTGCGCGAGTATTTCGTGAAGGCGGCGCGCGTCGCGCCGGAACATCCGGTACTGATCGATCACTTCCTCGAAGACGCCTTCGAAGCCGACGTGGACGCGATCGCCGACGGTACGCGCTGTGTGATCGGTGGCGTGATGCAGCACATCGAGGATGCTGGAGTCCACTCCGGCGACTCCGCCTGCGTCCTCCCGCCCTACCTCATCGGCGACCGCCAGGTTGAGGAGATGCGACGCCACACCCAGGCGTTCGCCAAGGCGCTGGGCGTGGTGGGGTTGCTCAACGTCCAGTACGCCATCAAGAACGGGGTCGTCTACGTCCTGGAGGTCAATCCGCGGGCGTCGCGGACCGTGCCGTTCGTGAGCAAAGCCACCGGGGTCCCCCTCGCAAAGCTTGCAGCGGCGGTCATCGTGGGGAGGACACTGGACGATTTGGGCCTTCCCGATGAGTTTCCCGTCGCCGGGGTAGCCGTGAAAGAGGCGGTCTTCCCCTTCACGAAGCTGCCCGGCGTGGATACCGTGTTGGGGCCGGAAATGCGGTCCACCGGGGAGGCGATGGGCCTGGCGGACAGCTTCGGGATGGCGTTTGCCAAGGCGCAGATCGCGGCAGAGGGCAGCCTGCCTCTTGAGGGCACGATCTTCGTCACGGTGAACGACCATGACAAGCCGACGGTGCTGCCGATTGCCCGTCGCTTCCACGAGCTGGGGTTTCGCGTTCTGGCGACGGAAGGCACGGAGCGGTATCTCCGCGGCCGAGGGGTGCCGGCGGAGCGCGTCTTGAAAGTGCACGAAGGCCGCCCGAACGCGATCGACCTGATCGTGTCCGGCGACGTGCAGCTGCTGATCAACACCCCGTTGGGGAAGTTCACGCAGGTGGACGACTACGCCATCCGGCGCGCCGCGCTGGTGCATCGGGTGCCGTATACGACGACGATGTCCGCGGCGAGCGCCGCGTGTGATGCGATCATTGCGCTCCGCAGTCGCACCGGGAGCGTCAGGAGCTTACAGGAATGGCACGAAAGAGCGAGCGGCGAAAAGGCACCGAGCGGCGGGCAGATCGCGACAGCAAACGCGTAGCGCCCCCGAAGGCGGCCAAGGCGGTGAAGGCGGTAGCTTCGCCCCCGCCCCCGGCGAAAATCAAATTCCGCGGCAAGCTGCTCGAGAACGAGCCGTTGGCGCGCTACAACACCTGGCGGATCGGCGGCCCCGCGCGATACCTCGCGATGCCCGCCGACAGCGAGGACGTGGCGCGCGCGCTGGAGCTGGCCCACGATCGCGGGCTCCCCTGGGTCGTGCTCGGGCTCGGCTCGAACGTGCTCGTCAAAGACAGCGGCTTCCCGGGCGTCGTGATCCGTTTGGGGAAGGGGCTGGACCGGTTCGAGATGAAGGGCGCGACGGCGATCATCGGGGGCAGCATGCCGACGCCGATCCTGGCGCGGCGCACCGCCGAGGCCGGCTTCGCGGGCGTGGAGCGCTTCATCGGAATTCCCGGGACGGTGGGCGGCGGGATCTACATGAACGCCGGGTGCCATGGTGCCGAGTTTTCGGAGGTCGTGACCGAAGTCACAGTGATGGACCCGCGCGGCAAGGTGAAGCAGCTCTCCCGCAAACAGATCTCGTTCAAGTACCGCTCCACGAACCTCGAGGGCATCGTCCTCGAAGCGAAGCTGGTGCTCGGCGAAGAGTCGCCGGCCAAGCTGAAGGAGCTGCAGTCCAAGTTGCTCCGCTGGCGCAAGGCCGGGACGCCGTTCGACCAGCCGTGCTGCGGATCGGCGTTCCCCAACCCCCCCGGCGGCACGAAGACGGCCGGGATGTTGATCGACGAATGTGGCCTCAAGGGCTTTACGATCGGTGGCGCCCAGGTATCGACGCTGCACGCCAACTACATCATCAACAAGGGCACGGCGACCGCGAGCGACGTCCTCAAGGTGATCGAGCATGTACGGAAAACGGTCGCCAAGAAGACCGGCATTACTCTGGAGCTCGAGTGCAAGATCATCGGCACCTAAACTACTTCGCGCACGAGTCCAGCTATGTCGATGACGGAGCGGTGATCGGCAACGGGACCAAGATCTGGCACTTTTCGCACGTGATGCCCGGCGCCGTGGTCGGCGAGCGCTGCAACCTGGGCCAGAACGTCGTCGTGATGCCCGGCACGAAAATCGGCAACAACGTCAAGATCCAGAACAACGTCTCGATTTACGAAGGCGTCGAGCTGGAAGACGACGTGTTCTGCGGCCCCTCCTGCGTCTTCACCAACGTGATGAACCCGCGCAGCCATGTTCCGCGCAAGAACGAATACCGTCGCACGCTGGTAAAGCGCGGCGGCTCGATCGGAGCCAACGCAACGATCGTCTGCGGTGTCACGCTGGGTGAGTACGCGTTCATCGGGGCCGGCGCGGTCGTCACCGCCGACGTGCCCCCGTTCGGCCTGATGATCGGCGTGCCGGCCCGGCGCGTGGGGTGGATGTGCCAGTGTGGCGAGCGTCTGCGGACGAGCGCGGGGCGTGCCGCGTGTGGCGTGTGCGGGGCCACCTACGAGGAGTCGGGGGCCATACTCCGTCAAACGACGCCGTCGCGCGCCCGAGTAGGCGCCTCATGAACGTGCCGATGCTCGACCTGGTCGCGCAGTACCGCTCGATCAAAGACGACGTGCTCGCCGCGATGATGAAGGTCGTCGAGACGCAGCAGTTCATCATGGGTCCGGCGGTGCCGGAGCTCGAGACGGCAGTCGCCAGGCTGTCGCACGCCAAGCACGGTATCGGGTGCGCGAGCGGGACCGACGCGCTGCTGTTGCCGCTCAAGGCGCTGAATCTGCAGCCGGGGGACGAAGTCATCACGACGCCGTTCACCTTCTTCGCAACGGCCGGCACGATTCATAACGCGGGTGGCACGCCGGTCTTCGTCGACATTCAGCCCGATACGTTCAACATCGATCCCGCCGCAGTGAAACGTGCGATCACGCCGCGCACTCGCGCGATCATGCCAGTGCACCTGTACGGGCAAATGGCCGACATGCTCGAGCTGATGTCGATCGCTGCAGGGCGGGGTCTGAAGGTGATCGAAGACGCGGCCCAAGCGATCGGCGCGCGGCGCAAGATGGATGGCGAGTGGCGCATGGCCGGTGAGCTGGGCTGGGTGACGGGCTATTCGTTCTTTCCCAGCAAGAATCTCGGCGCCTGGGGCGACGGCGGGATGATCGTGACGTCGGATGATGCGGCCGCGGATCGGCTGAGGAAGCTGCGGCTGCACGGAGGGGCCAAGCAGTACCATCACGACGAAGTCGGCACCAACTCGCGGCTCGACACGCTCCAGGCCGCGGTCCTCCTCGTCAAGCTGCCACACCTGGCGCAGTGGTCCGCGAAGCGGCTCGAGCACGCGGCGTACTATTCCAAGGCGCTGGCGGATGTACGGGAGGTCAAGCCGCCCGTGGTGGACCCCGCCAACGAGCACATCTTCCATCAGTACACATTGCGCGCCGAGCGGCGCGACGCGCTGCAGGCGCACCTAAAGAAGGAAAGCATCGGCCACGCGGTATACTATCCGGTCCCGCTGCACCGCCAGCCCTGTTTTGCGCATCTCGGTTACAAAGATGGCAGCCTGCCAAACGCGGAGCAGGCGTCCCGCGAGGCGATTTCGCTGCCGATCTACCCGGAGCTCACTCGTCCGCAGCTCGACCGAGTGATCGATGCGATCCGCGGATTTTATCGGTGAAACGTCTCAAGATCGGCGTCGTTGGCGCCGGGACGTGGGGGCGAAACCACGTCCGGTCGGTCGCCGGATTGGCCGAGGGCGAGCTGGCCGCGGTGTGCGACATCGACCCGACGGTTCGCGAGCGGGTGTCTCGAAAGTATCCGTGCGCTCTGGTGACGGCAGACCTGGGCGCGCTGCTTGGGGCGGTGGACGCCGTGATTGTGGCTTCCCCCGCCGCTACCGATGCTATGGTCGCTCGGCAGGTGGTCGCAGCTGGAAAGGCCGGCCGGGACAAGAACCC
>JACXTT010009863.1_pt1 | contig 12987 bp, 11 predicted proteins | sample 9270951 | NCBI WGS metagenome assembly JACXTT01 (sample SAMN15532306, study PRJNA645909) | rock metagenome | isolation source: weathered quartz diorite | place: Puerto Rico | collected 2017-06-21 | reverse complement strand
ATTAGGATCAATAAGTCCGAATCGAATATGCGGAGCAGAATTTCAATGTTTGGCAATACGCAGTTGCCCCCGATCACAACCGGCACATCCTTGACCGGCGGGAGAAATGACACTTCTTCATAGAACGACACGGCCTCCTCATAATCGGCTTTGAGCTCATTGCAGTAGCGTTCGACTTCCTGAGCCCAAGCGATCTGCAAACCGAAGTAAGTTGTCTCGGTCAGCTTTGCCAGTTCTGCCGTTTCAGGCGACGACACCACCTTCGTCTTCATCCCGATCGATTGAAAATGCTCTGCCGCATGTAGACTGGCTGTTTCATCGATTCCACCTACGAATTTTCTGTAGTGCAGAAGGTCATGTTTCATTTTGAAATGTTTCCCACGAATGGGACTGTAGGCAATCGGACGGCCGGCGCGGCAGTACACGGCACGAGTGGTGCCGGGCAATACGGTGCTGTTAATAATGGTCAGATGAGGGCGATATTTTTCGATGTAACGAACGGTCGTATCAACAAACCGATTGGTGAATGGATAGCAGATGTGAAGAGCATCGCATTCAGCGCTGATCGTGACAGGATCGATATCGATTCCGATTCCGCAATGGTGTTCGCGAACCAGCTCCAAAAGCGGTCGGCCGACTTCGCCGAGGCCCACGACGATAACGTTATCTTTGGCCATTTTCTATTCCTTTCAACTCGCGTTGGACAAGAACGTGTGCAGTTGCAGGCAGCAACGAGTCGATCAGCCGGAAGTACACTTCTCGATGTTGCTGCCACTTGTATCTATCGGTGAATTGCGCGGCATTCGAGGCCAGTCTGGCCGCGACTTCAGGGTTCCTGTAAAACTTCAGAATCTGTTCCGCGAGTTCCTCATCGTTCCCTGGTTCAAAGAATCCGACCATCTCATCCGAGAAATGCGCCTGGATTGCGCCAAGACGCGAAACAATGACGGGTATCTTTAATGCGGCGTATTCGAGCAACTTCGTCGGCAAAACGTAGTGGGTGAAGGTGTCCGCCGCGTAGGGAACGACCCCGACCGAAGCCTGCAGCAATAATGCCGGAAGTTCCTCGACAGGCACTGGACGCATGATCTCCACACAAGAGTCGAGACCCAGTTGTTGTGTTAAAGAGCTGACGAGGGCCATACCCGCGCCATCGCCAATGATTCGGAATCGGAGATTTGGGATGTGGCTTCGGACACTCGCGATTGCCCGCAGAGCAACGGCAAGTCCGGCGCGGTCCCTGTCCGGGATGGTGCCGTGATAAATCATCTGGAAAGCGCGCGTTTTCTCGACCACCCGCGGGCGCACGAAGATGCGATGATCCGGTACATTGAGCAGGACCGAGAATTTTTCGCGGGGATTGCCGTGTTTGACGAGTATGTTCAGATGCGGTTCGTGCACTGCGATAGTCCTGTCCGCAAATGCAACGCTGCGCCGCTCTATCCAGATGATTGTTCTTACGATCCAATTCCGATAATCACCGCCGAATTTCGCCATATACAGTTCCGGCATCAGATCGTGAATATCGAGAATGATCTTGGCGCCTAGCAGTTTGGGTATGACCGTGGTAAAAACCAAGAAGTCCGGCATCGTGTGGACCTGCACGATGTCGTATGCGTGCTTGAGATGCAGTGTGGAAACCTTCAAGAAAGCGAAGCAAAAGAAACGAAAGTAGGCGACGAGATGCCGAATGCGTTTGCGGCCGCGATATTTGCCGGAAATACCAAACAAGCGCACACCGTCAAGAATGTTTTTCTTCTCATCACGTGCCTGGAGGCAAATGCAATCGACCGAGTCGCCTCTTTCGACTAACGACTCAGCTTCCCGCCGCACTCTTGGATCACTGGAGTATTCGTTGAAGACGACCATGCATACGCGCGCCATTGGATTCTCCGTGTTTATCGGACCGCAATGTTCATGACTGGTTCTCCAGTCCATGGGATGTCGAAGAAACTTCGATCACCGCGGCGATCCGTATCGGATGCAGCGGGGGGAATGTGAATTCTGATCGTTAAGTTCGGCCTGTCGTTCGCGCAATGCGCGCCGCTGTCTTGATCCATTGCAAGACGCAGGCAGCCGTTGGAAAAATCGGCATTTCTAAAAGACACTGCGCGTCTATAACGAAACCAATCGACTGCCTGCGCCGCTGTGGCGAACCAAACGGGCCTCGCGCGAAGAGTGTCCAGAAGGCGGGAGTAGAAAGCGCCCCACAATCTGTCGGGCGCAAGGCTTCTCGTGTGCCACAGAATCGTTAGGACGCCGCCGTAGGCGGTCGCATTCTTCAGAAGAATTTCGGAGAGCTTCCATGCACTGCTCTCGCCCAGATCCAAATAGGCGTTATAGAAGAGGGCGGTATCCTGCATATGCAGAGGCAATTCGAGAAGCGCGGCGGCGCCTTCCGGGCGGAACACTTGCGTCGTTCCGGCTTTGTACCCAACGGTCTCGTTGTACCCGACCGTGGAGTCATACTGATAGCCGGCTTCATCGAGCAGCCGAGGCGACGACGTATCGAAACACAACCAATGCACGCGAATGCCGATATCCGAGCTTCCAGTGATTTCACGAAGACGGCGTTGTTCTTCACGGCCTTTTTCAGGATCGTGCCAGGCATCGATTCCGTGCACTCCGATTTCATTGCCCATTCTCGAGAGCTGTTGTATCAACGCGCGCTCTTTAGTCACGTCATACAGCGCGGACCTTCTCTTCGCGTACGGCCGATACACTTTGTCTCCGGGCCTGTTCTTAAATGGGATGAAAAAGAACGTTGCCTTCAGATCGCGCTCGAGCGAACTGAATCTCGCGAAATCCTCGTGCCAGAAATCTCTGCACAGGCCGAGATGGACGGCCGGTAGTGACACGAACGCCTTGAGGTTTCTCAAACAATCGCGCCACGAGATTCTTCGCTTTACCAGCTTCAAGAGTGACCCGATCGATGCCCGATACATGAAACCCAACATCGTGTGATCGAACTTGTGATCGCGGATTCGTATGAAGTCCACGTCGTGAGTCAGACATGCAACAAACTCGTATCCGGCCGGCGCTGCAGGAATTTCAATGAAGGGAACGCCGCTGCCGAGAATCCAATCGCGCAACATTGCAATATGGATTTCCAACGTCGGCGTTAGCGCGTTATGCGCGGGTTGGCCAGACGTGAGAAGCAACCGGACTTCTTGAAATAAGTCGTACCCAACGCGTACGACCTTCGTTCCTGCACTCGACGTGTCGACGGCGGCGGCAGCTGCCCCACCTTGCACGTAGAGCGGCACGGCAGCGTCGGATTCAAAGGTTGCGACGCGTCCGTAAATTGGAAAAACGAAGTCTCGGTATACCAGGTATGTGGTTTCGTGAGCTGTTGCTTTCTGGGGAGCCGGCCCCGCCTCTGAAGACGAATACAAAACATACAGTTTCGCCTGCGGGGTCGCGAGGTTCGCATCTGTGGACAAGACAACCGAGTATTCTCGGCCGGTCCGATGGAACTCCCAAGGTGTCTTAAACAACTCGAAGAATTCCCGCACCCAAGGCTCTTCGCCCGCATTGCAAACGACGCCGATGATCGCCCGCTGCATCATTACGCGCTTTTCCTGAAAGCTTGCGTATTCTCTTCAGTACGGATGGCAGAGTGGAACACACGCTGCAATTGCTGTTGTCTGAGATAGCGGACGAATTCATCCGGCACGGTCCTCCGTTTACGTGTGAGCCACGGCAAGAGGTAGCCAAAGCATTCGGCAATCGATCCAAGACCAATCGGCGGGTGGGATATGCGGCGAACACATTTGCCGAGAGCAAACAGCGGCTGGTACCCCAAGAAGTAATCCTGCAATCCGATTCGAAATCGAGCTCGGCAGGGACCCGCACCTGCCGTGCCTGTGGGCCGGTGATGAAGAACAGGTAGTCCGGGGATAGAGCGCACCAGCCAGCCGGCCCTTCTTGCCATAGCATTCGCGACGAAGTCGTGGCCGCCATACTGCAAGGGTATGAGGTTGCCGCCGATATCTTCGTAGCACTGGCGCCTAAAGAATTGAATAGCCCCTGCAACGTTGTCGTCAGAGTTGCCGACGCGCGGTTCAAAGGTCTTGCCTCGACGTTCTAGGATTTCTCCTCCAGCAACTCCGAGTTGGGGATTCGCCCTGAAAGTCTTCAACAGCGCTTCGTAGTAGCTCGGTTCGACCGAAATATCGGCATCGAGAAAACCGATAAAATCGAATTCAGTGTCCTTGATACTTTCGTAGCCTGCATTGGTTGCAAATGCCTGGCTCGAAAAAGCGCGAGCGCTTTGATTGTCGATTCGTAAAAGGCGGATGAAGCGACAGAGCTCGCTCCACCGCATCACGAGCTCGTCTGTGCAATCCGTCGAACCATCACTGACGATGACCCAAATCTTGGGCAACCAAGTTTGGTTCACTATGGATTTGATTGTCCGCTCGATGAATCCTTCTTCGTTCTTTGCCGCCGTTATGAGTGCGTAGGAATAGTTCTGCATAGTTTTGCCTACTCTGGAGTTGGTTGAAACGAGCTGACAATCGCGCTCACAACGGTGGTTGCTCGCAACGTGAATCCCAACGAAAAGCCGATGGCGTAAAGGATCGCGTTCTTGCCGAAGCTCGAAAACATATTGGTACCGCGAGCGAAACCGCAACTCGGATGCCAAGCCTGTGGTCGTGGTAAGTGCTACATCGTGCGTGCAGCCCTGCATGCGGATTCGCGTTCCTATGCACCCCTATGCACAGGAATGCGAAGCAGGATTCATATCCTTCATAAGGAGGGGATCTAGAGAATTTCTTCGAGGCGGCGAGCGACGTCCGCGACTAATTGTTCCGCAGACGATCGAGTGAGAGGATGCAGCGTCGGTTTGAGGTTGTTCACGATTCTTTGAGAGTATCGGTCCAAGCTGTCCGGGTCCCGCATAACGGAGTCGCGCGTGTGAAAACAGACGACGTTGAAGACGTGCAGCGACAGAAACATCCGCACGAAGCCCGAAGCTCCATTCTTCCTTACAAAGGCTTTCAAACGGCCTTCGAACTGGAAGCGTGTCCAATCCTCTTCAGTTCCTGTGCAGCAATACAGCGTTTCCTCAATGGACTTGCGTAATATCTGATTCTCGATGCCGCGCGTATGCCGTGCGAGGCTTTCAGCGATAACTTCGTTCAGCTCCGCGGCCCTCAAATCGCTTGGTTCCATGCAAAGGCCATCCAAAGTTTGCTCGAGTCCCCTGACGACAACCGAAGCGATCCATTTGTCGAGCTTGATTACAGTGATAACCAAGTTTTCGCGCTGGGCGCTTCCATCGGGGAAATAAGGCACGGCTAATTCCTCCGGTAAAGCTGCACGTTTCTTGGGGACCATGTTGTTTTCGACCTCTATGTTGCAGCCGCTGTCTGGCAGGTTGTGACATCTGCTCGCCACGCGGCTAGCCTGGACAGACCATCTTCAAGACCAATGACTGCACGAAAGCCCAATCGGTCTTCGGCTTTTCGGGGATCTCCGACGCGACGAGCCACGTGATTCACATTGCGTGCTGGATGAAACTCAGGCAGTACATTTTTGCGAACGACCTTCGATAGTATCCGGAGCAAATCTGAGAGAGACCTTTCCCGGCCGCTGCACACGTTGAAGATTTCGCCGGAGTCGGGAAACAACAATGCACGCCAGTTGGCCTCAACCACGTCGTCGATGAATACCCAATCTAATGTTTGTTTACCGTCACCAAAGATCAAAGGAGGCAGACCGGCATCAAGACGGTCAAGCCAGCGGATCAATACCTCTATATCGTCTCCGAACAATGTCATGCCTGGTCCATAGACATTGAAGTATCGGAGCGTGGTGTAATTCAGACCGAAGTGTTTCCAGTAGAAACTCAACACGCTTTCGTTCTGAATTTTCGCAATGGCATAAGGCGTCGTACCCTGCACCGCATGCGATTCCGAAATCGGTAGGGTCAGGGCTTCGCCGTAAACAATTGCAGACGATGCCGCCACAATTTTCTTCACTCCGAGATCTGCACAGGCCGAAACGACATTAAAAGTTCCGTTCACCATGATCTCGTATGCGAGGTGCGGTTCTCGCGCGCACTGGGTGACGCGTATCGCCGCCTGGTGAAATACCGCGTCGCATCCGGCCAAAGCCTTGCGCACGCTATCGCGATTCCGGATGTCACAGGCTAGGATCTTGAGTCGACCACTCGCGGTCCAATCTTCCAGACTGGTTGGCACAGTGCCTGAGCGGCTCAGGACAACGACCTCGGGGACGCCCTCCGTCAACAGTCGTTTCGCAATCGCGCTGCCGACAAATCCTGCGCCCCCCGTTATGGCAATGCGCGAGTCGCGATACTTGATCGATTCGTTCATGAGTGCCTTACCAATTACGTTCGACTTCCGCTGCGACGCATTGATCGATCCTTTCTGCGAACTCTCGCTGGAACCAATCCATGTACAGACTCAATCCATCCTGAAAGAGGACACGAGGAGAGAATCCCAGTGCAGCCTTCGCGCGTTGAGTGTCCGCGAAATGCCGCATGACGTCCCCCGGCCGTTCAGCCGAATAGATCGGCCGGAGGTTGTAAGCTCGAGCGCGGCTGAGGACGGAGTCGGCGATTTCTTGAACGGACACTTCGCGGCCGCAAGCAATATTGACGGTCTCACCGATTGGCAGGCGTGCAGCCGCCAGCAGGATTCCCTGCACGACGTCCGACACATACGTAAAATCACGCGTTTGCTTTCCAGTGCCGAAAATGATGGGAGCCTTTCCACCCGCGACCCGTACTACAAATTTGGGAATCACTTCCCCCGAATACCCCTCAAAATGTGACCGCGGACCGTACGTGTTAAACGGCCGTACGATGACCGCGGGCAATCCGTACATTTGGTGGTAAACGCGTGTGTAAATCTCGCCGGTCAGCTTGCTGGCCCCATAAATCGTCGTGGGCCGTAAAGGATGGTGTTCGCTCATCGGAACCGTTTGCGCTGTGCCGTAAACCTCCGACGAAGACACATAAACGAATTTTTCGACGTGAGCTTTAAGCGATGCCCTGAGCAGATTCAACGTTCCGCTTGTGTTGACTTCATGAACTAACGTCGAATCGGTAGAGATCGACAGGCGCAGGCATTGTGTTGCGAGGTGAAACACCATGTCGACTCCATCGAGAAGTTCCGCCAAACCTTCTTTTTGGCGAAGATCCCAAAAATGAATCGTCGCACGCCGTGTAGCAAACGCCTGGTTCAGGTTTTCGAGCTTCCCGCTGGAAAGGTTGTCCAAAACGACAACTTCATGATCTTCAGCCAGAGCATCGACAAGATGAGATCCGATAAATCCGGCCCCGCCGGTCACCACGATTTTCTTTGATGAAAGTTTCATGATGCCTTTCGCTCCCCATTAGCAGCCTTAAGGACATTTCGTGCCGCGGAATGTGCGGTCGATTCTGTTTTGCGCGTGGAGAACACATCCATGAGTTCGCGAAGAATGGCAGGAATGGTCCTGAGAATAATGTTCACATCGAAGCCGAGAGACTTTTGTTGCACGTATGCGATGTCGAGACGGAGCATTTCGTTGAATGTCGTTCTATTTTTTCCGCTGACCTGCCAAAGACCTGTCATGCCGGGAACGGCATCGCACCGCCTTCTTTGCCATGGACGGTATTGCGATACCGCAAATCCGAGACAGGGCCGAGGTCCGACCAGACTCATGTCGCCGAAAAGCACGTTGATCAATTGCGGAAGTTCGTCCAGACAGCAACGACGGATGAAATTGCCTAAAGGAATGATGCGAGGATCACCCTTCACGTCGAGCTTGGTAAGGGGGGCATCAGCCTCCATGAGCTTCTTGAAGTGCTCCTGATGGAGATTGGCGTCGGCGCCCACATGCATCGTGCGAAACTTCCAAATCTTGAAAGGGCGTCCCTGATATCCGACACGCTGCTGTCTCCAGAAAATCGGACCAGGAGAAACGATCGCGATCGTCGCCCCGACAATCACAAACAGAGGAAACAGAAGGACGAGCGCCACTGCCGCACCTGCAATATCGAATGCGCGTTTCCATAACGGCATTCCGTCGTCGAACAGCGCTTCGGGAGGTCCAGTGAATAATCCCGAGGAGCCTCCTTCGCCGTCGGATATCGGGCGAATCGTCGGAGTCTCCTCAGGCAACCATTGCCCTGGATACGTATAAACAGTGACCGTAGGTAGCGATGGCATTCGTCGAATATCATTCGCGACTTTCATGGCGCCGCTCGCCGATGTGTCTGGCAGGATCACACCGATTTGCCGTTTATCGAACCATCCGATCTCATCGATGGTGCGCATGCGTTTTGTAAGCTTCTCGATCAAGCGTTCGTCGCCCTCGAGCAGCAGAACAGAAAACTCTTCTTCGTTTCGATCGGCGCGGGCGCGTTCTCGCATCAGGGCCGTTCGGAAGTCAATTACTTTGCTAGAACTGCGGTCCATGCGGCCTCACAATAACGGATGATGTGCGCGGGGTTACCGACGACGACGGCGTTGGCGGGCACATCTTTCGTTACAACACTCCCAGCTCCGACGAGTGCATTCTCACCAACGGTTACGTTGCACAAAATGACGCTGCCGCTTCCGATCGACGCTCCTCGTTTGATGAGCGTTGGTTGAACAACCCAGTCCGACTCGGACTGCAGCTCTCCGCGTTCATTCGTTGATCTTGGATTACGATCGTTGATGAAGACCACTTGGTGGCCCACGAATACGCCATCTTCGATCGTCACACCTTCGCAGATGAACGTGTGGCTCGAGATCTTGCAATCTGCGCCGATCTTTGCGCCCTTTTGTATTTCAACGAATGCACCGATTTTTGTGCGGTCTCCAATCTCACAGCCGTACAAGTTCACGAATTTGTAGATGCGGACGTCCTTACCTAATTTCACATCTGCAGCTATGCACTGGCTTTCTGGAATCTCCATGAATCCATCTCCTCCTTATCCGCAGCGCGTTCTTCAATCGATCGTTCAGCCTTTACCAGCAGTTCCACTACTCGCAGGCCCGCATAGCCGTCGGTGATCGGTTTCGCACCGGTCTTGATGCAATGGATGAAATGTTTGCAGGCATTCTCCAGGGCTTCGGTCTGGTCGATCTTCGGAACCAAAAGGTCTCCCGTTCTGTATTGCACGAGAACCTTGTATCGGTCGCGATCCTCGTGGATTTCAACACCCTTATCGAAGATCTTGACCTGGTTGTCGGAATCAAGGTGGTCGTACATCACCATTCGTCGACTGCCGCCTATCAACGTTCGCCGCAGTTTCACGGGTGACAGCCAGTTGAGGTGAAAGTGCGCGATCGTACCGCCATCCAGCTCGACATTCACGTAAGCGATGCTCTCCTGTTTCCAGCCGTTCCATCGGACCGGTGAACTGCCTAGCGCGGATACATGGATTGGCGTTTTGTCCAACAAGTACGTGAGAAGCGAGAAGTCGTGAGGAGCCAGATCCCATAGGACATTGACGTCCGGCTGGAACAGGCCGAGATTAAGGCGTACCGAGTCGTAATAATAAATGTCGCCCAGTTCACCCGAGTCGATGATTTCCCGGAGCTTCTTTACCGCTCCGGAATAGATGAACGTGTGATCCACCATCAACACACGGCCGAGTTCCTGCGCTAAACGAATCAATTCGCGCGCGTCGGCGACGGTGGTGGTCATGGGTTTCTCGATAAAGACATGTTTGCCGTTAAGGAGACAAGTCTTCGCAAGGTCGAAGTGGGTCGAAATCGGCGTAGCTATTACAATGCCGTCAATCGAGTCCGACTCCACCAGCTCGCGCGCAGACGTCGTCAATCGCATTCCAGGATTGAGCCACTTGACGGATTCAAGTCTTTCCGGTCTTTGATCGGCGACCGCTACGACCCGGCAGTCTGCCACTTTTGTCATGTTCCGAATCAAGTTCGGTCCCCAATACCCACAGCCGATGATGCCTATATTGATCATTAGTTCCTGCCTCCCAAATCATTCATGTAATCGCAGACGAGGTTTGCGACGTACTCCACCTGATGTGTTTCCATTTCCGGGTACATTGGTAGAGACAGGATCTGTTCAGCGTACTGCTCTGCCACGGGACAATGGTCAGTGTTGAAAGCGGCGAAAGCGCGAGTTCGGTGAACGGGCACCGGATAATGGATGCCCGTTTCAACTCCATGCTCCATCAGATATTCCTGCAGAGCGCCTCGACGACCGTCCTGAACTCGAATGACGTACAAATGGTAAACAGCGTCGATTCCGCTGGGCACATACGGTCTGGCGATGTGCTTCGCGTGCGCGAGGAGTCTGTCATATGTATCTGCATGCCGGCGCCGGAGCGCGTTGCGTCCATCGAGGTGTGACAACTTCATCTGAAGTACGGCTGCTTGCAGACTGTCCAACCGGCTGTTGTGACCAATCCGATGATGCTCGTATTTCTTCAGACCACCATGATCCCGAAGCCTTCGCGCAGCGGTTGAGACATCGGGATCATTTGTCACGATGGCGCCTCCATCACCGCAGGCGCCGAGATTTTTTGCCGGATAAAAGCTGAAACAGGCAGCGTGACCTATGGAGCCGATCCTTTGACCGTGGTAGCGTGCGCCATGTGCTTGAGCCGCATCTTCGATGACTTTCAATCCATATCTGCGTGCCAGTGCAAGGACAGCATCCATGTCAGCCGGTTGCCCGTAAAGATGGACAGATATGATTGCTTTGGTGCGCGATGTGATGTGACGCTCGATCTCGTTGACATCGATGTTGTAACTCTGCGGGTCGATATCCGCGAAGACAGGCCTCGCGCCGGCATGGACAATCGCCTCTGCGGTCGCAACGAACGTGTTCGCAGCGGTTATGACTTCATCGTTCGCTCCGATTCCTAACGCTTTGAGCGCAAGCATGAGTGCATCGGTACCATTGGCGACGCCTATTGCATGCTTGACTTCGCAAAATTGCGCAAACGATGATTCGAACTGCTCGACGTGCCTGCCGCCGACAAACGAAGCATTGTCCAGCACTCCATCCCAAATTTCTCTGAGCCCTCGGCGAAGCCTTTGATGTTCGCTTCTGAGATCTGTCAAAGGCACTGCCATTAGTGTTTGATAAATCTGCTCTTGCTCGATCTGCTTAGCCACTCTCTCCTGCTCCCTTCGTCCTAAAGTTTCCTGTACAGTTTGTCCGGTATCGGAAAAGTCCGTTTATTGAGTACAGCTCCCAGCAATCGCACGCCCGCGGCGCTGAGCGTATCTTTGGCTCTCAGCGCCGCTTCGCGCCTGGTGTTGTTCGCTCCGAGAATCATGACCAGCCCGTCTGCCACTTCGCCAAGCAGAGCTGTATCGGAATAGGCATTGATCGGCGGGGCATCAATAAGGATGTATGTGAAGCCATTGCGCAAGTCGGATATGCGTGACTTGAGTTGCTCGAAACTCTGCGGCGTCGCCGCGCCTCCTGCGCTCGACAGCAACCACAGATTCGGACGCGCGCCCTTGTGTCCCTTTCGCCGAATGGGAACATGCAGAAAGTTGTCGTTCGCGACATCTGCAGATGGTTCGATCTCGAAGTATCGATGCAATGAAGGCGAACGCAGATCAGCGTCCACCACGCAAACTAGACCGTCCACATGGTCGGCAAGAGTTTCCGCCGTCCGAGCACACACCCAGGTGCATCCGCTACCATGCTCCACAGCGGCGAAGATCACTGTCTGCGGCATCATCGTTCCGGAGAAAAAGAGTTGCCGCACCAGGCGGACGGTCTGTTCGGACGTTTGCTCCTTCACGTCGAGTCCCTGCCTGTGCGCAACGGATTGAATGGCTTCCGAAGCGAGTTTCTGGAGTCCTTGTATCTCTTTCTTCGCTTGGCGCACCAAATCGGAATTGCTAATCATCGCGATATCCCGGTAAAACATTTCGATCAGTTCTTTGGCAATGCGGCCAGCACTTGTGTGTTGAGAAACACCTCGACTTCGTGAGGCGTCCGGAAAGTACTGTCCAGATAATCGACGGTGTAACCCAATCCAAGGCTTACGAGGCAGGCCAACAGACCTCCAAGTGCAAGGCTCAGGGCGCGATGCGAACTGGAAGGCAAGGCGGGCACTGTGGCTTCTTCGGCGATAGATACGTTGACGATCCGTCGTTGGTCTAAAGCATCCTGTATTTGCGCTTCTTCTTGTTTCCGCGAGTACAGTAGAAAATTGTCTTCGGCGAGTTTTACGGAACGAATCAAATCCTGCTGAACGATTTCCGTTTGATTAAGTTCGCGCGCGCGAGCCCGGTATGTGTCGAGCGTATTGGATATTGCTTGAGCCTGGGCGCGCAAACCGACCAATTCCGCGCGACTTTTAGCCAATTCTTCTTTAACCCATTCGTGTGTCGCGTCGCGATCCGTCGTCTCTTCGTGCAGCGGGTTACTCTCTTCCTTGGCCAAAGCCGCGCGGGTCTGGTCGATTTGAACTTCAACGTCCTTCACTAACCGATAGTCGGGAGCAAACTTACTCAACAACTCCGATCGTTTCAGTTCCAGATTCAAAAGAGTCGATTTGAGCTGCTGCAATAGAATCGGACTGTCCAGTTTCCGAACTTGAGTCGTGAGGCGCTCTGGTGTCGATGCCTCTAGTCCTTCGAGCGCGCGGATCCGCTGTTCTGTTTCCGCAATGGTTGCGCGAGTCTTTTGCAGGTCTGCCTCGAAATCGTTTAATTTTCGTACCGTAATCTCCTTCTCCATAGAGGCCGCGACGACGCCGGTGTCACCTCCGAAGCCAGCAGCCTCTCGCTGACTCTCGAGCAGTTTTTGCCGATATTGCTCAGGCTGATTTCGAAAGAAAGCGACGGCACCCGGAACCCGGTGGACAGCGACGGGTTTTTCGAGGTAGAGGCGCAACAGCGTCTGCAAAACATTCGCCGAGAGCGCCGGGGTTTGCGATTCGTAAGTCACAAAGATCAATTTCGGTTTCTTGAGAGGGTCTAAAGTGAGACCCTTTTCCAGAATTTGAAAGGAACGGAATTTTCCAAGCTGGGCGGCAGG
>JACXTT010009862.1_pt1 | contig 12989 bp, 8 predicted proteins | sample 9270951 | NCBI WGS metagenome assembly JACXTT01 (sample SAMN15532306, study PRJNA645909) | rock metagenome | isolation source: weathered quartz diorite | place: Puerto Rico | collected 2017-06-21 | reverse complement strand
GGAGTTTGAGAGGGCCCGTCAAACTTTGGGCCGTCCCCAGCCGAAGTTCTGGCTGTCGGGCACGGCTGCCTTGCCCCCCGATGGCTTAATCGCGTACCGGATCTGCTGCACCGGCCATTCGGGGTGCGCCTCGCGGATCTGCGCGGCGGCACCTCCAATGAGCGGCGTCGACAGCGAGGTCCCGCTGGCCGCCGCGTAGGCGCCGTTGGCGGCGACCGCCCACGCGGCGAAGACTCCCTGCGCGACGACATCGGGCTTCCCGCGTCCGTCCGCGGTGGGTCCTCGCCCCGAGAAGCTGGCGAGCGTGTCGATGTTGTCAACCGCGCCGACCGAGAGAATGCTGTCCGCGTCCGCCGGAGCGTCCAGCGAGCCGGTCGAGGGTCCCGCATTCCCCATCGCATTGGCCACGACGATCCCCCGGCGTGCCGCGAGCGCGGCGGCCCGCGAGACCACGGTGGTCTTTCCGTCCAGGTCCGCGTATGTGTGGCTGGTGTATGGAGCGTCGAAGGTCAGGTAGCCGAGCGAGGAAGAAATCACATCGCAGCCGATCGAGTCCGCCCATTCCACGGCATGGAGCCAGTTGTCCTCCTCGACCGGAGTCTCGGAGCGGTTGTCCTCGGTCTTGGCGAGGAGGAAGGAGGCGTTGTAGGCGGGACCGATCAGCTGGCCGTCCGCGTATCCACCGAGCACAGACCACGTACCTGTTCCGTGGTCCCACTGGTTCGCGAGGTCCCCGGGCTGATTCGCGGTCTCGCTGTCGCCAAAGACGAAATCCCATTCCGCGATCCGCTTCAGAGATGCGACCGCCGGGTGTGCCTTGTTGTAGCCCGTATCGAGCATGGCGACCACGACCCCGGCGCCCGTGTACCCCGAATCCTGGGCCGCCTTGGAATTGATCCCGTTCATCTGGGTGATGGAAGGTCCGTAGCTCGCCGGTGGGCCGAGGGACCCCGCGACCCGGTGCGGGCCCACGGACGGAAGGAAGCCTTCCTCGAAGGGCAGCGCCTGCGAAGGATGGGTCTCGAGCGGGATCACCGGACCCACCGGCTCCGCGCGCTTCGCCCGGCCCACCGCCGTCACCGAGCGCACAAACGGAAGCACCGCGATCCTGGCCGTCGTGGCCGCGTCCGCTTCCACGCTGACCGCGTTGATCCATCGTGAGACGTGCCGGATCTTCGCCCCCGTGGAGCGCACCACGTCCACGTAGCGCGCGACCACGGGGATGTCGTAGTAGTCGGGAACGAACACTCCGGCTGTCTCGCGGGCGCGCCGCCCGCGCGCACGCCCCTGCACGCGGTCTCCCGCCAGGCGCACCGCACGCGCGAAGCTGCGCGCGTCCGTTTCGCCCTTGTCGGTGAAATAGACCCAGAGGGGCGCCATCCCGTCGCTCTGAAGCCGCGCCTGAGCGGCAGGCGTCACGACCCGAGCGGATCGCGGCGGCGGCGGAGCGTACCGGGCGTGGGGATCTTCGACGCTGGCGGCAGCCACGGCGGCGGGAACGAGCGCGGACACCGGCAACGAGCACAAGGATGCGAAGGCGACGCACGCGCCGGCGAGGAGCGCGGGCATGCGATGACGCGAGGTCGGGGTGCGATACATGGACGCTCCTGAGCCCTGGATCAGGCGGAAGCCATGGCCTCCTTCTCGGCTTTGGCCTGGCTTACGACCTTCTCCGCGATTTCGCGGGGAATCTCCTCGTAGTGCGAGAACTTGATCCGGTGCGACGCCCGCCCCTGCGTGAGCGAGCGAAGGTGCGTCGAGTACTTGTACAGCTCGGCCTGCGGAACGTGAGCGCGGATGACCTCGTAGCGCCCCTCTCCGCCCATCCCGAGAATCTTACCGCGCTTCGAGGAGAGGTCCCCGGTCACGGAGCCCACGAAATCCTTGGGCACCCGCACCTCGACCTCGACGATGGGCTCGAGCAGGATCGGCTGGGCCTCCCTGGCGCCTTCCTTGAACGCCAGCGAGCCCGCGATCTTGAACGCCATTTCCGAGGAATCGACCGTGTGGTAGGAACCGTCGTAGAGCGCGGCGCGAACGTCCACCACCGGATATCCCGCGAGCACGCCTTCCTGCATCGCCTCCACGATTCCCTTCTCGACGGCGGGGATGTAGTTCCGGGGTACGGCACCGCCCACGATCTCGTCCACGAACTCGAATCCCGAGCCGGGCTTCAGGGGCTCGAGGCGGACGTGCACGTCGCCAAACTGTCCGCGACCGCCGGTCTGCTTCTTGTGCCGGCCCTGCTTGCTGACCGCCCTCCGGATTGTCTCCCGGTAGGGAATGCGCGGCTTCGCCAGCTCCACGTGGACGCCAAAGCGCCGCTGGAGCTTCTCGATCGTCACATCCACCTGCAAATCGCCGGTCGCCTGCAGCAGCGTCTGATGAAGCGAGGAATCCACGTGCACGTGGATGGTCGGGTCCTCCTCGCGAAGCTTGTGGAGTCCGGAGCCCATCTTCTCTTCGTCCGCCTTGTTCTTGACGAAGATCGCGATCTCGAGCTCGTGGTGCGGGAAGGGAATCAGCGGGAGCGCGATGGGAAAACTCTTCTCGCAGAGGGTCTGGCCGGTATGGCTCTCGCGCAGCTTCACCGCGGCTCCAATGTCACCTGCGATGAGATTCGGCGCATCCTTCCGCTCCTTGCCCACCACGTAGAAGAGCTGTCCGGTCTTCTCGGCGCGCTGGGCGCTGGAGTTCCATACCTCCTTCCCTGGAGCGAGCGTCCCCGCGAAGACACGGATGATCGAGAGGTCCCCCGCGTGGGTCTCGCTCGACGTCTTGAAGATGAGCGCGGCCAGATGCGCGGCCGGCTCCGGCTTCAGCTCCACCTTCTCTTCCGTGCCTGGCCTCACCCCGACGACAGGACCGCAGTCGAGCGGACTCGGCAGGAGCCACACGAAGGTGTCGAGCACGTGATCGACGCCCATCATGGGATAGGCCGCGACCGGGAGCGCGGGGACGAAGCTCTTCTTCAACACCCCGCCTCGGATGCCACGCCGGACCTCGTCGACGGACAGCTCTTGGCCGCCGAGGAATTTTTCGAGCAGGTCGTCGTCCGCCTCGGCCGCCGCGTCCACCAAGGCACCTCGTGCCTTCTGCGCGTCCGCCTCGACCTCGGAGGGAATGGGCGCTTCCTTCGCGGACCCGTCCTTCTCGAAGAGGTAGCCTTTCATCGCGACAAGATCAACGAGCCCGCGGAATCTCTCCCCTTCGCCGATCGGCCAGGCGAGAGGGACGAACCGCTTCCCGAGCCGCGCGGAAGCCTGATCGAGTGCCTTCCCGAATCCGGCGTGCTCCTTCTCCATCTGGGTCACGAGGCAGAGCACGGGGCAGCCGCGCTCCTCGACTCGATCCCACACCATCTCGGTGCCCGCCTCGATGCCGGCCGAACCTTTGATGCAGAAGGCGGCGGCGTCCGCGGCCCTGAGGCCCGAGACCATGTCCCCCACGAAGTCTGCGTACCCGGGGGTGTCGAGGAGATTCAGCTTCGTGTCGCGCCACTCGAGCGGAGCGACGCCGACGCTGATCGTGATCTTGCGGTGGATCTCCTCGGGGGAGAAGTCGAGCGCCGTGGTCCCTTCCTCCACCTTGCCGTGGCGCGCGGTCACTCTAGCGCGATGGAGGAGCGATTCCGCGAGCGAGGTCTTCCCCGTTCCGTGCGGGGAGACCAGCGCGATGTTACGGATACTGGCGGGCTGGAGGTCCTTCACAGGCATGCCTCGTGTGGGTGGTTAAATGTAGTGGAGTCAAGCGTATAGCTCAGAGAAGAGCGTACCATAGGGTTGTTCCCCTGGCAAGCGCACCCGGCCCTGAGTGGCGCGAAGACTAACCCCGTTTCCCTTGCGGACCCGCAAAGAAAAGAGGCGGAGGAGTTGCCTCCGCCTCATCGGTGTTGCCACATCGATCGCTCCATGAGCGTCGATGTCTGGGCGCGCCTCGCGCCACTCATAAGCTCGGCGAGCGCCATCCTTCGCTTCCTTGTTCCGGGTTGAATCGCGCGAACGGAGAGCGGAGACTACCGTTCATGCTCAGCGAGAGCCAACCCCTTTCCATCCATGTGCCCGGCCGCGATCCCGAGATCATACGCGTCGAGGGAAAGGGCCCCTTTCCACTCGGGCGCGCGCCCGACAACAAGGTAGTCGTCAACGATTCGGCTGTTTCACGCAAACACGCGGAGATCAGCGTGCGTGAGGACGGCTACTGGATCCGCGACCTCAGCAGCAAGAACGGGACCAAAGTGAACGGCACCTTGATCCACGAGGCCACTCCACTTCATCCGGGAGACAGGATCGACATCGGGCCGTGCCAGATTCACTTCGGTCGCGACCGCGAGCCCGGAAGCTCGGCGCGCGTCGCCGACACGAAAGCGCCCGGCACGGTGCACGCGGTTCCGCTCGCAGATCTCGTGAACCCCTCCCAGTCTCCCTCGAACCTCCAGGCCATCGCGGCCACGGGCGCCTCGCCGCAACGCATGGCGCAGTTCTTCGAGGGGATGGAGCGGCTGGGGCCCGCGCTTCTCTTGCACAAGACGATGGGGGAGCTTTTTCAATTCATCGTCGATCTGACCTCGGACGTCCTTCGTTCGGATCGCACGGTGATCATCCTGCGCGGCGACGTCGGGCAGGAGCTGACGCCCATGGCCACGAAGCAGCGAGGGACGCTGGCGGGAAAGGAGATCATCGTGAGCCGGAGCATCGCCCGGCGCGCGATCGAGGACCGGACGGCGATCCTCACGAGCGACGCGCAGCAGGACGAGCGCTTCAAGGAGCAGCAGAGCGTGATCCGGCAGCGCATCCATTCCGCGATGTGCGTGCCGCTCTGGCACGAGCAGGACGTGCTGGGGGTCTTGTACGTCGACAACGTCGCGGCGCCGCTGCCGTACGAGCACACCGATCTCTTGATCCTCACGCACATCGGCCATCTCGCGGCGGTGAAGATCCTCGAGACGAAGGCGTTCGAGGAGGTGCAGCGAAAGCGGCAGATGGAAGAGGAGCTGAAGCGCGCGGCGAGCCTCCAGCAGTCGCTCCTCCCCACCGGCCCTCTCCTGTCGCCGCCCTATCGGGTTGTGGGGAAGAACATCCCTTCCTCCGACGTCGGCGGGGACTACTTCGATTTCATCGGCGGAGATTCCGCGGTACTCACCATCGGTCTGGGAGACGTGGCGGGCAAGGGAATGGCGGCGGCGCTCCTCATGACCAATCTCCACGCGAGCGTCCGCGCGCACGTCGAGTCGGAGGCGCGCCTCCCTGTCGTGATGGGGCGGCTGAATCGCTCCATCCACCACGCGGTGCACGGAGACCGGTTCATCACGCTGGTACTGATCGCCATCGACACCAAGACCGGCGAGGTGCGCTACGTGAACGCGGGCCACAATCCTCCCTTGCTCGTCCACGCCTCGGGCGAAGCGGAGAAGCTTTCGGTCGGAGGACTTCTGCTCGGGATGTTCCCGGAAGCGACCTACGAATCGGCTGAATTCCGGATGGACCCGGGCGACACGCTGGTGCTCTACAGCGACGGAGTCACGGAGGCTCGGGACGGCTCGGACGACGAATTCGGAGAGGAACGCTTTCTCGAGTTCCTGAGGAAGAACCGCGCGATGGAACCGGAGCGCCTGGTGGAAGCGGTGATCCGGGAGGTGCACGAGTTTTCCCACGAGGGAAAGCCCGGGGATGACGTCACTGTCGCGGTGATCCGCAGGGAGTAGCCGCGCCACGGTCCAAGCGCCGCCTCGTCCAACCTCTCAGCCGGAGCCCGGCCGGCCCACGTCCACCGCATGCTCCACGTGCCGCTCCACGACCTTCGCCTGGAGCAGCGCCGACCGGTAGCTTCCGCGACTGAACGACTGCTTCGCCTTGGCGAGATACTCGTTCGCGAGTCTCACGAGTCGCACGGCCTCGAGGCTTGGCTTGGGTCCCAGATCGCGGTTCGCCTGGTCGAGCGCCATCTGCGCCCCGCCGATGGCCTTCTCGGCCGTCTCGCGTGGAACGGGCAAGTCTGGCAATTCCCGGAGCAGGGCGAGCACTCCTTCGCGAACCCCCTGCGTATCCCGGTAGGCGCCCACGACGTCTCCGGACTTGAACACCCTCCAGGCTTCTTTCTGCTCCTGCTTCAGCTCCTCGTGCTGGCTCCAGGCATTCCGTCCCGCCCCCGTCCGCAGCACGTCCTTCGCGCGCTCCAACGCGTCGTCGGTGCGTCTCAGCACGTGCTCCACGTAGTCGGGGTCCTCGCGCGGCGGACCCACCATGCGGGACGCGCGATCGGCGAAATCGCGCGCCGCAAGCGTGAGCCGCTCCGCCCGCGCGTACTGGCGAACCTTGGCCGCTTCGCGTGAATCGGACTGGAAATCGAGCGCGGAGGTGAAGAGCTTGATGGCTCGCGTATTCTTGGAAGAAAGGATCGACTTCTGAGCGCGGCCGACGAAACGCTCGGTGCGCTCCAGCTCCGTGGAAACTCGATCGGCTTCGGTGAAATCGTGGAGGCCGTTCCTGGAAAGGCTGCCGCTCTGGTTTCGCGGGGCGGGGGTTTGCGAAGGCGCGTGGCTCCCGGGAGCCGCTCTCACGGCGCGCGTCGCGCCGCCGCGGATTCCCAAGCTCAGACGCGGCTTGCCCGCGCCGACCGCACCGGGAAGGGGCTTCTGGACTTTGGCGGGCGTGTCGTCTGCCTTGACCACTCCCGAGGGCGCCGGAGCCGGCGCCGCTTCCGAGGTCTTCTGATTGCTCGTCGTGACCGCGCTCTCGATGTGCTCGGCGGGCTGCCCTTCCTTCACGCCGCCAGGCGCATTCGAAGCCTTGCCCGAGCTGTCCCGCAGCGCCGGCGATGCCGTGGCGATGGAGTCCGCTCCGGGCTTCGACGCCGGTACCGGAGCGCTCCCCGTCTCGGCGGCCCCGGCCTTCGCGTTCGATCCCAGGTTCGCGGGTACGGCCGCACCAGGCGGCCCCGTCTCGGCGGCGGCATTCGCGGCGGTTTCATCGGCCCTGGGGGGGGAGGGGTTCCAGAGGAGCAGAAGAGCAACCGTCGAGACCAAAAGGAGCGCGGGCGCGTTCACCTGCCGCGCCCCGGTTCGTGCAGTGGACATGCTCCTGCGACTCACCGGCATTGCCGACACCTGGAGGGGGGTCATGCTGTCCGGACGAGTTCCGCAACTCCTATGCCACATTTGAGCTTACGCGCGGAACCGGATGCCCGCCGGAGAAGGCTTGGCGCCCGATGGAGTTACGAAACGGGCAGGTTTCTTCATGCAGGGGGGACGGGCCATCCCGTGCCGCCCCTGACCGCCGCCGTACTCACATTCGTACGGATCGGTATTACGTAACGCTTAGGAGCCCGCTTTCGGTCGCCCTTTGAAGTCCCCCTCCCGTGCGCCGCAGAGCCCCTTATTCCACGGGCTCCGGCTCCACCCCGCCGATGGGGATGCCGTGGCTCTCCATGCGTGAGTACAGGGCTCGCCGCGAGATGCCAAGCAACGAGGCCGCCTTGGTCTTGTTCCCCTGCGCCCTCTCCAGCGCCTCGCGGATGAGACGCTTCTCGATCTGGTCGAGGCTCAATCCCAGGGAGAGGAGCTCGCCGGGATCGGCGGTGAGTCGTGTCTTCCCGATCGGGAAGTGCCGGCGCTCGATGGGCGCGTTTCCGGCAAGGATGCAGGCGCGCTCGATCAGGTTCTGAAGCTCGCGGATGTTTCCGGGGAATTCATAGCTCCGGAGATGCTCGAGCGCGTCAGGGGTGATGTCGTTCTGGGTGCGTTCTTGCTGTCGCAGGAAGAAATCCACCAGCTCGGGAATGTCCTCGCGGCGCTCGCGCAGCGGGACGAGGCGGATCGGGAACACGTTGAGGCGGTAATAGAGATCCTCGCGGAATTTTCCGTTGTGGATCATCTCGTCCAGGTTCCTGTTCGTCGCCGCGATCACCCGCACGTCGGCGCGCCGCATCTCCTCCCCCCCGACGCGGACGTAGGTCCGGTCCTGCAGGACGCGGAGCAGCTTCACCTGGATGCTCTGCGGCACTTCACCGATCTCGTCCAGGAAGACCGTGCCCCCCTCCGCGAATTCGAAGCGCCCGGGCTTGGTGCGGATCGCGCCGGTGAAGGCGCCGCGCTCGTGCCCGAAGAGCTCGGACTCGAGCAGGGTTTCAGGGAGCGCTCCGCAGTTCACCGGAACGAAGGGGGCCTCGGCGCGCTTGCTCGCGGCGTGAATCGCCTGGGCGAAAACCTCCTTGCCCGTGCCGCTCTCTCCGAGGAGGAGCACGTTCGCGTCGGTTCGCGCGACCCGCTCGGCCAGGCTCAGGGCGTCGCGCATCGCGCGGCTCTGGCCGACGATCATGTCGAAGTGATGGAGGGTAACCTGCTCCTTCAAGGTCTCGATCCGGTTCTTGAGCACCGTCGATTCCTGCTTGAGCCGGCGGCGCTCGAGCACCTGCCCCACGCGCGTCACCAGCTCTTCCGGATCGAAGTCCTTGAGGATGTAGTCCGCCGCTCCGTCGCGCATCAGGCGCACGGCCTCGCGCGTGTCGCCGAACGCAGTCATGAGGATCACATCGGGCTGGTATTCCTGCGCTTTCGCCTCCTGGAAGACGACGGAGCCCGAAGCGCCCGGCATGCGCATGTCGGAGATCACGAGATCGAAGAGATGGGACTTGATCTCGTGCACCGCGGCGTCGCCGCCCAGCGCCACCACGACGTCGTAGCCGGCTTCCGTGAGTGCGCTCTCGAGGATCCGGCAGAGGTTCTTGTTGTCTTCGGCGATCAGGATCCGGTCGCTCATTCGGTCAGGCCTCGGTCGCTCGTTTCGGTCCTTGACGCCGATCCGGCCTCACGCCTCGATCGGCAGGTTGATCTGGAACTGGGCCCCTCCGCTCGGCGAGCCGCCGACGGAGATCGCCCCCCCGTGCTCGAGGACGATCCGCTCCACGAACGCCAGCCCCAGGCCGGTCCCCTGGGCGCGGGTCGTGAAGAAGGGCTCGAAGATCTTGGAGCGGATGGTCCGGGGGACCCCCGGGCCGCTGTCCTGGAAGTATATCCGCAGTTCGGACTTTTTCGCCTGAACGAGGATCGTGAGCTCCCCCCCTTCCGGCATGGCGTCCCGGGCGTTCAGGGCCAGGTTCAGGAAGAGGTGGTGCATGGCCTGGGGCCTTCCCCGGATGGAAACACCGTTTTCGGCCTCCCAGCGGAGGGCGGACCGGACTCCGCAACGGGACAGCTCCACCTTCATGATCTCCATCGAGCGCTCCAGCACGGGCCGGAGCGGAAACACGAGCGGATCCTGGTCCTGCCGGCGCGAGAGATCGAGGAAAGTCTGGACCACGTCCCCCATCCGCTCCACCTCCTCGTCCATCATCGCCAGGAGCTCCCGGCGCTGGGCGTCGGTGAGCTGCTCCACCCGCTGGAGACGGGAGGACGCGCCGCGCAGCACGGCCAGCGGATTCCGGATCTCATGCGCCACGCCCGCAGCGACCTGCCCCACCGTGGCCAGGAGATCCGCGTGATCCATGCGCTGCTCAATGCGCGCGAGGCGCGCCTGGGTGCGTACGTACCCCAGCCCGACCAGCACGACCAGGATCGAGGCCAGGAGAGCCGCGCCGTAGAGCGAGGCCCGGACCTGAACGAGCGGGGTGAAGGCGCTCGAGCCCCCCTCCACAACGACAGCTCCCACGATGCGGCCGTCGTACTGCATCACCGGGGCGTAGCCCGCCTTGAGGTAGGTCGCCCCCTCCTCGAAGAGCTTCGAATGGGCCGCCTCGCCGATCATGGCGCGCGTGAAGGCGGTCTCGTCCAGTGTCGCCCGGTCCACCTGGGCCGTAGACTGCCGCAGCGCCAGTACCACGCGATGGTCGGGGTCCAGGAGGAGGATGTTCGAGGCGCCCGCCCCGTCCGCGAGCCGCCGCCACTGCTCCCGCACCGCGTCGGCCGCCTCGACCGCGTCCATCGCCGACTCGAAGTCGGCGCGCAAGGAATCGACCGTCCCGGGAAAGAGCGCATCCAGCTGATCCGACTGGATCAGGAGCGCCGCGGTGTGCGCGGTCGCCTCGAAGCGCTTGCCCAGCTCCTCGTCCAGGAAGTGATGCGCGGTCTGGATCGCGTAGATCACAGTCCCGTTGACGAGCACGAGAAGCGCCCCGAGGAAGAGCAGCGTCCAGAGAAGGCGCGAAGGTTTGATCGGCGGTAGGTTGACCATGGCCCGTGTGGCTGAAGGAGCGTAGCGACCGACAGAGCGCATTGTCAACGCGGGGAAGGGAAGCTGTGGTACGGTCCGCGCCTCCATGCGGACGAGCGCCTACCCCTTCGTCTTCGGGTTCCTGGCCGGCGCCCTGGGCGGTCTCATGGGCGTGGGGGGCGGGATTCTCCTCGTGCCGCTCCTCGTGCACGTCCTGGGCTTGCGCCAGCACGAAGCGCAGGGCACCTCGCTCGCGTTCGTCACCGTGACCGCCCTCGTCGCGACCGTTCCCTATTTCCGCGAAGGGACCTTGGACCTGGTTCTCGCCCTCTACCTCGCGATCGGGGCGGTACCGGGTGTCCTCGCGGGCGCCGCGCTGGCGCGCCGCCTGACCGCGCGGAGTCTCCGCCAGGGGCTTGGCGTGCTCATGGTGGTGACCGCAGTGCGCATCCTGGTCGCGGCTCCGGTCCACGCCGACGCGCAGGCGCTCTGGCCCTCCCCCGCAAACGTGGCCCTCGGATTCCTGGTGGGCGCTCTGGGCGGGCTCCTCGGCGTGGGCGGAGGGACGCTCCTGGTTCCAATCCTCGTCCTCTTCCAGGGCGTCCCGCAGCATGTCGCCCAGGGCGTGTCGCTCCTCATGATCCTGCCCACGGGAGTCGTCGGCGCGTGGAGCCACGCGCGGCACGGCCATGTGCTGCGATCGCTCCTGCCCGCGCTCACGGCGGGAGGGGCCCTCGGTGCCCTGCTCGGCGCGGTGCTCGCCCATCGGATCGAGGCGACGGCGCTGTCGCGACTCTTCGCGGTCTTTCTCCTGCTCGTGTCGGCCCGGATGATTTTTGGCCGCGGTCGTGATACGGTCGCCGACTCGGCCGACCCTCCAGGAGGACTGTCACGATGATCCGCTCGCTCGCTGTGCCGTGCTCGGCTCTCGCGCTGATTCTTTCCACCGGCCTTTCCCGGGGAGAGGAGCCCGGCGTCGTGCGAGGCGTGCACGCCGCGGCCGCCGGCGTGAAGGGAGCGGCGAAGGCAGTCTCCCAGGCCCGGGATCCGCTCGCTCCTGTCACCCGGACCGGCAACCCGACCGAGAAGCGGCTCTCTTCGCTCGCGAGCCGCTACTTCCATGGGATGTTCGCCTTCGCTCCGGGCTGGGCGACCGTTGCAGGGCTGCACCAGTACGACAGCCTCCTCACGGATCGTTCCCGCCCGGCGATCGACCGCGAGATCGAGCGAACGAAACGGGTGCTCGAAGAGGCGCAGAAGATCGACGCCTCCAAGCTGAGCGATTCCGCCCGCGTCGACTACGACCTCTTCACGCGCGGCGTGGGGGGCCACCTCTTCAACCTGGCCGAGATCCGGAGGTGGGAGAACGATCCCAGCAACTACAACTACGGGGAAGCGATCTTCGGCCTGATGGCGCGGAACTACGCGCCCCAGGAGCAGCGGCTGCGCATGGTCATCGCGCGGCTCCGACAGGTGCCGCGCCTCCTCGAGAGCGGCGAGCAGAACGTGAAGAACCCGCCCGAGATGTTCGCGCGGATGGCGGTCGAGGACCTGGGCGGATCGATTGATTTCCTCGAGAAGGAGGTCCCACAGGCGTTCACCGAGGTGAAGGACCCGGCGCTCTGGAAAGAGTACGACGAAGCCAAGGCGACCGCGGAGACGGCCACGCGCCAGTACATCGACTGGATCCAGAAGGACCTGATGCCCACGGCGCACGGCTCCTACGTTCTGGGTCCGGAGCGCTACCAGAAGAAGCTCCACTACGACGAGATGGTGGACATTCCGCTCGACTCCCTGCTCGAGGTGGGAGAGCAGGAGCTGAAGCGGCTCGAGGCGCGCTACGCGGAGACGGCCAAGAAGATCGACCCGAACGCGACGCAGGAGGAGCTTCTCCAGAAGATGCGCGCCGACCATCCCACCAAGGACGAGCTCATTCCCTATACGAAGAGCCTCCTCGAGGAGATCCGCTCCTACTGCATCTCCTCGCGCTTCATCGACATCCCCTCCGTAGTTCGGTGTGAGGTGCGGCCGACGCCTTCATACGAGGCGGAGCGCTCGTTCGCGAGCCTGGACGCGCCCGGACCCTACGAGAAGAAGGCCAGCGAGGCGTACTACAACATCTCGCTTCCCAATCCGGGCTGGGATTCCGCGCGCGTGGACCAGCACCTCCAGGGCTACAGCCGCTGGATGCTGCCTTCGACCTCCATCCATGAGGCGTACCCGGGCCACTACGTGCATTTCCTCTACGCGAAGCGTGCGCCGAGCCTCGTGCGCCAGAACGTCTATTGCGGGAGCTTTGCGGAAGGATGGGCGCTCTACTGCGAGGAGCAGCTCATCAATCACGGATTCCACAGCGACGATCCCCGGGTCGAGTTCGGCATGCTGCGCTGGTCGCTCGTGCGCGCCTGCCGCTTCCAGGTGGGAATCCGCGTGTCAACGAAAGACCTTGCCCTGGGAAACGAGATCGCGATGTTCATTACGCAAGCCCAAATGGAGCGGGGCAACGCCTGACGCGAGGCCTATCTCGTTAAGGTTGCGCCGACCACCCAGATCTACACGCTAGGCTCGCTCCAGATCCGGAAGCTCCGCGACGACGTGGCAAGAGCGGAAGGGGACAAGTTCGACCTCGCCCGCTTCCACGCGCGCATTCTTTCGCAGGGCGCCCTTCCGGTCGTGCTGCTGCGGCGGATCCTGCTGCACGACTCGGGCCCGACCCCCCAGGGAACGTCCCGCGCCCCCGGTTCGCCGTCCCCTTTCCGGGCTCCTCCACGCCCCCGAAGCCTTGAGGAACCCCCGAGAGGGAGGTGACAGGCTGGACCCTTCTTTCCCCCGCAGCCGGGGCAC
>JACXTT010009861.1_pt1 | contig 12989 bp, 14 predicted proteins | sample 9270951 | NCBI WGS metagenome assembly JACXTT01 (sample SAMN15532306, study PRJNA645909) | rock metagenome | isolation source: weathered quartz diorite | place: Puerto Rico | collected 2017-06-21 | reverse complement strand
ATCAATCTCTCACCGCTCAAATGTAGGCACACAGTGCGCCCGCATCTTTGGATCGTCAAGTTCGACACGCGCGCCGTATGACGACGAAGGCGCCTTTGCCCAATCAGTACGTGCCAAGGCGAACACGCGGCTGGTGCTCGCTTCCGCGCCGGCGCGCTTCACGACCGATGAGTCACGAAATAGAAGGGCGAAATGGTGGAAGATAAACTGCTGGAGTTGGGACGGGCCATCGAAGCTAAGGCAAAAACCGGACAGTCGACTCTGTTCAAAGCTGATAATTTACCCCCCGCCGGTCGCCTCTTCGCCGCTCGATCGAGGCTGGCACAAGTGCGCTGACGCCGCTCCGTGCGTCGGCGATCCTGCGATTACTTGGACGTTCGTGCGATGAACGGATGCCCCGCTAAGGCGGTCGGCTCGATCGCAGGAGATGCTGACAAGGCGTTGGGCCATGGGATGACCCTGTTCCGTGGGTCAGACAAACGGAGATCTTCGGGGGCGTGGGCGGGCAGCACCCGCCCACGGCATCCCCTCTCGTCTCTTTCGCAGAATCACCTGCGTGCCCAAGCTAGGCAGCCGGGCCTTGGTTCTGCTGAGTGCCTGTGGCGCCGCTTGGAACCGCTAGCTCGTTCCCGACGACGCCGTCTCCGAGCCCGGTGGCGTGGTGTCCATTTCCGATCCCCCGATCGCTCAGGAGTTCTACTCGCGGTACGCGGGGCGCCCTGCGTCGCCGCATCCCCCTTCTACTCCGCCGAGTCGTTGGCGTCAAGGCGCACGGGACGAGCGCAGAACACTCCGTTGTACGCATTCCGGCCAGCTTGCCGGCACCGGCGCGCGAGAGATGTCGGACTCGTTGCCCCCGACCTATAGCAACAACAACCGCCCGCCTTCTGATCGTCCCCAAATTTAGTGATTCGTGAACACTTCGAAATCGCCTGCCCAACCGCCGAGATCTCAAGCGGTTGACCGTTGCTCTCGGAGAACGTTTTCTGAACGCCGGCGTATGGTCTCGATAGGGCAAGGCGATGGTGAGTAGCATTACCAGCCGACCGATGGGCGCGTGGAGATACAACGACCGACTGAATCGGTTAGTCAGTGGTCGTTTTTCGTGCCCGGGCAAATGCGGTCGGGCGAAGGGTCTGGTATCCTCGTGCGGTATGGCGGCCTTCACGCTTGTGTCGAAGCGCGCTTGGGCACAGCGGTATGTCCCTTCGCCTCCGGGAAACGCCCCTACAAAAGGGCGGAGAAAAGTGGATCGCCAAGACAGGAAGAAACTGCTCGCCCTGCCTCGCGATCGGAGGATCAATGCTATTCGCAACGCCATTTCGCCCGAAGCCATCGTGTATGTCGATAACTGGATGGGAGGTCGCGGCAGGTAGTAATTGAGTTAGGCGAGACAGTCTCAGGTCGGCCTTTTCTGAGGAGTCGAGCTATGTATTGGTTCGAGCCGCTTCGCTATCCGATCGGCACCAAGCTTCGCGTCCTTGGTCCTCCCATCCACCATGAAGGAACATACGTTGGCCCAACCGGACCGAACGGCGAGGACGTGATCCACTGCGACAAGCCCGACGGCATGATCCTCTCCCACTTCGAGGAGTTTGCTGATGGCGGCTTGCGGGTCGAGACGCCCTACTTACCTCGTTCACCCGAAGAAGGACGGCTGATCGTGGGGCGGGCCTTCGAGACACTCGCACGGCGCATCCCCTACAACGTCCTCGGCATCAAGGGCTGGAACTGCGAGCAGGCCGCGAACTACCACCAGCGAGGTCAGGCGACGAGCTCGTCGCTGGCGATCCTTGTCGTGATTGGCGTGGTCGCGGCTCTGGCGTTTGCGAGGACGAGCTAGCCAAGGCCAACCAGCTTCGCCGTTAATTGGAAGGCTCGGGGGCCTCCTTGTCTCGCTTCTGCGCTGCGGCCCACTTCTGAACGCAGGCATGCTTGGGAATGTGCTTTTAGCAGTGCTCCCACGGGGTACTGGGCCTTGTCCCCGCAGGTGGGTTCGACGTAGATTCCCGTAAGCTTCCCCGTCAAGTAGACACCGCGAACGTAGACTCCGCGGGCGTGTCTGGCCTCGGCAGAAAGATCAAGGGCGGCAGCTGGCCGAGGCTGTCATGGGGCCGCTCGGTGTTGTAGGTCTCGAGCCAGGCCTCGGTGATCGCGCGCACCTGCTCGAGCGAATCGAAGAGATACGCGTCGAGTACCTCCTCTCGATACGTCCGGTTGAAGCGCTCGATGAAGGCGTTCTGATCCGGCTTCCCAGGCTGAATGTAGCCGACACCGATCCGCTGCGCCGCACACCACTCGACGAACGCCTCGGCGACGAGCTCCGGGCCGTTGTCGACGCGGACCCGGGTGGGTCGACCGTAGAGCCGAAGGAGGTCGTCCAGGACGCGGATGACCCGGGCGCTGGGAATCGACGTGCCGATCTCGATGGCGAGGGCCTCCCTGTTACCCTCGTCGATGACCGTTAGCGCACGGAATGCGCGGCCGTCGTACAGCGCGTCGGCCATGAAATCGAGCGCCCACGTGTCGTTCAAGCGCGCGGGCGCGACCAGCGGCTGGCGCAGCCGCGTCGGGATCCGGCGTTTCGTGCGCCGCGGTAAATTGAGCCGCAGCGCGCAGTAGACGCGATGGACCCGCTTGTGGTTCCACGGATGACCGCCGCGCCGGAGGCGATAGAAACACTTCCAGAAGCCCCACCGGGCGTGCCGAGCGACTACGTCATTCAACGCGGCCACCACCTCGGTGTCGCGCGCCAGCCGGGAAGCCGGAGGCCGATAGTACGCCGCCCGCGACAGCCTCACCGCCTGGCAGGCCCGGCGCACGGGCACGTGATGCTCCCGCACCAGCACCGCCAGGACCTCACGTTTCGCGGACGGCGTCACCGCTTTCGGCTCAAGACATCCTTGATGGCCGTGTTCTCGAGCGCCAGCTCGGCGTACATCCGTTTGAGCTTGGCATTTTCGGCCTCGAGCTCCTTCAACCGCTTCAGTTCCTCGACCGACGCGCCAGCATACTTGGCTCGCCACTGGAAGTACGTCGCCTTGCTGATGTTGTGCTGTCGCAGGATCTCAGCGATCGGTACCCCGGCCTCGCCCTGCTTCAGGATGTCGACGATCTGGCTCTCGGTGAACCGTGACTTTCGCATGGCCGTCTCCTTGGCTGACGTCTCCCCCGAAAACGACGGCAGCTCGAAACTAGAGTAGAGTCGCAGCTTCGGCGGTCCACCACACCCAGGAGGGGACCGATGAAGCGCTCGAAATTCTCCGAAGAGCAGGTCGCGTACGCGCTGCGCCAGGTCGAGGCCGGGACGCCAGTACCGGACATCTGCCGCCAGCTGGGCGTCAGCGAAGCCACCTTCTACGCCTGGAAGAAAAAGTACGCCCACCTGGGCGTGAGCGAGCTGCGTCGCCTGCGCCAGCTCGAGGACGAAAACCAGCGGCTCAAGCGCCTGGTCGCCGATCTCACCCTCGACAAGCACATGTTGTCGGAGGCCCTGCGAAAAAACGCCTGAGGCCCGCGCGCCGTCGGGAGCTCGCCGGGTGGTTGCAGGTGACGTTCCAGGTCAGTTGCGTGCGGGCCTGTCGGCTCGCCCAGTTCAGCCGGGCCGCCTGGTATCGCCGGAGTCGGGCGCGAGATCAATCGGCGCTGCGGTCCCGAATCCGCGAGCTGGCGCACGCGCGGCCGCGGTTTGGGTACCTGCGCATCTGGGTGTTGCTGCGGCGTGAGGGCTGGGGGGTGAATCGCAAGCGGGTGCGCCGGCTCTACCGCCTCGACGGCTTGCAGGTCCGCATGCGGGTGCGACGGCGCAAACACATGGCGTTGCACCGAGGGCCAGCGCCGGTGCCCACCGGGCCGAGCGAGCGGTGGAGCATGGACTTTGTGCATGACGCGCTGGCCGACGGCCGGCCGTTTCGGATCTTGACGGTGGTCGATCAGTGGAGTCGCTCCAGCCCGTTACTGGAGGTGGCGGCGCGGATGTCGGGCGAGACCGTGGGCGGGGCCCTGGACCGAGTGCGTGAGCGTACGGCGATGCCGCGCTCGATCACCGTGGATCACGGCACAGAGTTCCAGTCGCGGGCGCTCGAAGACTGGGCCTATCGCCGTGGGGTGCAGCTGGACTTCATCCGTCCCGGAAAGCCCATCGAAAACGCGTTCATCGAGTCCTTCAACGGGCGGCTGCGCGATGAATGCTTGAACGTGCACCAGTTCGCGTCGATCGCCGACGCACAGGCTCGGATCGAAGCGTGGCGACTGGACTACAATCAGCGTCGACCACACGGCTCGCTCGGCCACCTGACGCCGACCGAGTTCATGGCCCAACGTCAGGTCATGACCACCGCCGAAGCGGCGCCGGTCTAGTTGCGAACTGTCTCGTTACGGGACCAACGTCATGGCCTCGGAAAGTCTACTATCTCGATGTCTACCCGGCGGGGAAGCTTACGTTCCGGCCGACCGCTTAGCCTCGCGCATCTCAGAGGGTGAAGTCAGCTCGCCCTCCTCCGTGGGGCCCCTACAGTATGCCGAACACGCAGGAGCAGGATTCACTCGATAGCGCGGCGCGGCATAATCGGCGCGCGAGAAATTCATAGCCCGCGAAATCATCGGCGCGCTGTGTATCGCAAGTCTTTGGCTTCGTGATCGCTGGGCGCCCGCGGTGGACAGTCTGTGGATTCGCGGTGGATACCTTTTTTCTTGACGGACGCTAGATTCAGCGTGCTAGATTCGCGAACACCACAAGGTATAGTGAGGCCGCGGTCTCGAAGGAAACGAAGGCCGTGGCCAGCAGTGAAGCCGACCACGGCCTAATGCGCCTGTAGCTCAGCGGACTGTGGGAGATCCCCTCAAGGTTCCTCCCCGACAGAGCGTCGGCCTGCTAAGCCGAAGGTCGCGGGTTCGAATCCCGCCAGGCGCACCACGATAGGGTGCTCGGTGTTCGTGCCGAGCACCCCAGTTCGATTTTCGAGAGCTCACTCCCCCAAGGTCATCATAGGGCCGGGTCTCTGTTTTTATCGCCTTTGCCCATGCCAGTCAACGCTGCCGGTAGTGTCCAATCGCCAGGGAGGATACCTCATAATGTTTCCTGGTAGGAAATATTTTATTGCCTGCCAGGAAAGGCTACGTTTCCTCAAGGGCAACACTCTGTTTCCCCCGAGGAAGCGATGGAGATCGCCGCAGGAAACAAGATCCGGGACCTCCGTGACGTTAAGGAGATGTCGCAAGCTACTCTTGCCGCGCTCATCGGCGTTAAGACTCCGGCCGTATCAAAGTGGGAGAGCGGCGAGTTCAACCCGGACTTGACGACCCTGCGCAAGATAGCCGCCGCGCTCGACGTGCGGGTCAGCTATCTGATCAGCGATGACATCGCCGAGTTGAGGGAATGTAGCAGCGTCCGCCAAGTCGCCGTGAGGGAGGCCCTCCGGTTGCTCCTCCTGGAACTTCGGGTGCCGGAGGCCAAACATAGAGCGCACCGCTATTGGCGTGCAGTCGAGGCAGCCGACGCGCCGGTAACGCTGGAAGGATGGCGCGAGCGGCACCGGTTCCAGCGAGGTATGGCTGGTGAAAAGACGTAGGGGAGCTGTCATTTGCCGCAGCGAAGCTTGCCGTGCTGTTGGAGCCTCGCGAACTACGTGCCCCCCGTGGGGTCGTCTGCACCACTCACCATTGCCCAACACGCGGTGCGTCTAGCGGTGCCGCTTCTTTCGGAACCGAGGGCCCTGCCGCAGATTCAGATACGAACGTACAAGTGTGTCCATCCGCTTGTTCAGGGTCTCTTCTGTATAGTCATACTTCCGATCCGGGTTTCTCAATTTAGAGACGCAACGTGCGACAACAACAGCTGGGAGTATGAGGATTACGCGCTGGTGCTCATGCCACATGACGCTCAACCAGTCCCGCTCCCGCTCCGTCGGGACCTCCGTTGGTGCACGAGTCACCACTACGGCAAATTTTCCGTAGGGACCGCTCAGATAGCTGAGGATTTGTCTAAAATCGTCCGGCGTCAACTCCTCGTAGTTCTTCACCTCGAAGACGGCTTGACGGCTCTGATAATCCTCTAGCATTCGTCTCCAAAAGCCATCCTTCGCAAGGTTCGTGGCTACGACGTCTCGTTGTTGAATTCCACTGGCGTTAGGTTTGAGTTGTACGTTCGTTAGTTTGCCCGCGAACAGCACCCGCACAGAGCGTAGCACCCACTGTTCAAAGTCCTGTGCCTGTTCCTTGCCCTGCTGAATTCTCGGAAGAGTACCCGCGATCTCTCCATACAGCTTTACTCGGAAGTCGGCGGTCTGCTTCGCTGGAGGCGCTTCGTATTCATCATTTATCTGAATCATCACGTCTTCCGGCGGGATATCGCCCCCCAGTTCGAGCGCCTTCCAATAACAGGGGTGGATTGTGACAGGGCGGTTGGCCTCAATAGTCGTTAGAGGCGAGGCGGCTCCATCATGGCAGAACACAAAAGAGGTGCCGCTAGCGTCGCGAACGCCTAAGAATCCGACACTATATAGTGCCGTCGCGATCTCCTTTCCCGAATTGAAGAGACCAAAGTCGCGCGCGGCAAGATCTACGTAGTCCGACGTCGCAATTGCCTCATCGAGTAGCTGTACTACCGCCCCGTAGCGGTCTTGGCTCGGCCGTCCGTGAAAAAGAGAAACGAAGAGCCTTAAACCCGGGAAAACGACATCGTATTCCTTGAGTAGATCGTCGAGTCGAGTATTCGATATTCGGGTGGCACTGGCCTCGACATCGTCTTCGATAATCTCGGTACGCGACACTTGGAGCGCATTCACATACGCCTCGTTGAGGAGCACGAGGATGTCTCTGGGGCGGTACAGTGTGTTGCGGAGGCAGAGGCTGAAACCTTCGCGCTCCCTCAATCCCCTGTGAGCAAAACGATTCCATATCCGGACATCGTTTTCCTGATCTTCGATCCGGAGCGCGACGCGAAGCCGGCGTGCGACGAGGTGGAAGAGCGAAGCCTCGTCCCAATGCAATCGCAAGGTGTGGCCTTCGATGTGCCTCGTGAAGTCTTGGTCTAGTTGCGCAAGTGCGCGAAAGATGTTGTCGCGAATGAAAAGTAACGGATGAATACCCGCCTGAATATCGGTGAAGTCGCCTGCAGTTCTGGCAAGCCCTCCGATCACCGCCGTAGCGATTGGATCGGGCGTCCAGCCTTCATCCAAACCGTCGTACATGACGAGGACACGGTAGTTGAGCTCTGTCAGCAAGCTTTTCACCGTTGCCTGCAGTTTGTCGATTTCTGCCATTGCTGCGAGTCTGGCCGGCACCTCGACAGCGTGAGATGCGTCGGTCATCGAATCGGCCAGGAGGGCGACGCATCTCGATACTCCGGTCTGTCGGGTCATGTTGCGTCGGCGTACGATGTAGTCCGCAAGAAACGTGTGGTGGGGGGATTTTGGGGAATCTATAGTCCGAACTGATTCGGATCACAGTTTCGAGAAGCAAGTGTGCCTTCCATACGAGGCGAGTTATTGGGCGAAGTGTGCGGTAGTCATGGCCCATTCGGCCAAGGAGACGCTGTAATTCAATGACGTGATGTTCGGGGGGCTTTTCGGCAATGAGTATCAAGTTCCTGGCTTCCGCTGCATAATTGGTATGTACACGCTCAAATAGGGCACTCTTCCCCGTTCCGCGGCGGCCTACCACAAAGTTGAAGTCCTGCGTTTCAACGAGCGCTCGGTAGGACGGGGTTTCGACGAACGCCTTCGTCAGCAGGGGGTCGGCTTCGGCTCGACCAGTCCCGAGAAGATTCGCCGAGGGGTTGCCGTTAGCTGACACAGGACCCTCCTCCGGATTTGGGCTGACCGGCATTGTAGCCCGCGACGCTAGCACGCGCACCGGCACCGTCCTGGGACGAACACAGGGCACGAAGGGACCCAAGGAACAAAAGAGGTTGAAGCGCGGCCCGCGTCATCGATACGAGGCCCGCCCGTACCGAGCCCGACTTACCCGTACTTACCCCGAACTATTCCGCACCATCGAGCTACATGGAGATTCTAGCCAGTCCTGCGATTGTTCTAAACGCGCGAAATACAACAGTGCGGCATGATGAGCCAGAATGCGGCGGGGGGGGAGGATCGAGCTTAGGATCCAGTGGGCGCGAGCTCCGGTAGGTCCGACTCCTTTTTGCCGTACTTCTGTTGAGTCGCGTCGGTAAAACGGGCGAGGGTAGGCGCCGCGAGGCAGCGGTCGCGGGATGAAAACGGGATTATCGTACAGGTCAAATGGTGTTGTTTGGTCTCACTCGGTGTCACAGGGCGACATCGCCTAAGTTGCTGCAGCGCTGGAGAAATCAGCGATACAGCGACGGTGGCCGGATACGTCCGGAACGAATCCCCGCTTCGGCACCAAACCCTTCCTGACAGTTACATTTTGCGTCAACCGAGCGTGTGCCTGAGCGTGTACAGGGTCAGCGCCGCCCACGCCGCCTCCTGGACCGCATGTCACGGCGTGTGCTCCCATGCGGTGCGTGTCGCGTCCTCGGGGCAGTGCTATTTCATCCGTTGGTATTCCGTCCTGCCGGTCGCAGAGTAGGCGGTGCCTTCGGGAATAACCGTGAGCCATGTTTTGCCTTTGTCCTCGGAGACCGTTGCCGAGCCACTGCTGAGCGACGATTGGTATCGAAGCTTGCCGCCTTCGAGATAGAATTTCCCGACAGTTGGCGTCCCCGCTCGGGTCGAGGCTTGGTAGCTCCCATCCGCCTCGATGGTCATCGTTACGTGGTCCTGTCCTCCGCTCTGCGACGCGACCCAGCCTTGCCACGATCCCGCGAGGTCCTTGACGTCGGCAATCTTCTTGTCGGCGGCTATCCCGGCGAGCGGAGACAGTGCGAACACGGAGGCAAGAAGTAGAGCAAGACGTGTCCTCATGGCTGATCTCCTTCTCTCGTTTTGTGAAGGCTACACGAGTCCAACCGCGTCGATTGAGCACTGCTCCTTACATTCCGCCCCCGCCCCCACCGGACCCACCGCAGCCCCAATCGAATGTGACTACTTCGACGCGATAGCTCACTGCCTCCGGCACCGACGTACTGAAATACGCTCGGCCATTCATGGGAACCACACCGAGTACCCGCGCGGTTGAATTGCCGACGACCTGGCCGGTACCGTCGAGGCGCTCAATCTGAAGCCCCATGCGCTCCGCGCTTCGCAGGGCCATGTTGTAGACATAGCCTTCGATCACCGGCCCCTTCTTGCCGCGCGTCACTTGCCAATCGAGCCGAAAGTCACGCTCGACACTTTGAGGGGCATAGATCTGCGCCAAGACTCCGGGGGTGCTTACGAAGAGTGCCGCGACCGAGAGGGCTGCGATCTTTCGCCACATACCGGCTCCTCATCAAGGTCCCGATGACCCGTGATAACTTGTGGCGCTGCCTCGGCGATCAGTCTAGCAGACCAACGAATCGCGGTTGGCGTCGCAGGAGCTGGCCGCGCTGGTCGAGTATTGCCCCGTTTCGGGCCTCGTCTCGATCTCAGAGCCAACGCCGAACCGCCTCTGCGGTATCGCTCGGCTTCGTGTTGAAGCAAATCGTGGCATGAGGAGCGTGTTCATGCACCACGTTGACGAGCTTCTCGAAGAGCAGGAAGTTGCTTGGAATCGTGCGCACACCTGCCCCGATGAGAACGGAATCAAATTGCTTCTGCTTGAGTTGGCCACGAACAACTGCCTCCGCCGTTTCACCAAAGTCGGTCAAACACATTTGCACGCTATAGCCGCGGCGAGTCAATTCGTCCTCGGAGGATTTGAGACCGGCCAGTACCTTGGTGGCGTCAAGCCCTAGGCCCGTGGAGGCATAGTCGGGGTGTGAGAAGTCGATCCGCGTCGGTTCCAGGCCGATCACGAGCACAGTTTGCTTTTCCGACATGGATCCCTCCAAGCCTGATGCACTCAGTCAACCACCCACCGTCGCGATGAACGCTCGCCGGTCCATCAGCCTTCACTTACTCGATGATCTCGTCGGCCCGCACCAGCAGCGATTGGGGAATCTTCAACCCGAGCGCTTTTGCGGTCTTGGTTGGCTGAGGATAGTTCTCAGGAACAATGAGGGTCAAGACCCGGGACTTCTGACGGGCACGTGGCGTGGTACTCGGCAAACCGCGCCGACGGTGACATGGTGTATCTTCGTCTCACTGCAGAACCCACGGCAATGATGCGTACGCCTCGACCGATCCTCTTCCTGGCCCTCGCCTGTCTGTCAGCCTGCGGCCCACCGGTGAGCGGCGAGTATTGGAAGGGCTCGTTCCTCCATGTCTACCGCCCGAAGTACACGTTCGAGGTGCCCGAGGGCTGGCGCGAAGCGAAGGCCGCTGACTATCTCTCGCTCGGCTTCAACCGCGGCGCGGTCGCGCGTCTGGACGAGGCGGGTCGAACGAAGCTCCTGCAGAGCGCCGAGCTCGAGCTGCAGGAGATCGACACCGGGCTCATCTCGACAGGCGGCGCGTGGATCCAGGTGGGGTCCGTCGCCGCTTCCGGAGGCTACGGCGCGCGGGATATCACTCAGTATGGGCTGAGCGCGAAAGAGCAGCAGGCGCTCTGGGAGCGCTTCGCGACCGGCCGGATCGAGCGCGCTCCGCCGGGCGATAAGCCGGTCCTGACCCTCGAGTCGATCGACGTCGCGACCTACGGGATCAACAAGCTCTTGCGGCTGCGCTTCCGATCCGACGAGCTGCGCGGCTCGCTGCACTGGACGGTGCTCGGCTTCTATACGTCCGACGATACGATCCTGCTCGCTCACCTGGGGACGCCCGAGAACCGAGACGAAGGCCTCGCGGGCTTCGAGGCGATCGCGACCTCGCTGCGAGTCGATTGAGCGCGCCGCGGGCGCCCGCGCGGGGTCTGGCCGCCTACGCCGGTGCGCGCAGGCGCGGCATGAGCCGGAGCGCGTTGTCGCGATCGATCGCCTGCAGATCGCTCGCGCCGAACCCGTAGTCGGTCAGCCCCCTCACGTGGTCGATCGCGGTCCGATAGGGGAAATCCGTCCCGAAGACGATCTGCGAGACCGGGATCAGCTTCGTCAGCGACGCCAGCGCGTAGGGATGCGCGGCCTGCGCGGTGTCGTAGTAGAAGCGCTTGAGCTCGGCCTCGACGCCGTTCGGCACGCGCGCCGCCAGGCTCTTGTTGATCGTCGGCAGGCGCACGAAGCGCTCGGTCAAGAACGGCAGGGTGCCGCCGCCGTGCGAGAAGATCAGCTGCACGTCCCGGAATCGTGCGGCGGCGCCGCTGAACACCAGGCTGGCGATCGTGCGCGTGGTGTCGGTCCCCCACTCGATGATCGATTCCGGCACGTCGGGAATCAGGTTGCCGCAGCAGTTCGCGGTGGTGGGGTGCGTGTACACGACGGCGCGCCGGCGATTGAGCTCCTCCAGCACGGGCGTGAACGCCGGATCGCCGAGCCACTTGTCGCCGTAGCTCGTGAGCAGCGCGATGCCGTCGGCCTTGAGCGTGTCGAGCGCGTAGCCGATCTCGTGCAGGGTGCCCTCGACGTATGGCATCGGCATCACCGCGAACATGCCGAAGCGGCCCTTCGAATCGGCGGCCAGCCTGGCCGAATAGTCGTTGCACTCGCGCGCGAGCTTGCGCGCACCCGGGTCGTCCAGGAAGCGCAGCGCGGGCGTCGTGATCGAGGTGAGCGCCGTCGCGACGCCGGCGCGGTCCATATCGGCGAGCGATTTCTCCGGCGTCCAGTCGCGTACCGGACCGGTGACGTTCTTCGCCGTGAGGGCGGCCAGGTAGGGCGGCGGCGTGTGGTGATGGTGAACGTCGATCCGGTGGGGCTTGACCGTCGCCATCTGAGCCTCCGCTTCGCGCCGAGGAACCAGCGCGTTCGCTCCGAGGACCGCGACCGCCGACAGGAACTCGCGTCGCGCGACCATCACGCTCTCCCGCTCAGCGCGTCCTGCGATACTCGTAGTCTTCGCGCTCGCCGTTGCCGATGCGGAGCTCCGGCAGGAGCGGCGGGCGCGTGCTGTTGAGCTTCGCGTGCGCGTCGAGGGCCGCCTGGTCGACCCAGCGCTCGAGTAGGGTCAGGCGATCGGGATTCACCGCGCTCTGGAAGACCTCGAACTGCTCGCAGCCCGGCTCCTTCATCACCTGCGCGCAGCGGCCCTTGTACCCTTCCGCGAGCTGCGATCCTTTACCGGGCATAGCGGTGATCGTCACCACGAGTCTGATCGCCATCATTCACTCTCCTCGGAGCCACCGGCCTGCGCTTCGCCGCCGCCCCTGAACTCGACCCGAGGGGACTGTGCGGGCTGGCCGGGGCGGCTGTCAAGACGGGGGCGGGAGCGCCACGTCGGCGCTGAGGCGAGCCGACCGCGCGGCCGCTTCGACCACGTCGAGGGCGCGCACCCCGGCCGCGATCGGGACCGGGCTGGGCGCGCGGCCGGCGCACGCGTCGAGGAATGCCTGGAGCTCGAGCCGCAGCGGCTCTTCGCGGCGCGTCGGCAGCTCTTCTTTCCCGGTCTCCACCGCCTCCCACGCTCCGCCGTGCCGGCGGTGCTCACTGAGATGGAGCGTGACCGTCGAGGTCCCGTAATCGGCTACGAGCGTGCCGCGCTCGCCGACGATCACGCACTCACGCCAGGTGCCCGGCGTGAAGTAGCTCGCCTCGACGACGGCCGGCACGTCGCCGTAGTGCACGATCGTCACCGACAGATCATCGAGCCCGCGGCCCAGGAAATCGCGCTGCAGGGCGCTCACCCGCGTGGCCTCGCGCTCGAAGAGGTACGCGAAGAGATCGAAGTAGTGGAGCGCGTCCGTTTGCGTGACGCCCACGTCCGTGCGCGGCCGCTTGAACCCCGAGAAGCGCCCGGTGGCGTAGCGCACATTGCCGATGCGGCCGGCGCCGAGGGCCTCGCGCAGGGCGGCCGTCACGGGGTGAAAGCGAAAGATATGGCCGACCTGCGCCACCCGCCCGGCGGCGTGCGCCGCCGCCGCGAGCCGGCGCCCTTCGTCGGCGGTTCGCGCGAGCGGCT
>JACXTT010009860.1_pt1 | contig 12989 bp, 12 predicted proteins | sample 9270951 | NCBI WGS metagenome assembly JACXTT01 (sample SAMN15532306, study PRJNA645909) | rock metagenome | isolation source: weathered quartz diorite | place: Puerto Rico | collected 2017-06-21 | reverse complement strand
AGGTCACCGAGTTTGCTGCCGGGCACCATTAACCGAGACTGAGGGACATGCGAGTGGTTGCCTAGACTTCCGACAAAAATAAGGGCAGATGCATACTCCAATGATTCCAACGCGGTGTGAAGATCGTAGGAAGTCCTTTCCGCGCCCCCGATGAGATCGTGAGTATTCACGATGGTGATTTTTCGCAGCGGACGTGATTTTCTATAGCTGATCTCAAAAGCCTTCAGCAAACGCCGATTCTTGAGTTGTTGCTGAACATTCTTGCCAACCCGTTCGATGGTTGCTCTGTAGTTCGCCATGGGTTTCGAAAACAGTGTCCTATAAAGGAGAGGTATTGCAATCGCTGATCGACATGAGCATCTCGATAACGCCTGGGGTCATTCTGTTTCTCCTTTGATTTGAGACTGCCGCCGCTTTAATTTGTGGTCGCGCTGGCTCTCTGCTGCCCGGAAAAGAGTTTCCCAATGCGTTTTCATGGACTCTGCAGCTTGAGCCCACTTCAGTGCCGCTTCTTTGGCCGCTGCTTCTTGGACACGGAGGTCTCTTTCCTTATCGCGCTGTTGCTCTGCCGTCCGGAACAACCCCTCCCAATGCGTCTTCATGGCTTCCGCATCGCGGGCCCAATCGAGAGCTTTTTGCTTGGCCGCAGCTTCCTGTACCCGCAATTCTCGCTCCGCGTCTCGCTGCTGCTCGGCCTCTCGAAACAACCGCTCCCAATGGCCTTTCATGGCCTGTGCTTCTTGAGCCAAGTGGTGCTCCTTGTTTTTGGCTTCTATTTCCAAGTCCAACCACCTTCTCAGAGAGGCGACGTTAGTTTGAAGGTTGAGGCACTCTTCCGACCTTGCGCGAAGCGCGTCCAAAACCTGGTCATCACTGAAAGAGCTCGCACATTCAATGGTCTCAACGAATGGGGCGGATTTTCGCGACACCTCCAGTCTTCGCAAGGCGGCGTTTGCGATGTCTATCGGGCTAAAATCGACCAGGCAATGTCGCTCGGAAAAGCAACAAACCCAGTTGCAGGGTCTGCAAAGCATCGGTATGTGCAAGATGGTTACTCTCCCTGAGCGTGGCAGAAACCTGCCCCAGTGTCCACCACCCCAAAGCGCCACCGTAGGAGTCCCAAGGTAACTGGCCAAGTGAACAACGAAAGTCTCATTACAGATCAGAAGGCTAGCCTCGCGAAGGATCCCAACAAGCTTTGGAATCTCGTCTCCACGCAGATCAAGTAGCCGAGTCGAAATATTTTTGGCCTGCAAGGTTATCAGAAGGCGTTCGGCCATCTCGGCGTCCTTTGGTCCACTAAGGATGAGAAAGTTGTAGCGATCCATCGACGCCATGAGTCTAATGGCCTCTGCCAATTTATCCAAGGGATAGGTCCGCTCGAGATCACCCGCCCCTGGCGCGACGACAAGAGTTGGTCTATCTTGATCGACGCGACTGCTCTCGAGCGGCGGTTCGATCGGGTCCAAGCTAACTTCAAGAGGCTGTGACTCCTCGTCAATAACCCGTAGCAGTTCTACAAAGGAATCCAATTCATGACGTCTCGGATCATATTCTATAGAATGAGTAAAGCAAACTGTGATGTGTCGCGCCTCCAACATTCTGGTCACTTCTTCGGGTAGTTTTTGCGAGAGCTGGTGTGGTCGGACACCAACCCGCTTGCCGGCTCGGCTGGCCAACACCAACGCCTCGTCGACCCAGTTCAGATTTATAGTTCCGGCTACGGCAATGTCGGCTCCAAGGGCTTCGACAAAATCAAACCACCATGAGATCTCTTGGCGGAGATCTCGTTCCTCCGGCCAAGCCGAATAGGCATCTAACGGCAAAGGCGCAAAAAGAACTCCTCCCCAAGGGAACGGTGGAACTTCCCTCGCCATCGTGAGCAAACGCTTTGCTTCGTCGTGGGACTCGGCACTTGTATTAGCCAGGAAAACCCGGCTTCCTTCGAACAAAGCTGAGATTCCTTCGTAGCCTTTGCGAACAAACCACACCAGGGCATCAGGCCGAATTTGACTGAGAATGTGTCGCACGTAACCTGAGGCAAACAGCTGATCGCCAAGTGCATCGGTTTTGGAAAAAATGACTCTCATTTCATGCTTAATCTAGTGTCAAGCCGACGAGAAACTGATGCGGAATGTGAATAGAGCTACTCCAGGTGAGGAGTGCCGAGAGATCTTCACGCGATCAAACACGAGGATGTCCTCTAAGCGCGCAGGGTTACTCATGTTTGCACAAAATTGCTGCCCCTACGACATAGTTGTGATGGGGGGCACTCTGTCGATGCCATTGGAGGAAGGCGGGGATGTCCTCTCGGTTCCATTTGGGTGGCACCGTATTGCCGAAAGTCGGATGAAACCAGATCAGTTCCTCAAACTGCTTCAATGTTATCGCTTGTCCGTTCCATCCCGGAAAAGTCATCCCCATTTCTGGTTCACATACATCAAAGGAAGTGGCAAACATTCCCTGTGGTCTGAGTATTCTCGCGATTTCGCTAACGGCGCTTCTCTTGTCGGCTTGGTGTTCGATTACGGACAAACTCGTTACCACATCGGCTGTATTGTTACCGAGGGGAATCTGATCCGATCCAACGATCACCCACTTGACATCCACGCCCAATCGGTGAGTCAAGCTCTCCCACTTGTCAACCCATTGATCATTCGTTTCCACAAGGTTCACGCTAGCTCCAAGTGTCGCAATAAGCCAAGGGAATGGCGAGAGTTCGCTCCCAATATCCACCAAAGTCATTCCTCTCCAATTCAAGGCACACAAGCCGTTTTCCCACAGCCAAGGATACTCCCAGACCTTTGACCAGTTTTTGAACTGCCGCAGGTCGTGAGCACCGGAAAAGCTGTTGCATTTCTCCATAAAATCAAGATAAGACTTTGACTCAAGCTCCGAGACTGAACCCAAGGCGCAGCGATTCTGGCAAGCTGTCCAAAAGCTGTCTGGCTTACTCAGTGCCATTGCAAGAAGTCCCGGCACCTCTCTTCGGCTAGCATTGCCAGTGCTCTCAACCGGTCGTCCTCCACCGGCTTCGCCGTACGAAGTGCACACGCTATCTCCTCTGCGGAGTCAAGGGAGCTAACACACACGCAGCCCAGGTCCTGAATCAAAGAAAACAACTTCTGAGAGCGGGGGAAGATCGCAACTCTGGAACCCGACCACGCAGCCACTAGTGCACCGTGATAGCGAGTGCTCAAACAGGTGCCGACCCGTCTCCAATGCGATATGAATTCTGCCAAGGAGCCATGGTCGTAATCCGGAACCACCAAGCTCACTCTCGATCGCACCAGGTCATCGAGCTGCGAATAACAGCTTCGTTCCGAGCAGGGCAGCCTTCTAACTTCCTGGCAGAGCCACAGAAGTGGATCGCTTGGCCACTCTAATAAGACACGACCGATGGTGCCAATATCGACTTGCTGGGGGTTTTCCACGTGGATAACAAATCCTAAGCCAGGCCTCTCACTTGTCAAACGAAGACAGCTTCGGGAGAGGAAAAGGTTTGACAGATCTGCTCCCTCGGTCACCTTATTCTCAGGGGCCCGCCGTGACAGTTGCTGAGCTGAAAGGTGGTCTCTTGTCCAGATGTGTTCCGCGTCTCTGAGGATTTCCATCGTTTGCGGGAGTTCTAAGGCCTCCTGATCATTAACCCCCACGCCCAAGAAAAACGCGGGTTTGTTCCATTCACGACAAATAGTAAGATCGTCGACAATGTGATCCAGGATGGCGGTTCCCACCACGGACTGGAACGGCGAGTCACCTAAGCCAAGCCAGAGATCACAACTCCTGATCCGGCATATTCTTTCCTCGTAGCTAGCGGCGAACCAAGTGACTTCCGGAAATCGACGACGCAATGAAGCCAGAGGATGGGACGAACAACAGGTGAGTGCTACTGAGCGATTGAAATGTGAGCACGCGCTCAAGAACCCCGCCAGAGTGAAGTCATCGCCCAGGTTGCCAGCACCGAAGAAGTCATGTCCTATGTGGATTTTTAAGGCACTCACTTTGATACTAGAGACACTCGCATCGGCTCCAAGCAGAAGAGCCGTTGAATTTCATCGATAGGTTCGCTTCTCCTTATTTTGAATCCTAAGGACTCGATTAGTTGACCAAGAGAAGAAAGGCTGAAGTGATTCATCCAACCCTGCGCTTCCCGATCCAGATGACTTGTAAGATCTGTAGGACAATAACTCATCAGGGCTGGGACGTCAAAAGTTCGGAGAGACCTAATAAACTTCGGCACATCTTGAATATACTCCAGAACCCCCAGGACAGTTACCATTCCAACTCCTGGCACTTGAGGGATGCCCTCAGTGTTGAAGTCGCAGACGAGAGTTCTGTCATCTCTGGGCACAAGATCACAGGGAATGTAGGTAGTTTCCTTTGGCAGGAAGCTTTCGATATCCATAGCTCCGCAGCCGAGGTCCAAGAGCGAGACACGAGGAGGGACAAAACCCGCAACAAAGTGAGCACGCGGACGCCAAGTAGGATCCAGGTTTTGTGGGTTGCTCCAACGCTCCAAGTCCGTTCTTCTTTCAGCGACAACACGCTTCCGACGGAATTCTTCCCGTCCAAGCGGCTTTCCTGGAGACATAGGACACATAATCAATTCCAGGAGTGAAAGAAAGACAAGAAGAACTGACTTGTTGAGGCCATGCTCAATGGATAATGACAAGTCGGCATTAGTCTACGACGAGAAGGTCTGACGACCGTGACATTATTCATCCTGGGCGTAGCCGAATTCCCCGAAGTTAAACGTTTTGAAAACATCTCGGGCGAGGTGCCAGGAAGAGTCTTTTTTCCAGGCCTCATTATTGCCACCACGATAAAACGTTCTGTGTATAGCACCTCGGGTAAACATTTCAAAACTGGTAAGAAAGTGCACGAAGTCAGGAGAGAGCTTTGGCCTTAGGTCCAGAAACCTGACGAGTCCCTTCAAAGTCTGAGAGTCACGACAAAGGTGCTCAAACCTGAGGAGCATCGAAGTTTCAGGACATGCTACTAATTGCAGGAAGGCGTTTTTGTAAAAAGAGACATAAGCATCGAAGGTCTGGGTCAACCATGGTTCTAGGGCGACGATTTGTTGTCCCCATCTGGCATTGCTCACCTGATACAAGCTGTAAGCGACAGCCATCGGCTCACGAATCAAAACAATAAACTTGATACCCCGAGGCTTGACATGGCCGTGGATGCCGTTGGACAGGGCATTGAAAAAAACCGGCTGATAGGGGACTCCGTCTTCTCTCAGCTTGAGTGCATAAAGGGCTAAGGGATTCAACTCTTCCTGCCTCGAAACAGCTTCTGCATTGTTGAGATGTTCATGAGGAAGCCCAATCAAGTCAAACAGCCCGGAGAGACAGTAATATAGGAAATGGCTACCGACCCTGGGGAAGGCGAAGTAGTCGAATTCCTTTACTAAGTACTTACCAAAAAAATATTGTTTCTCGATTCCCATACGAAGCCACGAACTCTTGATCTTAGGTTAGCGTTGAAATTCAACTGTTCCTTCCAGATTAGTCAAGCCCATGAAATTCAGCTTCCAAGGCAATGACCCCACACTGAAGGTTGCGATATTGCCGACTCTGTGAAGATGCATCAGGGGCGCACCATCCCCCCGGTCTCCCTTGCCAATTCCGAAGTCGATCAGATAGTCTCCGGGGCCCAATCGACCTGGGATATGAAACGTGTAACATGCGATGTCTTCTTTCTTCAGGGATTGGGAGACGGTGTTTTGGTGGAGAGTGGTCAAACCATAGACGACAACATGCGTCGGTGTGTGAATAGTAACTCCCGCGTTGAAGTCAGCGATCGTACAGTTGGCTTTTATGAAAAACCTCATAATGATCGGCTCGCCGTACTGAAACGACGATTGTACCTGACCTGCCTCATTCATTGTCTTGCAGCAAATAACCTCCACTTCTTTTGTGCCGATGACATCATCAGAGTGCCAATTAAACCAGTCCTCTCTTGGTATCTGCTCTTCCGCTCCTGAATCAACAGATGGTTTCGAGCTCCAGGTCTTTGAAAGTGGGTCCTCCGCGACCTGCAAGCCATCCTTCTCCATGGATTCTCGCTCACTGATTTCATGAAATCGGCTTACTGCTGCTGTGCTGCTACCGAAATAGAGAGGCTTACCTTCCTTTAGAACTAGGCCGTACTTGCAGAAGTGTTTCACGGTCTCCAATGCATGACTTACAAAGAGCAAGGTCATCCCCGAATCGAGCTTCTTCTTCAGGAGCCTAAAACATTTGGCTTGAAAGAAAATGTCGCCAACGGCTAACGCTTCATCTACGATCAGCACATCTGGTTTAATCGCCACTTGAACAGAAAACGCTAATCTCACAACCATGCCGCTTGAATACGTTTTCACTGGCTGATCGATGAACCCACCGATATCCGCGAAGGCTGCAATATCGTCGAATCGTTCCTCCATTTGCGCGCGGCTGAGGCCCAGAATGGCTCCATTCAGGAACACGTTCTCCCGTCCTGTGAATTCAGGATTAAAGCCGCTACCTAACTCCAACAGCGCAGCGACCCGGCCATTGACTTCCACTGAGCCTTCGGAAGGGGCAAGCGTGCCCGCGATCAACTGGAGGAGTGTGCTCTTGCCAGAACCATTTCGGCCGATGATACCTAACGATTCCCCGCGTCTAACTTCGAACGAAACATCTCGCAACGCCCAGAACTCACGCCCGTAAGTTTTACCAAACCTGGCAAAGAGCATCAGTTTGAGACGGTCTTGTGGCTGGTCATAAATCCGATACACTTTGCCAAGGTTGGTTGTGCTGACGGCTACATCGCTCTTGCCAGCAATGCCGCGGTCGGAGTTGGGGGTAATGTCACAGCTAATCGCGCTCCGGATCATCTTGCCCCTGAGAGTCAGTCCAGATATTCATGAAGGTTTCTGCTGACCGATGGATTCATAGTATTTTCGCTGCTTTGTGCAGCCATTGCTAATAACCTTAGTAGATCGCTTGGAGTATAGCCTTAGATGACATCCGAAAAGCCTCTTCTTGCCTTCATGAACCAGGAGTAGCCTAAAAGCATAAATCCTCCCCCCAATATGTTCCAGACCCCTTGCGCCCTCCAATCGGGTGCGGTTTTCCAGATAAGCACGCATCGGAAGCTCTCCAGGATGGAGGTGAGCGGGTTCCATCGGACAAGAGACTGGTAAGGTTCAGGAATCGCTTGTACTGAATAGAAAATCGGTGTTAGAAAGAATAAGATCTGCACAACCACAGAAACCGCGTTGTTGATATCACGCACAAAGACGCCCAGTCCGGCAAGAAACCACGAGCACCCAAGGCTCAAGAAGATCAGCGGCAGTGCCACAATGGGCAAATAGATCAAAGTCCAAGGCAGGATCCCAAAGGCGAAATAATCCCATGATAACAATAGGAAAAAGCTCACTGCTGCGTGAAAAAGGGCCGAGCCCAAAACAGAGACCGGAAGTATCTCTAGCGGAAAGACCACCTTCTTCACGAAGCCTGGACAGCCGACCACCAGTCCACCAGCCCGAGTAACACACTCGCTGAAAATATTGTATGCAGTAAGACCACAGAAGAGAATCATTGCAAACTGACTCAAATTGTCGATCTTCGCACCGCGCCAGCGGGCTCTGAAAATGACTCCGAATACAAAGGTGTAGATCGTCAGCATAACCAAAGGAGTAATAATTGACCACACAAGACCCAGGAATGATCCTTTGTAGCGTCCTTCAATCTCACGACGAGTAAACTGTCTGATCAGGTCTTGATGGTGCCACAGGTTTCTCGCCAAACCAATGGGGTTGAGATACTGCGTCATGCCTTGGGGTAGTTTGGAACTAAATACAGTCATCTGCTCGAATCGTCTGAGAGGTCAGGAGTTGGTGTTCCCGTCCAGACTATTGGCTGGGGGCGGTCGAAGCTATGTTTGGAACAATCTTTCTGGGCATGGGCCTTCCACTCCTTCATTTTTCGGCAACCTCGCACATGTCTGATACTTTGGCCGACCCACTAACCCTCACTGATCCTGGAGATAGTGATGATCCATCAAATCGCCTCGCAGGCTTAATTGTCCTCTCGGTGCCAACTCCGGCAAGAACCGCCAGACTCATGTTTACGGACCAGAGGACACCGTCATGGTTTGCGGTGCGGGCGGGGATGCGGAGTCGTTCAGCAAATCACCCCACAACTCATCGTATTTGTAACCTACTCCTGGTAGATTTCCAGGGCTCACCCACCCTCTCAGGGCGTAGAGCATACCAGCGAGCCGTGCTCCAGACGAAAACAACCCTCCAATGATGCGCTCCGGACCAGTTGGAGTCGCGTCGTAGGAGTGCCGAACTTGTTCGATTTCCCTCTGCCCTACCGTTGCCATCAGCGTGCAAGTCTTGGATTGCTCATGCTGGCGAAATGCGCCAAGAAAGCGATTTACTCGCTTGAATCGACCACCCTTCATGTAGCGTACGAAGAGTTCGTAATCCATGGCAAAACGGTAGGCGTCATTTATGGTGCCGCAGTTCTCGAACAGCCGCCTGCGCCAGAAGCAGGTCTCCTGCGGGATCAGGTCCCACCGCGACATCAAATAGTTACTATGTGGGGGAAGAATCCAGTAGCCTATGACTCGATTGTCTGCATCTATTATGCAGCGATGACTGTAGACAGCGTCCACTTCAGGATTGGTCTTGAAGAACTGTGCCACAAAATGAAGAGTCCCCGGAGCAAGCATGTCGTCGCTATTGAGGTAAGCTAATATATCACCTGTTGACAGGTCGAGCCCCCTGCGAATGGCTTCGCTCTGACCGTTGTCCCTTGCAGAGATCAGGTGAGCAAAGCACTCGCGGTAAACCTCAAGAACCTCCATAGTTCCATCAGTAGATCCTCCATCCATGAGGATATATTCTAGGTTTGGATATCTCTGAAAGAGGACGCTACGGACGGCCCAAGAAATGAACTGTGCGTGGTTGTAAGAGGGTGTAACGACAGTGATCTTAGGGTTCACGACCTTGTTCAGTCAGCTGTGGATTAGCCAATCGTTCTCGCGGAGAAGATTTAATCTAACTTGCTTACATCCATCCTATGGAGATTTAGACGGCCCGGCGAACCGGTCACACTCTCGTTTCAGTCCGCCGCACGAGACGCTTCGCACTTTCACAAGGAGAGAAAACACAATCCTTGATGAAGGTGAGCAAATAGTTCGGTCTCCTCCGATTCATCCAAGTCCACTCTAAGACACTCCTGAAGAGTAAGGTCAGCCTTAGAGGGCTCCTCGCGAAGTAGCCGTCGTAGCCACCTCGTTTGACCTCTTCTAGAGCGTAGACCCAATTGAAAGGTACCAAGTCAAAATGCCTTCTCACAACGCTAATGATTTCCTGCAAAGACTCCGCACGACAACCGAGGGTCTTGTTTTGACGATGCATCCTCGAGTAGGCAAGCACGCTGGGTAAATACATGAACCTCCAAGATGGGTTACCTTTCTGAGCGATCCCGAACCGTATCCACAGATCCAGATCCATTGCGTAATGCAAGCCAGCATCAAGGCCTCCCACCGCTTCGAACAGTTTGCGACGGAAAAAACATGCCGGCTGGCAGACAAAGCACCCCGATGCCAGGGCATCCAGCTCGAAGTCCTTAGTGGGGTATTTGTCTAAGACTTTCCCCTCCGAGTCGATGTGGCAGGCATCGCCATAAACCATCATCAATTCTGGGTCTGCTTGAAATTCTTGAGCGACTAATCTCAAGGCCCCAGGGCAGTATAAGTCATCGGCGCTCAGCCAGCCCAAGATGTTGCCTCTGGCCTGCTTGAACCCCTTGTTGGTGGCGTCTGCCTGGCCTTCATCAGGTTCCGAGATCCACTGTAGCTTGCGGTCATAGCTGCTCAAGATTTCAATGGTTCGATCTCGGGAACCCCCATCAACAATTCGGTACTCCAAGGCAGCATAATCCTGTTCCAGAACACTCTCGATCGTCCTCGCGATGAAATGACCTTGGTTATAAGATGGAGTGACAATCGAAAATGAAACCATACTTCTGTCAGCAAGGAGATTCATGAATATCCCAAAATCAGGCCGGGACCAGCATGCATCTACCGTCCTCCTTCGGACCGATCGAACCTCAGCTGAGCAATTTGTTCGGAAATCAATCCTAGTAAGAAGAAAAGAAATCCGGCTACAAAACACAATACTGTCATGTTGGTGAAGCGGTGCTCCGTGAAGTAAGTATGTGCGTAATTGCCCAAACCGAGCGCGAAAAACAACCAACTGAAAGGAAGAAAGATCTTCAGCGGTGAAAAGAAGGTGGCAATCTTGAAAATGATGAGAACAAATCGAGTTCCATCGCTGAGCAACCTAATCTTGCTTTTTCCGGCTCGCGAACCGGCTATGATCGGCTCGTATCTTAGACTGTAGCCGGCTCTCAGGAGGGCGAGCGTGAGTGTGCTGGGATAAGAAAAAGTGTTGGGGAGCAGGTAGGTGAATCGCTTCAAAACTTCAGACTTGATCGCTCTGAATCCTGAGGTCAGGTCTTTAATTGCAAAGTGAGCCACATACGATGCAAAAATGTTGTAACATTGATTGGCGATGGCACGATGCTTATTGTAACTAAACCCATTGCTTCGTGCTCCCACAACCATGTCGTAAGGTCCAATTGCCGCAATTAGCCTTGGAATGTCTTGCGGATTGTGCTGGCCATCCGCATCCATCAAGACCAAAACTTCACCGTTGGCGTGACGGATGCCAGTTTTGATTGCTGCTCCATTTCCGATGTTGTAAGGGTGAGCGACAATCTTCACGGGCCTGTCTTTAATGGAATCCAAAGTCTGGTCAGAGGAGCCATCGTCCACAACAATAATTTCCCAGGGGCGGCCCAAACTCTTCATGACCTCGATGGCCTTGTCAAGAACCCCGCCAATACATCCAGATTCATTGTGAGCGGGAATTATTAGGCTAACACTGGCATTTTCAAAATTATCGTAAAAGATTCTTTCTTGGACTTCCGCGGACGGCAGGCGATTCTGTATTTCGGTTTGGTTGTCCGGTGTTGAGGAAATCAAATTCGATCCTTCAGGCGATTATGCAAGAATGAAGTGAGAGTTTTCGTCTTCGTTTGCGCCTATCTCACCCAGCCGCTATTTCTGGGGGGAGTCCCAGCAGAAGAGTAATCTCTACGCACGGCTCCGCCACACTTTGGCACGCCCGGGCTGACGTCTGACGTCCCTATGGGAGGAGTCTCAGAGTTTATTCGACATCGTCGAATTGAAGATGCTTCTGAGTTTTGCATCTCCAAGAATATTCCAACCCGTTACCTTGGTTAGCACATACTATTGAGTTTGAGCCTATTTGGCAATAGCACGAAACACATCGTAGGTCATCACGGCGCAGTTATTCCACTTATACTTTTCTGCTTGTAGAAATCCCCTCTCCTGAAGCTGACTACGCAATTCGGGAGAACTCAAGACCGTCATCATCGACTGGCTCCAATCCTCGGCAGGGCCGGTCGGGTCCAGAGTCAATCCTGCTTTGCCGACGACCTCTTTCAATGACGAACTGTCAGAGGCGATGACCGGACATCCCGCGGCCATAGCTTCTAAAACAGGTAGACCGAATCCTTCATAAAAGGAAGGAAATACCAATACCTGAGCCGCAGCATAAATAAAGGGAAGATCTTCCGCCTTGACATAGCCTGTAAGTAGAACTCGACAATCCCTAGAGAGAGCCTTTAGAGAAGCCACCATCTTTCTCTGGCCCCAGCCCTTCTTTCCCACCAGCACAAGCGTGAGGCGCCGTCTCAAACTGGAGGGCAGTAGAGCGAAGGCAGCAAACAACTTTCCAAGATTTTTGCGCGGCTCCAAGGTGCCTACCCAAAGCACAAAGGGGGGTTCGATCTGAAAGTTCGTCAAAACGTTGTTGATCTTTGTTGAGTCAATGTTGCTCAACAAAAAGCGAGAGCTCACTCCCAATGGGATCACTTCCAACTTAGCAGTCGGAACACGGTAATATTGGCGGATCTCATCAGCCACAAAACTCGAAACGGTTAATATCTTGGCCGAGCGTCGAACAGCTCTTGGCAAGAAATAACGGTGCAAAAGGTTGTAAGGCACCGAAGGAGCATAAGTCAGTCCGGCTTGATGTACGCAGTCGTGAACTGTGATCACGGAGGGAATCGTCCGCAGTAGATGAGCAGGCAAAAGACCCTGCGGACCCCAGAAAAGATCAAGGTTAAAGCGATTAATGACTTTGTGTGATCTGAACAGATACCAGGGTAACCCGTAGGTCGCTTTGGCCACATGTAACCCGAGTCGGTCAGCAGGGGGCGCTATGGGATGGTGAGAAAACAGATGAAGATTGGTCGCATAGGAGCTGAACGGTGGACAACTGAGGATTTCGTGGAGATAGGTTCCGATGCCAGTCTTCAGAGGTCCCAGTGAACGCCCATCAATTCCGATCAGCATCTCGTCAGTCAACTGAGAAGGTTTCGATACAAAGCAGAATACTGGTTTGCCATTTGCCCCAGAGTAAAGCGCTTCAGTACGACTTCGCGATTGTACACGCCCATTTTGCGGCGGAGCTCAGCTGATTGCGCCAACTTTCGAATGGCGCCAACCATCTGTTCCACTGAGTTCACTTCGCACAAATAACCCCCCTTGCCGTCGTCAATCAGCTCGGGGATCGCAGAGCAGTTGGTCGCGACCACGGGCTTGCCGCAAGCCATTGCCTCCAAAATAGAGAACCCGAATCCTTCTCGGCGGGAGGGCTGAAAAACGATATCCGCCTTGTTGATCTCAGCAATTAGCTCCTCTTCTGAGAGATATCCCAGGCACTCGGTATTGACTGTGTCTAAGACCGAGGGACTGGATGGCCGCATTCCAGCAGTGTACCGCAAGACAAAGTTCTTGCCTAGCCGACTCGTAACGGACCGAAGAAGATCAAAGCATTTGCAGCGGCTGTAATTTCCGGAAAAAGAGATGACGACCTACACCACCCCCAAACGCAACCGGGTTGCAATGGG
>JACXTT010009859.1_pt1 | contig 12989 bp, 13 predicted proteins | sample 9270951 | NCBI WGS metagenome assembly JACXTT01 (sample SAMN15532306, study PRJNA645909) | rock metagenome | isolation source: weathered quartz diorite | place: Puerto Rico | collected 2017-06-21 | reverse complement strand
GTCATGCTAGTCTGCATTTGAATTACATTAAGATTTGCGCAGGAACAACCTCGAGACAAATCGAAACGGTTTTTCCTCTCGCTCCTCGCGTTGCGTTTCGAGTTCCCGCAGCCGGGCGCTGGCTTTCCTGTGCTGGGGATCGATCTCCAATATTTTTCGATAAAGGGGAACTGCCCGCCACGGCAGGTGCATCACTTCGTATAGCTCCGCGAGCTGGAAGTAGGTGGAGGTACTCCACGCATCTAACTCGATGGCTTTTTCAAAGCGTCCAATCGCCTCTTGCCGATACTGTGGAACGGCCGCGAGGCTCCGCGCCAGCATCGCGTGATACTTCGCCACTTCCGGTTCAATCTCTACGCACTTGCGGAGCCATAAAATGGAGCCGGCGAAGTTGTGCGCCCGCAGATTCTCCTTGGCCCGGGCAAGGCATTGATCCACCGTTTCCTGGCTCTCCGTTTTGTCTTGGCCGAGCGTAAATGCGCCGGCACTCACAAGCTGCTGGTCGTAGCACACGCGTTTCTCTTCATCCATGAGAGTTTTATAAGCCGCCGACAATCGGCTCATCAATTCTTGTAACAATTCAATCCATTCGCTTTGCCCCATATGACGGTCTGGATGAAACTTCCGCGCAAGGCGGTGGAAGCTTTGTTTAACCTCGGCGGGAGGGGAGGTGGCCGTCACTCCAAGCATTTCGTAATAGGTCGCCTTCTCCGTCAGTTCGAGCAGCTTCCTCATTTCCTGTTCGAATTGCTTCCGCACTTCGGACTCCTCGTTGCGGAGCGCTGCGGGCTCCGGCGGTGGGGTCGGCGCAGCCTCCCGTGTCTTCACCAGTGCTTCCTCAGCAGGATTAGCCGGCGTCGCAGGCTTCTCGTCTTTTCGTGCCTCCTGCGGCATATATACCAGGATTCCCAGGATGAGGAGTGCGTAGAGGGCGCGGGCGGCCTTGTCCCTTGCCAAGGCGCTTCGGTCGAGGAGATCCTTGGCCCGCTCCGTTCCCAAAACTGCGCCGAGTAGTTGCCGCTCGCTCTCATCCAATTCCGCCGCCTGAAAGCGCAGCAGCGGATCCGGGGAGACCTCTACCCATAGTTCTCGATCTTCAGCAAGTAATTCCAACGGCAAGTCTTTCGCGCGGCGCACCGCTTCGAGCAGCAATTTCCCAAGCGGAACCGGGATGGCGATTTCCGGCACCACATTGTTTTCGAGCGCGTTAAAGAAGTAGTACCGGCAAGCAGGATAGTCCAGTACGCTGGCGGTGATCTGTATGAGCTGCTGTTGTACCCAGGTGGTGACCTCCTCGACGCTGTACAAGCCCATCTCCGCCACCGCGGAGCCAAATCGCTGCCCGGTTCTCATCAGTTCGGACGCTTCTTCAAACTCGTCCTGCGTCAGCGCCTCCGCTCGCAACATCATCTCCCCCACACTATCTTGTGGGTCGCTGCTTGTTGCGAAGACGAGCTGGCCTCCGTTGAAGAAGAGCTGTCGCTCCACCCGCCCAAGGACGAGTTGCAGCTTGCCCGTGAGTCGCGCCGAATAAATCCTGTGCAGCAGCGCAAACAGCGCGTGGTGACTTGCGACCTCTCCGGAGTCGAGAGGTCGCGCATCGGGGGCAAACCATCTGGGCGGTGCCTCCACAGCCGATTTTCTGCTCGCCGCCTCCAAGTGCTGGACAAACCGGTTCAGCCGTGCGCGGTCCTCCGCCTGCATATGTACAAACTTTACGCCCATGCCGCGGCCAGGTGTTGCGTGCCGTACGATGCCGCGAGCGCGCACCTCGCCGCTCGGCACGTCGAAAAGCAGCTCCAGGTTTGTTCCGGGGGAGAGGGGCTTGGCTACGCACAGAAACACCCCACCCATGCTGAGCGTCTCCACGCGTGAGACGTCGCGTTTCCCGCCGCCCTGCCAGCCCACCCGGAATTCCTTGGGCGCTTTGTAGCGGGTCTGGCGACGCCGTTCTTGTCCTTGTTTTTCGATCGATCGATCCTTGTTGCCAGAGTACCCTGCCGGCAAGGTTCGCAAGGTGTTCCGTGCCTAATCGCTTATCGTTGTTTAGGTCTCAATCGTTGCGCAACGCCAGGAGAGCCGAGAGGAAACTTTTTCCGGAAGTTCGCGTATCTATATGTACATTGCCTGACGAACCTGGGAGGTGGCTCCCTTCATGGAAAACCTGCGGAAAGACCTGCGTTATGCCATTCGCATGTTGGTGAAGAGCCCGGCATTCACTCTAATCGCCGTCCTCGCCCTGGGCTTCGGTATCGGTGCAAACACCGCTATCTTCAGCGTCTTCAACGGCATGCTCTGGCGTCCCTTGCCCGTCAAAGATCCTCAACAGATTGTTGTGGTTACGGAAGGGAAGCGCGGGCAGACCTTCCCCCTTCCTCTCTCCTATCTGGACTTTATGGACTACCGACAGCTCAAGTCGGTCTTTTCCGACCTCGCCGCTTTTGCTCCCAGTCCCATCAATTTCAACGCCGGCGGGCGTCCCGAGCGCGCCTGGACGGGCTTTGTCAGTGGAAATTACTTCTCGATGCTCGGTGTGGAAGCGATTCGCGGCCGCACTTTCTCGAAAGACGAAGGCTGGGTTGCCAGCAAGGACCCACTCATCGTTCTCAACTATAGATACTGGCAGCAGCGCTTCGGGGCCGATCCCCGCATTATCGGGCAGACGGTTCAGATCAATCAGCACGCCTTCACCATCATCGGCGTCTTGCCGCAAAGCTTCCACGGCACCTATTACTTTATTGACCCGGACTTTTATATCCCCCTCACCATGGTTCCTACCCTCGACCCCAGCAATCCGGAGATCCTTAATCACAGGGAAGCTGCGGATTTTCGCGTGGTCGGCCGTCTCCTGCCCGGCGTCACGCCAGCCATGGCCCAGGCCGCTGCCGAACCCACCAACCGCCGCCTTGCCGAGCAGTATCCGGACTCACACAAGGAAGTGTTTCTCCAAGTTGAGCCCGAGTTGCACGCCCGGCCCGAGCCGGGTCTCGGCGGCTTCATGGCCACGGTCAGCGCCGTATTCATGGCGCTTGTCGGACTTGTCCTTCTGATTGCCTGCGCCAATGTCGCCAATCTCATCATCGCTCGCGCCAATGGCCGCCGTCAGGAAATCGCCACCCGCATCGCTCTCGGCGCGACTCGCTGGCGAATGGTCCGTCAGCTCCTCACCGAAAGCATTCTCCTCGCCTTCATGGGCGGACTCGCTGGACTGCTGCTCGCGCGGTGGGTGGCGATGGGTCTTCTGTCCATCCAAATTCCAACCGACGTTCCTATCCGTCTTTTCGATCTCAAGATGGACTGGCGAATTTTCACCTTTAGTTTTATCGCCGCTATGCTCACCGGCTTGGCTGCCGGCATCATCCCCGCGCTACAGACTTCGCGGACGGATCTCGCGGAAACGCTTAAGGAAGGCGGCCGCTCGGGAGGAGGTGCCGGACGTCATCGCATGCGCAACATTCTTGTCATTGGGCAAGTCACCGTTTCGCTCCTGCTGCTGGCCTGTGCGGGATTCTTCATCCGCAGCTTCCAGAATTCCGCGCGCGTGGACATGGGCTTCCGCGTTGAAAACACTCTCCTGCTGTCCATGGACGTGGGCCTGCAAGGTTACAACGAGCAACGCGGCCAGCAGTTTTACCAGCAGCTCATCGACCGCGTGAAGGCTTTGCCGGGCGTTCGTGCGGCGGCCATTTCCTCATTCATTCCTATGGGATACGACAACGCTATCGTCAGCGTCTATTTGCCGGAGCATGCCTCATCCGATAAATCTGCGGTGGAAACGGCCTTCTCAAACTCGGTGCAGCCTGGTTACTTCGGCACCGCGGGCGTTCCGGTTATTCAGGGCAGGGAATTCACCGCTGCGGATACCTCGACTGCGCCCTTGGTGGCCATCATCAACGAAGCCTTCGCCAAGAAAATCTGGCCCGGTCAGGATCCCGTCGGCAAAACGTTTCAAAAGGAAAGGAATGGGCCCGTCATCCAGGTCGTCGGCCTGACGCGCACGGGCAAATATCTTTTTCTCTACGAATCTCCGGTGACCTATGTTTACTTTCCGCTCGCTCAGAGTTATAACTCGACCGCGACAATCTTTGTCCACACCGACAGCGATCCCCTGCGCCAGATCGAGCCCGTCCGCGAGCAAATTCGCCAGCTCGACGCCAATTTGCCCGTGTACGGTGTAACCTCCATGGACTCCCACGTCCGCTACGGCAAACCGCTGCTGCCCGCGCGCCTCGGAGCGATCCTCGTCGGCGTCTTCGGCATTCTGGGCCTGGCGCTTGCCGCGGTCGGCGTCTACGGCGTGGTCTCCTACTCCGTCAGCCAGCGCACCCAGGAGCTCGGTCTTCGCACCGCCCTGGGAGCACAGCGCTCCGACGTGATCAAGCTGGTTCTTCGCCAGGGCCTCGGACTTGCCCTTGTCGGAGTGTTCATCGGGCTGGTGCTGGCGCTGGTCCTCGCGCGCGCCATCCGCGCCGTGCTTTATGGAGTGACCTCCATCGACTACTTAACTCTCGTGCTCGTTTCCGTGCTGCTCTTCGCCGTGGCCTTCGTTGCTACTTACGTTCCCGCGCTTCGCGCCACACAGGTCGATCCCGTGGACGCCCTCCGCCACGAATAGCAACGCGCACCGTCCGGTTTCGTCACAGCATGCTTACAAATTCCTCGACACTTATTTTCAAATCCTGGATGACCGCGCGCAATATTCTTTAGCTTCAGTTCGCCCTTGTGCATCGGAGTCACCACGCGAGCCTGGTCGCTCGAGCGCACATAAATCGCGTGGCTGCCGTGCTGTCGGCGAAACACGAAGCCCGATCGCTCGGTAACTCGAACCAAGTCTTTCGCGGTGGCAGTGGGTAGCTTTGGTGTCAAGCCGGAATCTCAATCGGTTTGTTAAGATGTCTTCCGTGGGAATGGGCAGGCTGTCTTCCACCAGGCTCTCGATGTAGAGTCCGATCGCTTCACGGATGTTCTCGACGTCCTCTTCCATCGTCTCGCTTTGCGTATGGCATTCCGGCAACGTGGGACAGAAAACGTGGTAGCCCCCTTCCGCTTCTTTCTCGAAGATCACCGTATAACGGGGTGCCATCAGGAGCCTCCGCAATCCACATTCTGGCCAATTCCCGAGTCCCTCGCTGCGCCCTTCTCCTTCACCACCCTCTAATCACTATCCACCCGCCGCTTGTCTCGCCGCCCGCACCGGCACTGCGCAATAACTCCCCTGCGCAAACCCTTCCGCCTTCACGCCAAACGCATGGTCAAACCGCGCGCGGTAATTCTCCCACGCGATGTTGGCGGTCAGCTCGACAAGCTGCGCCTCGCTGAACTTCTCCTTTAGTTTCGCAAACAGCGTTTCAGCGACCTCGACGGGCGTTTGCGTCATCGCGTCGGCATACTCCAGCACTAGCTTCTCGGTCTCCGAAAACAGCGCGCTGGCCCAGTAGTTGGGCAATGCTTCGATTTTTTCCTGCGAGACACCGCTTTTTCTGCTGACCGCAGATCCGATGTCAATTCAAAACGGGCACCCCACCAGCGTTGCCACGCGCAGTTGCGCGAGCTCCTTTAAGGCAGCGTTCACCAGGCGGCTCGACACAAACGATTGTTCCATTTGCGCGTAGCCCCACAAAATCCTTGGATGATGCGCCACGATTTGCACCGGCGTGACAACGCGGCCCAATTTGCGTTTCACTAACGAATAGACAATGCGCGTAAACAACCCGCTTAGTATCCCTTGCTGGCCCGGCTCAGCCCCTCGGATTCGTGCCATGATCGTTCCCCTCCCCAGGGTATCCTTCCGAGTGTAACGCCAGAAGCCGGACGCGAGCGAATCGGGTCGCGGGCTCCCGGTTCTCTGTAATGGTTGGTCTTGAGACCTGGGCGATGAGTCCCTCCGCGTCGTTGCGGGTACAAAAGCTCTTTGCGCCCTGGGCGCGGCGGTGCTAGGCTGCCGCCATCATGTTGGACGTTCTGGGCGTGATTGTTTTCCTTCGTCCCTTGGAACCATGAATCGTATGAAGGAGGTAACTATGGGTGCAAAGAGACTAATTGGGGCGACCGTAGCAGCCTTCGCTATCCTTTTCGTCGCAGGGTTTCTGGTTCACAGCGTTTGGCTCGGAAATACGTATCGCCAAATGCGTGACGCGGAATTCTCGTTCCGGCCAGAGGACGTGATGCGCCATAAGCTGGGGTTCGTCTGGGTGAGCGATCTCCTGTATGCAATTCTCTTCTCCTGGGTATATGCGAAAGGCGTGGAGCATAGGCCTTGGGTCAGCCAGGGAATTCGCTACGGAATACTGATGACACTTTTCACCGTCGTCCCAACGACGCTCAACGACTATGTCGTTTATAACCTGCCGCACATTCTGGTGATTGAATGGATGGTCGCCGGACTGGTTACGCTAATCTTAATGGGCCTCGCCGTCGCCGCCATTCTTAAGAAACCCAGCGCCGCCTGAAGTTTATTTGCGCCGCGTGCATCGGCTGTAGCATTGCCTTTTTACCCTGAGTCTCGTCGAAGGGCAGCCCGTGTCCCCTCCGCGCGTTGAACATTTCCCATCCTTCTTGCCAAATCACTGGGGGTTTGTCATTCGAGGTCGTGTAAAATAATTTACCGGGGATGGGGCCAATGAGGGAAGAAAACACAAAGCAAGCCGCGCAAGAATATCTCGCTGCAAAGCTCACGGAAGATGAGCTGAAGTACGAAGACGAGCAGAATAGGGCAACTGCCCTTGCGCGCTCTCTGCTCGTTTGGAAGAGATTTAAAGACGCCCTTCTCGCACAGTGCAAGGAATGGAATACAGTGACGCAGGAAGAGACCCTTTTGCAAGGAGACTCCCGTTGGAGATCTTAGGATTTGGTGCGCCGCCCGATCGAAACAGATGACCGTGCATTACGATTCCAGGAAACTGTTGGTCACGGTGAAGAACGCAGGGCGCCTTGAACATGAAAAAGACGTGATACTTCGTATCGAGGGCTACCGCACAGGCGCCGATCGCGATGACCGGGATGCTCGCCTGGTGCGCAACAACGAGCCTGTAAACATGGAGATGTTGATCCTGGGCGAGCTTCGCGTTCTCACCGGAATCGGCCGCCAAAGAAGCGCTTAAGTTTACAGCTCCATCACTTCAAATGTAGCCGCTGCCAACCGTGGCGGACATTCTTTTCCCAATCCTTTGTAATGGCTGTAGTGGCGGGTCTTCAGACCCGTGTATTTCTTACGTGCTTCTCGCCCTGCCCGCATTTCCTGCGGAAGGCCCAAGAATACTTGCTCTAGCCGCGATTCGGATTGACGGCCACAACAATCGGGATTATGGTTCGTCTAGCCTCCGGAGCGCTCAGGTTTTCCGCCGCCGTGCACTTTCCGGTGTACTAATTCAGCCAAGGAGGTAGCATGTATTCACGCATCATCAGTTGCACGATAGATACAGCCAAGGTGAACGATTTCAGGAAGGATCTCAACGAGCAGTTCCTCCCTCGGATTCAATCTCAGCCTGGCTTTGTGGATAATATCGAATCTTTGGACCCGACTACTGGCCAATTCTCCTGCATGACGGTGTGGAAGACTGCCGCGGATGTGGAGAATTACGACAACGGCCTTTTCCAGGAAGTTGCGTCGAAACTTTCACCACTGATGAAGGGAAGCCCGAATATTCAAACGCTCCCGGTGGAGAACTCCTCCGTGCACCATGTCAGGGCGGGGAAGGCCGCGGCGTAACGGTTTGACAAAGGCCCGGTTTCATATAGGTCCCGTTTGACATAGGCAAGGAGCGCTCACCGAGTGGGTCCCAAGGTATGGTGTGCCCGGCCGATGCCACACACGATAAATCCCAAGGCGCCTCTAGGTGCGAGGGAATTGCTCTTGCCGCTACCCTCTGACCCATAGTTGCCCTTCTGCCTCGTTCCTGCGCGCTACTTCCGCCCTGGCTGCCCTTCGTAGGCGTCCTCTTCAGACCTATGGTGAGCGGAGTCGAACCATGGGGAATTTCCTTTCATGTTGTCATTCCGAACGTGGTGAGGACCTCTGCGCCATCGCGCGTTCTTTGCGCGATGAATCTGCTTTTTTCCCTCACTCACCACTCGCCACTTTCTTTTCCCAGGCCGCCTCGAAACTCCTCACCATCGCCAGGAAAAACCCCAAAGCCCTCCTCCTGGCATGATCTAGTACAATCGTTTGATAACGGCACATGTAGAGGCCGCGGACCGTCGCGGGCACTCTTGCCGGTGAGTTGTCGCGCTTTCCCAATACGCCTTTGTAGCGCGGTGGCTTCAGCCCGGCATCTTTCTTCGCCCCGCGCGCTTAGTTAAGGCGAGCCCTGAAAAGGACCCGCACGCCTCCCTTCACTTGCTCGCCGTGGCGGTTTCCCTCGACACTTTCTTTTTTCGAGCGGCGCGAAAAACGGTGACAAAAATTCCGCAAGAGATTACAATCCTCGCAAATTTCCCAGTCCCCGCTAGATTCCAATGGAGGCGCGAATGCGACATAAAGAGCTCCTCATATTTGAGGTGTGTTTCCTGTCAGCACTGGGTTTGTTTTTGGCCGCTCTTCCGGCTTACGGGCAAGGTGGCTCTCCCCAGGTGCAGGTGGTCTCCGCAGTGCACCACGATGTTTCTCCTCCGCTTCGCGACATCGCTCCGCTTCCGCCCGGAAAAGTGAGGCGCGTGCACCCTGTTCGCTCAATCCACGGGCCGAATCCTAATGCCCAGTTCCAAATCGATCCCGCGGTGCAGGCGGCGGTAGGGTCTTTCGTGGTCACAACGAACTTCCTTAATTTCGAGGGCGTGGGGGATGGTGCCTACGGATTCACTCCGAATGCGGCGCCGCCTGACACCAATGGGGCCGTCGGAGCGACGCAATTCGTGCAGTGGGTGAACGAGTCTTTTGCGGTTTTCGACAAGGCCACCGGGAATCTGCTGCATGGTCCTGTGACAGGCAACACGCTGTGGTCTGGCTTCGGCGGAGGCTGCGAAACCAACAACGACGGCGACGTCATCGCGCAGTATGACAAAGCTGCTGGCCGGTGGGTACTCACGCAATTCTCCGTCGCCACAACGCCTTTCTTGCAGTGCGTCGCAGTTTCCACGACCTCCGATGCCACCGGCAGCTACAACCGCTATGCCTTCCCCATGGGGCCGAACTTCCCGGACTATCCAAAACTTGGCGTTTGGCCGGACGCCTACTACATGAGCTTCAACATGTTCGGCAGCAACTTTTTCGCAGGAGCTATGCCATGTGCCCTGAACCGTAGCGCCATGCTTTCAGGGGCGGCGGCAACCGCAATCTGCTTCCAGTTGAGTCCGAGCTTCGGCGGTCTGCTGCCTTCGAACCTGGATGGCTCAACAACTCCGCCCTCAGGTTCACCCAACTTCTTCCTGAACTTCGGGTCCAACTCGCTCAATCTCTGGAAATTCCACGTAGACTTCACGACCCCGGGCAATTCAACACTGACGGGGCCAACCAATATTCCCGTGGCTGCCTTCAACGAAGCGTGCGGTGGCGGAGCGTGTGTGCTCCAGACCGGAACTACGCAGAAACTCGACTCGCTGGGAGACCGGCTGATGTACCGGCTCGCCTATCGTCACTTTAAGGACGGGCACGAATCCTTGGTCGTAAACCACTCCGTGCAAGTCGGCACGAGCAAGAAGAATCCCTTCTCCGGCGTTCGCTGGTACGAAATCCGCAGCCCCGCAACCACCCCTACCGTGTTCCAGCAAAGTACGTTCTCGCCCGATTCCACCTTCCGGTGGATGGGCAGCGTCGCGATGGACAAGTTGGGAGACATGGCAATTGGCTACAGTGCCTCCAGCGGCTCAATCCATCCCGCGATCCGCTTCACGGGGCGCCTCGCGTCTGACGCATTGAACACCCTCGCCGCGGAATCCACCATCTTTGACGGGACAGGTTCGCAGACGCGCAATCTCAACCGCTGGGGCGATTACAGCAGTATGGCGATTGACCCGGTGGATGACTGCACCTTCTGGTACACCACCGAATACCTTGCCGTGAACGGGACGTTCAACTGGCACACGCGCATCGCCTCATTCAAGTTCCCATCCTGCAAGTAGTCCCGCCAGCGGGTTGGCCGCGCATTTTGTGCTTTTGGCGTTTACCCCGACGTTTCAGGTCGGGGCATCCTGGTCTTTATTACCGGGACATTCTGGACGGGTCTCCGAAACCCCGCCGCTTCCGCTTTATCGCAGACGTGTCCAGCCGTTATGCAAACGTCTCGCCTCTCCAAATACGCCGTAATAAACTCAACTTCATATGAATGATAAGCAAGTCCTTGTCGTGTTCATCGCGAGCTTGCTTTTCGCTTCACGAGGAGGGTTACTTCACGTATTCCTGGCACAGATCACGGGTCACCGGACACTTTGCACAGTGTTGCTCTTCCGTGCAGAACTGGCGCAAGCGCTGCATTTTTCTGTTTTCTATGTTCGACTTTTGACTTTCGACTGGTCACTCCGCAGGGGCTTTTCGCTACTTCGTTACTTCGTTGCTTCGTTACCTCACTTCTTTGCCAGGGGGAACAACGTCGGCTCGGCCGGAGGTTTATCGGCGATGGCGTCGAGTTCGGGATAGTGCGCGCGAAGTGACTCGGGCACCTTCACTTTGGAGCGCTTGAGGATGCTGATGAGCTGGAGGGCGTTGACGACGGCTTTGCCTTGATAGTGATTGTTGGTGACGACAAAAGTGTCGCGCGCGTTCTCCGCGACTTTGCGGATGCGCCCGGCCCAGGGAGCAAGTTCTTCAGGGGAATAGAGATAGTTGTAGCGCTCGTGTGTGGGGATGGTGGCGTCATCGGTAAACCAGGTGTCGTACCGGCGGCCGTGGAGGCGGATGTACCCGACCTGCGAGGTGGCCGATTCGGAAGGTTCCAGCGAACGGCCGATGATGGGCTGGTCAATGTTGCAGAAACCCGCGCGGTGCTCGCGCAGCAGGGCGAAGGTATCGGGAGTGTTCCAGGAAGCGTGGCGGACCTCAACAACGAGGGGATAGTCGCCGAAGCGCTTCAAGAGGGCCGAGAGATGAGCGACGGTTTCAGGCGTTCGATGAAACGAAAAAGGGAATTGCAGGAGGACCGCTCCTAGCTTGCCAGCTTTATGCAGAGGATCGAAGCCCGCGCGAAGTGCGCGTTCGTCTTCGGCCTTAGGCCAGGGCATTGCGGATCCCTCCGCGCTAAAAATAATGTTGTGTGTAAATCGTTGCCACAACTTGGCGGTAAAGATGAAGCACGGATTGGCCGCGACGCGGTCAATCCACTGTATGGCCTGGTCAGGGCGAAGCGGCTGGTAAAATGAAGTGTTGATCTCGATGGTGTCGAAAAATTCCGCGAGATAAGACGCTTCGTGAAAGCCTTTAGGCCGCCGCGAGGGATATACATAGCCGGCCCAATCCGGGTAGGACCAGCCCGCCGGGCCAACGCGGACGATTTTGGTTGGGTGCCCGGGGGGCGATTTCGCCGCTTTTTCCGCCACGGCTTGCGACGAGGAAGGACGAGCGGGATTGATCTTTCGAGGCGGCATCTAGATAGCGAAGCGATTTCGGTAGCTCGCAGCGTAGAGTTTGCGGAGCGCTGTTGTCAACGCAGGGACCGGAGTATGTCGAGGGACGGGTTTGCCGGGAACGGCTCAGGCTGCTATGCTGTCACGATGATGCGGTGCAGAATAAAAATCTGCGTCGCGGCCTTTCCCCGCACATTTTCCTACAGGTGCATCCATGAAACTTTCCATCAGCTACAAGAACGTCGAGTCGCCACAACCTGTCGAAGCCGAGGTCGAACGGCACCGCGGTAAGCTGGAGAAATTGTTGAAGAGCTACGCCCCGGATCTGGTGCAACTCCACGGCGCGTTTGCGAAGAATTCGCACAAGGAAGAACCATCCTGCACGCTGAATTTATCGCTGCCGACCGGGACGCTGCACGCTTCGGCGACAGGGACAAGCGTGCGAGCGAGCTGCAAGAAAGCGTTCGCCGAGCTGGAATCACAGGTGAAGAAACATCAGGCGAAGCTGCGCAAGGATTACGAGTGGAAGCGGAAACGCCCGCGCGCCCGCGCCGAGGCGACCATCTGAATTTCCCGGATTTTTTCACCCGGCTTCCGAACCGCCAAGCAATCGCGGCTCTTTTGCGGAGATTGGCGGACTCGACAGACGTATGGTGCACCGACTGTGCCAGAATCCGTTTTCATTCCATTCGGGTTACCTTTGAGCGAAAAGCACATGCCCCGGTTTGTTGGAAGCGTTAGTAGTTAGAAGTGAGGGATGGAGTTGTTGGAGTCGACGCTCGCAACCGAACTAAACGCTGATCAACTAATCGTCGATGACCGCGAAGGGCAACGAGAGGCGGAGCGACGCGGCATCCCCGTGATTGGAACTCTTGGCGTATTGCGTGAATCCGCTACCCTCAAGCTATTAGACATTCGAGTCGCCGCTGAACGCCTTCAAGCGACGAGCTTCCATGTTGTGCCAGAAGTTCTCTCAAAGCTGTTGAAGGATTTTGCCTGGGCTCTCGCCGTTACCTCCGCCGATCAATATTTACGCCCTACTGGAGGTCAAGCACCGGCGGTAGAGCATCGGCCTGAAATTCCGAAGTCTAACCTCCTGCCCGGACTCGTCAGCACGTGTCCAACCTCGTCAAACGTATTGTAGGCTAAGGAGCTTTTGCGCCGCGGCACGTCACGAAGTGTCGACAAATGCCATTCGCGAAGTGACACCAAAGGTGGCACCACGACAAATCCTCTTTATTGGTGAAGTGCTTGGATGCGATCTAACTCTTTTCAATGTAAGATGTTATGAACAACTAGGGGCGTAGCTCAGTGGTAGAGCAGCGGCCTTTTAAGCCGAAGGTCGTGGGTTCGATCCCCACCGCCCCTACCAAAAGTCCTGGGTCCAGCCCGGACACATGGGTGACACAACGTACCTAAGACATGGGTAACACTTTTGGACCGAACGGATTTTCGAGCGGTTCGAGCACCCGAGTCTCCAGATCGAAGTATCCAAG
>JACXTT010009858.1_pt1 | contig 12989 bp, 13 predicted proteins | sample 9270951 | NCBI WGS metagenome assembly JACXTT01 (sample SAMN15532306, study PRJNA645909) | rock metagenome | isolation source: weathered quartz diorite | place: Puerto Rico | collected 2017-06-21 | reverse complement strand
CCCAATACCGGCACCCAGGGAACCGGCCAGGGGACGGCTGGGCCAACGGGGACCGTCCGGCGATTCGGGATGCGCCGTCGCAGGAACCCCTGGGTCGTTGGAGGTCGTTTCAGGCGTGGCGAAATACTCGGTGTGGCGCACTGTCTGGATGTAGAGAAACACGCCGTACAGCACCAGAGTGACAGCGCTCACGAAACCGAGCTGGCTTTCCGAGAAAAAGGGACCCGGGATCGTCGTCGTGTAGTTCGGCAGCATCAGAGTCAGCGCCGCGAGGGCCACGATCACGCCGAGGTAGGAGTTAGCGCCGTGCACCAGGAATTCTTGCTCGCGGTGCCGCATCCCGCCGATCAGGATGCAAACGCCGACCAGTCCGTTGCACACAATCATGATCACCGAGAACACCGTATCGCGTGCCAGCGCCGAATTGCTCGGCCCGCCGAGCATCATCGACAGTATCAGCGCCACTTCGATGACGGTCACGGCCAGGGTCAGCACGAGCGTGCCATAGGGCTCGCCGACGCGGTGGGCGATCACCTCGGCGTGATGGACGGTGGCAAACACGGTCCCGAACATCACGACGACGAGAACCAGCAGGAATGCGGCCCCTGGGGCCGTCAACGCACTCGCACGGCCCAGCCCAAGAGTGAGGGTTGCAGCGTAAAAGACGATGCCGATCAACGGGAAGGCAACCCCGGAGCGCGGTAAAGCGGTCTTGCGTGGCTGGACGGCTGCGGTCATGGCGGTTGGTGGCGTGTGGATGTTACCGGGCCGACGAACTAACATGTATTGAACGGGGCCTCGACAAGTCGGAGGGACACATGGCCGAGACGGACGTTCTGGCAGGGTACGACGAGAAAACGCGAGCCCGAGTCGAAGCGATGATCGAGGCGGAGCGCCGCGCACTTGCACAAAGAGGGCAGGCGTCCGGGGAGCATGCCGGCAAGCGGGGAATGCTCCCGAATCCGACGAAGAGGAGAGTCTTGTTCGCCGCCGGATCCACGCTGGCCGCGGGCGTGGCCTCCGTGCTGACGCGGGCGCGCGCAGCCGACCACAAGGCCCCACCCGGTGCGGTGTGGCGCGAAGTGCCCGAGGATCCGACCAAGGTGCCCGGCACTTCGATCGGGGAAGACGGCGGGTACGGCTCGCGCTCTGAATTCGAGACCGAGGCGCGCTGGCGCTATCCAACCCCCACGACAATCTCTTCCTGGACGATGACACCGCTCGACAAGAGCGAGGGGATCATCACGCCATCCGGACTGCATTTCGAAAGGCACCACGGTGGCATTCCGACGATCGATCCGGCTCGGCATTCGCTGATGCTGCATGGCATGGTCGAGCGCACGAAAAAATTCGCGATTGCTGACATAAGGCGCTTCCCATCCGCCTCGCGGCTGCATTTCATCGAATGCTCCGGCAACGGTCTTACTGAATGGCGCAAGCCCACGCTCAAAACGGTTCAGGGCACGCACGGGCTGCTCAGCACCTCGGAATGGACAGGGGTGCAGTTCTCGACGTTGGCGCGCGAAGTCGGCCTGAAAGAGGGCGCCGCATGGGTGCTAGCGGAAGGCGCCGATGCCGCGGTGATGACGCGCAGTATCCCGCTGGAGAAGCTGCTGGCCGACGGGATCGTCGCCTACGCGCAGAACGGGGAGGCTTTGCGGCCCGAGCAAGGCTACCCGTTGCGCCTGATTCTGCCGGGCTGGGAGGGCAATACCCACATCAAATGGCTGCGGCGACTTGAAGTAAGCGACAAACCCTTCATGACGCGCGAAGAGACATCGAAGTACACCGATCTGCTCGGCAACGGCAAAGCGCGTCAATTCTCGTTCACGATGGAAGCCAAATCGGTAATCACGTTCCCCTCCGGGGATATGAAGCTGCCCGGAGCGGGTTTTTTTGAAGTCACCGGCCTTGCGTGGAGCGGCCGCGGCCGGATCGCGCGCCTCGAAGTTTCGGTCGACGGCGGCAGGAATTGGAATCTTGCCGCTCTCCAAGATCCAGTCCTGCCGGTTTGCACGACCCGATTCCGCTTTCCGTGGTTCTGGAACGGTGAACCGGCGGTTCTGCAGAGCCGCGCGACGGACGAGACCGGCTATGTGCAACCGACCTTGAAACAGCTGGTGGACATCCGCGGTCTGGCCGGGCCGTTCGGCTCCGTTTACCACCTCAACGCGATCCAGAGCTGGGCTGTCGCCAGCGACGGGAGTGTGACCAATGTCCACGCTTAAGCGGCTCTTGGCGCTGGCCACGGGGCTGATGCTCGCACAGGCCCTGCAGGCACAGCAAGGCTATCCCGGCCGACTGGACCTCGGAACGCCGGTGACGGCGCAGGACCTGGCGCAAGTCTTCGGCGTCCCGCCCGATGGGCGTGGCCTGCCTCCGGGGAAGGGCACCTACGCCGAAGGGCAGAGGGTCTACACAGAGTCCTGCGCCCAGTGTCACGGCGACAAGCTGCAAGGGATCCCGACAGCAGGCATTGGGGGCGACAAATTGATCGGAGGCCGCGGCACGCTGGCGAGTGCGACGCCGGTCAAGACCGTCGAGAGCTACTGGCCGTACGCGACCACGCTGTTCGATTACATCAAGCGCGCAATGCCGTTCAATTCACCCGGGTCCCTCACTAATGAGCAGGTGTACAGCGCGGTCGCCTACATTCTCGGTGAAGCCAACATCGTTCCCAAGAACGCGGTCATCGATGCGAAGAGCCTCCCTGCCGTTCGCATGCCCAATCGGGACGGTTTCGTGGCCGATCCACGGCCGGAGATCGAGCTCTATCGCTGAGATCCGTGTCCTAGCCCTAGGGAAAGGCACTCAAGGGCCTGCCCAAGCTCGGTCGCTGTCGGCAGACCAAAGCCCAGGCGAAAGACGCGCCGCTCCTCGCCGAACCAGTTACCGGGGGCAACCCGGACGCCTTGCGACTTGAGCGCCGAATAGAAGCGCTCGACCGCAGAGTTATCAAAGACCGTGCGCTTCAGCCGCACGCAGCAAAGCGCACCGGCGTCGGGCCGCACCCAGTCGATGTGCATCGAGTTCCGGCTCACCCAGTCCGCAACGATTTCCAGATTTTCGCAAAGGCGCCGACGCCGCTCGCCGATAATGCGGTCTTGCTGGGTCAGAACCGCCAGAGCCAACGCCTCATCCACCGGCGAGCACGAAATGACCGTGTTGAACTTCGCCGTCGCGAGCAGATCGCGCAACCCCGGATCGCGAGTGATGGCCCAGCCGATCCGCAGGCCCGGTGCGCCGTGGCACTTGGACAGCGAAGCCACCGAGACAACCCGTGACCCGAGTTTGACCGCGCTCGGCGCCACGGGATCGGCGCCATAGGCAGCCTCCCGATACGTTTCATCCAGCACCAGCCAGGCCTGGGGGGTGCGCTGCGCCATGGTTGCGGCGATCTCGCTTATCGTTGCTCCGGGGATCGCGATGCCGGTCGGATTCTGCGGCGAGGCAAGGCTCACCAGCTTCGTTCTCGGTGTCAGCAGATCCCGAAAAACAGCAAGATCGAGTTGGTAGGCGTGGTCGAAGCTGAGCGGTAGAGTGCGCACCGCGGCGCCCGCCGCGATCAGCGTGTTTCGCGCGAGTGGAAAAACCGGCTCGCCCAAGATCGCCTCGTCGCCCGGCTCGCAGAGCGTGAAGCCGATGAGGAACAACGCGTGTACGCCGCCCACTGTGACGACTACGTCTTCGGCGTCGACGCCGTGCGCATCAGCGATTGCCTTGCGCAGCGGCGCGTCACCCGAGGCCGTGCCGTAGCCCAGCATCAGATCGTCCAGCGTTCCTGAAGCCGAGCCTAAAAGCTCGGCCAGGTGCAAACTCGGTCCGACGCTTTCCGCCAGATCGAGGCGCGGCGTCTCTTCGACCAGGGAAACAATGTCATTTGGGGGAAACAGCCTCATCAGCCACTCCGTTCGCTCGACTGCAGGCAACATCATGCTCTGAGACGCTGGGCGCTGTCCTTGAACGGCGTTACGCTCACCAGAGGCCATAAACCGAAGCGACATGATGCGTGCAGCGTTCTACACGCGGCAGGGTGCCGCACACGATGTATTGCAACTCGGCGATCAGCCAACGCCTCAACCCGGCGCAGGCGAGGTGCGGGTCAGGCTGCGGGCATCCGGCGTCAATCCATCCGATTGGAAGACGCGCCGTGGCGGGTTCGGACGCGGCCTTACAGCGCCGCTGATCATCCCCCACAGCGATGGTGCCGGCGATATCGACGCAGTCGGAGCGGGCGTGCCCGGCCGCGTCGGCGAGCGCGTCTGGGTATGGAACGCGCAATGGAAGCGGCCGCACGGCACCGCCGCCCAGTACGTCGTCTTGCCCAGTGCTCAGGCCGTTGGTCTGCCGCCTGGCGTCGATTACGCAACGGGCGCCTGTTTCGGCATACCCGTTTTGACGGCCATCCAGGCGGTTCGTCTGGCGCAGGTCGGATCGGGGATGCACGTGCTGATCGCTGGAGGGGCCGGCTCTGTGGGCCACTACGCCATACAGCTGGCGAAACTGCGCGGTGCTCGGGCAATCACTACGATCAGCAATGACGCCAAGGCCGCACATGCGCGAGCAGCCGGCGCGGACGCAACGATCAATTACCGCACCGAAAACGTCGGCGAGCGTGTTCTGGCACTAACAGACGGGCAGGGTGTGGATGCGCTGATCGAGATGGATCTGAGCGGCAACGCCCCACTTTATCCGGCGATCCTGCGGCCGCACGCGACCATAGTCGTCTATGGCACCTCCACCGGCGACGCGACGCTGCCGGCTCTCTGGCTGATGCAAAACAGCATCACCTTGCGCCTCTTTCTGGTCTATGAGCTGTCGACCGCGGACCGCGCGGCGGGCGTTGCGGAGCTCACCGACCTGCTCGAGCACGGGCGGCTCATTCACACCGTCGCGCGCCGTCTGCCGCTCGAAGCGATCGCCGAAGCGCACGAGATCGTCGAGCGGGGAGCGGTCATGGGCAACGTCGTTCTCGACATCCCCTGAGCCACCCGCGACCACGGTCGCCGCACCGATAGCGCTCAAAGGCCCCCGGCCGAGTCGGCTATTCGTCATGACGCCGCCGATCGTCAGTCGTTACGAAGGTAACTTTCCCGCCGCCCCAGGACAGCGCACAGTTCCGGCTGTGAAGTCTCGGAGCCGAAGAGCTCCGAAAACACGTTCTTCGGAGACAGGACATGGATCTGAACCGGATTGAAGAGGCGTTTGACGACGCGTCGCTCAGCGAATTCGACATCGATCCCGATGCGGAACTGTTCGACCCGTCGTTCGACGACCTCGACGACGTCGACGGCGGATGTGCCCACAGCGTGCACCTCGCGTGCTAGCCGACACATCGGCCTAACCGACAAAGACACTCATTTCGACTTCCTTGGACGCGGCGAGGTCGAACGTTCCACTTCGGCCTTGAATGCCTTCAAGGCGTCCTCCCAAAAGCCTTCCAACCATGAACGCAGCTCGATCAGTCCATTCGCGTCGACTCTATAAAGCCTCCGCGTTCCATCAGCCGTGTCGCGCACGAGGCCCGCTTTCTTTAGCATCTTGAGGTGTTGCGACACCGCGGGGCGGCTAACGGGCAGTTCGGCGGCAATCTCGCCAACCGACATTGGTCCCGCACGCAGCCGTTCAAAGACGGCGCGTCGCGTTGGGTCGGACAGGGCAGTGAGCGCCAATCCGTAAGCCATAACTAACGGTAAACTCATACTTACCGAAAGTCAAGAATTCCGCTGGGGCGGTGCCAAGCCTTTGACTGGGCAGACCTTGACGGGTCACAACTCCGAGGTGCGTGCACGTAGAACAGCGCGTGCACCGCCCGGGATTCCACCCGTGCCCGATGCCACGCGGGCAACAATGGCGTGGTATGAGGGATCTCTAGGATTGAATCTATGAACCAACTCGACCGGGCACCAGGCGAAGCACGAACCGTGACAGTCGTTGGCCTGCTAAGCCTTGCGAGCGCGATGGGCATCGGCCGCTTCGCTTTCACGCCACTGCTGCCGCTGATGCAGGGCTTCTCCGTGGAGCAGAGCGCTTGGCTTGCCTCTGCCAATTATCTAGGCTATTTCGTCGGTGCCGCTGCAAGCTCGATCCTGACTGTCAGAGCGTCGGCCGCAGCCCGGTGGGGGCTCGTTGGGGTTGCCTTCAGCACGATGGCCGGCGCATTTGCCGATTCTCTCGGCGAATGGATCGCGGCGCGCCTCGCCGCCGGCGTCGCCAGCGCGTTCGTGCTGATCGGGGCATCCGCGTGGACGCTTACGGCACTGGCACACCGTCAGCGGATGCGGTGGTCGGGCTGGGTGTTCGCCGGCGTGGGAGCTGGAATCTTCCTGGCCGGACTGACCGCCCTTATGGTCGCATCGATCGGAGCCCCCGTTCGTTCCGCCTGGTGGGCGCTTGGGGTGCTTGCGGCGACGGTCGCCGTGTTGACGTGGCGACCGTTTGCGTCGATAGAGTTCAGTGAGCCGCATACGGCAGCGGCTGCGGGTCGTCGCCTCGGCGCGGCGGGCTGGGTTCTGATCGGATGCTACGGCGCCTTTGGATTCGGTTATATCCTGCCTGCGACGTTTATCCCGGCAGCGGCTCACGCGATCGTAACGGACCCGGCGCGATTCGCCTGGGCGTGGCCACTCTTTGGCCTCGCGGCGGCGGCTTCGACGGTGGCCGTTTCCTACCTGCCCGTCAGCGGCAGGCCGCACGTGGTAGCCGGGTGCAGTTTGATCGTAATGGCGCTCGGCGTCTTCCTGACTGCCGTCGGCGGCCGGCTGGAAACGCTGTGTGCCGCGGCTGTATGCGTAGGCGGAACGTTCATGGTCGCGACGATGTCCTGCATGCAGGAAGCGCGACGGATCGGCGGGGATGCCTCCGGGCGCCTGATCGCCGCGATGACCGCAGCCTTTGCGGTCGGACAGCTGGTCGGCCCTCTGACAGTCGGATCCGGCAGCTCGGTCGGTGACGCAATTGCGCGGCCGAGCGCCGTTGCCGCAGTGGTGCTGCTGCTCGCTGGCGTCGTTCTTCTGGTGTCGCGCTCCAAATTATCGGGCGTAAGACGGATCCTCTTCATCCAGTAGAGCGCGCAATTCCGCCAGGTGCTGGTCCGCGAAGTCCCTGTATTCCTCCTGCCATTGCCTTGCCGTTTTGCGCGCGACATGTTCCGAGGCAATGCGAAGCGGCCGCCCGGTCATCAATGCGGTGATATGCGTCTTGCACGCCCTTTCGAAGTAATAGAGGTCGTCGAAGGATTGCGCGATGGAGGGACCGGCCGCGATGACACCGTGCTGTCCCATCAACAGGACGGGTTTGACGCCGAGAACCTTGCTGACGCGACGCGCTTGGTGGCGAGCAGCGTTTGACCTCTTGGACTTCGAGGGAACGGGGTCTCGACAAAAAAAGAAACATCAGAACGTGTCGATTTCGCACGGCCCTGTTCGATTACCTGTACGGCGACACGGCGGGAGACGAAGCTCTGAGCACCGTTTAGCCGCATCGAGTGAGAATTTCAACGCCTCAACAAACAGGACGCACTGATATGAAATACAACTGCCTGGGATACATAGAGCCGAACAAGTTCGAAACCATGTCCGAAAGCGAACGCAATGCGATGTTGGACGAATGCTTCACCTACGACGACGTCTTGCGCAAGAACGGTCATTTCGCCGGCGGCGAAGCACTTCAGGGGGCTACGACTGCTGCGACCTTGCGTTGGAAAAATGGCAAGGTATCGGTCACGGATGGCCCGTACGCAGAGACGAAGGAGCAATTGGGCGGAATCCTCGTCCTCGAAGCGCGTGACCTGAAACACGCGATCGAACTGATGTCGAAACATCCCGGCGTAAAAGCCGGACCTTTCGAGATCCGCCCCGCAGCGGATCTGACCGAAATGATTCGCGACAGCGAGAAACGGCGGTCGAAGGGCTTGGCGCGCTGACGCAAGTCCCGTACATGAGACTTAAGATTCAATGTGGCTCGTATCTATTTGATAATTCGTATTTCTTGATCTTTCCACCACCTCGCGACCTTGAGATTTCAGATTTAATGTCACTTGTATGCTACTGATATAAAGCGCTTTTCACCACGCAATGTGTGGAGCAACGCTTGCCAAGCGACCAAGCATCAGATTCCCGGTGGGCAAAACGCTGGCGACCCCATAGCCGGCCGCCCACCGGGCGCTGATGCGCCGGCGAGCAGCGCTACCGGAAGGCCGATCCGGTTATCGAGCCACTGAATCACGAATTCGCGCTTTCGCGAATTCTGACTTTCTTGAAAGCATCGAATGCGGCGAACAGGAGCTCGTTGAGCTTGTAGCCGTTCTCGAACGCGAAGCGCCGAAACTCCTGGTTGAACTGCGGCGGTACTTTGAAGCCGAGCGGCTCCAAATCGGCCGTGCGTGTCCTGGCCGACGCTTCGAGCACTGCCGCCACAGGAACTGGCAAAGGGGCTACGTGGTCGTGAGCCGACGGACCGTCGCGGCCTTGAGACCCGGACATTGGCGCGGCCTCGCCCTTCTTCAGCAGCACGCCAGCGGCAAGCGGAGCAGGTTTACGCATATTGCTTGACCTTTACCTTCTTGAATTCCGGAAAGCGAGATTTCACGAATTCTAACAGCTCCCGGAGCTCGTTTGCCCCCTTGCCGGTCGGATCCAGCTCCGCTATCGAGCTGCCGTCGGACATCGAGGAGGCGTACATCACGCGGTCGCCGATCACGACGGGGCAAACGGGGCCGTGCTCCGACAGCAGGGCGACCGCCTGCGTGGAGATCGCCGTTCCCGGCTTGGCTGAGTTGAGCACGAAGACAAAGGGCTTGGCGGCCTCCTGGACGATCTCGAGCGTGCTTCCGAGCGCGTTCAGGTCATGCGGCGACGCCCGAGTGGGAATCACCACCAGGTCGGCTGCCGCGATTGCCAACCGGTTCGTGGCGCCGATCGCGGGCGGTGTATCGATGACCGCCCAGGCGAATCCGGCCTCCGCCAGCTCGGCGAGCTTGTCGGAGAGGGCAGTCAGACTCGCCGCCGCCGCACAGGCGGGGGCTTCCGCCTCGCGCCTGTTCCACCAGCCGCTCAGAGTTGCCTGCGGATCCAGGTCAAGCAGCACGGCCGGGCCGCAGCCACCGCGCTCGATCGTCACCGCCAGATGGGCGGCCAGCGTCGTTTTGCCGCTGCCACCTTTCTGCGAGGCCACCACGATAGTTTTCATACTTTCCATCTTTCGCGAATTTTCCCTTTTAGGAATTACGCTTTTCCCTAAATATTAAATTTCTGAAGCCCAACCCGGCCAGGCTCGGCAGAGCTTCAAATGGGTAACTTCCCCAGCTCCCGAGCTTGCCGCGGCCGCCTTCCCGCCAGATTCCCCCAATTCCCATCACGTTTTCCGGCTTTCGCTAATTTCCGCTTTTCTGAATTAATTCTTTCACGAAATATCAAATTTTGGAAGCCCACCCATTCACTAACCAAGCGCACCACGCTTCAGTCTGTGGCGGATCTCTGCGGCTCGTGTTCCTCGATCGAGCAGGGTGCCGTTACTGAATATAAGAATCTACGAATTCAGACTTTCCGTAATTAACGCATTTAGTAATTCTGGCATTATGGAAAGGCATCCCCGCGACCCTGCTGCTTGGGTTCTGAGCAGCGGCCTGTGCTCCGGCCGCAGCCTCGAGCCGCTTTTGAAAAACTGCCGCCTTCCTGGATTCCTCGGCTGCCGATCTCCTCGAAATCACCTTAGCTTCGGCCCAGCCCGCGAGCAGTTGGGGAGCGCGGCGCCATATACATGAGAGTTCACTTTCCAAAGGACACGTATATGCTTGATCTATTGCACATTTGTTCAAAAGGCATTCAGAACTTTTGAACGATCTGCTGGGCGCACGAGGGAACGCGAACGGAGTCTTCCCGAGGGGCGCTCGGAGGGACGACCTGAGGCGCGATCGCCATGGGGCACCGAGCGATCAGCGCGAGGAAAGAAAAAGGGAGCCAGTCGCGGGAGCCAAGCGCCCGATGCCCCGTGAGGGCTCTGCAGACGACGGACCGTGCGCAGCCCCGCAAGCGGGGACGCCAGACCAGCTCCCTATTGCCGTCGCCCATCCGAAAGCGGGACCGAGCCTGAGAAGCCCGCCACCCGCTAACCGGCCGTGCGCCCGAACCCTCTGCGGCCAACCGCCAAATGCGTCAGCACTTCAAACCCTCCCAGCGCCCTCGAAGTTACCGGTTGCGCACTCCCTAACGCGCGGACCCACAGCGCTGCGAAAGCCGTGCGGCAAAATCGCCTCCGAAGCGCTTCAAAGGCGTGCTGCTGGGCTGCTCGGAGGCGACCTGGGCGCCGGAGGGGCTCGGCGGGCTCGTGATTTCGCATAATGTGTATTATGTAAACTGGCAAATGTGCCGATGGAAAACCCTCGGCGACTACGCTCTCGGATACCCTCCCCGAGCCTTTTTTGCGCAGGAGCGGCAGTACCTGTCCGTGAGGTTCGAATGACGGTGACGCTACCGCCAGCATTCCACAAGCGCCACAACGTCTTTGGAGCTTGCGGCAACCTGCGCAGAAGTCATGGCAACGCCCAACCCTGCCGTCTCGAAGTCGACGCCATTTGCGTTCAAAAAACCCTGCAGCGCGTTCGAAGTGATGGCGAAGCTCCCATTTTGCGGAATCTCGCCGGTCGCTTGCGCCGGACCGGCGGCTGCATTCGGCCTACCTTCGACGAGACCAAAGACGTTTCCGCTTGCGTCAAATACCGGGCCGCCGCTGGCCAACTGAACAGGAGCCGAGATTTGTACGAAGCGCGTGTCCCCCAGCAGACCGGAAAGACTGCTTACCTTGCCGGACGTCACGTTTAACCGAGAAGAGAGAACGCCAGGAAGAGGAAATCCTACGGCGGTCACTTGTTCCCCAAGGTGAATCCTTCCAATCCGGATTATCGCTGTCGCTCCACTGGACGCAGGCACGCTCAGCAACGCCAAATCGTTCCTCTCGTCCGACGCCTGACGCTCGGCGGTCTGGCTTCCGTTGACTCGAAGTCGCTGGCACCCGTGAACCACATGGAAGCTGGTGAGGTAATAAGTTGCAGAAATCCGGATTGCGGTTCCGGTCACATCCGGCTCGCTCTTTTGGCCTCGAGATACCGCAGGGTCCGGGTTCGCCTCCAGTTTGCTTCTGTTTGCCTGAGCTAACGTCGGCTTCCACTGCCTGGCAGCGTTTTGTGCCTCCGCGCGCTGCGCTGGCGTCAGTAACTTCTCGATCCGATCCCTGTTGCGCGCAGCATCCTGCACTTCCCGAGCGCTGGCCAGCGACCACCAAAAGTAGGCTTGAGCCACATCTTTCGGAAACTCCTGGCCTTTTTCATACAACCCGCCCAGGTTGTACTGCGAGTCACCATAACCTTGCGCCGCAGCCAGCTGATAGAGCTTGAACGCCTCTGCAAAGTTGGTCTCGGCTCCGTCCCCGAAGTAGAACGCATTCGCCAGATTCTGCTGCGCCGAGGCGTTACCTTGGTCGGCTGCCCGTTTAAACCAGGCGTTGGCTTCCTTCTTGTCTTGGGCCACGCCTCGCCCTCGGTAGTACATGGTTCCAAGGGCGACTTGTGCTGGCGCATACCCTTGTTCAGCCGCCTTGCGATACCAGCCCGAGGCAACCGCATAGTCCTGCTCTACCCCCTGCCCTTGCTCGTAATGAATTCCCAGATTCAGTTGCGCCTGAGGATTTCCCTTTTCAGCCGCCTTTCGGTACCACATCACCGCGACGCGCTGGTCCTTCGGGACGCCATGGCCATTGTCATATAGGACTCCCAGAGCTGTTTCCGCATTCGAATCACCAGTCTGCGCCAGTCTGAGAAACTCGGCGTATGCCGTCTGATAGTCCCCCAGTTCGAATGCGGCCTGCGCGTCTGCGAAATTTGCCCTTGCCGGAACGACTGAAGCGCCAAGCGCAACGCCAGTCGCAAACAGAAGATGAAGGAGGTGCCGCATCACTGTCGCTCCTCGCGCGAAGCCCCATCGTCGAAGCGGCGAGCACGGCAATTGCATCCGGTCATCGCCCAAGAGGCGCCAATGTAACTTGCCAGTCGCGACCGCTTAGGCACAGCAATGAGGCCGTTTCGCTGCTATTTTCAATCTTAAAGTGATACTTTAAGTATTGGGAATAGCTAAGCAGATTCAATGGGTTACCGAGTTTCCGTCGCCTACAAATCTCCTCGGGCCGCCGCAACCATGATTTCCTGTATCTGGGCGGTCAGGCGCTGCGCGCTCTCGCGTGCCGCGTCAGGCAAAGCCTGGATGACCGCCTCGTCGATCAGCATTGCGATTAGCCATACCCTGCCCTGCGCGTCCTCCAGCATCCCGATACGGCACGGCATATAGGCAAGCATCGAGGCGTCGGCCTCGATCATTTTCTGCGCCACCAGAGCGTCGCAAAAGCTGAAGATCTCGATGCGACGCGACGGCCTGCCGCCGAGCGCCTCGATTTCCTTGCCGAGCTGGTTGACGCTGATGTACTTCAGATTGCGCTGGTTGGCGCGCAGGCGCATCGATTCGACGGCGTCGTCGAACGAGACTCCGGTCTTGACCTGAATGCGCGCGATGCGCACCGGCGTGGATGAGAATTTCAGGCCCTCGCCAGGTCCCGCTGCTGCCGCATCGGCGGCCCGCGCCACTCCAACGTTCGCGGGCAGCGCCAGCACCAGCAGCGCGAATGCGGCCGCCGAGGCAATCAAGTTCCTTCGCATGGTCAACTCCCTGAGCGATCAGCCGGAGACATCCGCAGATCCAAGCCCCTTGTCGCCGGTGACTCCCTTCAGGACCGGCACGTTCGGTCGCAGCGCAGGCACCGTCTTGCGCGCCCGCAGGTAGCGCGCGACGACCTCCCACACCGGCTCGCCGCCGGCACGCAAGGCCTGCTCCGATACAGGCGCCCAGCCCGCAACTTTGTAGCGGCGGTCGGCCTGCAGCGGTTTGCCGTCCAGCTCCAGGTCGCCGATGCGCGCGCCCATCGACGCGCCAGGAGTGCAGCTG
>JACXTT010009857.1_pt1 | contig 12989 bp, 15 predicted proteins | sample 9270951 | NCBI WGS metagenome assembly JACXTT01 (sample SAMN15532306, study PRJNA645909) | rock metagenome | isolation source: weathered quartz diorite | place: Puerto Rico | collected 2017-06-21 | reverse complement strand
CCCTCGATCCGAGGGAGAATCTTTCCAAGGCGGAAGACCGCATTCGCGAAGCCGCGTCGCGCGGCGCGCAGATCATCTGCCTGCAGGAGCTGTTTCGTTCGCAATATTTTTGCCGCGAAGAGAATGCGGACTTATTTGAGCTGGCTGAGTCGATTCCGGGCCCGTCAACGGAGGCGCTTTCCAAACTCGCACGTGCTTTGAATGTTGTGATCGTGGGATCGCTCTTCGAGCGCCGCGCGGCGGGGGTTTACCACAACACGGCCGTCATTCTTGACGCAGATGGCTCGCTTGTCGGGAAATACCGCAAGATGCATATCCCGGACGATCCTCTGTATTACGAAAAGTTTTATTTCACTCCGGGCGATCTTGGGTTTCCCAATTTCAATACACGATTTGGCCGCATCGGCGTGCTCGTGTGCTGGGATCAGTGGTATCCGGAGGGCGCGCGTCTTTCGAGCCTTGGCGGCGCGAGTATTCTTTTTTATCCCACGGCGATCGGCTGGCATCCTTCCGAGAAGCAGGAATTCGGCGCGGCGCAGCTCGACGCCTGGCGCACGATTCAGCGCGCACACGCCATCGCCAACGGGATCTTCGTCGCAGCCGTGAATCGCGTGGGCTTCGAAGGACCGCGCGAAAGCGGTCTAGAATTCTGGGGACATTCCTTTGTCTCCGATCCCTTTGGACGCGTGCTCGCCGAAGCCTCCGCCGACAAGGAAGAAATCCTCATCGTCGAATGCGACCCGGCGCGTGTCGAAGACGTGCGCCGCAACTGGCCGTTCCTGCGCGACCGCCGCATCGATGCCTACTCCCCCATCCTTGAGCGATGGCACGAGTGAACCCGCCCCTCTCAAATTTCACCATCTTGCAATTCTTGATGGAACCCTTCAGGTCTCAGGGTAAGCCCTTCGTCCCTCAGGGTAAACGAGTGACGCCCGCCCGCGGCATGCAAACCGGGGAATCGGCGCCGCAGTGCCTGTGGGTTTTTGTCCTTGCAATGCCCAACCCCCACAGGCTGAAGTCGAAGATCCCGGCCCGGTCGGGACCTGTGCTACTCAATCCGTCCACCTCGCCAGGATTCATCAGATGAGCTCCGGCAGAGGCGCCAAGGGGGTTCAATCTTCCACGTTGCCATTTGCCCTCGGCTTCCGCATGCCTGCAGAGTGGGAACCGCACGCCGCCACTTGGCTCGCCTGGCCCCACGAGAAAACCGACTGGCCCGGGAAATTCGCGCCGATTCCGTGGGTCTATGCAGATATTGTGCGGAATCTCTCGCAGGTCGAGCGCGTCCGTATCGTCGTTGAAAGCGTGGCGATGGAGCGCTCGGCGCGGCGCATGCTGAAGTCGGCCGGCGCAAATCTGTCCGGGGTGGATTTTTTCACCGCGGTCACGAATCGCGGATGGATCCGCGACTTCGGACCCATCTTCGTGCGCAGCGCGAAAGGCGGGATTGCGGCAACGAACTGGCACTTCAACGCCTGGGCGAAATATGACGACTGGAAGAAGGATGACGCCGTCAACGCGAAGCTCGCTCCCAAACTGAAATGGAAGATGTGGTCGCCCGTGCACTGCGGTCGGCGTGTTGTGTTGGAAGGCGGCAGCATCGACGTCAACGGGCTCGGGACCATGCTCACGACCGAGGAGTGTTTGCTCAGCCCCGAACAGGCCCGCAATCCCGGCGTCTCACGCCAGGACCTTGAGGCTATCTTCCGTGAATATCTCGGCGTCACGAACGCTCTCTGGCTGGGGAACGGCATCGCAGGAGACGACACGCACGGCCACGTGGACGATCTGGCGCGCTTCGTGAATCCCACGACCGTTGTCACAGTCACGGAAAATGATCCGTCGGAAGTGAATTACCAGCCGTTGCAGGAAAATCTCGCGCTGCTGCGCGAAATGAAGGATCAGGATGGCCGGGCGCTGCGCGTAGAAACTTTGCCGATGCCGGACCCTGTTTATTTTGACGGACAGCGGCTTCCCGCCAGCTACGCCAATTTTTATATTGCGAACCAACTCGTTCTGGTACCGACGTTCAACGATCCACACGACGCCGCTGCGCTCTCCAAGCTCGCTGAGCTTTTTCCAGACCGCAAAGTCGTCGGTATCGCGTGCCTCGACCTCGTTCTCGGCCTCGGTACGATACACTGTATGACGCAGCAGGAACCGGCCCCGTAAGGACAAAGGAGCCTTTCATGCGCATCTTCTTCTTCACTGTGCCGACCGGCTTGATCGGCTGGCTGATAGTTGGCCTCATCGCTGGTTGGATCGCCGGAAAAGTGTCTCGCGGGCGCGGCTTCGGCTGCATCGCCAACGTTATTCTCGGTCTAATTGGAGCCGTCCTCGGCGGCTGGATTTTCACCAAGCTCGGTGTCCTCGGCGGCGGCATGATCTACAGCATCGCCGCGGCCACGCTGGGCGCCGTCATCCTGGTCGCTATCGCGCGCCTCTTCTCCGGCGGTGGCGCAGAATAGGTCAGTCGCTGAGAGTTCGCCAGCGCCCGTTCCTAATATTGTCCGGAAACTGAATTTTAAGGCCAACCCTTCAACGAAGCCTGGCGTTGCTACAATAGATGCCATGGGGAGTCGACGATCACGCGCGCAGCTTGCCCTGGCAATATTGTCTGCATGCGCTCAATTGTCTGCTGTTCCCCAGTCGCCAGTCAGTGACCCAAGTCCACACCAACTCTTTCTTAAGAGACTGGTCAACGCAGCCATTGAAAGAACCCATCATTTTGTGCGTTACGACCCAGCATATGTGCGTATTCCGTATCCCGGGGGCGACGTGCCCGCCGACACAGGAGTTTGCACCGACGAAATCATCCGCTCTTATCGCGCCGTTGGGATCGATCTGCAAAAGGAAGTTCATGAAGACATGGTCCAGAATTTTTCGGCTTATCCACGCAATTGGCGATGGCTTCTGGCCCGCCCGGACTCGAACATCGACCACCGCAGGGTGCCCAATCTGATAGTCTTCTTTCGCCGTAAGGGCGAGCCTTTGCCAACCAGCGCTCGCGCCGAGGACTACTCTCCTGGTGACCTCGTTACCTGGGATTTGGGTGGAGGCATCCCTCACATCGGAATTGTGGTCGACCAAAAATCGCCGCAATCTGGACGTTACATGGTCGTCCACAACATCGGCCAAGGACCCAAAATGGAAGACGTACTCCTCAATTGGAAGATAAACGGACACTTTCGGTATTTCGGCCCGCAGGCCTAGATCTGGAAAAGCACAAAAATGAACACTTTTGAGCCGAATGGCTTTGAAATTTTTCCCGAAGTGCTCTCTCCCAGTGAAATAGCATCAATTTGCTGTTCGCTGGATGATTTGGCCCTTCCCCGCAGCAGGGCTGGTATCCGCCACGCATTGCGACACCCCGCCGTCGCAGAGTTGGCGGTTTCGACGCGGCTCTTGCAAATTGCGGAGAGAATCTTCGACGGCCCCGCAGTTCCGTTCCGTGCAACTCTCTTCGACAAATCGCCGGCACCAAATTGGCTCGTTGTCTGGCATCAGGACACGGCTTTGCCGATTCGGGAACGCCAAGAACGCCCAGGATGGGGGCCGTGGTCGGTGAAGGAAGGCATCGTTTATGCGCACGCCCCCGCAGCCGCACTGGAGCAGATAGTCGCTCTACGGGTGCACCTAGATGACTCTCGCGCCGACAACGGCCCCCTGCGCGTGCTGCCCGGATCTCACAAGCGCGGGGTTCTTAGCGACGATGCGATTCACAAACTTGCCGAAAACGGCCATCCGGTGGAATGCACTGTCCTGAGGGGTGGGGTCCTGGCGATGAGACCCTTGATCGTCCACTCTTCTTCCAAATCAAAGGTAGCGGCCCCGCGAAGGGTCCTGCATATCGAATATTCCCCGGCTCTAACAATCGAGAACGAGCTTCAGCTTGCTGTGGCATGAGCTCCGTGAGCGGGCTTGACAGTGTTTATGTGCGGGACCAAAATCAGGACAACGTTCTTACAAGATGCTTTCGCGCTGGCGTGAGCTTTCGCAGCGCTTCTGTCGGGACGGACGAGGAATTCGATGACCACCACACGACGCAATTTCTTGACGGCAGCGGTGACGGCGGCGGGAGCAGCCGCCACGGGCAGTCTTGGCGACGCGAAGGATTCTGCCGCCGGCCAGGGCGAGGACGACAAGGCAAGCCATACGCACGCCCACGATCACCAGGTTGTCCCGTCGGATTTCGCGCTGCGCGTAAAATCGCTCGAATCGCTGCTCGTCGAAAAGGGGCTCGTGGATCGCGCCGCGCTCGATACTCTCGTTGACAGCTACGAGCACAAAATTGGACCCCGCAACGGCGCGCGCGTCGTGGCGCGGGCATGGTCCGATCCGGCATACAAACAGCGCCTTCTGACGGACGCGGACGCTGCGATCGCCGAGCTCGGCTACGGCGGGATGCAAGGCGAGCACATGGTGGTGGTGGAAAATACCCCCAAGGTGCACAACATGGTCGTGTGCACACTTTGCTCGTGCTACCCGTGGCCTGTGCTTGGTCTGCCGCCAGTTTGGTATAAGTCTGCGCCTTACCGCTCGCGGTCGGTGATCGATCCGCGCGGAGTCTTACGCGAGTTCGGCGTCTCGTTGAATCAAGAGGTCGAGGTGCGAGTCTGGGACAGCACGGCCGAAGTGAGGTACCTCGTATTGCCTGAGCGGCCCGCAAGATCCGAAAATCTGAGCGAAGACGCGCTGGCCGCGCTCGTGACACGAGATTCGATGATCGGCGTCGCCAAAGTGACGGTGCCGGGAAATCCAAATCCGGCAAGGAGTGGCCGCGTATGAACGGCATCCATGACATGGGCGGGATGCAGGATATGGGCCCTGTGGTGGCCGAAAAAGGTGAGCCCGCGTTTCACGAGCCCTGGGAGCTTCGCTTCTTCGCGATCCGCCGCGCAATGGCGGCATGGGGTAAATGGAACATCGACGTCACGCGTCATGCGGTTGAGCTTGTTCCCCCTGAGGAATACTTGCGCCTGACCTACTACGCCAGGCAGTTTGTGGCCTTCCTTCCGATGATTGTGAAGAGTGGCCTTGTGTCGCAGGCCGAAATCGACAGCGGAACTCCGGCCGCAGGCCAGCCGAAGGCGACTCCCGCCCTCACCTCCGAGAAAGCGCTGGCGTTGATCGCTAAAGGCATCCCGGCTAGCCGGAATGTACCTGCCGTTGCACGATTCAAGGTCGGCCAGCGCGTGCGTGCGCGCAACTTAAACCCTGTAGGCCACACACGGCTGCCGCGCTACGCGCGCGGCAAAACAGGGACGATTCAAATGGACCACGGCATTTTTGTCCTCCCGGACACGAACGCTCATTTCAAGGGTGAGAATCCACAGCACCTGTACTCGGTCCGATTTGGCGCTATGGAACTGTGGGGCCAGCAAGCTTCGGATAAGGATTCCGTGAATCTCGATATGTGGGACGATTACCTTGAGCCAGTCTGATCCAGTTCAGCAGCAGGAAAAGATCGCGGCCCTGCCGCACCTACCGCGCGATGAAGGCGGCCCGGTGTTCGCCGAGCCTTGGCAAGCTCAGGCTTTCGCCCTCGCGGTGAAGCTATCCGAGCAAGGGTACTTTACTTGGAAGGAATGGGCCACTGCGCTGGCCGACGAGATCAAGGCCGCCGCCGATCGCGGCGAATCGGACGACGGCTCGCGCTACTACCAGTTTTGGCTCGCAGCCCTGGAGCGCCTCGTAACCGCCAAGGGCCTCTCTGATCCCGCTGCGCTTCTCGTCCGCAAGGAAGCGTGGGCCGACGCCTATCGCCACACGCCCCACGGCAAGCCTGTAGAGCTACCGCCTTCCGCTAGATTGGCCGACGACCAGCACGGAAGCTAGCTGATCACGCCAGTCGTAATTGGAAAGGCTCAAAACTCCTATGATTCAGCGACGACCGGGGCAATAGCCTCCACGGAACGCTAGCCGACATGCGGTTTGGAGGCCTCAATTTCCGCCCGGCCCTTAAAGTCAGCGCCGTCCTCGATGCTGATTCGAGCTGTGTGTATGTCGCCGGCGACAGAGCCACCGTTCTTGATCTCGATACGGTCGCGTGCGCGAAGATTGCCCGTGACTTTGCCCTGGACGACGATTTCATTGGCAGTCACTTCGGAATTGAGTTGGCCAGTGGGCCCTACCATGAGGCGATGGCCTTGGAGCGAGATCGGCCCCTCGACTTTGCCGTCGATGCGCAAATCCGCTTGGCCCGAGATCCTGCCTGTAAACTCTATTGTCGCCGGCAAACACGCCACTGTGTTTCCTGCCGGACTGCCGGGGCGCGTCATGGGCGTTTCGTCCGAAGATGCACTCGGAGACTCAGGCCGCCGCGCCGGAGATGTACCGGGCACTTGCGACAGCGTCTGGTTTGTCCACATGTTACCTCCTATCATGCCAAGTGATAAGGCGAGACCGGCCCCAAAAGGCCGCGTGCAGTCACTTTAGGCAGAGAAGGGAAAGCGTGCCAACTGGAAAACCACCAGCCTTGTTCAGTTCAAAACCTGCCCCGCGGTACAGGTCGAGTGGAGGCCGGTAGGTCTGCGGATTACCCCAGGTAACGGCCAAAGAGCCTTCCTATTTCCTCCCGTAATGTTCGCCGAAGAAATCGTTTTTATTCCAAGTCGGTCTCTCCGTCTCCTGCGCCACGAAGTAGCCGACCAGGAGATTGAAACGCGCGAACTTCGCCCCTTGCTCAAAGTCCAGCCCGGGCTGTTCCATGTCGTCTTGAGGTTGGTGATACCGCGTCTGCTCCCAGTTCTTGAAGATCGCTGTTGGGTTGATCTTTGGATCGTCGGATTTGAATCCAGCCATCGGAAAGACAGCTGGGATACCCTGCTTGACGAATGAGTACTGATCGCTACGGATGAAGCTAACTTCCTCCGGCATGGGATCCGGACTTACACTCAGGTGCAGTCGAGCCGCAGCCTTCTCGACGACCGCCTCCAGGCTCGAGTGCTCTGCTCCAAACACCACGACGTCTTGGAGTGGCCACAGCATCTCATCCTCGTCTAAATTCACATTTGCCACGATCGCGTCCTTCGGTACCGTTGGGTAACGCGCAAAATAATCCGAGCCGAGTAGCCCCGCTTCCTCTCCGGTCACGAGCACAAACAGGATTGATCGCCGAGGCCGCGGTTGCATCTTGGTGAAGGCTTTTGCGGCTTCGAGCAATATGGCCGAGCCGGACGCATTGTCCAGGGCTCCGTTGTAGATTTTGTCTCCTTGAACGGGCTCGCCGATGCCGAGGTGATCCAGGTGCGCGGTGTACACGACGTATTCGTCGCGTAGCGAAGAATCGCTCCCAATCAGCTTTCCTGCCACATTCGGACTGTGGAGATCTCCATGCTTCGCGGCGCCATGAATCTTGGCCACCACTGGCAACGCAAACGAAACCGGTTTCCCCGCCTTCGCCGCCGCAAATACTTCGTCTGCCGTGTGGCCGCTGCCCTCAAAAATCTTCTTTACGCCCTCCATGCTCAGAGCGGCTTGGCCAAGCAGTTCCGGATGGAAATCAATCGGCTGGCCTTGCTGATCAAGTCCTCGCAGGTCAGGAAAGCCTAGATCACGGACCATCTCCTTGAAACTATAGAGCCTGTCCAGGACCGGATCGTATAAGAGGAGGATGCCCACCGCTCCATGCGCAACTGCATTAGCGCGGATTGATTCGCCTGAGGAGTAGTGGGCTCGCACGGCGGACTCAAAGCTGGGCGGCGCTCCGGAAATGAACGCCACGATCTTGCCCTTCACGTCCACGCCCTGGTAGTTGTCGTATCCTTGCTCCGGGGCGGTCACGCCGAACCCGACATACACGACAGGCGCTTCCACGACGGATTCGTTGCGGCCAGGGTCGCCGCGCGCGATATAGTCGTGTCGAAAAACGAGCCTTTCCTTTTTCCCGCCGCGCGCGATCTCCAGGGCCGTGTGTGTCTCATCGGGTTGGACCGATCGCAGGGGTACACTCTGGAAATACGTTCCGCTGTCGCCTGCGGGCTCGAGTCCCATCCCCTCGAACTCCGAGGCAACATACCTTGCGGCAATTTCGTGTCCGCGCTTGCCCGTGCCGCGCCCTTCTAGTAGATCATCCGAGAGGAAGCGCATGTCGGCGCGAAGCGCTTCGGGCCGGATCGAGGCTATCGCTTCGTCCGCAGGGTCGCCTGCCGTTGGCGCCACTTTTGCGCCGCCCAGAAGAAATGCCAGTGCGGTCAAACCTAGCCAGATCGAGCTTTTCTTAGCCAAATTGTTCATCGGGTAGACCATCCTTTTGAGGGCGAAGCTTATCGCCCGCGCTCTTTCTGCGTCAATGCGCAGGGGAGGAACGGCGGGCGTGTCAGCCGAGGGCTCGCGCGGTGTTGACGTAGATAACCGATGAAAGCGGTTAAGAATCTCTAGAAAAATCGCACCGAAATTTGCAAGGCTCGTTGATTACGGCAGTGTGCGAAATTCCTGGGTGGTTTCGACACTGAACAAAAGAAAGTTGCTCAGTCGATGGCGGTGAAGGAATCTGTGACCTTCGATATCAATGTAGAAGTCCACACTTTCCGGAAGCCAGAGTTGCATGTCGCGTTTCGCAAAGTCCACGGGTCCGTAATCGATGTCCGCATGCTCAGTGAGGAGCCGGATCTTTGGGATCGTCTCTAGCAAGTCGAAATCCATGTGCGCAATCTGGAAGTGATCTTCCGTAAGCCATGCGCGCCCCTTGAACTTTGGAAGGAACCATCCCCGGTCGACACGGATGGATTGAAACCGGGGCGCTTTGTCGGAGCGCTGCTCGAAACGCAGTTGCCACGCCGGCTCAGCATGCCATTCGCCTAATCCTTCGCAGACGATCTTGAAGTCGTTGGCGTAATAGGGATGGAAGATGAGCATGCCAACCGCAAGACCCGCAGTGGTGATGGCAACAGGTCCCGCGGGGACCCTCCCTGTTTCGTTGCGGCTCTCATCGACCGCTGGAAAACCGCCCTGAGCTGGGAACACTGCCGCTGAATAGTTGAACGATTGCCTCACCGATTGCTTTGGGCGGCCGTCTTTGCGCACTTCACTGGAATCGATTACTTCCGTTGCCGTGAATTTCTCGAGATTTGCGACGAGGTCTTGCGCGCGCCGGCGCGCCTCAAGCATCACTTCTGCGAGGGGGCAGGCGACGCCCGGCGACACGGCTGGCACCGCCGCGTCTACGTCTTTGGGCGGCCACAGGGCCGATACCGCTTTGGGACGTGATTTGACGGAATTTGAGCTCGAGAATTCTTGCTCGGCCGGCGATGCAGTCGCACGTTGGTTCGTTCGGGAACTGCCCACTGTTTGCGCTGAAAGCCCTGAGGAAACTAGAGTTCCCGCCCAGACCAGCAGTAGCAATTTTGGGGTCGGCGCCACCTGGAAGAACGGTCTACTCATCTGGGTCTTATCCCCACCGAGCCGCGGCTCTTCGCGCGGCACTTCGGCCCCCGGTTGATTCGCTTATACCACGTTCTTCTGATCGGCGAATTGGGGAAATACTTAAGCGATGCGAATTTCTAAACCGGCTGGCCGCAATAACCTCAGCGTCTATGGAGCCAGAGCTTCGGTCGGACGAGCAGCTTGTCGAAGCTGTTCCGAAAGGCTCTCCCTGGGTCTTGGCTAGACCCTCTGCTTATAGAGGTTGACGGCCTTCGCGGTCCAATGTATAGAGTTCGCGTGCAACTTAGTCTTTCCTGAATCAGATACGCGCAAAGGCGGGAAGGAACCCATGAGAACAAACTGCAAATTGATGTTGGGCGTGCTCGTTGGCGTCCTGGTCGGGGTCGCTGGAGACGCTCTGATTCACGCGCAGCAAGCCAAGCCCTTACCCGGCTACGTCATCGCAGAAGTCGACGTAACGGATCCTGCTACGTTCCAGCAATACGGCGCAAAAGTCCCCGGGACATTGGCGCCTTTCAACGGTCACTATATCATTCGTGGCGGCAAGACCTTGTCACTTGAAGGCGAAGCCCCTCCGGGGCGCTTCGTCGTGATTGCTTTCGACAGTGTGGAGAAGGCGAAGGCCTGGGAGGATTCGCCGGCATACGAAGCGATCAAGCCCATCCGGCACAGCTCGGCAAAGAGCCGCGTGTTCATCGCCGAAGGCGTCGCTCCGCAGTAGGACGCGCTTCGATCGCCGGAGCGAGTGAAACTGCAATAGCGAAGGAGGGCACCATGTCGTTTACGCGAATGCTGTTCCGCGGTGCCGCAACCGCAGGAGCGCTCCTGCTTGCGTTTGCTGCATCGTCTCTGGCTGCCGACATCCTTGACGATTGGGATACGGCAAAAGCGCCCGCCAAACCAGAGCTCAAAGCGGTCACGCTGGAAGGCTCGACGACCGCCCTGCTCATTTTGGACATGATGAAGACGAATTGCGGTGCGCGGCCCCGGTGTGTAGCCATGGTTCCCAATGTCAAGCGCCTGCACGACGCGGCGCGGACTGCCGGTGCCATGGTTTGGTACAGCCTTGTGGGCAGCAATGGCCAGGCCACTCCCGCGGACGTGATCGATCAGGGCTTTGCCCCGCGCGACGGAGAATGGATGCGCCAGAACGGACCCGACAAATTTCTCGGCTCGAATTTGGAAGAAAAATTGAAGGCGCGCGGCATTAAGACGGTGATCGTGTGCGGTACCTCATTTCAAGGCGTCGGCATCGGCACCGGCTCGGGTTCCGCACAGCGTGGCTACAAGGTGATTATTCCGCTCGATTGTCTGTCGTCAGAGGACGCGTACATGGAGCAATATGCGGCCTGGCATCTCTTTAAAGGTGGACCGGCCGTCGTCACGAGCCAGGTGACGCTGACGCGCAGCGCGATGATCAAGTTCTGATACTCACCTGTAACTCAGACTGCTCTTTAGCGCCTGCCTCTTGTAGTGAGCGATTGCGAACTATCAGGCGGGCATCTGCTTGATCCTGAGATGCCAACCTAACGGTTCGCTTCACTCACCGCAAGAGGGTGGCGCTACATGGGCCACCAAGCAATGGCGTTTTGCTCACTCCCTCCTTTCTACGTAGTTGCTCGGGGTTCCTCCCAAGAGTAGACTCATGAGAACAAGAAAGTTGGACGATGCGCAGACTCACCGCTTTCGATGCCCGTCTGGTGCCGATCTTGATTGGTGCCCTTTTCTTCCTGTCTCAGCCCATTGCGGCGCAAAGGTCTCCGAATCCGGGCTCGCGGACCAACCCCGGCATCGGCACGCCCCTGCCGCACAGCTATTCGATAAGCGGCAACGTGTCTGACGCCGATAGCCACAATCGAATCGATAGCGTAAAAGTGGATCTCCGCGCTTTCACGGGGGGAACGATCGCAACGACGTTTACCAGCGGGAATGGCAATTTCATGTTCAACAACATTGCGCCAGGCAACTACCGGATGGTCGTTGAACAGGTCGGATACGAACCGTACATGCAGGACGTGGACGTCGAGGGGCCTCTCTATGGGCTCGCGATTGAGCTTCACGGCAAACCAACGGCGACCAACGTGGTCCACGGGGCTGCGACTATCTCGCAGCGTGAGCTTTCGATCCCGCAGAAGGCTCACGACTCGATGCAAAAGGGCCTGGAGTTGCTGTACAAGAAGTCCGACTATCCAGGGAGCATCAAGCAATTCGAACGCGCCGCTCAAGAATTTCCAGGCTATTACGAAGCCTATACGCAGATCGGTGTGGCATACCTGCACATGGGAAACGCGGAGAGCGCGGAGCAGTCCTTTCGGAAGTCGATGGATTTGAGCAAGGAACGCTATGCGGACGCATTTTTCTGGCTGGCAAGCATGCGATCCGACAAAGAAAGTTTCGCCGATGCAGAGCCGCTGGCGCGAAAAAGCGTTGAGCTGAACGCCAATTCGTGGCAGGCAAATTCGGAATTGGCCCGGGCCCTCATTGGTCTCAACCGGCCCGCCGAAGCGGAAAAAAGCGCGCTCGCAGCATTGAAGCTGCGACCCGACAATGCGCTCCTCTACCTGATCCTCGCGAACGCTCACACCCAGCTCCAAAACAACCAAGCGATCCTCGACGATTTGAACAATTACCTCAAGCTGGCCCCGAATGGACAATTCGCCGAACAAGCCCGCCAGCAGCAGAAGCAATTGCAGCAGATGGTAGGAGACGCACAAGCAGCTCCCGCCGCATCCAGTCCTCCAAATCCCTAGCCGTTCTACTGCAACAGCCTTGCCCGCAAGACACGCGCGTGGTGGATTGCGTTCTGGTGCTAGTACTATCATTACTACATTGATTCCTCGATTGACACGCTGCTTGTCATCGGCGCACAGTCGCCCCAGTTTCCCGAATTTCATTCTCCCAAAAACTTAATCTCATGTTTTCTCCGGAAGTATTGTCGGGCCCCGGGCCATCGGTGACCCGCTGGCGGATGCTGTTCGTGTGCGTCGCTGGTCGACCGGTCACCACCGATGTAGTCCGGGCCCAGAATCTGCGGAGGGCTTTCTGTGTTCTTCGGATTGTCTGCCCAAGAAAACCATAAGTTAACCTGGGTTGTCGTCACAGCTGAGAAGGAGGCTTCTATGAAAAGGCAAACGCTTCTACTCTTGGTTATCGGGCTGGTCTCACTAACCATACTGGGGCTAGTCCATGCGGATACACTTACGATTACGATTAGGCGGGTCAGAATTCAGGCCAGCAGCACCACCGCCTTTCCGGGTGACACATTTGTTGTAGCGGCGACAGGAACCGAGCGCGTAGGGGGCGCAGGGACGGATCTCACAGTCGTTGCGGAAGGTAATTACTGCGATATCCACTTTGATAGCGTTCGGATTGACGAAGACGGACACACAGCGGTGCTTGTCGGAAAGGTGGTTGACGCCTCGGATCCAGCTAACTTAAACGCTTTTGTCAAGGTTACAGCTCACACGGACGGTAGAGTCAACATTGTCTTTCAAAACCTACCGCCGAACACGGCCCTGGGAACCGGTGCGGCTGGTATCGATTTTACTGGCGCAACTGTCTCCATCGTTAACATCTTTCAGTAAGTAGCACCCCTGCGTTGC
>JACXTT010009856.1_pt1 | contig 12990 bp, 14 predicted proteins | sample 9270951 | NCBI WGS metagenome assembly JACXTT01 (sample SAMN15532306, study PRJNA645909) | rock metagenome | isolation source: weathered quartz diorite | place: Puerto Rico | collected 2017-06-21 | reverse complement strand
CGTCGCTCGCGAGTGGCCTGATCTGGTTATGGCTCGGCTATCGCCTATTTAAGGCGATGGAGCCGAACTTCGCGGATGTTATCTGATCCGATGACTTGGGCCGTCAAGTTCGAGGACGTCTCGAAGCGGTACCGCGGTGGCGGCCCGCGCTACGGATCCTTGCGCCACGATGTGACCGAAGGGTTCAAGCGACTCGGTAGGGTGTGCTCTGGTAGGCCGGCCGAACCCCGCGGTACTCTCGCGCTTGATCGCGTTTCTTTCGAAGTCGAGCAGGGGGAGTCGTTCGCGATCATCGGGCCGAACGGAGCAGGGAAGACCACGGCTCTCAGGATCGTCTCGCGCATCTCTTATCCGACCGGCGGTCGCGCGCGGGTGCGCGGCCGAGTGGGGGCGCTGATCGAAGTCGGGTCCGGGGTGCATCCCGAGCTGACAGCGCTGGAGAACATCTGGCTGTACGGGCAGATCCTCGGCATGAGCAAGTCTGAGGTGCGCCGGCGGTTCGATGAGATCGTCGCGTTCGCGGAACTCGAGCTGGCGCTCGATACGCCCGTGAAGATGTATTCGTCGGGGATGCAGCTGCGGCTCGGCTTCGCGATTGCGTCACATCTCGATCCCGACGTGTTCGTGGTGGACGAAGCGTTGGCGGTGGGGGACGCGGGGTTCCAGGCGAAGTGCGTGGAGCGGATGACGAAGCTCGTGGCGGAGGGACGGACGCTGCTCTTCGTGTCGCACAACCTCGGGGCAGTCGAGGCAATTTGCAGGCGAGCAGTGTTCCTCCTTGCGGGACGCGTTCAGGCCGCAGGAGAGTCTCGGAATGTGTTACGCTCGTACCTCGACTGGGTGGACGACAGGGAGCGGCGGCGGAAGGGCGTCGAAAGGCGCCTTGTAGGCAAAGGCCTGGTGATCGAGCGAGTCACTGCGCACGATGCCACCGGGGCTGAGCGGTACGTCTTCCAAGGCGGCGAACCTATCGAGATCCGATTCCACGTTCTAGCTCAACAGGCCCTTTCGCGGCCCTGGTTTACCCTCGGGCTCACTGACGGCCGACCGGGCACGCTGGTATTGCTATCCATGCTTGAAGGGCACGAAGGATTTGACCTTGCCCGCGGCGCGCACATTATCACGTGTCGAACTGATCCCCTGCCGTTAGCCCCGAGAGTCTACGAAATCTACGCCGGCGTTCGGGAGGGAACGGGAGCCGGGGAACTATTGGATTGGAGCCTTGTCGGCGCCATACGCATCGGCCTTCCCGATGACCCATTCGGTCCAATGGCGCTCACTGCACCATGGCTTTCGGGTCCATTGCGGGTCGGGCACCGCTGGTTTGCTTTGTAGCAACGCTTTGATTCGCTAGCCGGGGGACGTTTCTGGTCGGAAAGGGCCGGTCGTCTAGGTTGTCGCAAAGTGTAATCGGCATGTCGGGGCGTCCTCACGGAACATGCAAGACCCTCATTGTGAGCACCAATGTCTCGATGCGCGGATGACGAGCATGGTTGCCGGCGACCGAGAGCACTACCAGCTGCTATTCGAGGACCGCTTCGCTGGCTCCTGAGGGCATGGAGTTATATCCCACGAGCGCACGGGTACTTGTATCACATAGTGGAGGAATGGGGCGCCCGCCTTGCGGCTCGGCCGCTTCTGGGCCACCTCGCGAACGGCGCGAGAATGCGATGTGACCTTGGTGATTCCATGCAACGGCAGATCTACTTTTTGGGCGCTTACGAACCGGTTGAAACTTATCTGTTCCCGCTGCTGTTGCGGCCCGGCATGGTAGTGGTGGATGCCGGTGCTCACATTGGTCAATACACGCTGCTCGCAGCCCTAGAGGTCGGTACTCACGGGGCGGTGCATGCATTCGAGCCAGTCCCCAAGAACTTCGATCAACTCACGTTTCACGTTCGGGAGAACCGGCTCGAACAGATCGTCCGGGCGAACATGCTAGCGTTGTGGCAGGAGGCCGACACACTGCAACTCAAGTTGAGCGCTGAGCAATCATCGAATCCTGGTGCCTACACGGCAGGGCTTCCATCGAGGTCGGTGGATTCCGTCACTTGCAAGGCGGTTCCGCTCGACGCCTATGTTAGCGAGAACGGCGTTGCTCGCGTGGACGTCATTAAGATGGACATCGAGGGAGCAGAGTGGATCGCGCTCAAAGGGGCGAGGGCGGTGTTAGCGCGATGGCAACCCACAATCCTGATGGAACTAAGCCGCCCGATGTGCCGTGGGCTTGGGTACCAGCCGGAACAGACTTGGGAGTTCCTGAAGCCTTTCGGTTACCAAATGTGGGTCCTGGGTGCGTCGCCGCATGAGTGTCGCCATCTCCTGAGCCCTCCTGCAGAGGACTTCGCAAACGTCATTTTTCACACGGGCACCCTTCCCAACGACGTCGTCTCAGGGTGGTCGCTGAGATCCGTGCGGGCAGCGAACGCGAGACGGGCCAGAAGACAACGGTGACCCGGTGCCTACAGCCACATCCCGTTGATTGTCGGCCGGACCCAGCGCACTACCGTTAGCCTCAATGGGTGCGGAAGGGCAACGGAAGGGACGCTATGGCAGATTTGATCTTCCGAGGTTATTGGGCGCACCGCGCGACCAAGCAGCAAGCAGCAACCCTTCCGCGCCCGGTCTTGCGTTCCTTCGAAACGAATGGTCTCGATGAGACGGAGGAGCTCTTATTGCGAACCTGCGCTTCATCGAGGTCTACTCTCGAGATCGGCGCTGGGGACAAGCGGGTGAAGCGCAAGTTCCTTGAACATGGCTACTCAGGCTCGTATACGACGTTCGACGTCTCACGGGAGTTCGAGCACGACTACTACTCATTGGCCGACATCTCCGGAACCTACGATTCAATCCTGTTACTGGAAGTTATAGAACACATGCCACTGGACGGTTTCTACGCTCTGATGGAGCGAGTAGCCAACTTACTCGCAAGAGATGGCGTGGTCGTTGTGTCGACCCCGAACCCTGCGTGCATCAACTCCATGTGGGCTGGGGATATGACGCACGTCCAGCAGTACCCCCTCAATGACTTGCTCGCTTTCTTCCTTCTGCGGGGGTTCGCCTGTGAAGCGTACCGAGTCGTTTACACGAAGGCACGGCTGTCGCTATTGGAGCGGCTGCGCTTCTTCCTGAAGAAAGTGGTCGTCACGAAGATCATTGGCGCCGATTATGCCGACGGGTCAATCGTGATCGCGAGGAGATCTCGCGCAGGATGAGAGTCGGCTTCAATGCCCGCTACCTGTGCGATCCGGGCTTGCGCGGTGTTAACCGCTACAGCTTTTGCCTGCTGCGAGCACTAGAGAATACCCCTGATGTCGAGATCTGCTTGCTGAGCGAAGAACGCTATCCTGTTCACGAGCTCTACCGGTCGGCGCTCCGGGCCCAAGTGAGGAATCTTCCGGCCTCAAGGACTCTTTTCTGGGAACAGTGGGTGCTCCCTCGTTACCTGAGGAAGTTCAAGCCCGACGTCTTCCACGCCCCTGCTGATGGCGGACTGCCGCTTCGGAAAGTATGCCCCTACGTCCTTACCTTCCACGGCGTACCAGATCTGACCCTGGCCTTCCTCGCCAGTTCTGGAGAACTTGTGGGCGACCTGGACGATTACCTGGACATGAAATCGCGCGACGGGTCGCGAGTGGATGGCGTATTGCAGAGTTTGCGAGCTCGCCTACTCCGCCGCCTGTATCTCAATGCGGCGGACCTTGTGATTACTGTTTCCGAGTTCTCGAGACAGGAGCTGGTTCGGTTCATGGGACTCTCGCCACAAATCGTGCGGGTGATCCATGAGGCTGCCGACGATCAGTTCGCCGAGCCGTTGTCTGCTCGGTACCTCGACGAAGTACGCGCCAAGCATGGCCTACCACCACGTTTCGTCTTGTTTGTCGGCGGGTTCGACAGGCGTAAGAACGTCGCGACGCTGCTGAAGGTATTCAGCGGAGTGCGGAGGGCGATGCCGGGGGTGGCTCTCGTCTTGGTCGGCATCGGCGGTGACATTGAAGGCTGCCAACGGCAAGCCGCAGCTCTGGGCTTGCAAGAAGGCGAGTCAGTCCTCTTTCTCCAGCGATTGCCGGATCGTGAGCTTGCGGCCCTATACCGGACGGCATCTCTCTTCACGACGCTTTCGTGGCATGAAGGTTTCTGTTTGCCACTCGTCGAAGCTATGACCTGCGGCGCTCCAGTTCTTGCATCGGCTTTCGGCGCACTTCCTGAAATCTTGGGAGACGGTGGGTGGCTCGTCGACCCGCGCCAGCCTGACGAGGTCGTTCAAGTCATGCGGATGATCTTGGATCGAGCCGAAGTTCGGGATGAGCTGCGTGCTCGCGCGCTATCACGTTCGAGGGCGTTTTCCTGGCAGAAGACGGCTCTGGAGACTGTGACCGCGTACAATGAGCTGTGCACTGGATGCGCGTAGGCTTCGATGCACGTTGGCTGCAGGTCCCGCAGCTGGTCGCCTATAACCGCTACATTGTTAACCTGTTACGTGGGCTGGTGCGGGAGCAGGGCGTCGAAGTGTACTTGTTCATCCGTGATGGAAGGCCGCTCTACAACGAGCACATTAAAAGTGTCCCTGTGACCGTCGTTACGCTTCCCAGAGGGCGAGGCCTTCTCTGGGAACAGCTGCACCTACCGCGCGCCCTCCGAAGACATCGGATCGATATCTACCACGCCCCTGCTGACGGCGGATTGCCCGCCGTCAAGGTGTGCCGATATGTCCTAACGAGCCATAGCGTGCCGCACGGACTCTATTTTCGACTCATGCTGAGAACCGGGCAACTTCTGGGGACGCTTGATGATTATGTCGGAGACCTTAGGCCGCCACATCCAGTACTGTGCGGTGTCTACCTTAGAATGCGCGGAACCGTCCTACGTTGGCTCTCCTTTCGCCGCTCGGACCGCATCATCACGGTTTCTGAAACGACCAAACGTGAGCTCATGACACTGCTACGTGTGCCGGCCCAGAAACTTCGGGTTGTTTGTCTTGCGCCGGATACGGTTTTTCAGCAGCCTGTCTCAAAAGATGCAATCATCGAGCTGCGTCACAAATACGGCTTGCCTGAACGTTACGTCCTTTCGGTTGGCACCGTTGCAAGGTTAAAGAACACCGCCGGGCTGTTACGAGCTTTTGCGATGGCCAAACGCGCTGTCGCAGATGCCGGGTTAGTGTTGTGCAGCAACATTGGCTATGAGCTGGATCAGTATCGCGGGTTAGCCAGGGAACTTGGCTTGCGGGAAGGACAGGACATTTTCCTTCTCGAAGAGACCGCAGACGATGAGCTTCGGTGTCTCTACCGTGGCGCGACGGCTTTTGCGCTGTTGTCTTGGTATGAATCGTTCTCATTTCCGGTAGTTGAAGCAATGGCATCGGGAACCGCCACGATCGCCTCCAACTTTGCTTGTCTCCCCGAGACGGTCGGCGATGGGGGCATTCTCGTCGACCCGCGCAAACTCGACGAGGTCGCGCTTGCTATCAGGCGGGTCTTAGAGGATGGCCAACTCCGAAGTGACCTTCGCGAGCGGGCGCTACGGCGCGCTCGGTTCTTTTCCTGGGAAAAGACCGTTCACGAAACCGTACAAGTGTACAGAGAATTAGCGGAAGGCCGGGGTTCGTGACGAAGCTGAGAATCATCGTCGTCACGCCCGAAACCCCTGACCCATTCGGTAATGCAGCGGCTCGTTGGTACTACGCGTTGGCCAAAGGGCTAGTACGAAGGGGCCATCAGGTCATTTTCCTCTCTGCCTGTTCGCCAGCCACGGGAAGGCAATCTCTGCAGCGGGCCAGGGACGCTTTCTCGGCACTGGGCGTCTCCCTAGAGGCGTATCCCTACCCTTCTCGTGGCTGGATCGCCCGGAAGTGGAACACCCTCATGCGACCGTACTCTTACTTCTTGTCGGACGATTTGCGCGGGGGTGTCGATCAAGCCCTGCGCGACGGCTACGACATTCTGAACCTCGAGCAGATGTGGACTGCGTACTTGGGAGACTCAGTTGAGCGGGCCCTACTGTCAGTGCACCATCTCGAACTTCTGGACTTGGCTGGCGTCGTTTCAACATCCCTGAGGTTCTCGGCGTCGAAACTCTTGATGCAAAGAACCGAGCGCCACCTTGCAGCAAAGTCTGCCAACATCAGAGTGACAACTGAGAGGCTGCACAGGGAGGTGACAAGGCTCAACCCGGGAGCAAGGATCTTCACAGTGCCCGTTGCGATCGATCCGGAGCTGTACGAGTTCGGACCGTGCAACGCCAGCGGGCCGACGGTAGGGCTCATAGCCAGTCTGAGCTGGTCGCCGGGATACAACGCCGCTGTGCGTTTGTTGACGCGAGTGTGGCCGAAGGTAAAAAAGGCGGTCCCCGATGCCAATCTTCTTGTTGTTGGTTGGGACGCGCGCCGAGCACTCGGCCGATATCTCGACGGACATGATGTGACGGTCATCGAAAACGTCCCGGACACCAAGAGTTATTTTCGACAACTCTCGGTCTTGACGTATCCGCTGTCTCAGGGAAGTGGCATGAAGATCAAGTTGCTCGAGGCCATGGCCTACGGCACTCCCGTGGTCACGACGACTGAGGGAGCAGAGGGGCTTGCGGCGGTTGATGGCACTGAGCTATTCGTTGCGGACGAAGACGACGTAATTGCCGAACGAACAGTCCAGCTGCTCTCCGATCGGCAGCTCTCCAGGCGCATAAGCCGAGACGCCCGAGGCCTAGTCGAGCGTGAGTACTCTCCAGTCCCAGTGGTCGCCCGGATGGAGCGGATCTACGGCATCGTGATGTCAGGAGCTGGCTGATTCATGGTTCGGAAGGCTTTGGTTACCGGAGCCGCCGGCTTCATCGGGTCGCACCTTGCCGAGCGCTTGGTGGAAAGCAACTACCGCATCGTGGTTGTAGACTGTCTGCTCTGGGGCGAACAGCGGATCGAGCATCTTCTCCACGGGGACGGTGTTGTACTCGAGCGGGGCGACATTAGGGACGAGGCGCTCATGACGCGCGTGGCGGCGCTCGGTCCGTTCGACACGGTCTATCACCTGGCTGCACTGCACTACATCCCATATTGCCGAGCTCACCCCACCGAAACGCTCAGCGTAAACGTGCTCGGCACCCAGGTGTTGCTGGAAACTCTCAAGACGCTCCCGCCCCGCCGTTTGATTTTTGCGTCGAGCGGCGATGTTTATGCCCCCAAGGGCGCGCCCCATGACGAAGCCGATCCGTTGGAACCGTTCTCGGTATATGGCATCTCTAAGGCATGCGGCGAGCGACTGATCGCTGCAGCCGCCAGCCAGATGCATGAGACAAGCTTTGTAGTCGCACGTTTGTTCAACGCTTATGGGTCGCGTGAGACCAACTCGCACGTCATTGCGAGCATTATCGCACAGCTCAAGCGGGGGGACCGTGTCCGCCTTGGCAACACATGGCCGCGGCGAGACTACGTCGATGTGCGTGATGTCGCTGAGGCACTTGTGGTCCTCGGCACCTACCGTTGCGATGACCGGTTTGAGTGCTTCAACGTTGGAGCCGGCTTGGCCCATTCTGTGGAAGAGGTGATCAAGGCCCTCGAGGAGATTCTCCAAGCGCAGATCATAGTGGAGGCTGACACGGAACGAGTCCGTTCTATAGAGCGCCCCCATCTTGAGGCGAGCATCACCAAGCTCCAGAAGACCACCGGCTGGCGTCCTCGGTACAATCTACTAGACGGTTTGAGGGAGCTCTGCATCCGGGAGGGGTTGCTTGAAACGAAAATTAATACGTAAAGTGAGAAGACTGCATCGCCCCGCATGGCACTGCCTTTGCCCAGGGAGTCGTTAAGCTGCTTCGAGACCGGGATCGCCGCCGGGCATTCTGTGACGAGCCCCTAGGCGCCGCGTCCAAACCGCATGGCGGGCGTGATAGAGAGGGCAGGCGATGAAGCTGCCGCCCGAAGAATCGCTCGTCGACCCCGAGCATTTATTCCTGTACGAGCACGACCGCCGGGAGTTGCACAACTTTGCCGTGGGAGACTTCACCCGGCTGATGTACGTCAGGCGCTTTCAGCTCGTGCTGAGCACCGTCCAGCGGTGGGCGCCAGGGACGCGGGTGCTCGACGTCGGGTGCGCGCAAGGCACTTTAAGCCGCGCCCTTGGGGAGCGGGGCTATGCAGTCGTCGCGCTGGATTTGCGGCCCTCGTTCCTGCGCTACCTGCGCCTAAAGTACGAAAGGGGCCACGTGCGCTGCATCACCGCGACAGTCCAAGCCTTCCATTTTTCCAGCGAGCACGTTCGATGTCGTGCTGCTCGCAGAGGTTATCGAACACGTGGCCTATCCGGAGCGACTCAGCCGTGATGTCGCGGGACTCTTGGTGCGGGGCGGCGTCTTGGTTCTGACAACCCCGAATGGCGATCGGCTCCACACCGGCCTCACTACTTTCGGAGCAGCCATAAGGAAGCGCCGAGACCTTGTCGCACGACAGTTCGGGCCTGACGCTGACGGGCATCTGTTCCTGCTGACGCGCGGCGAGCTCGTGACGCTAGTCGAGAATGCAGGCCTGGAAGTGACCCGGCACCAGTTTTTCAGCACTCCCTGGGTGACTGGACGGCTGATGGCTCGACACGTCGCGCGCCTGCTGCCTGTGAAGGTCCGCGCGTGGTTAGATCGGTTGACGGTGGGGTTGCCCATGCTCGCCCGACAGCTCTCCGAGGGGCAACTTGTCGTGGCCAGGAATCCCATTTCGTGACCGGTCGCGGCTCGATTGCGGATCGTGCGACCGAGGGCGTACCCCGTGTCAGCATCGTTGTACCGACACACTTCCGGCCCGACATGTTGTCGCGACTACTGCGGTCGCTACGCCAGCTCACCTACCCAAGCAGCCGATTAGAACTCATCGTGGTGGGCAGCGCTCACGATCGCGGCCGCGAGCTCGTGGAGGCGTTTGGGAGATCTACCGACTTTCCGGTCACCTATCGCGTTGTCCCGGACGATGCGCTCCGTTCCGTTTCAATCAAGCGAAACATAGGCGCTCGCTCGGCGCGAGGAGATATCCTCGCCTTCGTGGACGACGATTGCGTGCCTCATCCTGACTGGATAACTACGGCGGTGCAGCTCTTCGAGACTCCGGAGGTCGGCGGTGTGGAAGGGGCGATCGATGTTCCCAAGCCCGACCGGCCGACGCCGACCTATCGGGGCTCTCTCCGACTCTCGCTGCCCGGTGGTTATCGGACTGGGAACATGTTCTATCGGAGGTCGGTCTTCGAAGAGTGTGGGGGATTCGACCCGTCGCTTCCTTACTTCGAGGACACGGACCTCGGATACACGGTCATTGAGCGGGGGTACCGGATCCCCTTTGCCGCGGCCGCGGTCGTGAGTCATCCGGTTCAGCCGGGCCGCCCGCTCAGTCTCCTAACCGTAGCTCGGGCGGTCGACCAAGTGCCGTACCTCTTCGTCAAGCACGCTCGGTCAAAGCCTGAACTGCGGGCGTACGTTCGAGTTTTCAACGGCTCGGACTATGTCTACCTCGGGCTGTATGCGGCGGCGCTGCTGCTGGCCCTCGTAAACCCCTCTGCCGGGGCAATGGCGCTGGGACTGGGCCTCTGCATCCTCGTACCATTGCACTTAGCTCGCCAGCTGTGGGGACTACACTTTGCCGCCAGTGAATTGGCTCTCACGGCGTTGTGCCAGCCGATCGTTCCCCTCCTGCGGTTGTTCTACGGGCTCAGGGGATTCTTGGAAGTGCATCTCGGCCTTAGAAAGCAGGATAGAGCTGCAAAGCGCTGAGCCGAGGATGCTCCCCGCCACCGCGGAGACGGCGCACACATACTGACCTACACTGTGATCCCGCTGCTAACTTGTAAGGTGTCCTTCGTGGAGGATAACCGGACAGGCACCTTGGAAAGCTCAGCTTCCTCAGCAACCGTTCCGGCGGTAAGCCGGGGTGTTGTACAGATAGAGGCCGGCGAGGTGACAGACCTCGATGAACGTCGGGTATTGGCTCCGAAAACCGCATCTGATCTGGGCGCGGCTCCGGTATTGGGTTTGGGAGAAGATTAACCCAACCAAGCCGTGGCTGTCTCCTGGTGCGGTTGCCTATTGCGCCGGAGCACTGAAAAAAACGATGCGCGCTCTTGAGTTCGGTAGCGGCCGAGGTACGGCGTGGTTCGCGCGGCAGGTCGGTCATCTCACCAGTGTGGAGCATTCTGCGGCGTGGTTCAACCGCGTTCGAGCGCAGATAGCCCGAAGCGGCTTGGACAACGTGGATTATCGGCTAGTCCCGTTGGACCACCCTGACTCAGAGCCAGAGCGAGAGAATTACGACCCCCTGCCCTCCTATGTCGCCGTCCTCAGCAGCTTCCCTGACGAAGGGATCGATTTCATCGTCGTCGATGGCCACTATCGCACAACCTGTATCCGCGCCTGTCCACCGAAACTGAAAGCGGGAGGTCTCCTCCTGGTCGATGACACAAATATGTGGGGAGGATCGGAGCGGGTTCCCGTACCCACGGGCTGGCGGCTCGTGCATCGAAGTGGCAATGGGATCAAGAGCGCCGCCATCTGGCAGAAGCCGGCCAGGAAACCCTCAAAGGCCTGACTCGGCGCCCAGCCGCCCCGGTCCGCCTTACCGCTTCCCAATCGTGCAACGTTTGCTCTCCGGGGTTGTTTCTGTGTCTCTTCCAGCCAACCGCGTTAGCTAAGCCAGTGCAGCCAGCAAGTGCAGCAGCCCGGGAACTCTGTGGTTGCTCCGCGTCGAGATCTCTTGAAAGGATTCAAATCCCCCGTTTGGGTTGAGGGCCACGTAGTTGGGCGCCTCGTTCAAGGCGAATGTGTTCTCGAAGGCTTCGCCCACCCGTGGAAACTTGAGGCCATTCTGGAGTGAGTAATGAACGTGCCGGACTTCGTAACCGACATTCGCCAGCAACTCGATGATCGGGCCGACATGGAAGGACTCGAACAGCAGGGCAGGGGCGTTGGGACTGCTCAGGATGGTTCGCGCGCCGGCGAAAACCTTGGCTTCGGTTCCCTCGACATCAACCTTGATGAGATGGACTCGCTTGTCTGGGAGCTCAGCGACCAGGTCGTCCAAGCTGATCACCGGGACCTCCTCGCCCGCCACCGACCGATCGGGCCCTGGGAGGAGGGACCCGAGTCCGTCATTGTTCTCGATTGCGGAGGGATAAACGATCGAGCGGCCCAGGCGGCTCGCCACAGCGGCTTGGCAGATCGTGACGTTCCGAAAATAATTGAGCGCTAAGTTCCGCCTGAGCTTGTCGAACGGCCCCGCCACTGGCTCGAAGGCGTAGACATGGCCCTGGCTCCCGACCAGGCGCGCTGCGATCAGCGAATAATACCCGCTGTTTGCTCCCACATCGAAAACTGTCATTCCCGGCTCGAGCACGCCCTGGAGGAATCGAGTGCCGGAGATCTCGTAGACGCCAAACAAGAACAAGGGCAGGTCAATCGCCCGGTCTCGCGGCGCGAGTTCCATGAGGACTTCAAACTCCGGCAAGCGCACAATCACGGTACGGCCGCGCGTGCGTCGTTCGAACCGGGACTGCCAGGCGAGCTCGGCGCGTTTGAACAACGCGCGTGGAAATCGCTCCCAGAGCTGGGGCTTCCGACTCGGCAGGTTAGCCCGAATTCGTTCCGCTAGGCGTTCACTCAGGACGGGGCGGAGAAGGTCGAGGATACGTTCGACCGGCGTCATGTTGTCGTACGTACCTCGCGCAACCGTGGTCACCCTCACGGGCCGGACATCCGGCATGCGGTCGTCGCGCGGCGGGCTGTGCAACGAGCAGCACACCGTATCCAATGTGTTCCTCCTGCTGCAGGATGTCCATCGCATGCGGCTTGGGACATGCCCATTCTGAAGATGCCCGGCGCCTGGAGCGACGGCCTCTGGCGCTGCGGGAACGTCTACAATCACATCACCGACTCCTCTCTTTCAGTGCCAACTACGACCGGGATCCCGCGTTTTTCCGTGCTGCGGTTGCAGCTCTCCCTGACTCGAGCAACATTACATTGCGCGCTCGTTCGTCAGGGAGCTTGTCATGCGCGCCGACGGTTTGAGAGAGAATCGCGTTGAGCGGACTGGCGACCTGCCTTTCCTGTAGGTCTCCACGGTGCATGGGGGAGGGGTTGAAACCGTGAAGCTGCCCTGGAGTTGGGGCTCGAAGATCAGCGAGCAGCTCATTTGCGATGGCCTTCAATCTATCAGGCACCTGTTTGTCGGCAGGCTCCTGGATCTGGGATGCGGGATGAAGCCGTACCGGTTGACGTTTGGCGGTGACGCTGATCGCTGGATCGGGCTCGACTTCGCGACCACTCCGTCAGGCCGTCCCGCAGCCGATGTTTTTGGAAGCCTTAGAGATGCCGTTCGCTGCTGCTAGCTTCGACACGACTCTTTCAACGCAAGTATTGGAGCACGTTCCCAGCCCCGGGATTTTCCTAAAGGAAGCTCACCGCGTCCTTAAGCCTGGTGGGCATCTCCTCCTAACGCCGCCTCAGACAAACCCCCTTCATGAGGAACCGCACGACTACTTCCGATACACATGCTATGGCCTGAGATCCTTGATGGAGCAGGCCGGTCTCTACGTGGTGGAGGTTAGGCCACTGGGCGGAGCTATTGCCACAATTGGCCAGATGATTGTTTGGCACCTCAACTGGCTTAGGCGTATTTCGTGGATTGGGCCCACGACTTCCAAATGCGCGAATGCCCTAGTCGCCTGGATCGTCCTCAGGGCGGATCGATTCTCCACGCTCTATGGCGGCGGAGCAATGAAGGATACGCTGAATTGGCTCATGATTGCGAGAAGGCCTGAATCATGCTGAAGGTCCTGCATGTATCGGCGGCAGCCGAGAGAGGCGGGCTCGAGGTCGTCCTGCTCAACATTCTCAAGTGCCTTGACCGATCTCGTGTTATCCCTCAGGTTGTGCTGCTCGAGAATGGGCCGTTTGTCAGAGAGGTCGAAGAGACAGGGACGGAAACGCACGTCATTGAGGCAGGCCGTGTTCGAGAGATCGCGAGGATGG
>JACXTT010009855.1_pt1 | contig 12991 bp, 11 predicted proteins | sample 9270951 | NCBI WGS metagenome assembly JACXTT01 (sample SAMN15532306, study PRJNA645909) | rock metagenome | isolation source: weathered quartz diorite | place: Puerto Rico | collected 2017-06-21 | reverse complement strand
GAACACCACGCCGGACGAGGCACTGAAGGTCAGAAACGTGCTGACCAGCACGCCAGCGGCAGCCACAAGCGCGCCGCCCAGCGCGAACGTCAGCGCCGAGGCCCGGCCGACGTCGATGGCGACGAGCTGCGCCGCCACCGGGTCCGCGGCGACGGCCCGGATGGCGGTTCCCACACGCGTGCGGGTCAACGCCAGATAAAGCCCGGCCCCCAGCAGCACAGCCACGGCGAGCGCCACCAGACGGTTGGCGGCGATGGTCTCGCCAATGAAATGCACCGGGAAAGCCAGATACGAGTAACTGTAGTAGGCCCCGCCGAACAGCGTCAGCATCGCGCCCTGGATCAGGAAGGTGAGCCCGAAGGTCGCAAGGATGCTGTCGACCTCGAGTGCGTCACGGGTGCGTGCCCGGCGCACCAGCGGCGCGAGCAGCACGTAATAGATCGCGAGGTTGACGACGAAGGCGACCGGAACGACGAACGCCAGCCCGACCAGCGGGCTGATCGCCCAGCCGGTGAACAGCCAGTGCGAGGCGAAGGCGGCGGCAATCAGGAACTCGCCGTAGGAGAGGTTCATGATCCGCGCGACACCGTACTGGAGCGTAAGCCCCATCGCGATGAGCGCGTACATGCCGCCCAGCATCAGCCCGGTCAGGATGGCATTCGTCATGGTCGAACGTCGCAGAGCCGGTGGCGTTTACTGCGCCACCCACGCCGGCTTCGGCACGACGGCCGCGCGCACGCCCTCGTTGGTCGTCGGCGCGACGCCGTAGAACTCACCGTCCTGCCATTGACCAACCCACCAGTAACGCGTCGGCATGTTGTTCTCGAGCTTCACCTTGCCGACCACCGTGTCGAACGTGCCGCTCTGCAGCTCCTTGATCACCGCGGCGCGATCGACCTTGCCGACGCGCTCGATCGCTTGCTGCAGCATCTGCAAGCTCGCATAGGTGACGGCGCTCGCCCAGCGATCCGGCTCGGCACCGTTCGCCGCGGACGCCTTATGCCGCGCCAGATAATCCTTGATCGCCGGGCTGTCGCCGCTCCAGCCGCCGATGCCCATCACGCCTTCGGCGTTCTTGCCGAACCGTTGCTTGTAGAGCGGGAATGCGGTGCCGACGCCTGTGTAGAACACCTTCGGATTGAGACCGGCGATGCGAGACTGCTCGGTGAGCGCCAGCGTATCCGGCGGGTAGGAGAAGGCGATGAAGACATCGGGGTTGAGCGCCTTCACCTCGTTGACGATCGGTGCGAGATCCTGCGTACCGATCGGATAGCTCTTGTCGTAGACGAGCTTGAACTTCGCATTGGTCAGCGCAGGCCGCGCGGCCGCGGACAGATCGATGCCGAAGCCGTCGGCGATGCTGACCATCGCAACGGTATCGCCGATCTTCTTCTCGTCACGCAGCTTGGTCAGAAGATCGACGAAGGTCTTCGACGCATCGGCACTGGTGCCGAGCATCCAGAAGCTGTTCGGCCAGCGCTTGGCAAGTTCCGGCGCCCGATCGGTCACGGCGGTGGCGGCCAGATGCGGATAGCCTTCGCGGTTGAGGATCGGCCCGACCGCGAGGTTGAGACCGGTACCCCACGGCGGCAGGATGAAATCGACCTTGTCCTGGTTGATCAGTCGCTCCAGCGCGCGCACCGCCTCTTCCGAGGACGAGCGATCGTCGTAATGCACGACCTCGATCGGTACGCGCTTGTCGCCGAGCTTGAGGCCGCCGGCGGCATTCACTTCCTTCACCCACAGTTCGTAGTTCGGCAGCGTTGTCACCGCCGCGCCGCCGGTGTTCGGGCCCGTGCGTGAGATTGCGTAGCCGATCTTGATCGAGCTTTGCGCGGCAGCGGAAGCAACCACGCCCAACGTGGCGGCACAGGCCGTCACCAGCAGCGCCAGACGGCGCGCGACGAATGTCCTCATTGTCTCCTCCCCGGCGAATGACCGGCGCCGTGGCCCGACGCTCAGGTCGGAACAACGTTACGGGAGGTTGCAGCGCGGTTGGAATTGGACGTATCCGGGGAAAGATTGTACGTTTCTGGCAATACAGCCTGCGGAAAAGCGGTGTTTTGTCTCAGGGAGGCGGTCGCGTGCCAAATTCGGCCGGGTTCAGCGGTCTGACCGCCGGCGTGGCGCAGGCGGTGCGCGCGGAAGCCTTCGCTGCCGCACTGACCCAGCGTACCTGGGTGATCCGGCAACAAAAGGACGAACGGCGCGGCCATCTGCTGTTGCTGCAATCGGACCGCGCGACAGCCTCATGGCAAGGCACCAGCGTGCCGCTACAGGCGCCTGCCCTGCTCTGGCTGCCCGCCAACATCGACGCGACAATTGCCATCGGCGCCGGTGCCGACGGCTACCTGCTGTCGGTGCATGACGACTTCCTGATCAAGATCGTTGCCAACAGTCCCGAGGCGCTGGAGCTGCACCGCACCACCGATCGCGTTTCGCTGATCGGCGGCGAAGTTCTCTCGCCCCATCTCGCATCCATCGCCGAGTCATGCCGCGCCGTCGTCAACGAGCTGCGTGCGCCGGGCTTCGGTGGTGCGACGCTGCTCTCCTCGCACCTGCTCTTGTTGTGTCTGCAGGTCTGGCGGCTTGGCACCAGCCATGAGGAGCGGCGCGAAGGCCTTGCGCGCGGTGGCGGACCTGCGCTGATCGGCAATTTCCTGCAGATGGTCGAACTGCACTATCGCGACGGCTGGCCGGTTGCGCGTTATGCGGCAGCGCTCGGCATCACCTCCGACAAGCTGCATACGCACTGCCAGCGCGAGAAGAACCGCGGCCCGCGCGCGCTGATTCACGAGCGGCTGGTGCGGGAAGCCTGCACACGGCTGGAGCAGCTCGATCTGCCGGTCGAGCAGATCGGTTACGGGCTCGGCTTTCGCGATCCCGCTTATTTCAATCGCTTCTTCCGCAAATATCGCGGCGCCTCGCCCGGACATTATCGCAGACAGATGCGACTGGAGCAGGCACGGCGCGATCCATCCTACGCATCCTGGCCGTGAAGCGCCGGGCCAAAGCCCGACGCTCACGCGTGTCTCAGCCTCAGCCGAACAGCTTCGCCGCGGTCTTGGCGACAAGCTGACCCTGATGATAGGCGCCGGCGAGATCGACCTTGGTCGGCTGGCGCGCACCGTCGCCGCCCGCCACCGTGGTCGCACCATATGGTGCACCACCGACGATTTCTTCGACGGTCATCTGTCCCTGATGGCTGTACGGCAGGCCGACGATGGTCATGCCGAAGTGCAGCAGGTTGGTGATGATCGAAAACAGCGTCGTCTCCTGGCCGCCGTGCTGGGTCGCACTTGCGCTGAACGCCGCACCAACCTTGCCGTTCAGCGCGCCCTTGGACCACAGGCCACCGGCCTGATCGAGGAACGCCGCCATCTGCGACGACATGCGACCGAAGCGCGTGCCGGTACCGACGACGATCGCGTCGTAGTGTTCGAGATCGGCGATGCTGGCGACGGGGGCAGCCTGATCGAGCTTGAAGTGCGCGCCCTTGGCAACAGCTTCCGGCACGGTTTCAGGCACACGCTTGACGTCGACCTGCGCGCCGCTGCTGCGCGCGCCGTCGGCGATCGCGTTGGCCAGCGCCTCGATGTGGCCGTATGAGGAATAATAGAGAACGAGGACCTTGGGCATTTTTCGGAACTCCTGGGGGATTGTCCATGCGCGGCGTGACGCCGCTGTCGTCCGGTAAATGCCATTGCTGGGTTTGTATAAATAGTGGAATAGTATCGAGCATTACGTTCGATTATTTCGAACAAGCGCGAGGCTTCCATGACCGCCACCCCCGGCACACCCACGCTCGATCAGTTGCATGTGTTCCTGACGGTGGTCGATGTCGGCAGCTTTGCCGGTGCCGCGCGCAAGCTCAATCGCGCCACGTCGGTCATCAGCTACGCAATCGCCAACCTCGAGGCGCAGCTCGGCGTTCCGCTGTTCGATCGCGAGACCACCCGCAAGCCGCAGCTGACACTCGCTGGCCGCGCGGTGCTGGCGGAAGCCCGCTCCGTCTCCAGCGGCATCGACGGACTGCGCGCCAAGGTGAAGGGGCTGCTGCAGGGGCTCGAGGCGGAAGTCCATCTTGCGCTGGACGTGATGCTGCCGACCCAGCGCATCGCCGACGCGCTGACCGCATTCCGCAACGAGTTTCCCACCGTCGACCTGCACCTGCACATGGAAGCGCTCGGCGGCGTGACGCAGCTCGTACTGGATCGCGTGGCAACAGTCGGCGTCAGCGGTCCGCTGCCGGGCATCGCTGGCGCGCCGGGGATCGAGCGCATCGGCATCGGCAACGTGCTGCTGATTCCGGTGGCTGCGCCGGACCATCCGCTGGCGCGCGCGGGCAAGAACCGTCCGGGCGCCGGACGCGATCACATCCAGCTCGTGCTGACCGACCGCTCGAAACTCACCGGCAATCTGGACTTCGCCGTCGTCAGCCCGCGAACCTGGCGGCTCGCGGATCTCGGCTCCAAGCACCTGCTGCTGCGGGAGGGCATCGGCTGGGGCAACATGCCGGCGCCGATGGTGCAGAACGACATCGACGAAGGGCGGCTGGTGCATCTCGACCTGCCGGATACGCGCGGCGGTTTCTACACGCTGGAGGCGATCTACCGCACCGATACGCCGCCCGGTCCGGCCGCGTCCTGGCTGATCGAACGTTTACTCGATCAGGCCAGCGCGAGCAGCCCCGCGACAGCTCCCCGCGCCAAGGCGTCCCCTCGCGTCGTCAAAGCCCCCAAACCCCGACGGAAGAACAAACGGTAGGTGCGGCCGACTGCATCTTTTCGAAATTATCGAACATAACTCTCAAAACTATTCGGCTATTCCAGCATGCGAGGCAATGGCATCTCTATCGTCACAAGCGGCGCACCGATGTGGCCGCGCACCCCGATGCCAGGAACCCTCGCCATGTCACACGCTGTCGCCAACACCCATCACAACACCCGGAACTCGCTGAATTCGCACGCTGTCATTGCGGCCCTGCCGCTGGTCGGCCGCGTGCTCATCAGTGCGATCTACGTTCTCTCGGGCCTGTCGAAGCTCGCAGCCCCCGCAGCAACCATCGGCTACATTTCGTCGGCCGGTCTGCCGTTCGCAACGCTCGGTCTCGCCGTCGCGATCGTCACCGAAGTGCTCGGCGGCGCTGCGCTGATCCTCGGCTATCGCACACGTCTTGTCGCGGCGGGCCTTGCCCTCTTCACGGTGGTGACGGCCGTTGCGTTCCACGGCAACATCGCCGACCAGAACCAGTTCATCCACTTCTTCAAGAATCTGGCGATGGCGGGCGGCCTGCTGCAGATCGTGGCCTTCGGTGCCGGCCGCTACAGCCTCGACAATCGCAACCGCTGATCCCAAGCCCCCAAAAAAGAGGGAGCGATCGTCGCTCCCTCTTTTCGTCTTTGATATCTGAACCTGCGACACCTTAGCTGCGAAGGCCCGGCGCTTCCTGTCCCGTGCGCTCGACGTATTCCGTATAGCCGCCGCCGTACTTGTGAATGCCGTCGGGCGTCAGTTCGAGCACGCGATTGGACAGCGCCGCGAGGAAGTGCCGGTCGTGCGAGACGAACAGCATGGTGCCCTCGAACTCCGAGAGCGCCGCGATCAACATCTCCTTGGTCGCCATGTCGAGATGGTTGGTCGGCTCGTCCAGCACCAGGAAGTTCGGCGGATCGAACAGCATCTTCGCCATCACCAGCCGCGCCTTCTCGCCGCCCGACAGCACACGGCAACGCTTTTCCACGTCGTCGCCCGAGAAGCCGAAACAACCAGCCAGCGCGCGCAGCGAGCCCTGCCCGGCCTGCGGGAACGAATACTCCAGCGACTCAAACACGGTCTGCTCGCCTTCGAGCAGGTCCATCGCATGCTGGGCGAAGTAGCCCATCTTCACGCTGCCACCGATCGTCACCGACCCGTCGTCCGGCTCCGCCGAGCCGGCGATCAGCTTCAGCAGCGTGGACTTGCCGGCGCCGTTGATGCCCATCACGCACCAGCGCTCCTTGCGTCGCACCTGAAAGTCGATCCCATCATAGATGGCGCGGCTACCGTAGCGCTTGTGCACGTTCTTCAGGCTGACCACGTCTTCGCCCGAGCGCGGGGCCTGCTGGAATTCGAACATCACCGTCTGGCGCCGCTTCGGCGGCTCAACGCGCTCAATCTTCTCCAGCTTCTTCACGCGGCTTTGCACCTGGGCTGCGTGTGAAGCGCGCGCCTTGAAGCGCTCGATGAACTTGATCTCCTTGGACAGCATCGCCTGCTGCCGCTCGAACTGCGCTTGCTGCTGCTTCTCGTTCAGCGCGCGCTGCTGCTCGTAGAACTCGTAGTTGCCGGAATAGGTGGTCAGCGAGCCACCGTCGATCTCGATGATCTTGGTGACAATGCGGTTCATGAACTCGCGATCGTGCGAGGTCATTAGCAGCGCGCCTTCGTAGCCCTTCAGGAACTGCTCCAGCCAGATCAGGCTTTCCAGGTCCAAATGGTTGCTCGGCTCGTCCAGCAGCATGACGTCAGGCCGCATCAGCAGGATACGGGCCAGTGCCACGCGCATCTTCCAGCCACCTGACAATGCGCCGACGTCGCCGTCCATCATCTCCTGGCTGAAGCTCAGGCCCGACAACACTTCGCGCGCACGGGCCTCGAGCCCATAACCGTCGAGATCCTGGAAGCGCGACTGCACCTCGCCGTAACGCTCGACGATGCTGTCCATCTCGTCGGCGCGCTCGGGATCGGCCATCGCCGTCTCGAGTTCTTTCAGTTCGGCAGCCACGACACTGACGGGGCCTGCTCCATCCATCACCTCGAACACGGCGCTGCGGCCGGACATCTCGCCGACGTCCTGGCTGAAGTAACCGATGGTCACGCCACGATCGACCGACACCTGGCCTTCGTCGGGCAGCTCCTGTCCGGTGATCATCCGGAACAGCGTCGTCTTGCCGGCGCCGTTGGGACCGACGAGGCCAACCTTCCCGCCCCGCAAGAGCGCGGCCGAAGCTTCGATGAACAGGATCTGGTGGCCGTTCTGCTTGGAGATATTGTCGAGGCGTATCATGTCAAAGGCACAGTTCTGATCGTTGCGGGCCGCGTTTAAGCCATACGGCGCCTGACGGAAAGGGTTGTTTCGGATTGTGAAGGAACAAGTCGTCAGTCAGGTGACGGCACCTGCTTCGGCTTGGATTTGGGCTTGGGTTCGCCGGTCCACTCGGTGAGGCAACGTTGCAGGTCGCGCAGGTTCTGGCGCATCTGCTCCAGCGAGAAGCCCAGCGCGAAGAACCGTTCGGTCACGTCACCCTGCAGCCCGCGCGTCAACCCCTCCTCGCGCACGGCCGACACCGCCCTGGCGTAATCGTCGAGCGCCTTGCGGACAGGCTCGGCGTCGGGGCCCGGCTTGCGCTGGCGTAGCGCCGCCGCGGAATTGACGAGGTGCGCGCTCATCGCCTGCTGCACCGCGACCAGTGGCGCCGCCATCCGGTCCTGAAGCTCGCGCGGCAACGGCGTCACATTGGCCCGGCCGATCGCCACCATGTCGTGACGCAGCCGCAGCACCGTACGCAACAACGGGCCGGTATCGGCGCCAGACGACAGATGCGCCGCCCGCTCGCGCTCCGCCTCGACGCCAATCGTGGCAAGGCTGCCGAGCGTCTGACCAATGCCGTCCTGCAGGCGATGCAGCGCCTGCTTGTCCTGCCCGACCATGGCACTGGACAGCAATTCGCTCAGCACCGATGCCATGAGCTCCAGGACGTGCGCGACGCCGTTGCGGATCTGCTCATGCGCGCGCGACGGCAGCACCACGAACGACACGATCAGGCCGACGATGGCGCCGACGGCAACCTCCAGCACGCGGTCGATCGCCGATTCCAGCGCGCTGACCTGATGCATCGTCGGCAGCAGCAGCACGATGATCGCCGTCACCGTGGCCGCGTTGTAGGCCGGGTTGAGCGCCGCGATGAACGCCAGCGGCGCGACTGCCAATACGAGCACCAGCAGCAACATGCCTTCGCCGGTGTGCGGCACGAGGATCGCGACCGCGCCACCATAGATCGCCCCGCCGAGCGTGCCGACCAGATAGTCGCGCGTCGTCTTCAGCGAGCGCCCGACGCTCATCTGCGTGACGATGATCGAGGTGAGCACCGCCCACAGCGGCAGTTTGAGATTGAGGAGGAACGCAACAGCCAACGCGCTCAGCGCGGCGACGGTCACCCGCACTCCGAGCCCGAGTTCGACCTTGTGCAGTCTCACCCACGCGGCAAACGAGCTAAACATCTGTTCCTCTCGCAACACCCCGGCGAGACATTATTGGAGCGACCGGCATGACCTGACTAATCGTTGCCGTCGTATTCGGCCCAGCAATCCACGGTCTCATAGACGCGCACCGACGACAATTGCGCGAGATCCGGCTTGATCCTGTCCCAGATCCAGACAGCGATATTTTCCGCGGTCGGGTTTTCCAGCCCTTCGATCTCGTTCAGACAATAATGATCGAGCCGCTTCAGCAGCGGACCGAACGCCGCCTCGATGTCGAAGAAGTCGACGACGAAGCCGGTGTGCGGATCGACCGGCCCATCGAGTTGGAGCTCGACGCGATAGCTGTGCCCGTGCATGCGGTGGCAGCGGTGAGTCGTTGGAACGTTCGGCAGACGGTGGGCGGCCTCGAACCTGAAGGCTTGGGAGATCTTCATCGAATTCCGATTTGCTTGTGAGTTTGAACGCTGAGCCGCCACTGCGGATGGTCCAGGCAATACTGGATCGCGCGCCGCGTGTTGGCGGCGGCGTCCGCGTTATCCATGGGCTGCAGCAGGAAGTTGTCGAAGGCGAGATCGGTGAACCGTTCCGGCAGCGCGTCATCCTGCGGATAGACCAGCTTCAGTTCGTTGCCCTTCTGGATCACCAGTTCGCTGGTGGACTTCGGGCTCACGCAGATCCAGTCGATGCCAGCCGGCGGCGCGATCGTGCCGTTGGTCTCGATGGCAATCTCGAAGCCACGATCGTGCAGCGCGCGGATCAGGTCGTCGTCCACCTGCAGCAGCGGTTCGCCGCCGGTCAGCACGCACAGGCGATTGCGCTCGCCGCCGATCCATTCGCCCGCAATCGTGTCCGCCAGTTCGTCGGCACTGCGATAGCGCCCACCCTTGGTGCCGTCGGTTCCAACGAAATCGGTATCGCAGAATTTGCAGACCGCCTGATGGCGATCGCTCTCGCGCCCGGACCAGAGATTGCAGCCGGCAAAGCGACAGAACACGGCGGGCCGGCCAACATTGGCGCCCTCGCCCTGCAACGTCAGGAATATCTCTTTCACCGCGAAGCTCGCCATGACGCGATCATCCATACGCTCGCGCCGGACATGGCGCACAAGACTGTGAGACCCTGACGACAACCCGTTCTGGGTACTCCGCTGCCGCCCCGGCGTCGCGGCCACAAAGGCGCGAACGCCCTGTCGCTCCGATCCGCAAAGACCCGCCCGGTTCGTCCGACCCCGGCCAGCCTGCTGCTCGGTCAACAGTATAGAGTGTGCGATACGGAACCGATCCTGCGCCCCGCCGATCCAGCGGAAGACGTTTCGTCAGGAAGATCAATGCGTTGGGTGTACAAGCACAGAACCCCTCGCTTCGCAAGATCAATTGGTCGGCAGGCCCCTGCCACCCCAGGGTCGGCAACGATGCCAACCCCATTGTCGGCCTTCCGAAGACAATGATGCCCGCCCATTGTCCACGTAACGGAGCCACTCTGGTGATGAAACCCCTGATTGTCTTCATGATGGGTTAGGCCAAAAATCTGCGCAGAAGATCACCAGCGCCACAGCCGAATGCTCTTCCCGCACGTCCGCCCAACCCCGGGCGGCTGATCCCTTTGTCAATGGAGACACATCATGGCCAATCCGAAGCTCGAAGTCCTGACGCCGCAAAACTCCCAGCTCCTGTTCATCGATCAGCAGCCGCAGATGGCCTTCGGCGTGCAGTCGATCGACCGGCAGACGCTCAAGAACAACGTCGTCGGCCTGGCCAAGGCGGCAAAGGTGTTCAACGTCCCGACCAACATCACGACCGTCGAGACCGAGAGCTTCTCCGGCCACACCTATCCCGAACTGCTCGCCGTGTTCCCCGAGCTGCCGCTGCTCGAGCGCACCTCGATGAACTCGTGGGACGACCAGAAGGTGCGCGACGCACTCGCCAAGAACAAGCGCAAGAAGATCGTCGTCTCCGGTCTCTGGACCGAAGTCTGCAACACCACCTTCGCGCTGTCGGCGATGCACGACACCGACTACGAGATCTACATGGTCGCCGACGCCTCCGGCGGCACCTCGCTGGAAGCGCATGAGCGCGCGATGGACCGCATGGTGCAGGCCGGCGTCGTTCCGATGACCTGGCAGCAGGTGCTGCTCGAATGGCAGCGCGACTGGGCGCACCGCGACACCTACGATGCAGTGATGGAGATCGTGAAGGAGCACTCCGGCGCGTACGGCATGGGCGTCGATTATGCCTACACCATGGTCCACAAGGCGAAGGAGCGGGTGAAGCACGGAACAACGCTTGCTCCGGTCCCGGCCAAGAGCGCCTAGGCCCAGTAACCGCTCACGACCAGCGCGCGGCAACGCGCGTTGGTCTTCTTGCCGGGAGCAAACTATGACAGATTCAATCAATCGCCGTTCGTTCGTCTCGGGGCTTGGCGTGCTGGCCGCCGGTTTGGAAGCTCAACGTCTGGAGGCACAGCCCATGACCAACGCCGACATCGTCCTCTTCAACGGCAACTTCACCACCCTCGACCGCCAGAACCCGCAAGCCGAAGCCGCCGCTATTCGCGATGGCCGCTTCATCGCGGTGGGCACCGAGCGCGAGGTGATGGCGCTGGCCGGCCCGCAGACCCGGCGTGTGGACCTGAAGCGGCGGCGTGTCATTCCCGGCCTGATCGACAGCCACATGCACATCATCCGCGGCGGGCTGAACTACAACATGGAGCTGCGCTGGGACGGCGTGCGCTCGCTCGCCGACGCCTTGCGCATGCTGAAAGAGCAGGTCGATCGCACGCCCGCGCCGCAATGGGTGCGTGTGGTCGGCGGCTTCACCGAACATCAGTTCGCCGAGAAGCGTTTGCCGACGCTGGAAGAGATCAACGCCATCGCGCCCGATACGCCGGTCTTCATCCTGCATCTCTACGACCGCGCGCTGCTCAACGGCGCAGCGCTGCGCGGAATCGGCTACACCAAGGACACGCCGGATTTTCCCGGCGGCGAGATCGTACGCGGACCGACCGGCGAGCCGACCGGTCTCTTGATCGCCAAGCCGAATGCGACGATCCTTTACGCGACGCTGGCGAAGGGACCGAAGCTGCCCGAGGAGTATCAGAAGAACTCCACCCGCCATTTCATGCGCGAGGTGAATCGCCTTGGCGTCACCAGCATCATCGACGCGGGCGGCGGCTTCCAGAACTATCCCGACGACTACAAAATCATCGAGGACCTGCACAAGGAAGGCAATCTCACTGTTCGCATCGCCTATAACCTGTTCACGCAGAAGCCGAAGCAGGAGCTGGCCGACTTCTCGAACTGGGTGAAGCAGGTGAAGCCCGGCCAGGGCGACGACACCTACCGCCACAATGGCGCCGGCGAAATGCTGGTTTACACCGCCGCCGACTTCGAGGACTTCCGCGTCGAGCGTCCCGACATGCCGCCGTCGATGGAAGGCGATCTGGAACCTGTGGTGCGCCTGCTTGCGGAGAACCGCTGGCCGTGGCGGCTGCATGCGACCTACAACGAAACCATCACGCGAGCGCTCGACGTGTTCGAGAAGGTGAACCGCGACGTTCCCTTCAACGGCCTGCACTGGTTCATCGATCACGCCGAGACCATCGACGAGCGCAACATCGACCGGATCGCCAAGCTCGGCGGCGGCATCGCCGTCCAGCACCGCATGGCCTATCAGGGCGAAGACTTCGTCGCCCGCTACGGCAACCGCGCGGCCGAGCGCACACCGCCGATCCGTCGCATGCTCGAAGCGGGCTTGCCGGTCGGCGGCGGCACCGACGCGACGCGTGTCGCCTCCTACAATCCGTGGGTCTCGCTGTCGTGGCTCGTCACCGGCAAGACCGTCGGCGGCCTCTCGCTCTATCCGGCCGCGAACCGTCTCGACCGCGAAACGGCGCTGCGGCTGTGGACCGAGTCCAACACCTGGTTCTCGACCGAACAGGGCAAGAAGGGACAGATCAAGACCGGGCAGCTCGCCGACCTTGCCGTGCTCTCCGACGACTACATGTCGGTGCCCGAGGACACGATCCAGGACATCACGTCAGTGCTGACGCTGGTGGACGGCAAGCCGGTGCACGGCGATGGCGACTTCAAAGATCTTGCGCCGACGCTGCCGCCGCCGATGCCCGACTGGTCGCCGGTGCGCCGCTTTGGCGGCTATCAGAAGCGCGCCGAGACCAATTCGCAAACCAAACTCGCCTTCAGCAATCTGTGCGGCTGCGCGAGCGCCTGCGGCGTACATGGTCATGCGCATGCGTGGACCACGAGCGCCCCCGTCTCGGATCAGAAATCGTTCTGGGGTGCGCCCGGCTGTTCGTGCTGGGCGTTCTGACCTCGGACGTGACTACAGGCCGAGGATGACGCGCATGCGGACGATCGATGTCCGCATGCAGGAGGGGATGACATGTCTGGACAATCGTTCGGAACCAAACTGCTGGCACAGGGACGAAGCATTGGTTCGTCGTCGCCCGTCTACTTCATCGCCCTGCTCCTACTGTGCGCCGCCTACCTGCAGGGTGGCCTCAGCAAACTTCTCGACTTTAGCGGTGCTGTCGCCGAGGCGCAGCATTTCGGCCTCCAACCCGCAGCTCTTGTTGCTGTCGCAACCATCGTCACGGAACTGCTAGGATCGGCGCTGATCCTCACCGGCGTATTCCGGTGGCTTGGCGCGCTGTGGCTCGCGATCTTCACGCTGATCGCCACGTTCGTCGCCAACCGGTTCTGGGAGGTACCGATGCCGCAACGCTTCGCGAT
>JACXTT010009854.1_pt1 | contig 12993 bp, 9 predicted proteins | sample 9270951 | NCBI WGS metagenome assembly JACXTT01 (sample SAMN15532306, study PRJNA645909) | rock metagenome | isolation source: weathered quartz diorite | place: Puerto Rico | collected 2017-06-21 | reverse complement strand
ACACCTGGTTGACTTCCTGCTGGCCGGGGGCCGGGCCATCGAGCGTAGGCAGGGGGGCAACCGTGATGCCAGGGGTGCGCATGTCCAACAGTACGAACGAGATGCCTTCCTGGCGGCGCGCGTCGCGGCTGGTGCGCACGAGGCAGAACATCCAGTCGGCCCATTGCGCATGGGTGGTCCAGATCTTGGAGCCGTTCAGCACGTAGTGGGGGCCTTCGCCGTCGGTGGCAAGATCGGCGCGCAGCTGCAGCGATGCCAGGTCAGAGCCCGAGTTGGGCTCGGAGTAGCCCTGGCACCACCACACATCGGATCTCAGGATGGGCGGCAGGAAGCGCGCCTTCTGTGCTTCGGTGCCGTACTTCATGATCACGGGCGCCACCATCTTCAGGCCCATCGGCGACACCGGCGGGCAGCCGGCCGTGGCGAGTTCGGACTGGAAGATGTGGCGCTGCGTGGGCGTCCAGCCGGGGCCGCCATAGGCTTCGGGCCAGTTGGGCGCGGCCCAGCCGCGCGCGTGCAGCGCCTTCTGCCAGCGCACCTGGCCGGCCTTGTCCAGGTAGCCGTTTTTGGTTTGCGCCATCATGGCGCGCAGTTCGGGATCGAACGCCTCGGCAATCCAGGCGCGTACTTCGTCGCGGAACTGCAGGTCTTGCGCGGAGAACTCGAGATGCATCGGCTGGCCTCGCTGAAGGACTGAAGGATGCTTGGGGATTGGCGGTGCAGCCTCAGGCTGCGGTGGGGTAGAGCAGGTCGGCGTAGCGGCCCAGGTGGTGTTCTGCCGAACCAAACTGCAGATCGATGGCCGTCACGCGCTTGAAGTAGTGGCCCACCGCGAGCGCATCGGTCACGCCCATGCCGCCATGAATCTGCACCGCGGCCTGGCCGATGAAACGGCCGGCCTGGCCGGCCTGCGCCTTGGCGGCGCAGGCGGCCAGCGCGCGCTCGCGCGACGGTGCGCTCGCCTGCATTGCCGCGACCTGGGTCAGCGCCACGGACTGCTCGAGCTGCATCGCCATGTCGGCCATGCGGTGCTGCAAGACCTGGAAGCTGCCAATGGCGACGCCGAACTGCTTGCGCTGGCGGGCATAGTCGATCGTATCCGCGAGCATGCGGGCCATTGCGCCGTTCGCTTCCGCGCTCAGGGCCGTGAGCGCGGCATCGCTGAGCTGTTCGATCAATGGCAGCGCCGCGCCTTCGGTGCCGATCAGATGGCCGGCCGGTACCCTGGCGTGGTCGAACAGCACTTCGGCAGCGCGGTTGCCATCGATGGTCGGGTACTCGCGCAGTGTCACGCCCGGCGCGTCGCGCGGCACCCAGAACAGGCTGATGCCGCCGGTGTCGCGCCGCGTGCCCGCGGTGCGAGCGCTGACGACGAAATGCGTGGCGAACGGAGCGCCCACCACCACGGACTTGTGGCCGTTGAGCACATAGCCGGTGCTGTCGCGCGTCGCGGTGGCCTGTACGTCGTGCCTGCAGTAGCGGCTGGACGTTTCGGCATGGGCCCAGGCCACGATGGCTTCCCCGCCGATGATGGCCGGCACCCATTGTTCCGCGAGCGCCTTGCTGCCGTGCAGCAGGGCGCCGCCGCCGAGCACCACGGTCGACAGGTAGGGCTCGAGCACGAGGTGCCGCCCGAACTGTTCCATCACGATCAAATGTTCGGGTGCACCGCCGCCAAGGCCGCCCAGCGCCTCGGGAAATCCCGCGCCGAGGATGCCGAGTTCACGCGCGAAGGCGCGCCAGCTGTCGGGCCGCCATCCGGCTTCGGAGCGCACAGCGGCGCGGCGCGCTTCGAAGTCATAGTGATCGGCCAGGTAGCGCGCGAGCGTGTCGCGCAGCATCGATTGTTCTTCGCTGAACTGGAAATCCACCTCGGCTCCTTTCTGCAAGGGATGTGCCCGGAATGGGTAGGGGCAATGACGCAATGACGTGCTGCGCCGGCCATCTTCGGTGCAAGCCCATCGCGCGCGCATCGTCGCATCGGACGAAGGCCGGCGCAGGGCTCTTGCCGCACCGCCGCATATCCGGCGAGGGTCCGTTCGTCGTTTCCGACGATGTCCGAGTCTGGCCATGCTCACCAGAATGCACCCAGACCGGCCGCCGGCCACACGGCGGTATCCATTCGAATACCAGGAGACCACGCCATGCATCCCCACGTTCACGCGCAGCGCACCCCAGAGAAGCCGGCCGTCATCATGGGGGACGGAACCGTGGTGACCTACCGCGAACTCGATGAGCGCTCCAACCAGGTGGCCCGTCTCTATCGCGACCACGGCCTGCAGCCCGGCGACCGGGTGGCCTTCATGATCGAGAACCATCCGCGACTGTTCGAACTGTGCTGGGGTGCGCAGCGCAGCGGCATTACTTTCATCTGCCTGAGCACGCGCCTGAATGTGGCCGACGCCGCCTACATCATCCGCGACAGCGGTGCGCAAATGCTGATCACTTCACGGGCACAAGCGGAGGTCGCCGCGGCGCTGACGGAACAGGTGCCGGGCCTGAAGGGCTACCTGATGCTGAACGGCACCTTGCCCGGCTTCACGTCTTACGAAACCACGCTCGCGCAGTATCCGGCCCAACGCATCGATGACGAAACGACCGGCGGCGACATGCTTTACTCGTCCGGCACCACCGGGCGTCCGAAGGGCGTCTACGCGCCGCCGGCCAGTCCGGAGATCGACACGCCGACCTCGCTGACTGCGCTGTGCCAGAAGCTGTATGGCTTCGGGCCCGACATGCGTTACCTGTCGCCGGCGCCGCTGTACCACGCGGCGCCGCTGCGCTACAACATGTCGGTGCAGGCGCTCGGCGGCACATCGGTGGTGATGGATCATTTCGACGCGGAGCAGTTTCTGCAGCTCGTGCAGGAACACCGCATCACGCATACGCAGGTGGTGCCGACCATGTTCTCGCGCATGCTGAAGCTGCCGGCGGAATCGCGCGGCCACTATGACGTGTCATCGCTGCAGGTGGCCATTCACGCCGCGGCGCCGTGCCCGGTTCAGGTCAAGGAACAGATGATCGAATGGTGGGGGCCGGTCGTGTGGGAGTACTACGCCGGCACCGAAGGCAATGGCGTGACCGTGGTCAGCTCGCAGGAATGGCTGCAGCGCAAGGGCACGGTCGGGCGCGCCATGATCGGCAAGCTGCGTATCTGCGACGCGGACGGCGCGCTGCTGCCGCCCGGGCAGCCTGGCACCATCTACTTTGCCGAGGGGCGCCAGTTCGTGTACCACAACGACCCGGCCAAGACCGCGGAATCGCGCCATCCCGAGCATGCGGACTGGAGCTCCATCGGCGACGTCGGCTACGTGGACGAGGACGGCTACCTCTACCTCACCGACCGCAAGGCCAACATGATCATCTCGGGCGGCGTGAACATCTACCCGCAGGAGGCCGAGAACCTGCTGATGACCCATCCGAAGGTCATGGACGTGGCCGTGATCGGCGTGCCGAACGAAGACTTCGGCGAAGAGGTCAAGGCCGTGGTGCAGCCTGCCAGCATGGCGCAAGCGGGGCCGGAGCTGGCCGCGGAGCTGCTCGCGTTCTGCCGCGAGAACCTGTCCAGCATCAAATGCCCGCGCACGGTCGACTTCGAAGCCGAATTGCCGCGCCTGCCGACCGGCAAGCTGCTCAAGCGCGTGCTGCGCGACCGCTACTGGGCCGGGCACGCGAACAAGCTGGTGTGAGATCCCGGCAGCGCCGCGATTGGCCGCGATTGCCGGTCGCGGCCTTGCTTGCCGACGCCCGCGTCGGTTTACGCCATAATTCCCTGTTCATTCACAGGCACGGCCGCGCCGTCATGCCGGCCGGCCCGCTGCACAGGGCAAGGCGGAACCCCGATGCGGAGCAAACACTAGCCCATGGCGAGCAAAGAGGAGACTGCCCGGCGCCCGGCGCCGGGCGCGGGCACTGGCGCCCTGGCGGCAAAATTGCGGCCACCCCTGCTGACCCCTTACCAGGTCGAGCGGTCGGCCATCTGCGACACCGTCTGCGCAGCCGGCTTCGTGCGGCTCGTGCTGGTGCGCGCGCCGGCGGGCTTCGGCAAGACCACCGCCATGCTGCAATGCCGGGCGCGGCTGGAAGCGACGGGCGTACCGACCGTCTGGCTGACGCTGGACCGCGCCGACAATGACGCCACGCGCTTCCTCGGCTCGCTGGAGGTCGCGCTGTCGCCGGTACTGGGGGGCGCCGCAAAGCGCCCGGCCGACCATGCGGGCGTGGATGCGGGCGAGCAGGCGCTGGCGCTGATGGACCACGTGGCGCGGCATCATGGCGCCTTTACGCTTTTCCTGGACGATTTCGAAGCCCTGCAGAACCCGGCCGTGGTCGGGCTGGTCTGGCAGCTCGTCGAAAGCCTGCCGCCGGGCGCGCGCGTGGTGGTCGGCACGCGCTGGGTGCCGGAAACCGGTCTCGGCCGCCTGCGCGCACGGGGCGAACTGCTGGAGATCGAGCCGGCGCAGCTGCGCTTCAGCGCCAGCGAAACCGAGTCCTTCCTGCGCCAGGCGCGCGGCCTGAAGCTCGAGCAGGCCGCCATCAGCGCGCTGCACCGGCGTACCGAGGGCTGGCCCACCGCGCTGTGGCTGGCCTCGGTTTCCATGGAGCGGCGCGCGCAGCCCGAAACCTTCATCGCCGGCTTCTCTGGCTCGAACGCGGCCATCGCCGACTACCTGGTGGAAGACGTCTTCCACCACCTGCCCGCGCCGGTGCGCGATTTCCTGTTGCGCACGTCGATCCTCGACCAGTTGTGCGGACCGCTGTGCGACGCGTTGTACCAGTCAAGCCCGCAGCCCCCGGCGCCGGCCGACGGTGACTCGCCGGCCGGCAACAGCGACGACATCCTCGCATGGCTCGAACGTGCCAATCTGTTCCTGCTGCCGCTGGAAAGCGAGCGCTATGGCGAACGCGGCACCGGCGAGCAGCCGCAGCAGTGGTATCGCTATCACAGCCTGTTTTCGAGCTTCCTGCGCGGGCAGCTCGCGCAGACCATGCCGCAGGCGGTGCCCGAACTCCACCTGGCGGCATCGCGCTGGTATGAAGGGCAGGGCCGGCCGGTGCCGGCCATCGAACATGCGTTTGCCGCCGGGGCCATGGCCCATGCGCTGCAACTGCTGGACGGCGCGGCGGGGGAGCTGCTGGCGCAGGGCCGCATGCGGCTGCTGACACGCTGGCTCGAGGCGGTGCCCCCCGAAGAAATGGCGCGCTGGCCCAAGCTGCAGATTGCTTGTGCCTGGGCAGTGTCGTTCACGCGCGGCCCGGCGCAGGCCATCGCGTTGCTGCAGGCCGCTTCCACCGAAGGTGCGGCGGGCGAGCTGCTGGCGCATGTGCGCGCGCTGCGGCACATGCTGCTCAATATGATGGATCGCTTCGACGATGCGCGCGCGTTTGCGCGCAATGAGCTGCCGCCGTTGCCGATGGGCTATGCGTTTCCCGATGCCATCCTCGCCACTTCGATGGCACGGCTCGCGGCGGTCAGCGGGGATTACGCCGAGGCGCGCCGGTTGCTGGCCGTGGCGCGCCAGGCCGTGCGCGGATCGGACAGCAACTTCAACAAGATCTTCTCGGAGTCGGTGGAAGGGTTGATCGACCTGCGCCAGGGGCGGCTTCAGCAGGCGCTGGGGCGCTTCCGCATTGCCGCGCGCACCATGCTGCCGAACCGGTTCGGGCCGACCAATGGCAATGCCATGGCGTGCATCCTGCTCGCCGAAGGCCTTTATGAAAGCGGTGATTCGGACCGCGCAGGGCGCCTGCTCAGCGTGTACCTGCCGCTGTCGCGCGACCTGGGGCTGCCGGACCAGATCATCACCGGCCACCTGGTGCTGGCCCGCATTGCGTTCGAGCGTGGCGAAGCCGACCAGGCCCATGAATGGCTGGCCGCGCTGGAGCACCTTGGCCATCATCGTGGCCTGACGCGCCTGGTCATGGCCGCGATGCTCGAGCGCGCGCGCCTGGCCTTGCGCCAGGGTAACCGGCATGCCGCCGAGGAAGCCTTGCAGCGCGCGGCCGACCCGGCGCTGTGGCGCACACGGCCAGGCGTCAGCTCCTTTGCGAGCGATGTCGAGGACATCACCGTCGGACGCTTGCGCCTGGCTCTGCATGTCGAGCCCACCGCGCAGGTGCGCGAGGCGGTAGAGCGGGAACTCACGGCTGCGGTGTCCAACCAGCTCATGCGGCGCGCGCTCAAGCTGCGCATCCTGCTGGCACAGGCGTATCAGCGCACCGGCGACGGTGCGCAGGCGCTCATGGTCATGGGCGAGGCATTGCGCTTCGGCGCGGCAGAAGGGTTTATCCGCATCTTCGCCGATGAGGGCGACGAGGTGCGCCGCCTCGTGGCGCAGGGCTGCGCGAGGCAAGGCGGCAACCTGCCCGCGGCGTACGTGGAGAAGCTGCTCGATGCCTGCGGCTCGGGGCCGGACGCGGCGCCGGCGAACCATGCCGCACCGGCGCCGCTGGTGGAGCCGCTGACGCCGAAAGAGCAGAAAGTGCTGCAACTGCTGGCCGAAGGCTTTTCCAACGTCGCCATGGCCCAGCGGCTGTTCGTGTCGGAAACCACGGTGCGCACGCACTTGCGCAATATCAGCGCCAAACTGCACGCCAGCAACCGCACGCAGGCGGTGGCCATCGCGAGGCAGCTAGGGCTGCTGTGAACTGCGCGCCGGCCAGGCGCGCCTTCCTGCCTGTTCAGATTCCCATGAACTCGGCAAACGCGTCCAGCGGTGCGCGCGGCGCGCGCAGCTGGTTGGCGGGCGCTTCGGCGTCTTCGTAGCCGATCGCCATGCCTGTGAAGAGCATCCGCTCGGGCGGCAGCGACAGGAAGCTGGCGATGGTCTGCGGATAAACCGCCCAGCATTCCTGCGCGCAGCTGTCCAGGCCTTCTTCGCGCAGCAGCAGCATCACCGTTTGCAGGTACATGCCGAGGTCGGACCATTGTGGCGGCCCCATGCGGCGGTCGACGCTGCAGAACAGCGCCAGCGGTGCGCCGAAGAACGCGAAGTTGTTGGCGAACTGCGCCATGCGGCGCTGCTTGTCCTCACGCGGGATATCCAGGCAGCGGTACAGCGCCTCGCCAACCTCGAAGCGCCGGTCGCGGTAAGGGGAGACCAGCTCGCGCGGATAGATGTCGTACTCGCGGTCCTCGCCGCCGGGCATTTCGGCCACGCGCTGGCGCATGATGCCTTTCAGCCGTCCCATCGCCTCGCCGCCCACCACGTGGACATGCCAGGGCTGCAGGTTGCCGCCCGAAGGCGCGCGCGCCGCGGTGGCGAGTACGCGGCGGATGGTGTCGGGATCAACGGGCTTCGGCAGGAAACCACGCACGGATTTGCGGCTGTCCACCGCCTGGCTGACTTTCATGCTGGCCCCTGCTCAGGCGAACGGGGGCTCGCCGCCCCATTCGAAGAAGTCCGGCATGTCTTGCGACACGCGATCGGGGAAGGCGGCGGGTCGTTTTTCGAGGAACGCGCTGACGCCCTCCTTGACATCGGCCGAACGGCCGCGCGACTGGATCGCCCGGCTGTCGAGCTTGTGCGCCTCCATCGGGTGGCTGGCCCCGGCCATGCGCCAGATCAGCTGGCGCGAGATCGCGACCGATACCGGCGCGGCGTTTTCGACGATTTCACGTGCGATCGCACGCGCGGCGGGCAGCAGGTCCTCGGGCGCGTGGAGCGAGCGCACCAGGCCGCGTTCGAGCGCTTCCTGCGCGGAGAACACGCGGCCCGTGTAGCACCACTCCAGCGCGGTCGAGATGCCGACCACGCGCGACAGGAACCACGAAGACGCCGCTTCGGGCGTGATGCCGCGCCGTGCGAACACGAAGCCGAACTTGGCGTCGGTGGACGCAAGGCGGATATCCATGGGCAGCTGCATGGTCACGCCGACGCCGACCGCCGCGCCGTTCACCGCGGCGATGACCGGCTTGAGGCTGCGGAAGATGCGCAGCGACACACGGCCGCCGCCGTCGCGGTGGGCCGTGTCGGGCTTGGCGCCAAAGCGCTTTTCGTAATCGAAGGTGGCGCTGCCGCCCGACAGGTCCGCGCCCGCGCAGAAGGCGCGGCCGGAGCCCGTGACGATGACGGCGCGCACGTTGTCGTCGGCGTCGGTGGCGTCGAAGGCGGCGATCAGGTCCTGCATCATCTGGCCGGTAAACGCGTTGAGCTGATCGGGCCGGTGCAGGGTGATGGTGGCTACGCCGTCTTCCACGGCATAGCGCAGGGTCTCGAAGGTCGGGGTCGGTTCGGTCATGGCTGTCGGCTGTCAGGCTGAGCGGATGGGTCTGGTCCACACTAGTGCAGAATGCGTCTCCCGCAATCGTCGATTCCGACGAAGCTGGGGCGTGCCGGGGCGTCATAGACTGCCACGGCGTGGCGCAGTCTGCCCAGCGATGGCAGGCCGCGCGGCTGAAACCAAGGACAACCATGAAGACACGTATCACCGAAATGCTGGGCATTCGCTACCCGATCATCCAGGGCGGCATGCAATGGGTGGGCTATGCCGAGATGGCGGCTGCCGTCTCCAATGCCGGCGGCCTGGGCATCCTGACCGCGCTGACCCAGCCCACGCCCGAGGCGCTGGCCGAGGAGATCCGCCGCTGCCGCGAGATGACCGATCGTCCCTTCGGTGTCAACCTCACGCTGCTGCCGTCGATCAATCCGCCGCCGTACGCGCGCTATCTCGATGCCATCATCGAAAGCGGCGTCAAGGTGCTGGAAACCGCCGGCAACAACCCCAAGGAACACATTGCCCGCGCCAAGGCGGCCGGCCTGAAGGTGATCCACAAGTGCGTGGCGATCCGCCATGCGCTGTCGGCCGAGCGCCTGGGCGTCGACGCGGTGTCGATCGACGGCTTCGAGTGCGCGGGCCACCCTGGCGAGGACGACGTGCCGGGCATGGTGCTGATCCCGCTGGCAGCGCGCCAGCTGAAGATTCCCGTCATCGCCTCGGGCGGCATTGCCGATGGCCGCGGCATGGCGGCCGCGCTGGTGCTGGGCGCCGAGGGCGTGAACATGGGCACGCGCTTCTGCGCCACGCGTGAAGCGCCGATCCACGACAACATCAAGCAGGCGCTGGTCGCCGCCAGCGAGCGCGATACCAACCTGATCTTCCGCACCATGCACAACACCGCGCGCGTGCTGAAGAACGCCGTGTCGGACGAGGTGGTCAGCATTGAACGCCGGCCCGGTGGTGCACAGTTCGAAGAAGTGCGGCACCTGGTCACGGGCCAACGCGGCAAGGCGGCGCTGGTGTCGGGCGAGCCCAATGGCGGCATTGTCAGCGCGGGCCAGTGCGTGGGCCTGATCGACGATGTGCCGAGCTGCGAAGAACTGATCGCGCGCATGGTGTCGGAGTGCCGCGAGCAGCTCGGCGTCGCCTCGCGCTACTTCGGCTGACGCGATGGCGGAAGGGGATATTGCCGCCATGGCATCGGGGCAGGACGCAACGGTGGGCGCCGAAACCGTGCCCGAGGGCTTCGTGGCCGTCAGCAAGCTGGACGGCTACATGGGCCACTTCGGCCAGCTATACGCGAACGTGCCAGGACGCACGCTGGCCGTGCGCGTCGGCGAGCACCACCTGAACAACCTCGGCATCCCGCACGGCGGCATGCTGGCCACGCTGGCCGATACGGCGATCGGCATGATGATGCAGATCGAGACCGGGCGGAAGAACAACGCCGTCACGGTCAACCTGAGCCTGGACTACCTTGATGCCGCGCGCGTCGGCGATTGGCTGGAGGCGCGCGTGGAGTTCGACAAGCTTGGGTCTCGCCTGCGCTATGGCACTTGCCGCGTGATGAGCGGGGAGCGCTGCCTGCTGCGCGCCACCGCCATTTTTGCCGTGCTCGGGCCGCGTACCTGAGCGGGGCGCGCGTTTCGTCGCTTCCGACGACGCGTGCGCCGGCCGGCACCACCAGAATACTTGCATCTAAGCTCTATGCTGGCAATTGTCGCCGGCACTGTTCAAGGAGATCACATGGCAGAGGCATACATCGTTGGTGCGGTACGTACCGCTGGCGGACGCAAGGGTGGCAGGCTCGCCGGCTGGCATCCGGCCGACCTGGCGGCAGAGGTGCTGAACGCGCTGCTCGACCGTACCGGTGCCGACCCCGCGCTGATCGAAGACGTCATCATGGGCTGCGTGAGCCAGGTCGGCGAACAAGCCGGCAACGTGGCGCGCAACGCCATCCTGGCCTCGCGCCTGCCCGAAAGCGTGCCGGGCACCTCGGTCGACCGCCAGTGCGGTTCGTCGCAGCAGGCGCTGCACTTTGCCGCGCAAGCGGTGATGTCGGGCGCGATGGACATCGTCATCGCCGCCGGCGTGGAAAGCATGACGCGCGTGCCGATGGGCCTGTCGTCGCAGCTGCCGGCCAAGAATGGCTTCGGCGTGCCGAAGAGCCCGAACGTCGAACAGCGCTACCCGGGCGTGCAGTTCAGCCAGTTCACGGGCGCGCAGATGATCGCGCGCAACTACGGCTTCTCGCGCGAGGATCTGGACCGGTATGCGCTGCTGAGCCACCAGCGTGCTGCCGCCGCGACCCGCGCGGGCCGCTTCAACGCCGAAATCGTGCCGGTGGAAGTGCGCCTGGCCGACGGCACCCGCAACGGCGAGATGCATACCGCCGACGAAGGCATTCGCGCGGAGTCCACGCTGGAATCGATCGGCAGCGTCAAGCTGATCGCCGAAGGCGGGCGCGTGACGGCGGCCACTGCCAGCCAGATCTGCGATGGCGCGGCGGGCCTGATGGTGGTCAACGAGGCCGGCCTGAAGAAGCTCGGCGTCAAGCCGCTGGCACGTGTGCACCACATGACCGTGATCGGCCATGATCCGGTGATCATGCTTGAAGCGCCGCTGCCCGCAACGCAGCATGCGCTGAAGAAAGCCGGCATGAGCATCAACGACATCGACCTGTACGAAGTCAACGAGGCCTTCGCGCCGGTGCCGCTCGCGTGGCTCAAGGCCATCGGTGCCGATCCGGAACGCCTGAACGTGCATGGCGGTGCGATCGCGCTGGGCCATCCGCTGGGTGGCTCGGGCGCCAAGCTGATGACCACGCTGATCCATTCGCTGCATACGCATGGCAAGCGCTACGGCCTGCAGACCATGTGCGAAGGCGGCGGGCTGGCCAACGTCACCATCATCGAGCGTCTGTAAGCGCTGCGCCGGGCAACCGGCATCCGCCAGCAATTCCAGCAATGGCGGAGCAAAAGGTGTAAAGGGAGCAGTACCGGCGGCGCAGGCATGTCAAAGTGCCTGCGCCATCAGCCGGATCGCAGGCGGCCAGGGCAACCGGCGCCGCGACTGCCCGGACTGGCGTCGCAACGACGCCGGCAGAGAAGCGTAAAGGGAGAAGGACCGGCGGCGCGGGCATGTCAAAGTGCCCGCGCCAGCAGCCGGCGTCCCGTTCCATTCTCAACCCGGATTCCCGGGATTTGATCCGATCAGGCCAACAGGTCAGGCAAATGTCTGAGCGCTACGGCGATCCGGCAGTTCCAGGTGCGGCACGCTGTTGAAGCTCAGCAGGCGCCGCGTGCCCCGGCCGACAATGATTTCGCAGAAGCCTGTATTGCGGAACTGAAGATTCAGTTCGATGGCCGTTTGCGCGGGCGCGCCGAGCAGGTCCGCGGCAGCGCGGCCGATGGCACCGCCCGAGCTGACCACGAGGATGGCTTCTTCACGCGCGGCACCTTCGCATGCCTGCGTGAGCGCACCATGAATGCGCGCACCGAACTCCGCCCATGATTCCGGCATATCGGTCAGGCTGTCCTGGGTCCATGCGTGATAGGCCGCCCTGAACGTGCGCCAGTAATCGTTGTAGTCGCCGTTCTGGTGTGCGCGGTGGTCGGCGCCGCCGGTATAGGACCGATACAGCGCTTCGCCGTCGTATTCATTGAGGCCCGAGTGCGATTCAATGGCGGAAGCGGCGACGCCCATGGCGGATAGGATCTCCGAAGCCGTGTCTTGCTGGCGCACCAGCGTGCCGGCCACGACGCGCTTCAGGCCGATGCCGCGGTCGCGGAAATACTCGCCCAGCCAGCGAGCCTGCTGCCGGCCCGTTTCGGAAAGGCAGTCATAGTTGGCCGCGCCGAACGAGGCCTGTCCGTGCCGGACAAGGAAAAGGGTTGCCATGGAGGGTCTCGATGTTCGATATGCCACGAATCGGCGGACCGGCGGGCAGGGCGAAACGCCCCGGTCCGGCCAGTGTGTCAGCGGATTCTAGGGCTCGCGCATGCGCCTTCAAAGCAAGGCGCATGCAAATTCATAGCGGCTATCGCCGGCCTGCATTACCTGCTGCCGGGAACAGGCCGGCCCCCGCAACGGGGAGTCAGGCCGGCGCGTCTTCCACGCCCAGGTAGCCGGTCAGCATGCGAGTCATCTCGCCTGGCAGCCGTTCGTCCTCCAGTTGGAACGGCCCCGAACCGTTGAGTACCGCATTGACGAGCATGCTGAACACCGCCTGCATGGCAAAGCGCACACGCTGCTCGGCTTCCGTGGCGGGCAAAGACAGGCGCGGCACCAGCAGCAGGACCATGCGCTCGACCACCGCGTCGCCGTTCTGGCGATGTGGCAGCCATTCCTCCGGGTGAGTCGATGCATGCCGGAGCGAAGCGCGGATAACGCCACGGTTGGCAATGACTCCATGCACCAGAAAGCGCATGGCCTTATCAAGCACCGTGCGCGTTGCGACGTCCTCCCAGCGCTGCTGGGCCAGGTAGCGTTCGACTGACTCGGCTGTTTCTTCGATCACCAGTGTGCGCAGGGCCTCGAAGTACGCCATCTTGTCGCGGAAGCGGCCATAGAAGGCGCCCACCGACACCTGGCACGCCGCGGCAAACTGGGCCAGGGAGACCGCGGCAAAGTCCCGCTGTGCGAGCAGTTCGCGTCCCGGGCTGAGCCGTGCCTGTTCGGTTTCGCGGGCGCGGGGTGTGGCGGGGGGGTTGAGTACCGAGGGGTTCTCCAACCCGGGGAATGTGGAGCGGGGGAGTGGCGCACCAGTTTGGG
>JACXTT010009853.1_pt1 | contig 12995 bp, 14 predicted proteins | sample 9270951 | NCBI WGS metagenome assembly JACXTT01 (sample SAMN15532306, study PRJNA645909) | rock metagenome | isolation source: weathered quartz diorite | place: Puerto Rico | collected 2017-06-21 | reverse complement strand
TGGCCATCGAACCGAACAGCGCCGGATTTTGTTTCAACTGATCCGCGATGAGGGAATAGTTCAGTCCGCCCGCCACGCCCCAAACCATCAGGATGCCGACCAGAAACCCGAAGTCGCCCAAGCGGTTCGTGAGAAAGGCCTTTTTCGCCGCGTCGGCGGCCGCGGGACGTTCAAACCAATGCCCGATGAGCAGATAGCTGGAGACGCCGACCAATTCCCAGAAGATGAACAGCAACAGAAAATTGTTCGCCAGCACGATGCCGAGCATCGAGAAGGTGAACAGGCTCAGGCCGGCAAAATAGCGCGAGCAACCGCGGTCGTCACGCATGTAACCCCAGGAGTAGACATGGATCGCGGCGCCGACTCCGGTGACGACGAGCAGCATCAACAGGCTGAGGGGATCGAGCCGAAGTCCAAAGTCCACCTGCAAGTCGCCCACCTCGAGCCAGGTCACAATGGTTTCCCGCTTCTCGGGCAGCCAACCGTTCGCCGCAATGAAAAGGCCGCTCAGGATGAACCCGGCAACGATGGCCCCAATGGAAAGCTGGGCGCTCAGATCGCGGTTCTTCTGCGTGAAGAGCGTGATGCTGACCGCCGCGAACAGCGGCAGGAACAGGATGAGCCAGGGGAGCAATTCGAGTCTCATGGATGAGTTCGAAGTTCGTTCATCGCCTCACAGTTTCATCGTGGTCAGGTCTTCGACGTGAGCGGTCTGGCGCTTGCGATAGAGTGCCACGATCAACGCCAGGCCGACCGCCACCTCCGCCGCGGCCACCGTGATGATGAAGAACACCATCACCTGCCCGTTTAAATGCCCGTTGAAGCGCGAGAAGGCGACGAGGGCGAGGTTGGCGGCGTTGAGCATCAGTTCGAGCGACATGTAGATGACCAGCAGATTTCGCCGGAGGATCACCCCAAGCAGACCGAGGCAGAACAGCAGGACGCTGACGACCAGGAAATGTTCGAGTTCGACGTGCATGGTTGCAGCTATTTCAAATCCTTCTTGCTCAACAGAATCACCCCCACCATCGCCACCAGCAGTAGGACGGACAAAATCTCAAAAGGCAGCAGGTACTCGGTGAACAGCATCTTGCCGAGCGGCCGAGTCGCGCCTTCGAGAGTCGGGGCCGTGGCGCCGCCTGGCGCGTGGCTTTCAAAAATCGCCTGGAGAAAAATCGTGAGAATGGCGCCCACGGAGACCAGACCGGTCACCCATCCGAAGGTATTGGCCTTGCGGCGCTGTTCCTCTTTCAGGTCGAGCAGCATGATGACAAAGAGAAACAGCACCATCACCGCGCCGGCATAGACCAGCACTTGCACCGCCGCCAGGAAATACGCGCGCAGCAACACGAACAGCCCGGCCAGGGCAACGATGGTGAGCACCAGAAACATCGCGCTGGTGACCGGGTTGCGGCTGAAGGGATTGGCGACGACCAGAAAACCGCAACACAGGGTCAGGAAGGCGAACAAGTAGAAGAGGACGTCGTACATGTCTCAAAAGCTCAAAATCCAAAGTTCAAGGCTCAAGAGAAGCTTCAAGCTCAAAGCCCCAAGCAAGGGTTGATTCAAGAAACGCATGACGGAAGGCCGGACGATCTTGTCCGCATGGGCCGCTGGACTTGGGCGGGCATGGCTCTCCGCGCTCCGGGTCGAATCGGCACTCGCCCCGAGCGATTCTGAGACCCGCTTCTTTGGCGCTTGCGCCTTGGAGCTTTTCTTGGGCTTTGAACTTTGCGCTTTGCGCTTCATGCCGGCGCCACGGGAAAGGTCTCCTGTTCCTTCGCTTCCTCCGCTTTACGTTTCCATTTCTGAATGCGGTCGTTGTGGACGCCGCCGAGTGCGAGAAGCTTTTCTTTGTTGAAAATCATCTCTTGGCGGGAAGTTCCACTGAACGAATAATCCTTCATCAGGAAGATCGCTTCCTCGGGACACACTTCCTGGCAGTAACCGCAGAAGATGCAGCGGAGTATGTTGATCTCAAATTCCTTGGGCATCTTCTCCGCATTCGGCCGGTCGGCGGACGGGCTTTCAGGGCCGGGCGGCAGGATCCGGATGGCCTTGGGCGGACAGACGAATTCACAGAGCTGGCAGGAGACGCACTTGGTATTGCCTTCCTGGTCTCTGACGAGATACGGCGCCCCGCGATAACCCTCGGGCACAACCCATTTCTCTTCGGGATACAGCATCGTCACCTTCTTTTTGAAGAAATGACGCAAGGTGACCCTAAGCCCGACGACAATCGCCGGCAGGTAAAGCCGCTCCCACCAATTCAAAGGCCTTCGTTTGACGATCATGTTTTGATTGCTTCGAGACGCCGCGCGGCGGTCTCATTAAAAAACCCGGCTTCAGCCCGTGGGTATGGACCCCATGACGGAAACACTTTCAACGGTTTTCCTCTTCGTGCCATTCGAGCCCGTACGTTCAACGAGTTGTTTTGGTTCTTCGACGATCTTCTTCTTCTTGGGATGCGCATCTTGGTGTGCAATAGAACGTGCTACTTCCTCAACTCCCGACCGGGTGCGAGTCGTCATACTTGGTTCGCTTCATGGCTCAACTCCGCGCCCACAACCACGCGGCATAAAAAAAAATGTTCGACAACGCCAGCGGAATGAACCGGCGCCAGCCCAAATCCATCAACTGGTCATAGCGGAACCGGGGCAGCATCCAACGCACCCAGATGAACACCGCCATGAAAAAAAGAACCTTTCCGACAAAAATCCCTATGTGAATCAGGCCCATCAAAACGGTGGTGGCCGGCTGGTCCAATCCACCGAATGGCAACGTCCAGCCGCCAAAGAACAGCGTCACCATCATGGCCGCCCCGGCGAGCATGTTGGCGTATTCGCCCATGAAGAACAGAGCGAACTTCATCGAGCTGTATTCGGTGTTGTAACCAGCGACCAACTCCGTCTCGCATTCGGGCAGGTCGAAGGGTAACCGGTTCGTTTCCGCGAAGGCCGCGACCAGGAAAATGCAGAACGAGAGCGGCGCATACACGATCAGCCAGCCGTGCTGCGCCTGGTACTCGATGATCCGGCTCAGGTTCAGGTTTCCGACGATCAGAAAGAGCGGGACAACGCTCATCCCCATCGCAATTTCGTATGAGATCATCTGGGCGCTCGAGCGCAGGCCGCCCAGGAACGGATACTTCGAATTCGCCGCGTAACCGGCCAACACAATGCCATACACCCCCAGCGACACGATCCCAAACGTGTAGAGGATCCCGACGTCCAGGTCGGCGATGACCATGCGTTGACGGCCGAGGGTCGAGCCGAACGGGATCACCGCGACGGTCAGAAACGATGGCGCGAGCATGATGGCCGGCGCGAGCCAGAAGTACGCCTTGCGCACGTAGGACGGCGTGAAGTCCTCCTTCAGAAACGCCTTCAGCCCATCGGCAAGGGGTTGCCAGAAGCCGATCCGCGTCAGGAACGGACCGACCACCGGAACGCTGCCAAGCAGCGGCAGCGCCACGCGATTGGGTCCGACCCGGTCCTGGATGAAGGCCGAAACCTTACGCTCTGCCAGAACCGCGTAGGCAAACATCGTCAGCACGGCGCCGATCACACAGGCGATCTTGATCAAAGTGAAAACGATGAAGTTCCAGTCCATCATCATATCGGAACCGTCACTCCGGAATCCCCGAGGCTCGCCCACGTCAGTCCGTTGAACGCCGGCACGGCCCTGGCCATCTCATTGAAGAGCGCTTCGATGGTGACGAATCCGTTTTGGCCGGTGACGTTGAACACCCATTCGTGCAGAAATTCCCACTCTGGTCGCGCATCGCCGCGCGGATCGACGGCTTTCATGAATTTTTGGACGCGGCCCTTGACGTTCGTGAAAGTGCCGCGCTTTTCCGCGTGGGCGCAGCCCGGCAGGACGTAATGCGCCGACTCGGTCGTCGGGTTCGGCAAAATGTCGCTCGCAACGAGCGTCTGGAGCTGGGCAAGGAGATCTGTGCCGATGCCGTGTCGAGTCACGTCTTCACCGAAGACGATCAGCGTCTTGACAACGCCGCTGCGGATGGCATCGGCGATCCTCCCCAGGTTCGAGCCCATCGGGTCCGCTGACAGCCCGGTCAACCGCGCCCCGCTGCTGTTGGGATTCCGGTCCGCATTCACCAGGAGTTTGTCCCCTTCGCCCAGCCGGGGAACGCAGTCGCTCATCGCGCCAAGCTTTGCCTTCAACTGGCCGAGCAGCCAAAGCTCTTCATTGGTCTGGCGCGCGGAACCAATGATCGCCACCGAACCCGCAGGCGCCTGCTTCAACTTGCCCGAGATTTCCGCCAGAACCGCCCTCCAGGTTGTCTTCACGCCGGCGCCGTCTGCCCCTCGACTTCTGACTTCCAATAATCTGTCCTCTCGGCCAATCCACTTGTAATTCAGCCGGCCTTGGTCGCACATCCAGCAGGCATTCACGGCGTCGTTCTGGCGCGGCTCATAGCGGTAGATTTTGTCCTCGCGCGATCCAATGACGATGTTGCAGCCGGTGCCGCAGCTCGTGCAGAGGCTCTTGGTTTCCTTTAGAAACCAAACGCGCATCTGGAACCGGAAATCCTTCGAGGTGAGCGCGCCGACCGGGCAAATGTCCACCGTGTTGAGCGTGTAATTGTTGTCGAATGATTTGCCGGGATAGCGCGTGAGGGTGTTGTAACTGCCGCGGTTGATGAACCCAAGCGCGTCGTCACCGACGATGTCCCGCGTGAACCGGACGCAGCGCGAGCAGAGAATGCAGCGCTCGTCATCGAGCACGATCCGGGGGCCGAGATCGACCGACTTCGGTTTGTGCACTTTGGTCTCAACGAAACGGCTGGCCGACTGGCCATACTCCACCGAGTACTCCTGGAGCTTGCATTCGCCCGCCTGATCGCAGATCGGGCAATCCAGCGGATGATTGATGAGCAGCGATTCGAGGACCGCCTCGCGCATTTGTTTGGTCGCGGGCGAACCCGGATACAGCTCCATGCCGGGCGAAATCGGCGTGGCGCAGGCAATCGCTCCGCGGGGCGTCCCCGGTTCGTAAGGCAGCACCGAGCGCGCGATTTTCGGCGTGCCGTCGTCGTTCAGCAACGGCTTGCGGTCCGGCCCGATCATCGGCGTCCCGAATTCGACCAGGCACATGCGGCAGTTGCCCGCCACCGGCAGCTTGGGATGATAACAGTAATGCGGGATCTCGAGCCCGGCCAGGGCGCACGCTTGCAGCATCGTCGTGGGCTGCAGTTTGCCCTGCCAGTCCGGCATCAGTTTCGGCACTTCCAGTTCCCGCCCGTCCACCTTGATCTTGATCTTCTCGACCGGTGGCGGCGCGGGGCTGGGTTCGGGTGGGGTCGTGGCTGCCATTTCTATTTGACTGCAATTCTCATTTCAATCTCTGGAGCAACGTTGGGCGCTTCATCATCGGCGCCTCGCGCGACAAACTCCTCTTTGAACTTGTTCACGAAGCTCAAGACCGGCCAGGCACAGGCTTCGCCGAAAGCGCAGATCGTCCGTCCCTGAATATTCTTCGCGATGTGAAGCAGGCAATCGGCGTCCTGCTCCCGCCCGCGTCCGTGCGTAAGTCGATCCAGGGCCTTGCTCATCCAAAGCGAGCCTTCGCGGCAGGGAGTGCACTGGCCACAGCTCTCATGCGCGTAGAATTCTGCAATGTTCGCCAACGCCTCGATGATGTCGGTCGAGTCGTCCATCACGATAATCGCGCCGGAGCCGCTCATGCTGCCGGCCTGCGCCATCGAGTCGAAATCATAAGGCAAATCCAGCAGGTCCACTTCGACGGTGGCCATCTGGCCGTCGGCGCTTTTGCGTTTGAGCTTGAACTTCTCGCCGGCCTTGAAGACCTTCGCGGAAGATCCGCCCGGGATGACCGCCTTCAAGCGGCGTCCGTCGCGCAAACCGCCGCCGAATGCGGCGTCATTCACCAGTTCCCCCAGCGTGACCTTGCCCACCTCGACTTCGTAATAACCCGGTTTCCTGACGTGGCCGCTGATGCTGACGATTCGAGTGCCGGCGTTGTTCGGTGTGCCGAGTCTGGCGTATTCCCCGCTGCCCATCGCGAGGATATGCTTCACGGCACAGAGGGTCTCGACGTTGTTGACAATCGTCGGACACAGGTAAAGTCCGAGCACCGCCGGGAAGTAGGGCGGTTTGATGCGCGGATAGGCGCGCTTGCCTTCGAGCGATTCGATGAGGCCGGTTTCCTCGCCGCAGATATAAGCGCCCGCGCCGCGGTGGATGTGGATTTCCAAATCGTAACCGCTGCCCAGAACGTTCTTTCCCAGAAAATTGTTTTCACGCGCCTCCCTGAGGGCGCGTTGGAGAATTTTAGCGCCTTCGACAAACTCCCCGCGAATGTAGATGTAAGCGAGTTTCACGTCATTCGCCCAGCAGGAGAGGATCATCCCTTCGAGGAGCTGGTGCGGATCCTTGTGAATGATCTGGCGGTCTTTGAACGTGCCCGGCTCGGACTCGTCCGCGTTGCAGATCAGGTAAATCGGCTTGCCGCTCCTGCGGTCCACGAACGACCACTTAAGCCCGCAGGAAAATCCCGCGCCCCCACGGCCGCGCAACCCGGACTTGAGCACTTCATCGCGGACTTGCTCCTGCGGCGACATCGACTTGCCGCCGGGAAGTTCCTTGACCTGGAGCGCCAGCGCTTTCCGGAGCATCTCGTAACCGCCGTGTCGCACGTAGCAGGCGATGTCCGGCGTGTAACCCGGCTGGTCGGCATGCTTGAGGATGAGGCGGTATTCCGAGGGCATTTCGATTTATGATTTTCGATTTACGGTCCCAGGCCAGTTCAGCCGGCCCCCGCGGGGATTCAGGCGCTTGACTCCGGACCGGGACGCTTTAGCCTTTGCGACGCGCCGGTTTGCCCGATGGTGTAACGGTAGCACAGCAGACTCTGGATCTGTTTGTCATGGTTCAAATCCATGTCGGGCAGCCACTCGGCATTTTATCTCTTATCTCTCACCGTCCCATCGAGCTTCGGTTACTTGCGTCTTCCTCGCCGGTTCTTGGCACGGAAGAGGAAATGAATTCATTGGCACCTCGCGAGGACTTCCCCGACCTTTTCCGTACTCACAGCCTCATAAAAATCAGAATTGCACATCATGACCGGCGCCGTGCCGCAGCCAGCCAGGCACTCGACGAATTCCACCGAGAATTTCCCATCCTGCGTGGTTTGCAGGCCGTGCCGCTCCGGATCGAGGCCGAGCTTCTCGCACAAGTGTTCGTGGAGCCGATGCGAGCCGCCCAGCGCGCAGCTGAGCGTGCGGCAGACTCTGATCTGATACCGGCCCGCCGGTTCCTGCCGGAACATCGGGTAAAACGTCACCAGCTCGTACATGTTGATCGGCTGCAGTTCCAGTTTCCGAGCGGTCCATTCTATCGCCTCAGATGAAAGCCATCCGAAATGATCCTGCACGGCGTGCAACACCATGAGCGACGCGCTGCGCTTCTGCGGATAGTGAGTGACCAGTTCGTCGATCTCGGCTTCGAGCGCGGCTGGAACGGTGAAAGACATGATCCGTGTCGTTTCAGCTTTGATCCGCGGAAATCCCAATGCCCAAAACCCAAGTTCCAAAGAAGTCCCAAGCCCCAAACCTCAATCGGCTCAACCCATCGAGGCGGGAGCAAGGAGTTGGATCATTGGAATTTCTTTGGGGTTTGGTCATTGGGCTTTGGGATTTTCCGTTAGCGGTCGCATTCTCCCATCACAAAGTCTAACGAGCCCAAAATGGCCGTCACGTCGCTCACCATGCTGTTGGGCAGCAGCCAGGGCAAAATGCTCAGGTTTACAAACGACGGCGCCCGGATTTTCAGGCGGTGCGGCGTGCCGCCGCCTTTGCTGTGGATGTAGAAGCCGAGTTCGCCCTTCGGATTTTCCGCGCCGAAATAAACTTCTCCTGGCGGCGCGTTGACCCCTTGGGTGACGAGGATGAACTGGTGAATCAACTCCTCCATGTCCGTCAGCACCTTTTCCTTTGCCGGCAACACAGCCTTGCCGTCCGGGACATTGATCGGCTCGCCGGATTTGTTTTCCGGACCGCCGGGCAGCTGGTCGAGGGACTGATGCAAAAGGCGCACGCTCTGGCGCATTTCCTCCATGCGGACGAGATAGCGGTCGTAGCAGTCGCCCACTGTCCCGACCGGAATGTCGAACCGCAGCCGGTCGTAAACGAGGTACGGATGAGCCTTGCGAAAGTCATATTCGACGCCGCTGCCGCGCAGGTTCGGACCGGTCAAGCCGTAATCGATCGCCACCGCCTGGGGAACGCCGCCGATGTCCTTCGTCCGATCCACGAAAATGCGGTTGCGCGTGAGCAGTTTCTCCGACTCGTCGAAGTTCACGACGACTTCATGCAAAAACTTGCGGCATTGGTCCACCCAGCCCGGCGGCAGGTCGCGCGCCAACCCGCCGATGCGCGTATAGGTCGTCGTGAAGCGCGCCCCGGTGAGCGCTTCGATGAGGTTGTAAATCTTCTCGCGCTCGGTAAAGGTGAACATGAACACGGTCAACGCGCCGACGTCCATCGCAAACGCACCCAGCCCGAGGAGGTGGGCCGAAATGCGGGCCAGTTCGCAGCAGATAACGCGGATGTATTGACAGCGCGGCGGCAGTTGGCGGTCAATGCCCATTAGCTTCTCTACGGCGAGCGCGTAGGCAACGTTGTTGGCGAGAGGCGCGAGGTAATCCAGCCGGTCGGTATACGGGATGAACTGCGTGTACGTCATGTTCTCGGCGATCTTTTCGTCGCCGCGATGGAGGTATCCCACGTCCGGAACGGCTTTGGTGATGATCTCGCCGTCGAGTTCCAGAACGATACGCAAGACGCCGTGGGTGGCTGGGTGCGACGGGCCCATGTTCAGGACCATTCGTTCGCCGTGAACATCTTCGAGGTCTTCGCCAACGGACGCCTGCTCGCGCGACCGGTGGGCGGTCCCGGCCGTACGCGCGGCTGAGTCGGGAAATTGAATGTCGCGAACAGTGAACATTAGCTTTCCTCGCGTGCGCGCAATTTCGTGGACTCGACAGCCCTGCCCCTTCCCGGGAGGCGAACTGGCCAACTTGCGCCGCTCTTCTCCGGACAGGCGGTGGGGGTCGGTTCAGGGTCCCAAAGCATAATTCATTTCTTTTCAATCGGCCCTGGTCCGTACGCGCGACCGTGGGCCTCTTTGATGTCGTTGCGTCGCTCCAGCCGCGCATTGGTTTCGAGCGCGTCAGTCTCCGGGATGCGGACGCGGGGCTCGCGGGCAATGGTGTCGTTGCCACCGGCGATCGTCACAAACGGACCGCCTTCAAGCGGCGCGGGTTGGGTAAAGGCCACGTCGGGAATTTCGCTCGCCTTGCCCGCGAGCGGAAAGTCCTTGCGCAATGGAAAATACGGATAACCTTCCCACATCAAAATGCGGCGCAAGTCGGGATGTCCACGAAATCGAATACCCATCATGTCGTAGATTTCGCGCTCGTGCCAATCGGCCGTTTTCCACACGCCGGTCACTGTCGGCAACTCGGGTTCATTCTCGCTCACGGCGGCCTTTAGACGCACGTGGCAGCGATGGCCGTAGCCGTACAGTTCGTAAACCACGGTGAAGCGAGGTTCCTCGCCATAATTGTCGACGCTGCTGACATCCACGAGAAAATCAAACCCGAGCTCTCGTTTGGCAAAGGCGCACACGTCGGCAATTTGCCCGGCATCGAGAACATGCAAGGTGATTTCTCCCCGGAACGCGGTGGGCTCAGTTAGCAGACCGCCGAACCGTTCCTTTAACCTCTGACCGAGTTCCAAAGCAGTCATGACGTGCTTCAAGAATGAAACGTGTTCAGGTCCCAGCTTCGAGTGGGACTTCAACCGGCCGGCCGGCCACAGGCTCTTTGGCGACTTTGGCCTGTAATCTTAAAAGCCCGTCGAGCAGCGCTTCCGGCCGCGGTGGACAGCCGGCCACGTACACATCCACCGGCAGGATATGATCCACGCCCTGGAGCACGGCATAGCTGCGATACATGCCGCCAGTCGAGGCGCAAGCGCCCATCGCGATGACCCATTTCGGCTCCGCCATTTGCTCGTAAATGCGCTTCACCGCCATGGCCATTTTGTAGGTCACGGTGCCGGCAACGATCATCACGTCTGATTGGCGTGGAGAAAACCGCATGACTTCAGAACCGAATCGGGAAATATCGAACCGGCTTGCCCCGGATGCCATCAGTTCAATCGCACAGCAGGCCAGGCCCATCGGCATTGGCCAGAGCGAATTCTTTCGGAACCAATTCAACGCGGCATCCAGCCGGGTGTGGACCAGGTCCCCCTCGATCTTCGAGTTGTAGCCGAATTCAGTGCGGGTTTGCATAATCGCACGCGGTTTTCGCCGCTCTGTCTTGCAAGCTAATCAGGCACAAAAAACGACGCAAGTGGATTTGTGATTTTTTTCACAAGCGTTCGGAAAGCCTGTTTCGTCAAGGACTTGTGCGTATGATAGACGCTGCCAACAACAGGGACCTCCGACAGCGTGGGTAACTTCTCGGCCGGCAATCGCACGGCGCGCGACTGGCCGATGCGGTGGCGGTTAGCTGAAGGTGATACGCTGGCCGCCGTTGTCGAGGATGCGCTGGGCGCTCAAGGCGGTGACCGCAGTCGCAGCCGAAGAGTCGGCCGCCCAGCGACGCCGTGCGACAGGACAGGATCGCGGCGACGGCGCGATGCGAGGGGAGCAAGCGGACGGCGAAGTTCCCCTCATACGCCGGCCAATCCCGCCGCAAGACTTCGAACAGAGCGATCAAAGGCGGGAGCGATTTCCTCCATCGCTTTCTCCAATACATCCTGCCTCCGGGCTTTCAGCGCGTGCGTTACTTCGGCTGGCGGAGCACGGCGGCCAAGTCCATCAGGGAGCGCGTCCTCGGGTTGCTGGATTGGACCCCACCCCTGCCCACACCACCCCCACTCCCGCTCCTTCTGCTCTGTCCGCGCTGTCAGCAACCCATGAAACTCATCCGCACCTTCGCCCGGCCACCTCCAGGCTGATCCGATGAACTCAGCGCCGCCTCCTGCACCACGCCCGCTGGAAATTCCCCGCTCGCGTCCACGCCACGGTCTTGCCCGCCTCCAAAGCGTCCCTCAAATCCCACCTCTGAACCGACTCCCAAACCTTCTGCCAGCGCCTCCTTCGGATCGCACCCACTCCTCCTCGCTGGCTTCACGCTCCCTCGACGCTCTACCCACTCATGCCCCCTGCGGGGCTGTGCCTGAGAAGAGCAAAAGCAAATGACATGGGGCGCGTACCGGGCTCGTTCAACCTTGGATAGCTTCGACGCTCCTTCGCTTCGCTCAGTCGGTCAAAGCTATCTTTTTCGTTAGGCGCACGGTGTGAACTATCTGACATAGACCTTCCAATTGGAAAGCACGACGGAGCAAACTTCTGGAACGCGGCTGATAATCTTGAGCTCAATCTGCTGGTGGCCTTTTGGAAACTGAAAATGCGCCTCGTGTGTGCCGCACCACAAAGACGTGTCGCCCGTGGTTTTAGCTGCCACAACCCACTCCTCACGCCCGTCGCTCCACAACAAATCCTCGACCAACTCCGCCTTCTGCCAATCTGAAACCGTATCAAAGTCCTCCACATCGAGTGGCTTCTTCGGGTCGCCAAGCCTCATGAAGATGTCAGAATCGACGCGGCCATAGGAATTCGAGTGCGAGACACGAACGATTGTGGGCACCTTGGAACTCGGTGGCTCTGGAATCGTCGCGCCGTGAAGAACAGACTCGCCGGTCAGTTGGAAATAGGCTTTGGCGGCGGCAGGCTCGACCTGCTTCCATGCTTATTTTGCGTTTTTGATCGTTGCCTTCAAGTGTTTCTTTTCCGTGGGGGTCAAGAACGAGTCGGACAGAAACACTTTCTTGTCCTTGCGCCTGAATATTCTCTCCCTGCCATTAGCCAAGTCGGTCAATACGTAGGTCGCTTTGCGACGAGTAAGCCTGTATTTGTCTGGGTGCTTCCGCTGTTCAAACAAGCCGTGAATGAAATCTAAGTCTACCGAGACTGGTGTTCGCTTGATGACCCTGTAGTAACCCTGTAAGAAACCCAGTTGGAATCTCCCGCGCTCGAACTTCAGCATCGTGCTGCGGCAGTGCCCCTCTGAATATTCGCCATCGAAGGTTTGTTGACTTCGGGAAACTTTATCAAGTGTTGGATCGTTCACGAGTGCTGACGTGATGACGCCAACGATGCTCATCACTGGCGCGGGCCAATGATGCTCGAATGAAACAGAGGCGCAATCCCTCGTCCAGTGCATGCGCCATGTTAGAAGCCCCGGTCATAATGCGTCGGTATCCTGGTCGACCAATACCTCGACGAGATGGCCGCTCTTGTCAAAGCCCCAATAGGCATACTTCATCGTCTCGAACGGGAACATCACAAAGTGCGTGGTGCCAAGTTCGCAAGCGACGAAGCTGCTACCAACGACGGGTGAATGCGCTTCATTGCTGCCCGGCAGGCGCATCGTGAATCCCGCATCGCGGCTCTCACGATAGATGGGCCAGCGATTCTCCTTGATAAACGCGTAAACCTGATCGCTCGAAGACCCTAAGGGGGTCTGCTTTAATAACGAAGCACGGATCCTCTCGTCTGACCTGCAAAGTGGCCGGACGCTAGAGCAACTGACCACGCCAAGAATCAGCGTTACGCTCACCCAGCAACGGAATTTCGTCATTTGGGGTATCGGATGTTTCTCTAACGTAAAGGTCAGCGACAGGACCCAGACGCCGGCGGTGTTGAATTTCCATCAGAGCGCTCCGCCTGGCTCCCGTTCCCTGGACCGTCTGGTTCGGGATACCGACGACGCAACCAATCCGAAATCAGCTCACTGGCGCGGCGCCACCTTTCAATGTCTTCTGCTGTCGCGAGCGGATGGTCAACCTCAAACTGGTCCCGAAGACTCGTCTGAAATCTGTGAACAAGCTCCGGTGTGAGTAGGCTCATGTAAACGTCAACGTTCTCCGGCGAGAT
>JACXTT010009852.1_pt1 | contig 12996 bp, 20 predicted proteins | sample 9270951 | NCBI WGS metagenome assembly JACXTT01 (sample SAMN15532306, study PRJNA645909) | rock metagenome | isolation source: weathered quartz diorite | place: Puerto Rico | collected 2017-06-21 | reverse complement strand
TACCGCGTTTGGGCAGAATGACATGTTGTGGAACTGGGTGTTTGATAATCAGACAGATTAGACGCGATGTGTAAAGAAAGTTTACACTTGCCTTTTTTTGTCACTTTTCCCGTCCGTCCTTCCCATCCCCTCCCCCACCCCCATACCACACCACCAGTTCCTGGTCGGTGGGCGCGGGCGGCGCTGGGTGGAACGGGCGCGCGGGGCCTAAGGTGGGGGGGAGGGGGGCCCTAATGGGGAAACTCGCATACTATCTGAACTTAGATGCGCCCCTCCCTCGTTTTTCTGTAGTCGGCAAAATTGGCGCCAGGCGACGAATCTCTCATGGGCTTTAAGACGGTGCAATACACCGGCAGCACGACTGTAATGGACAGGCATTAAAACAACGCGTGCTTGGCGACGCTTTTGTCGTAGAAACGGAAAAATAGCCTGTATAAAAGACCGGGCGTGTCGTCCACATACATACCATTCCCAAAGAGCATTATGCCACTCGTTGGGGGTATTTCTGAGCCGAACGGTTCCTCCAAAAAGCCGGCGTAGCTGCATCAAGGGCTGATAATCAGTTTGCGAAATAATACAAAAAGGCGTCCTATTACGATTTTGGATACAGCCCTCACCGTCAAACCATCCCGCCCAGTAGGCCAGTTCGGCGTCACTCGGCGTCAACACTAGGTATCTCCGCACTCACCGTCCGCAGCACCCGCAGGGCCGCCCGCTCCGTCGTCATTCTCAGGTCCACGGAAACGTGTTCTCCTTTGTTTACGGACAGTCGTACACGCCAGGTTTCCTGGTACTCCAGGGCGGCGGCCCGGATCTCCGCGCCCGCGCCCGTCCGTCCGGTGACGGCCAGTAGGAACCGCGCCACGTCTATCGGGCGCCAGATCAGGAGGCGGCCCGGGCTGTTCCGGTTGGCGCGGATCCCCAGCCCCCGGAGCTGGTCGATCAGCATCTTCTGGTAGCTCGGCCACGTCCCGTGGGCGAGGTCCAGGTGGAGGAGGGCGGCGTCCGACTTCACGCGCCGCACCCGCCACATCGCCCACTGGAACACGTGCGTAGGGGTCGTTAAACTCAGAGGTTCCATGTGTCGAGTTCCTTGGGGTCCACCGGGATGAGGGTCGCCGGTCGGCGCCCGACCTTCTGGGCGAGCCGGGCGAACTCCTGGGCGACGGTGCGGCGACGAGAGGTCACGGCGCGCAGGACCCGGACGCGCTCCAGCCACAACTGCCCGAGCCACTCCTCGTGGCCACGGGCCGCCAGAGCCGCCTCCATAAGTTGTTCCCATTCCATATATTCGGTCCAAACGACTAATATATAGAGGACCCATGCGACTGGATTGGCCCGACACCGGCGCACATCTCCCCGCACTTTGCGACTTTAAATCGGAGAAGGCGCTCGGGGCCGCCCCGGTCGCGGGGGTCTACCTGCTAACCATAGCCGCCAAAACGGCGGCAGCGCCAAAGGATGCCACCGACCCAACCGACCGTGATGGCGGCAATGACGCCGACCAGCCACCAACTGTAGTCTATGTCGGCCAGTCCCGGGACATCGCCGCGCGCCTGCGCACACACCGCCTGGAGAAAACCAAGTGTTTTCATAAGGCGCTATTCTACCCCCTCGCGGACGAGATGTCAAGGCTCCGGACGGAGGGAATTCTAATTCTTTACTTCCTCCCACTTTACAATCGCGGCCTCAACCTCGGCCTGGCCGCGGGGCGCCTCTGGGCCGTCCGGTGGCGACGTGAGCGATGACCCCGAACTCGTCGTCCACCAGCCCCTCGGGGCGGCGGCGCGCCGGCGCCGGGTCAAACCGCCGGGCCCCCGCATCGCCCGCGCCTGGCAGTCGGCCGTCGGCGTCGACCCCGCGGCCGTCGCCGCCTACCGCCCGACCCCGGACACCACCGCCGTCGGTCTCGCCCTTCTCGCCGGCGCCCACTCCGTCGAGGAGCTCATGGCAGAGACTGGGCTGGATCGCGGCGCTGTCTACGATGTCCTCAACGACCCTGTCGGAATGGCTTGGGTCTCCACCGAGGTCTATGCCCAATTCCGCTTCCGGGCGGCGCAGGTCGACGCGGCCCTCTACTCCCGGGCGCTCGCGGGCGACGTCTCGGCCATCCGGCTCTTCTTCGAGCGCATGGGCCACATGTCCACGGCGAAGCAGGTCGCCATCCAGGTCTCGGGCGGGATCAATGTCACCGCCCTCACCGACGAGGAGCTGAAGCAGGTCATCCATGACAGCACCGCCCGACTCCCCTCCCGAGTCATCGACGCGGAGGTCGTTGGAGTTGCGGGCGACGGCCATCCAGGAAATGGAGCGGCGCGTGGCGGCCGCCCCGTGCCTCTACTTCAAGGACCTCCTCCGGGGCCACCCAAAGCAACTGGAGTTCCTCCAGGACATCCAGACACACCGCCTGACCTTCCTCTTCGGGGCGAACCAGAGCGGAAAGACGACGGTGGGTAAGGCCATGGCCCTCGCGGCCGCCCTGGGCTACCGTTTCTGGGAGGTGCCCAGCCTGCGCCTGACGGACGGCGGGGATCTCCCGCCCCGCAACCTCATCCCAATGACCCACTGGGTGCGGCGCGCCGACGGCCTCCCCGTGAAGGTGCCCAACCTCGGGGTGGTTATCTCCGGGCTGAAGCGGGGCATTGGGATCGGAGAGAATATCTGGCCGGCGCTCCGAGCCTTTGTCCCGGAGTCCTGGCGCGCCGAGCGCCTCCCCTTCAAGGCGGTGCGCGGGCCGCTGGGCACCCCGGAGAACCTCACCCTGCCCAACGGCTCGCGCATCCTCTTCCTCTCCGAGGAGCAGGAGGACTGGGCCTTCGAGGGTTTTGTCGCCGACTGGGCCTGGGTCGACGAGCCCGTCCGCCAGGCCATCTTCAACGCCCTCCAGGCGCGCCTCATGGCGAACAGTGGGCGCCTCTGGTTCACCCTGACCCCCCTGGGCGCACGCTCGGCCTGGATGCTCCCCTACCTCGACGGGGGGCGCGCCGACAGCCGCGCCCTCACGGTGACCCAGAAGGACAACCCCGGCCTGACGGACGAGCAGCGCCGAATCTTCGAGGACAACCCGAATTGGACGTCCCGCGAGAAGCGCGCCCGCCTCTACGGGGAGTTCGAGGTCCTCGGGGACCGCGTCTTCGACACCTTCGATCCGCACGTCCACGTCGTCCCCGCCCGCGCCCTCTCCCGCGCCGGGCTCATCCACGGCATGACGGTGGACCCGCACCACCGGAAGCCGGCCTATATGGTGTGGTGGGCATTTGAACCGAGCACGAAGTCCTATCACTTCTACCGTGAATGGCCGAGCGATCGAGATTTCTTTCGGTGCACAGATGGTGGTCTTTCACCGCCCGGATACGCGAGTCTCATTCGCGGCGTCGAGGCACGACTTCCGGCGGCTTATCGAGTCTGTGATCCTCGGTTTGGAAAGAGCGAGCACACAACCCACGGAGTCAAATCGACCGCCTGGGTCGAGTCGATGGCTGAATTGGGTCTTCGATTTAGCGCGGATGTCCCCAACGTCGGGACCATCGAGTTCGGACACAACGTAATCATCGACCTCCTCCACCACGACCCGAACTTCCCAATCTCCCCGACCAACTGCCCGCGCCTGACGATCTCCTCGGAGTGTAAGAACCTCATCAAGGCGTTCCAGATGTACGGATATCTGGACGTGAAGGACCCGATCAAGGGCCTGTTTCGGAAAGTCTCAGAGGAGTTTAAAGATCCAATAGATGCCGTTCGTTACACCGTCCTTTGGCCGATACCCGCCACCCCGGAGCAGGTCGACCGGATGCAGCACGTCACCCCGGAACTACTCGCCGCGGAGAACTATGAAACGTAAAATCCTCGACTACGTCCTCGCCGGCGTCTGGGCCACGGCGGGCGCGACGCTGGCGGCCCTGTACCTCACCGGCTGTCACTTCGCGGACTTCGTGAAGGACCAGGGTACGGGCGCGCCCGGTGACCTTATACAGGTCCTTCCCCAGCTCCCGGGCGCGGCGGCCGGTAGCCCCGCCGCCTGGATTGCCATCGCCGGGACCCTGGCGGCGGCCGCGGGCACGGCGATCTTCGGGCATAAGCAAGAGTGGTGGACGATCCCGGGACCTTGGAACAAGGTGGTCGAGGCGGCGGTCAAGAGCGGAGAGAATAAGTGATCAAGAACGGCAAGTATACCATCCAGGAGTTTCTCCACGGCGGGCACGGGGCGGCCCCACGCCTCTCCTTCGTGGATTTCGAGACGGACGTGAAGCGCCCCGGCACTGTGGGTCTCAACGCGGACTCCGACATCGGCGTCTACGTCTGCGACGACCGTGAGGAGCTGGAGCGGCTTGGGCCGCGTGACAATGCCGGGAAGGTCCCGGGTATTAACGGCTTCCCAATCGGTGGGTCCCCTATGGAGGAGAAGATCCCCGGTCAGACCCTCCTCACCGGGGGTGAGGGCCTCTTCGCCCAGCTCTTTCCGGACGGTTCGCCGGAGGGCCACGAGCGTCCCGAGACCTCGGGCGCGGGATCGCCGCTGCCCGGGCGCGCCGAGTCGCCGCGAGAGATCCGGGCCGAGAGTCACGCGACGATGCCGGATCACGACGATATGTACGTGTCTGGTGGCGGAAACCGCTCCGCGAAGCCGGCCCCCGCAACCAAACCAGGCAAGGGCGCCTGGGGTCGCGAGAGTTACGTCGAGGCTCACTGGCTCCGGTCCGAATAAATGACCGCGGCCGAGTACACGCGTCGACATCGGGCCAAGCACCCGGAGCGGCGAGAATATGATCGGCGCACGGCTCGTAAGAAGTATTGGAAGTTTGCGCGGCTGAATCGTAAAGTTGCCGACTATGTTCGGTTGTTTGAGGGCTGCGAGATATGCGGATACGCCCGCTTACCCGTGGCTCTGGACTTTGACCATCTATTCGGAAAGAAGGCGCCAGTGGCCGCCTTATATGGTTGTAGCACAGGCCGGATGGTTGAGGAGATTTTAAAGTGTAGAGTGCTGTGTGCAAACTGCCACCGGGAGTTTCATGCCTCAAGCCTTCGATCGAGCCGTGAAGGAGGGCGCGAAAGTGATTACCAAAACACTGAGCGGCGGGAGATATATTCATCTCGCGAAAACTAAGTCCGGTAAATGGGAAGCCGGCGAAGTTAAGACAAAGAAGGAGTAGATGATGGATACCATTAGTCACCGTGGAGTTCCCCCGTTTGATCATGGCGAGCGCCTGGGCCGCACCGTCGAAGGCGCCCGCGCCGGCTACTTCCACGCCAAGAACTGGCCGTCGGACGTTGCCAACATGCCGAAGCACCTCAATGACGCCGACGCAATCCACTCGCTGGGTGGTTGGGCCACCGAGGGTGGGCCGGTTACTCAGAAGGGCGACTACCCCTTGGCGAATGGCCTCCTGGTCGGCGGGGCGTGATTCATTTCTGGTCGGAGGGACGACGAATGGCCGAGGGCGCGCCGGCGACTTACCGCGAGGATCGTGGGTCCATGATTCCCATGGGCGGTGCCGGGCGCGCCTCGACCCCCTTCGACCGAGGCCTGCCGGCGGATGGCGTTCCTTTCCGCGGCGCAAACGGGAGAGCACCCACGGCGAACACCGACTATAGGGGCGTGCGCGACTACACGCCCGAGATTAGCTTTCCGCAGTTCATGCAAAAGACCCTGGGGGAGTCCCTGCGCCGACGGGCCGAACGGGATCAGTTCCAACGGGAGACGGCTCGGGCCACAGGCATACAGCAGGTCGTAAAACCTTCGCTGGCGCCGCCCACCGGCGCCCCCGTCATCACCCCCTCCGGCGGCCCCCGCGGCGAGGCCTACGGTCGACAGGCCCCCCAGGATATTGAGACCAGGAGATAAGATGCCCGAGAGTGCGTGGTTGAAAGCCCAGGCGGAAGCTATGGGGCAGCACATTAAAGCCGAGCGCGGGAAGGTGGCGGAGGCCAAGGCCAAGGCCAAGAAGGAATTCGACGAGCCCGGAATGCGCCGCGCCGAGATGAACGAGCGGGGGCTCGATGAGGCGGAGCGGCGGATGAAGGAGGACTGGAAAGACTACTCGCCGCCGGCGGAGGCCCCCAAGGGGTTCCATCCGATCAAGGAGTAGCGTTGTCTGTCGCGCCGCACGAGAAAATCAACATCCTCCTCATCCGGGCCTTTACCGGCCCACGTCACGCCCGCTGCGAGGCCCTCTGGCAGCGTTTCGCCCAGGAGCACGCCGATTACGTCAACCTTCGCATCTTCAATAACCCGGGGGCGGCGCGGCGCCACGACGAGTGCCTCCAGGAGATGTGGGAACAGGAGTTGAGGCGCGACGAGGATCATTGTGTTTTTACCGAATTTGATTTCCTCCCCTCCGCAGGATTGGCCAAATGGCCCTGGAACCTATCCCTGCGGGAGCCCGCCGAGGCCGCTGAGTACGTCACCCGAGACGCCGCTTCCCATATACTCGTCCCTCACGGCATCCCCGGTGCATGGCTCGTTCGGCTCTCTAAGCCGCTTCTCGCCCGACCCTCCCAACTATGCTTTATGGCCGGGGGTCCGCACAACGACCCCGCCAATCTTCTGGCGCTGAGTCTCCGCGGGCAGCGCCTCCGACTCATCCCCCAGGTGGACCGCTACCCCCATTCGCATGGAGCCGAGACGCCGCATGATGGAGTGCACCTCTTCTTCAGTCGCCACTGGAACGATGGAGACGGACGAGTCCTCCGCGCCATCGGCTTTGATTTGCAGGAAATCCTCGCCGGCGTGGACCGGGAGCTCACCGACCGTGGCGCCTGAATCTCCCCTCCTCGGCGTCATGGTCCTGGCCCACGCCCGCCCCCAGCTCCTTCGTGCCATTGTCCGCCAGGCCCGGGAGATCGACCCCTCGGCCGTGGTCCAGATCACCTCGGACCGCCCCACCGACGCCGTCGTGGAGGAACTGGCCACCCTGGAGGCCGAGCACTTCCGGGCGGCCGTTCCCGCCCTCGACCGGCGCGAGAACTTCCTGACCCTCCGCAACCAGCAGCTCAACCAGATGCGGGGGCGAAGGGTGAAGTACGGGGTGCTCTGGGATGACGACCACCTCCTCCAGGACACGGGCGAGGCGCGGCGACTCCTGGTTAGTGACCCCGACCTAGTGTACGCCACGAAGGCGTACCTGTGGAACAGCCTGACAACCGAGAACGTGGCGCTCCCCGTCCACCGCAGTGCTTTCTTCTTCCGCATGCTCCCGGGCGATCAGTTCCCCCTGACCCGCATGATTAACGCCCCAGAGCAGATCCACGACAACGCCAAGGTGGTGACGGACCTAACGGGCCGACTCTTCGATGTGGGCTACCTCACGGAGGCGGAGAGGCGCCGGGTGTGGGAGGCGTACAAGCGGGCAGGCAAGCTGGATCGCCTCACGATGGGATTGGTTTCGCCGGGCATCTTGCGCGCCGTTCCAGCACACCCAATTCTTGACCACCTGAGGCAGCTACTGTGAGTTCCTCCCGCGAATGGCGTAAGCGGAATCCGGAACGATGGGCGCAGCTCATGCGTCGACATCATTACGGAATTGAGGAGCCGGAGTTTCAGGCGCTATTGACGGCACAGGGTGGTCGCTGCGCGATCTGCCGAGAGCAGTTCGCCAAAACCCCATCCGTTGACCACGACCACGTAACGAAGCGCATTCGTGGTCTTCTGTGTCGCAACTGTAATTGTGGTATCGGTCTGTTAAAGGACTCGCCACTGGTGCTGCGCGCCGCTGCCGAGTATCTGGAAAAATGGCGTTAGAACGAAAGAACCCGCTGGCGGTTGAACAGGCCGGCGGGCCTTTGCCACAGATCCTCAGTTTTGAGGTTCAGAAACAAGTTGAGGATCTATGGTTACGAGTAAACAACGCGAACGACGCTCGACAAGAGTATATTAAGAAAGCGGAAAAGCTCCTCCGCCAGCGGAAGGGAATTCGCCGGCCGAAGAACTTCCCCTGGCCGAGCGCAAACAATCATTCCTGGCCCCTGACCGACTCCGTCTGCCGCCGCTGGAAGCCCGGCATCATCTCCCTCGTCCTCGACGCCGATCCCGTGTGCTACTTCTATGCGAAGCGCCCGGAGGCCGTTGAGGCCGCCAAGATCGCCCAGGATTACTACTCCTGGCGTTTCAAGGAGATCACGGACTACGAGAAGACGGCCCTGAAGCTCACCGACTACGTCTTCCAGTACGGCACCGCCTACAGCGAGCAGGGCTGGGAGTACCGCACCGAAAAGTCCTGCCGTATCGTTCGTACCAAGGACATCTTCCCCGGCGGTCCGCAGGCGGCCCTCCAGAAATACAACCAGGCGATCCAGCAGAAGCGGGCGCAGGCCGAGCAGGCGGTGGCGCAGGGCCAGGCGCCCCCCGACGTCCTCCAGCAGATCCCAGAGGAGTCTGACCTGGGGACCTTCGTCCATAAGACATTGGAGGACGAGTATCTCCTCAAGGACGATAAACTGGAGATCGCCCAACTCCAGGACGCGACGCAGGCCATCCTCCAGGGCGCGGAGATCGTCCGTTTCTACTACCAGGTCATCCGCGCCGACAAGCCCTACTGGCGCGCCCACGACCCCCTGCGGACCATCGTCCCTCCCCGCATGCAGAGCATAGAGGACGCCGACTTCATCGCCCTGGAGCACATGCTCTCCCGGGATGACATCCGCCAGATGGCGCGGGACGGGCACTTCATCCAGGAGCAGGCCGAGAAGGTCGTCTCCTTCATGAGCGCCCGCTCCTCCGGCGACCCCTACCGCCAGGCGGGCATCGGCGCCTTGGCCTCCTCCTCTCGCCGCATGATCATGGACGTCCTGGACAAGGCCGACGGCCTTCTCCCCGGGATGATTCGTGAGCCGGATTTGGAGCCCGTCTACAAAATCTACTGCAAGCTCGACATCAACAACGACAAGATCCTGGAGCGTTGTGTTCTTTGGTACCACTTCGGGAGTAGCGACACCACGCGGGACATGCGAGGGACGATCCTCGCCCTCTCCCCGCTCCCCGGTCCCTTCCCGGAGTGGCCGGTGGTGGACTTCCAGTTCGAGCACACCTCCGAGCGTCCCTACAGCGCGCGGGGCGGCGCCGAGCTCCTCTCTGTGCACCAGGCGACGGTGAACAAGATCCATAACGCCCGGCTCGACGCCATCCAGATCGTCCTCGCCCCCATGCTCGTCATGCGTGTGACGGCGGGGGACGAGGCGCGGAACATCCGCTTCATGCCGGGCGGGATCATCCCGGTAAACGCCCCTGGCGACGTGGCCCCGCTTCCCATGGACGCGCGACCCCTCCAGAGCCTCCTCGTCGAGGAGAACATGACGAAGCAGGGGGCCGAGCAGTACCTGGGGGTATTTGACCCCGGCGTCCTCTCGGAGAATGCCGCCGAGCGCCGCACCGCGACCGAGGTCGACGCGGTGATGCAGCACACCCAGTCGATCTTCGGGATGGACAGCATGCTCTTCCAGACGAGCATGCGTAGGGTGCACCGCCAGCTCTGGCTCCTCGACATGGAGTTCGGGCCGGAGGACCTGTCCTACCGGGTGACGGGCGACCCCATGCCCCGGATGTCCAAGAAGTACGAGCTGGCCTACGACTACGACATCGTGCCCGCCGGCACGCCCGCCAACACCAATCAGGCCTTCGCCCGGAAGAAGGCGCTGGAGGCCATTCAGCTCTTCGGTCAGGACATGACCGGGCTCATCGACAAACACGATCTCTATAAGAACTACTTCGATGTAATGGACCGGAACCTGGGGAAGCGCGTCGTCAGGGACGAGAGCCAAGCGGCCCTCATCCAGCAGATGCAATCCCTCGTCGGCCAGATGACCCAGGATCCCAAGCAGGTGGCGCCGCCGCCGTGAAATACCGCCAACTCCCCATAGAACGTGAGTTCGAGGGCCGACCGGACGCCGAGGTCAAGCCGCTGGTGGGCGCCCTCCTCGCCGAGACGATGTCGACGAAGGGCTTCCAACTAGTGACCGGCATTCTCCGGAACCTGGAGCGGGGAGCCCTCGGGGGGCTCCGCAGCGGGCTCTACGGAGTGCGTGCCGATCTCGGCCTCGGGCGCCTACAGGCCGTTGAGGAAATACGTCGTTCGCTCCGTGCACTACTCCCCGAGCAGGAGCGGGCCCGGGTCGATTGGTTCGACCAAGAGGATGAGGGCTGGGTCACCGAGGACCCCGACGCCCCCGACGACGATAACGGGTAGAGGAGGGCCACATGCCCGAGCCGAGGACCATCGGAACCCCTTTGTACGCCGACCCCACCCCCGAGGACCACGCCGGTCCGTCCGACATCACCGGCGTCGTCCTCAAGGACCTACGGGAGGCGCCGGCGATTGCGGGCGCGGAGATCCCGCCGTCCTTCACCAATAGCCAGGAACTCTCGTCCGCCCGGAACATGGACGAGGGCCCCGCCGGCCCGCCCTCCCCGGACGCCCAGCGCGTGGCGACGGACGACCTTGGCACCCGTGGCCAGCCGCCTCGTCGCCGGAGCGCCCAGGAGCGCATCGCGGGACTGGTCCGACAGAACCATAAACAGGCAGATGAAAATCAGGAACTACGCACCATGATCGGACGGCTGAACGACCAGGTGAATCAACTACTGAATCAGCCACGGGCGGCGGCCCCGCAACCCTCCTCCCTGATCCAGACGGCCCCCAACCTGGCGGCCGATCCCCTCGCCGGCCTACTCGGCAGTGGAGTAGCGTCGGCGTCCTCTGCGCCACTGGCCCCCGCGGCGGCCCCGCCTGCGCAGCCAGCACTGTCGGCCCTGGACGTGGCCAGGATCGTCGACTCTGCCATCGAGGCACGAGACCAGCGTCAGCGCGCCGATCAGGCGCGGGCCGCGAGTTTCTTCTCGGAGCAGGAAGCGTCCTTCCAGCGCGCCGCCGAGGAACTCCCCGCCCTGCGCGATGGGCGCACCCAGGCCCGGCAACTGTTCAACCAGCTCTTCAACGCCTCGCCGTTGAGACAGCTCCCGAACGGCCCCGAGCACGTCGCTATGCAGGTTCGCGGTCTCTTGGCAGACGAGGCGCCCCGTCAGCCCGCGGCCCCACAAGCCCGGCAGGCGGTCAACATCGCAACTATCCCGGCGGCCTCCCCAGTTGATTTCTCCGGGGCGGAGCGCGGCGGCCTTGAGCGCGAGCTCGCGGCGGCCTACGACCAGATGAAGTCTGGCGACACCAGCGCGGCGCTCCACAAGAAGATCAATATCATCAAGATGCGCCTCCGGGACACACAGAGGTAATACTTGCTCCTAACTTGGCAGGAATTCACCAGCGGCCAGCGCCCGCAGGGTGGATCCATCCCCGAGGACCTGCGGGACTTCGTCGAGAACGTCTCGGCCAAGGACCGTCCGGCCCTCGCCCTGTTCCGAAAGACCAGGGTCAATTCGACGTTCATCGAGTGGCAGGAGGACACGCTCCCGGCCCGCGGACTCAACGCCTTCAATGAAGGTGCGGACTTCACGGACCAGAGCCTCACCACTCCGACCCGCTCGTTCACCCACGTCCAGCTCTTCGCGGCCTTCGGGTCGGTGTCCGACGTCCAGCGCGCCGTCGAGCACAAGGGCTTTGCGGACGCCTACCTCTACCAGGAGAACAAGCGGATTCAGGGTGTGCTCAACGACATCGAGCACGCCCTCCACCGCCAATCGGCCGCCACCGGCGCCACCAACGCCCCGCGCCAGTTTAACGGCCTCCTGAACGCCATCACCACCTTCGCCAGCGACCACTCCGGCGCGACCCTCGACGAATCGCTCTGGGGCGACATCGTTCAGAAGTACGTGGACGGCGGGACCGAGATTCGGCCTTCCGTGGCGTTCGTCAACTCCTGGCTGAAGCGCACCATCAGTCAGTTCTCTACGAAGGTGCAGCGCTTCGTGGGCGCGGCCGAGAAGGTGCAGATCAACACCGTTGAACGACACACATCGGACTTCGGTGAGGTCGACATCTACTTCGCCCGTGATCAGTTGCGGGGGGCGACCAAGGCCGGCCCCGGCAACTCCCTGACGCTGGTGGACCCCTCGTACTTCGAGGTGGCCTTCCTCCAGCCGCTCATGACGGAGACGTTGGCCCGTGTGGGTCTCGCCACTCGGTTCCAGGTAAGTGCGCAGTGCACGCTCATCTATCGGACCCAGAAGGCGGGAAACATCGCGACCAACCTCGCCTCGTACATTCCGGCCACTCCGTAGTGACAAATGGTCCCCGGTCCGTGTGGGCCGGGGGCCCCTTTTCTTGCCGCATGAAGAAGAAAGACTACCGCACCGAACTCGCCCGTTTCGACATCCACATGAAGGCGGGCAAGGAAAAGTTCCTCTCCGAGGTGGCCTCTTGGTACGAGCGGATGTACCCCGCCCGCGCCGATTGGTTCAAGACCAACCTCCGCCTCCTCCGGGAGGTGAACAAAAACCCCGACGGAAGCTACCGGGATGCCCGCGACCGGGAGTGGCGGGTGCGCTACCGCGTTCCAACGGAGCTTCTCATGTTCATCCAGCGTTGGGTCCCGGATTTCGGCCGGGACTCCGCTGACATCGATCTCCTCGTCCGCGTGTGGTGTGACCTCGTGAGGCCCGGGAAGGACCGGCGCCGGTACACCCGTCTGTCCATTTCAGGAGACGCCGCCCTGTGATACCGACCGCCGCCGCGCCCTGCCAGTGGCTCACGCCCATCAGTGTGACCATTCTCGCCAAGGACTGCGCCGAGTCCCTACAGAGGACATTGGAGAGCCTCCGCAGTTTTGTGACCCACATCGACGAGATTGTCGTCCTCGACACTGGTTCGCGGGACGACGAGACGCGGAAGGTGGCGATGCGGGCGGGGGCCCGGGTGCTGCGCGCCCAGCTCGCCCAGGACATCTGCCCTCTCGTCAAGAAGTGGCTCCCAGAGAAGGTCGAGTCCTTCGAGAGAAGTGCGGTCGCGGCGGGGTGCCTCCTGGACTTCGGAGAGGCCCGCCGCCTCCTCGCGGAGAAGGCCAAGAACGACATCCAGTTCTGGATCGACGCCGACGACGAGTTGGTGGAGG
>JACXTT010009851.1_pt1 | contig 12998 bp, 10 predicted proteins | sample 9270951 | NCBI WGS metagenome assembly JACXTT01 (sample SAMN15532306, study PRJNA645909) | rock metagenome | isolation source: weathered quartz diorite | place: Puerto Rico | collected 2017-06-21 | reverse complement strand
GCCGGCGGGCCGATCAGCACGGCCTCGTCGGCCATCTCGACATGCAGCGCGTCACGGTCGGCCTCGGAGTAGACGGCGACCGTCTCAATCCCCATACGACGCGCGGTCTTGATGACCCGGCAGGCGATCTCGCCGCGGTTGGCGATCAGGATTCGTTTGAACATGCTCTTCTTGCTTGGCTTTGAACTTGGGCTGGTCGATCTTGATTCGATCTGGGCAGGATCCTCCCCGCGCAATCTGGCACGGGCGACTGGGCGTCACCAGCCCGTGGTACAGCAAAACGCTCCGGAGGCAACGGTCTAATGCGGTCACGCCGGCTACCCGGCGGTAGCCGGAGGCGGATTTCAGCCCGAATAGGTTTGGAATCGGCCGCGCGCGTAGGCGTGCGAGACCGCCTTCATTAGCTCGCTGACCTCATTCTCCAGAAACTCGTTGGCGACGATCAGCGCACGGATGGTCGAGCGCATGTCCCCGCCACAGGCCGCAATCGCCTGGTCGACAGCCGCTTCCAGCCCGTCATCATCTTCGCGTTCGGGCTGTGCAGACGTCATGGGGTATCCGGGATCAAGTTGATGGCCTATGTTCCTATTTTGTTCTCATCAAGTCAATCCGTCGTTTGACCGGTGACCGCTTCCTCGAGCGGCTTTGTCCGCCGCCGAAACGGACGGGATGCCAGTATCCGGAAATCGATGATCACATCGCAGATGACGTCGAGGATCAGCTCGGCCATGCTCCGGCTCCTTCAAATGCAGCACCGGCTCCCATCCTGGACGCGCACAACCGCCCCCGATGTGACCTCGCGCACGCCGCCCTCCCCAACAGGCGTTGGTTCGATCACGCCCGCCTGTGCTAGAAGTCCACCTGCCCGCCAAAGACCTGAAGTGAAAAAATGCGGTTTCGAATTCCTGTCGTCACGACGCTTCTCCTCACAAGCCTGTCTGCCACTCCCGGCCTTGCCGCAACGGCGATCGTCAAGGATGCCGGCACCGTCCAGATCGCCAACACGACCTACCGGCTCGACGGGATCGACGCGCCGGCCCTCGACCAGCTTTGCATCGATGAGCACGCCGACGTCTGGGCCTGCGGCGTCGAGGCCCGCGACCAACTGACCAAGCTGATCAGCGGCAAGCAGGTTCATTGCGACGACATCGGTGTCGACCCCACCTTCAAGAAGCGCCGCCTTGGCGTCTGCAAGATCGAGGGCGATCCAACGAGCCTGAGCCAGTTGCTGATCCGTCGCGGCTACGCCTTCAATGTCGAGGCCTCGGCGACCGGCCGCTTCAAGCCCGACGAAGCCAGCGCAAAGGACAACCGCCAGGGCCTTTGGAAGGGCTGCTTCGTCGCACCACGCGAGTTTCGTATCGGCAAGAAGGACGGCGCCCTGCTCGGCGGCTCCTGCCGGGCCGACCGCGACCAGCAAATCCGTGACGCGCTTTTCCCCAGCGATCTCGTGATGCCTGCCGGTTGCAATATCAAGGGCAAGTACGCGGTCCGCGCACGCGTCACCGGCAATGTCGGCATCTATCATTTGCAGGCCTGCCGCAGCTACCCCGGATTAACCAATCCGGATCGCTGGTTCTGCTCGGAGGAGGAAGCGCAGGCCGCCGGGTTCCGCAGAGCCTACAATTGCCGGTCCGGCAGCAAGGCCAAATGAGCTGCAGCAAAACAGCGCTGGCAAAGCCGCCTCGTCCTGTGTGAGACTGATCGAAGAGGTTGCCGGCGCGAATGACCCCTCCCGATCCCTCTGATGTTCTCCCCGAAGCTGCGGCAGCAGAACGGCTGCGGCAGCATCTGGAGGAGATCGCCCGCGAACGCGACCGGGCGCATCGGGAGTTGCAGGAGCGAGAGGCCGAGCTCGCACGGATCCAGCGCATCGCGCGGGTCGGCGGGCTCGAGATCGATTTCCGCGACGGCGTGCGCAATCGCCGCTCCCCCGAATATCTCCTGGTCCACGGCCTGCCGCCCGAGGAAGCCAACGAAACCTATGAGAACTGGGTCGCGCGCATCCATCCCGAGGACCGCGAGCGGACCATCAAGCACCTGTTCGGAGTGCTGAAGGGCGGCGCCGAGGACTACACGGACGAATACCGCATCATTCGCCCGAGCGACGGCGAGAGCCGCTGGATCCGCGTCGTCGCCAAGATCGATCGCGACCGCACCGGCCGCGCGCTGCGGCTGGTCGGCGCCGACCTCGACGTGACGGATCAAATGCTGGCGCAGCAGACCCTGCGCGAGAGCGAGGAACGCTTCCGCCTGATCGCCAACAGCGCGCCGGTCCCGGTCTGGGTGACCAAGCTCGATCGCACGCGCTCCTTCGCCAACCAGGCCTATCTGGATTTCCTCGGGCTGCCGTTCGAGGAGGCGGTCGTCTTCGATTGGCGCAAGGCGCTGCATCCCGACGATCTGCCCCGCATCCTGCAGGAGCAGATCACCGGCGAGCTCTCGCTCAAGCCGTTCGTGCTCGAGGCGCGCTATCGGAACGCCAATGGCGAGTGGCGCTGGCTGCGCTCGGAATCGCAACCGCGCTGGGATCCGAACGGCAAGCATATCGGCTTCATCGGCGTTGCCCACGACATCACGGCGGCCAAGGAAGCCGAGATCGAACTCAGAAAACTCAACGAGACGTTGGAGCGGCGCATCTCGGAGCGCACCGCGCAGCTCGAATCGAACGAAGCCCAGATGCGCGCGATCTTCGAGACCAGCCACCAGTATCAGGGGCTGCTCAACGCGCATGGCGACCTCCTGTACGCCAACAAGACCGCGCTGGCGGGCATTCGCGCGGACGCAGCCGACGTCATCGGCAAGCCGTTCTGGGACACGCCGTGGTTCAGCGCGACCGACGACGTTCCGCAGGCGATCCGAAGCGCCTTCACCACCGTGATGCGCGGCGAGGACGTCAAGACCGAGATCCTGCTGCGGCTGCCGATCGGCGACCGCTATTTCGATTTCGAGATGCGGCCGCTGCACGACCAGCACGGCACGATCATCGGCGCGGTGCCCGAATTCATCGACATCACCGAACGGCGACGGGGCGAGGAAGCGCTGCGGCAGTCGCAGAAGATGGAAGCAGTCGGCCAGCTCACCGGCGGCGTCGCGCACGACTTCAACAACCTCCTGACCATCATCCGCTCCGCGACCGACTTCCTGCGCCGCCGCGAGCTGCCGGAAGAGCGGCGCCGCCGCTACATCGACGCGATCTCCGAGACCGTTGAGCGGGCCTCCAAGCTGACCGCCCAGCTCCTTGCCTTCGCGCGCCGGCAGCCGCTCAAGCCCGAGGTGTTCAATGTCGGCGCGCAGGTCGACAGCGTGGCCCAGCTGATCCGTCCGCTGGTCGGCGGGCGAATCCACATCGAGGTCCGGATCGACGACCGCGATTGCTTTGCGATCGCCGACATCGGCCAGTTCGAGACCGCGCTGATCAATCTGGCCGTCAACGGCCGCGACGCGATGAACAGCGAGGGCCAGCTGACGATCGGCGTCAGCAAGGCCTGTGCCATCCCTGCCCTGCGTGCCCAGGCTGCGCGCAGCGGCGATTTTGTCGCGATCTCGATCCAGGACACCGGCAGCGGCATCTCGGCCGAGAATCTCGACGCGATCTTCGAGCCGTTCTTCACCACCAAGGAGGTCGGCAAGGGCACCGGTCTCGGGCTCAGCCAGGCCTTCGGTTTCGCCAAGCAGTCCGATGGCGACATCGAGGTCACCAGCACGCTCGGCCAGGGCGCGACCTTCACGATCTACCTGCCGCAGGCGACGCGGCCCACCGATGCGAAAGTCGCCGCCGCGGCCGGCAGCGAACAGGCCTCGATCGGCCGCGGCTATCGCGTCCTCGTCGTGGAGGACAATGACGATGTCGGCCGCTTCTCCACCGAGCTGCTCGAGGACCTCGGCTATTCGGTCAAGCGCGCCGCCGACGCCAATGCGGCGCTGGCGATCCTGTCGGAGAACGAGTTTTCCGCCGACCTCGTATTCTCCGATGTGATCATGCCCGGCATCAACGGCGTCGAGCTCGCCGGGATCATCCGCGACCGCTTCCCCGGCCTGCCCGTGGTGCTGACCAGCGGCTACAGCAACGTTCTCGCCGAGAATGTTCATTCCGGCTTCGAGCTGATCCAGAAGCCCTATTCGGTGGAAGCGTTGTCGCGCACGCTCAGGAAGGCGATCATCGAGCAACGGGCGACCGCCAAATCCTGAGCACGCCGCGTGCCGCCCTACTCGATCATCACACGCGCGACACCCACCTGAAGGATGCCGAGCGCCCGCGCGGCCGTCGTCGAGATGTCGATGATCCGCCCGCGCACGAACGGGCCACGATCGTTGACGCGGCAGCGGATCGAACGTCCCCGATAGGACACCCTCACCATGCTGCCGAATGGCCTGGAGCGATGCGCGCAGGTCATTTCACCACTTCTGCCGATGCCACGATAATAGGAGGCAAGGCCGCTCTCGGCGTTTGCCGTGGACGTGGCAAACAGCAGGAGCGCCGCGGACATTGCTGCGGTTCTCATTTTCGCCTGCCGGTCGAGCCCCGCAAGGGAACGCGCGTCCGTCAGAACAGTTCCGACGACGTATGGAATGAATTCGGGACCGCAGCGGCCCCTCAGGCCGCGTCCTCGACCCCGTCGGCCTCCAGCAATGCGCGGACGTCGGCCGCGGGAACCGGCTTGCTGAACAGGTAGCCCTGCATCTGGGTGCAGCCGAGCATCTGCACCGTGTCGCGCTGCTGGTCGGTCTCGACGCCTTCGGCCGTCGTGATCATGTTGCGGTCGGCCGCAATCGACACCACCGCGCGGATGATCGAGGCCGAGCCCGAATTGCGCGTGACCTCCTTGACGAAACTGCGGTCGATCTTGATCTTGTCGAACGGGAAGCGCTGCAGATATTGCAGCGACGAATAGCCCGTGCCGAAATCGTCGAGCGCGATGTGGACGCCGAGCGCGCGGAGCTGGTCGAGCGCGACCAGCGCGGCATCGTCGTCGGCGATCAGCACGGCCTCGGTGATCTCGAGCTCGAGGCGGCGCGGGTCGAGCCCGCTCTCGGCCAGCGCACTCGCGACCTTCAGCGACAGCGTCTCCGACTTGAACTGGACCGGCGAGACGTTGACCGCGACGCGGACATGCGCCGGCCAGGCCGCGGCCTCGATGCAGGCTGTGCGCAGCACCCACTGCCCGATTTCATCGATCAGTCCGGTTTCCTCGGCGACCGGCACGAACTCCGCCGGCGAGATCATGCCGCGCACCGGATGCCGCCAGCGCAGCAGCGCCTCGCAGCCGGTCACCTCATCGCTGCGCAGATCGACCAGCGGCTGGTAGTGAAGCTCGAAGCCGCTTTCGGCCAGTGCGGTCCGCATGTCGGCTTCCAGCTCACGGCGCGAATTGGCCTGCTTCTCCATCGTCGGATCGAAGAAGCGATGGGTCCTGCGTCCAGCCGCCTTGGCGGCGTACATCGCAAGGTCCGCACTCTTGAGCAGGCCGAACAGATCGGAGCCGTGGCGCGGCGCCACCGCGATCCCGATGCTGGCGTCGCTCGACAGGCGGTGGCCGTGGCAGTCGAACGGCGTGCGCAGCTCCTGATAGATGCGCCCGACCAGGTCGCTGACATCATCGTCGGCGACGATGTCGCGCTGGATGATGGCGAACTCGTCGCCGCCGAGACGCGCAATGAAATCGTTCGGTCCAACCGACCGGCGCAACTTCTCCGCCACGCCCTTCAGGAACTCGTCGCCGATCAGGTGTCCGAGCGAGTCGTTGATGCGCTTGAACTCGTCGATGTCGATATAGAGGATCGCGAATTCGCTGGCCGTGGTCTCGAACAGCAGTCCCTCGGCATGGCGCTGGAACAGCGTCCGGTTCGGCAGATTGGTCAGGGCGTCGTAATGCGCGAGGTGTTCGATCCGCGCCTGGACACGCCGCCCCTCGGTCACATCCTCGAGCGTGGTCGCCCAGCCGCCGTCGGGCGAGCGCTTGTAGACCAGGCGGATGTTGCGGCCATCGGGCGTCGAGATCACCGTGTCCCGGGCCTTGTCGTTGTCGCGGCTGGTGAACTGCGCGCAATATTCGTCGACGTCGCCGACGAAGGAGCCGGTCGCCTGCCGATGCAGGATCAGGTCGCGCAGATGGCATCCCGGCTTGGCGACGTCGGGCGAGATGCCGAACATGTCGATATACCGCCGATTGCAGATCACGAGGCGCGCCGAGGCGTCGAACAGCAGGAGCCCCTGCGTCATGTTGTTGATCGCGGTGTCGAGATGCTGGCTCTTCTCGGACAGCCTGCGCTGGGCGACGGCATGCTGGCGCTGCAACTGGCGCACGATCAGGAAGATCGTGACGATGACGATGACGACCGCGAGCACCGCGGCGAAGAACTGCAACTTGGTCTGCGCGCGCCAGTCTTCCAGTGCGCTGGCGGCCCGGGTCGTCGCAACGATCAGGATCGGGAAATGCGACAGCGATCTGACGGCTCCGACAGTCTCCTCGCCGGATTCACCGATGAAGCGGCCCGAGGTATTACCGCCGAGGCTCAGGACCTTTCGGAACAACGGCTCGTTGATGATGTTGCGGCCGACGGCGTTGGCATCCTGCGGATAACGGGCGATGATCGTGCCGTCGCGATGGATCATCGAGATCACGGTATCGCCGTTGAGGGCCAGCGAGGCGACGAAGTCCTCGAAATGGCTGGGTTCGACGCCGCGGCTGGCAAAGCCGATGATCTCGCCGTTGCGCCCGGTGATCTTGCGCGCGAAGATCGTGGTCCAGTTTCCGGTCACCTTGCTCATCGCGGGCTCGACGATGACCTGCGAGGTGGGCCTTCCCGAAATGAAGTCCTGGAAATAGCGCCGGTCCGACACGTTGACGTCCGCCACCGGCCACATCTCGGATGAGTTGATCAGCCATCCCTTGGCGTTGAAGAGATTGAGTCCACCGACATGCGGCAGCGCCGCAAGGCGGGTGCGCAGCATCTCATGCGCGCTCAACTGCGACATCGTCTTCTCGAACTGATCGGCGGTCTCGACCTTGCCCGCCTGCATGTAGCTGACGACGTCGTCGTGGACATACTGGAGGTCGCTGAGTTGCTGGTCGAAATGGCGCGACAGCAGAAGCGCGGTGTTGTTGAGCTCGCGCTCCGACACTTCCAGCGCGCGCTCGCGAAACTGCAGGGCGAGATAGCCGGTGCCGAGCGTGATCGCGAGCACCAGCAGCGCAGCACTCATCACGAGCCACTGAATGGCACCGAACCTCAGAGCGCGTAGCGCGCCGACATTCGGCAGCCACCGGTGCCCCGGCATCGTGCTGTCGGTTGAACGAGTTGACATTGTCCTGCCCCTAGAGGTGCCCCTTGTACGGGAACACAACCCAAGGGTCGGTTAGGAAAGGCAGTTATCGGACAGTTAAGACGCGTGCGTACAGCGGTCCCGCCGTCAGGAGGCAACCTTCGCCGCGCCGGGTTCGGCATTGGCCTCTTTCAGGCTGCACTCGATCAGCGACCCCTCGATGGTGAACTTCGAGAACGGCGACAGCGGCGTTGCGGCCTGGAGCGCCGCGAAGAATTGCGAGTCGCCCGGGCTCTTCAGGAAGAAGCGGATATGGCTCGCGGACAGCGTATCCCGGGAAAGCCACACGACCCCGGAAAACAGCGCCACCAGCATCTGCGCGTAGTCGTTAAGGGCAGCGAGCCCAAGATCGTAGATCGGCGAGACATTGACGAAGCGCGCACGCAAGGCCGGCGTCGGATATTTGCTCATCAGGAGCCGCCTGACCTGGCAAACCGCATGCGTGCGTTCGCCGTCCGTCAGATAATACAGGCCCAGATTGTCGCCTTCCTTGGTCGCAAGCGCATCGAAGGCGGTGATGCCGCCAAAGGTGGCAAAATCCTCCCCGACGCCTTCAGCGTCCTTCTTCCATTGTGCCTTGATGTTGCGCCAGGACCGCTCGGGGTCCTTGAGTGGCAGAAGCCGCATGGTTAACCGGCGGTTAGCGCGAGCAGTGATCAACGTTATAGGGTGATAATATGTCGCATGGCTTAAACCTTTGCTTACGGCGGTAGCCCAGTGGGCGAACGCGGGCCGGGCACCCGCCGGCCCACTGTGCCGACGATGCCTGCACCACGACGCGACGCCTTGCGGTTCGGCCGCTTGCCCGTCAGATACCAACACCGATGTGATCTGGAGCCTTGCCGGTCGATGGATGCACTCACGCTGTTCGGATTGTTCGCCGTGACCCTGATGCTCGTCTGCTATGCGGCCGAAGATCGCAGCCACTGGTTCGTCCTCGCCTTCGCTGTCGCATGCGCGCTCGGCTCGGTCTACGGATTCCTGCAGGGCGCATGGCCATTCGGCCTCGTCGAAGCGGTCTGGGCCGTCGTCGCCGCGCGCCGGTGGCTCATGCGCCGAAATGCGGTCGGCGCGTAATGTTATAGTATTCGCGGCAAATCCCTTCCGCGCACAAGCTTGAACGCACGCGCTCGCGGCGCTAACTAGGGCGCATGGACGCCTCACCCGCCACGACTCAATCCTTCTCGCGCAAGGCAGCATCGCGCCGCTGGCGCAGCCTGCTTGCGGGATTGATTTCGCTGGCGCTGGTGTTGTCCTTCTTCCACGGCTGGACGTCCGACAGCGACGACGAAGGGCCGATCTTCTCCGTCGCACAGTCGAGCAACGACAACGGCGGCAAGGCGCCGGCGCATCCGGCAGCGCTTCACGGCGATCACTGCCTGACCCACGTGGTCTCGGTCGCTCCACAGGATACGGTGCTTGACATCGAATACGCGCCACATGCCTACGGCGATGTCAGCCTGCGTGTGCCAGCATCAGCCGAGCAAATCTCGCCGTTCAAGCCACCTCGCGCCTGATCCGGTCGGCATGACCGATCGCGTCTCGCTGCCCTCGGGCCGCGAGAGGTCCCCGCACATATCGATGTTGCGACAGCGCATACGCCTTTGGCACGCGCTGCGAAGAGGCGCAGATGAAACGTATCGTTCTATTTTCCGCCGGCGTCGTCGCCGGCATTGGGCTCGTCGTGCTGGCTGCCGGGTGGGTCGGTTGGCCGGTATCGTTGCCGGCTGCGAAGCAGGAGACGGCCGCCAACGGCTCTTCGAAACCGGAAGCCAGGCATGGCGCCCCCGGGCACATTGAACTGAGCGAGGACCAGATCCGGGATTCCGGCATCACAATCGCAAAGGCAAGCGGCGGCATGTTGAAGCGGCACTTCCTTGCGCCGGGCTCGCTGATCCCCGATGCCGACCATATCGGCCGCGTCTCCGTGCGCGTGCTGGCAACCGTCTCGGAGCTGCGCAAGCGTCTTGGCGACAGCGTCGAGAAAGGCGAGATCGTCGCCGCGATCGAGAGCCGCGAGGTTGCCGACGCCAAGAGCGAATACCTCGCCGCGCGGCTCACCAACGACCTGCAGCAGACGCCCTACAACAGGCCGAAGACGCTGGTCGAGAGCCGCACCGTGTCGGAGAACGAGTTCCTGCGGACGCGGCTGACGGCGAACGACGCCCAGATCAAGCTCGACGGCGCGCGGCAGAAACTGTTCGCGCTGGGCCTGTCGGAAAGCGAGATCGCCGACCTGCCGAACCAGCCGGCGGAGAGCCTGCGCAAGCAGTTCCTGCGCTCGCCGATTTCAGGCCGCGTCTCCGAACGGCGCGTCGATCTCGGCGGATTGATCGGGCGCGAGGGCCAGGAGAGCGAGTTGTTCGTCATCGTCAATCTCGACGACATCTGGGTCGACCTTGCGGTCTCGCCGGAAGACATCGGCGCAGTCCGTGAGGGCGTCAAGGTCAGGATCCGCGCCATCGGCACCGAGGATGAAGCAACCGCCGATGTGATCTTCGTCAGCCCCCTGCTCGACCGCGACACCCGCAACGCGCGGGTGATCGCGACCATGCCCAACAGAGACCACCGCTGGAAGCCCGGGACCTTCGTCACCGCCGAGGTACCGCTCGCCGGAGGGCCGTCGACCGTGATCGTCTCGAAGAAGGCGCTCCAGACCATCAAGGGGACGCCGACCGTCTTCGTGCGCGATGCCGACGGCTTCGAGGCGCGATCCGTGCGCACCGGTCGCGAGGACGACGACGACATCGAGATCGTGGCCGGCCTTTCCGCGGGCGAGACCATCGCGGTGGGCAATTCCTTCACGCTGAAGGCCGAACTCGAGAAGGACGAGGCGGAGCACGACCATGATTGAGCGGATCATCGCGCTTGCGATCCAGCGCCGCTGGGTCATCGTCACGCTCGCCACCATCCTGATGCTGCTCGGCGGCGTGGCACTCACGAAACTGCCGATCGATGCGGTGCCCGACATCACCAACAAGCAGGTCCAGATCAATACCACGGCGCCCGCATTGTCGCCGGCTGAGATCGAGAAGCAGATCACCTTCCCGATCGAAACGGCGCTGGCCGGCGCGCCGGGCCTGGAGAGCACACGATCGCTGTCGCGCAACGGCTTCTCGCAGATCACCGCCGTGTTCAGCGAAGCGACCGACATCTATTTTGCCCGCCAGCAGGTCGGCGAGCGCCTGACCGAGGTCCGCGCGCGCCTGCCGCAAGGCATCGAGCCGCGGATCGGGCCGACCTCGACCGGCCTCGGCGAAATCTACATGTGGACGGTCCATTTTTCCGGGCAGCCGGCCAAGGCTGACGGCACGCCCGGCCTGCAAAGCGACGGTCGCTTCCTGACGGCGGACGGTCAGTTCCTGCAGAGCGACATCGAGAAGGACGCCTATCTGCGCACGGTGCAGGACTGGATCATCAAGCCGCAGATCAAGATGGTGCCGGGGGTTGCCGGCGTCGATTCAATTGGCGGCTACCTCAAGCAGTACCAGGTCCACCCTGACGCCGCGAAGCTGATCGCGCTTGGCCTCACTTTTGCCGACGTCGCCAAGGCGATCGAGGGCAACAATGTCAGCCGCGGCGCCCGCTACATCGAGCGCAACGGCGAAGGTTTCGTGGTGCGTTCCGGCGGGCGGCTCGAGGGCGCCGAGGAGCTCGGCGCCGTCGTCGTCACCACGCGCGGCGGCGTCCCGGTGCGGATCCGCGACATCGCGACGGTGTCGATCGGCGGCGAGACCCGCACCGGCAGCGCCAGCGAGAACGGGCGCGAGGTCGTGGTCGGTACGGCGCTGATGCTGATCGGCGCCAACAGCCGCACGGTGTCGGCCGCGGTCGATGCCAGGCTTCGCGCCATCGCGCCGTCGCTGCCGTCGGGCGTCGAGGTCAAGACGGTGCTCGATCGCACGCAGCTCGTCGACGCCACCATCGGGACGGTGGCGCGAAACCTCGCCGAAGGTGCGCTGCTCGTGATCGCCGTGCTGTTCCTGCTGCTCGGTAATTTCCGCGCGGCGCTGATCACGGCGCTGGTGATCCCGATCGCCATGCTGATGACCGCCATCGGCATGTGGCAGGGACGCATCAGCGCCAATCTGATGAGCCTCGGCGCGCTGGATTTCGGCCTGATCGTCGATGGCGCCGTCATCATCACCGAGAACAGTCTGCGGCATCTCGCCGAAAGGCAGCAGGCGCTCGGCCGCGTCCTCACCCGCGATGAACGGCTCGCGACGGTGCGCGCCTCTGCCGTTGAAATGGTCCAGCCGAGCCTCTACGGTCAGGCCATCATCCTGCTGGTCTACGTGCCGCTGCTCTCGTTCACCGGCGTTGAAGGCAAGATGTTCGAGCCGATGGCGCTCACGGTGATCCTCGCGCTCGCCGCCGCTTTCGTGCTGTCGCTGACGCTTGTCCCGGCGCTGATTGCGATTGCCATCACCCGACGCGTGCACGAGACGGAGAACGGCCTCGTCGCGACGCTGAAGGATTGGTACCAGCCGCTGTTGCGGCGCGCCGTCGCTGCGCCGCTGCCGGTCATTGCAACTGCGGTCATCTTGTTTGCCGCGGCGCTGTTCGGCTTTACCCGTCTCGGCCAGGAGTTCATTCCCTCGCTCGACGAGAAGAATATCGCCATGCACGCGTTGCGAATTCCAAGCACGGCGCTATCGCAGTCGCAGGCCATGCAGCTTTCCGTCGAGAAGACGGTCAGCCGCTTCCCGCAGGTGTCATTCGTATTCTCCAAGACCGGCACCGCGGAAGTCGCGAGCGATCCGATGCCGCCGAACGCCTCCGACACCTTCATCATCCTGAAGCCGCGCGAGCAATGGCCGGATCCCTCGATGACAAAGGACAAGCTGATCGAGGACATCTCCAGGGCCGTTGGCCGGCTGCCGGGCAACGTCTACGAGTTCACCCAGCCGATCCAGATGCGCTTCAACGAACTGCTCGCGGGCGTGCGCGGCGACATCGCGGTCAAAGTGTTCGGCGACGAGTTCGAACCGATGCAGAAGGCCGCCAACGAGGTTGCGGCTGCGCTGCGCACAGTCCGCGGCGCGACCGACGTCAAGGTCGAGCAGGCCGGCGGCCTTCCGGTCCTCGAGATCAAGGTCGACAAGGCCGCGATCGCGCGGCGCGGCCTCAGCGTCTCAGCGGTGCAGGACGTGATCGGCGCCGCCGTCGGCGGCCAGGATGCCGGGGTCATCTACGAAGGCGACCGCAGCTTCGATATCGTGGTGCGGTTACCCGAGAGCGTGCGCTCCGATCTGGAGGCGCTCAGCAATCTCCCGGTCGCGTTGCCCAAGGCGACGCCGACCGCGCCGGTACAGAGCCTACCGCTCAACCGCGTCGCGCAGTTCTCCTTCACGGAAGGACCGAACCAGATCAGCCGCGAGAACGGCAAGCGCCGCATCGTGGTCACCGCCAACGTCCGCGGCCGCGATCTCGGCTCGGTGGTCGAGGACGCACGGGCCAGCGTGGCGCAGTCGGTGAAGCTGCCGCCAGGCTACTGGATGACCTGGGGCGGCCAATCCGAGAATCTGGCCGCGGCGCGCCAGCGTCTCGGCCTCGTCGTACCGGCCTGCTTTGCGATGATCTTCCTGCTGCTGCTGGCGGCGATGGGCTCGGCGCGCGATGCGCTCCTGGTGTTCAGTGCCGTGCCGCTGGCGCTGACCGGCGGCATTGC
>JACXTT010009850.1_pt1 | contig 13001 bp, 7 predicted proteins | sample 9270951 | NCBI WGS metagenome assembly JACXTT01 (sample SAMN15532306, study PRJNA645909) | rock metagenome | isolation source: weathered quartz diorite | place: Puerto Rico | collected 2017-06-21 | reverse complement strand
TGGAGCGATAAATATCCGTGTTACCAGAACGCCCAGGCCGATCCCGAGGGCGTAGACCGCGAGCGGGGCCGTATCTGGCGCGTGGTTTGGGTGGGAGACAAGCCGGGCAAACCGGTCCCGAGCCGCTCGGACAAAAAGATGAACCTTGCAAAACTCAAAAGCGCGGAGTTGGTAAAATTGCTGGAAACCCAAAACATCTGGCAACGAAGGACAGCCCAGCGTCTCTTGGCCGAACGGCGAGACCCGAGCGCCAAAGCGGATTTGAAAACGCTGCTTATAAAAGCCAACAAAACCGCTCCCCGCCTCGCAACATTGTGGACGCTGCAGAGCGCTGAACTGCTGGATGAGTTTATGCTCGATTATACGACCTCCTCTCTGGATCCCAAACAGCTCGCCTGGGTGGCCCGACTCGACGGAGAGCGCGGCACGAGCTCCATCCATTATGAAGAAGCTTTGCGTCGCTTGGAAGTGCTCGCCGTCGACGATGACCCTACCGTTCGAGCCGCAGTCGCCACCGCCCTTCGCAAGATCACTTCCGGTTCGTTCACGGTGGATACGCCGCCCGACGACGCCACATCGAAAATTGATTTGATGCCGCACTTCCGCGCGCTTCTTTCGCGCCCCAGCGTCGAGGGCGACTTTTACTACCCGCACATCGTCTGGATGGCGATGGAACCGCGCGTGGCGCTGGATCCGCAGGCGTTCTTCCCGTTGCTCAGCGCGAACGAAAACTCCGTCTCTGCTTACTGCCTGCGCCGCATCATGCGCCGTCTCTGCGATCGGACAGAAGTCGCGGCGCGGGAGAAGGATCTCAATGCCGCCATGGAATTCCTCGGCGGCATTGCCTCGAAGACCCAGCTTGCCGATGCCTCTCTTGATGGGCTTGTCGACGCTTTCAAGGGCAAAGGCGCGCCGCCGACTATCCGGCTGGAGCCGATTATCACAAGGCTCAGCGCCAATCCCGCTCTGACGGACAAGGCCCGCCGGCTGGCCACGCTGCTGGGCGATACGGCCGCCAGCCGCGCGTTGATCGCGAAGATTAACGACGCGAAGGCGACCGTGGAGGACCGCATGAAAGGAATCGTGGCCGCGCGCGAAACGAAAGACGACGCAGCCAAGACCGAGCTGGTAAAGCTGTTCGCCGCGTCTCTGTCCGCGCCGGGGAGAGCGCGAGAAGCCGCGGCGCTCGATCCGAACTCCCCCGCCCCCACCGGGGGAGAGGGCCGGAATGAGGGGGCATCCCAGGAAGTCCAAGCGCTTTACGCAGAAGCCATCCGCGCCTTGAGCGTGTTCGACGGCGACGAAATCGCCGACAGGATCGTGGGCGCCTGGAAACGGTTTACTTTGCCCACCCGCCGCGTCGCGGCCGAGGTGCTCGTCACGCGTAGCAAATGGAGCCGTGCTTTGCTGGCGGGCGTGGACAAGAAGATAATCGAACCGCAGGACGTTTCAGCGACGGCTCGACGCGCGCTGGCGAGAAGCTCCGACAGCGCCGTGGTGGATCGTGCCAACCGCGTGTTGGGCCGTTATCGCGCCACGAACGAAGACAAACTCAAGCTGATCGCCGAGAAACGGAAAGTCGTTCTTGCGGCGGAGCCGGATGCGAAAGCCGGTCACGAAGTGGCCGTGCGCTCATGCCTGGTCTGTCACAAGCTCTATGGCGAAGGCGCGGACGTTGGCCCGGATCTCACGGGCGTGGGCCGCAGCACGCTGGATGCGCTCCTGCACAACGTCATCGACCCGAACGAAGTCATCGGGACCGGGTTCGAAAACACGGAGGTCGAATTGAAGGATGGCCGGGTCCTGAACGGCCGCATCGTGGAAGACTCGCCCGCACGGCTGAAGCTGCTCGCCTCCGGTCCGATCGAGCACCTCATTGCCCGAGGCGACATCGCGATGGTGAACGGCAAACCGGCGATCCGCACCAGCGAGCTTTCACTCATGCCGGAGGGGCTGGAGCAAATGCCCGACGCCGAGTTCCGCAATTTGATCTGGTTTCTGCTCAACCCGCCGCAAGACAACCGACCGTGGACGCCGGCGTTGCGCAAGGAATTACTGGGCGAGGAGAAGTAAGCTCAAAGCTCAAAAGCTTAAAGCTCAAAAGAAAGTTCCCAGCCGAGCGATTTGGTTAACCCTCGGATCTCACCATCCACTCGCGCCTGTCTTTTCGCCCCGCTGGGCGTCTGTTCTGGAGCTTCCCTTGAGCTTTGAGTTTTGAGCTTCGAGCGATGTAGTCCAAACGCCGACAGACCTGAGTGGTTTCGATTCCTACAAGTCCGCGCCGGGGGGCAGCGAGCCGGCGTTGCCTCAGACTCAACCACGGATTCTTCAGTTTGGGACAGGCGATGAGATTCGCAATGAACCGAATCGCAGCAAACGCAGGCGATTGAATTAGACGGCGTCGTGGCATTGCGTCGGCTTGGAAAAGGCGTGTCCTCGAATCGAATCCGTGGGAGGGAAAAAGGGCCACCTTGCATCGAGTAGCGGCAACGCCGCGAGCACTCGGCAGAAAAAGCATTCCGGTCGGGACCAATCCATCGCATTGAGCTGGGCAGACGTTTTGACGCGCGTGCGTCAAGAAGGAGGGAAGTCGGGAAATGCGATCGTGTTGAAAACACTGAATCCAGATCTAGAACCGGTTCAGCGCGATCCTCTCAAAATAAGGTTCTAGACGAAAGGAAACATGATGAAAGTAAAGAACAGTTCGTTGATCGTTGGAATCCTGGCCCTGAGTCTGGCCGCCCTCAGCGGGTATGCCCAGACAAGTCAGCCCTCCTCCAAGGTCACCGCCAAGACCGCCAACCTCACGCTGTTGCCGGAAACATCCGGAACGGGCGGCTGGCAAACACTGCTCTCGAACACTATCAAAACAGCCAATCAGAAGGACCTGTTCATCAACGCGTCGTTCGAGGTTGGCCTGTTCACCCAAACCAAGGTCAGCAGCAAGAACATGACGGCCGACACCTCGACCGCGACCGCGAATGTCCAGGTCCAAGTATTGCTCGACGGCAAAGTCGTGGAACCCGGACAAGTGGTCTTCGGACGGAGGACCCAAACACTCACGGCGACGCTCGAGGGAGCGATTGCGGGCTGTCTGAGCCTGGTCACGAACCTCGACGGCACCGTCAGCATTGTGGTGGATCCCACCTGCGTGACGCCTGAGACGATCGAGTTGATCCTCGACTCGATGGACGCCGCGTCGTTCAACTTCGTGGCCGTCGATGTCCCGCAAGGTATTCATACCATCACCGTGCAGGCGCGGATCGACACCACCGGCAGCGCCCAGACAGGCTCGTGGACCGCGCTGGGAACCGTCGGCAAAGGGTCGATGACAGTCGAGTCCGTTCGATTGATCAAGGATCCGAACGTGGTGTTCGACCTCTAATCCGTCCCCACGGACCCGGGTGCGAGGGCAGGGCCGAGAGTTTGCTGCTCCTGTCGGTCCGATGGGTGCTTCCGGTTCCCTGCTCGAACGGGTTCTTCTGACCCATCTCAATCAGATGAGGTCTGGCGCGGGTCGTGCAAACGGCCCGCGCCATTTTCGGCTAGTGCTAGTCGCAACAAAACACCTGCCATTTAGGAGACACAACACTAAATCCGTTTCAACCGCGGGCCCTTCGGCGTGTCTTCGATCAACCAGCCTTTGACCTTCAATTCTTCACGGATGGCATCGGCCCGCTTGAAGTCCTTTGCCTTTCGTGCCGCCTCGCGCTGTTCCATCAGCGGATGAATTTCACCCGGCACCTCGGCGCCGGCTTTTTCGCCGATGCCAAAAACCGAATCAATCTGCTGCCACACCTCGAGCGCCGCGGCGGCTTGAGCCGCTGAAAATTGGTTGTCCGTCAGCAGCCGGTTGGTCTCGCGCACCCAGTCAAACACCACGCGCCAGGCGGCGGACACGTTCAAATCATCGTCCAGCGCGGCTGAAAATTGATCGGACAAACTGGAGTCCGCCGCTGCCGCCGCGTTTCCGGCCACCTCGCGCAGTTTGGCCAGGCACTCGTCGAGACGCGCGAGCGCCGTGCGCGCGGCGGTCAACCCTCCCAGGGTGAAGTTGAACGTCTCGCGATAGTGCGCGGTCAGGAGCAGATAGCGAATTTCCCGCCCGGTAAACCCCTGGGCCAGCAAATCGCGCAAGGTGAAAAAGTTCCCGAGGGATTTGCTCATTTTCTTCCCTTCAACCATCAGATGCGCGCCGTGCAACCAGTATTTCACAAACGGCCGGCCCTCTGGCTGCACGCCGGCGCCTTCGCTCTGCGCAATCTCATCCTCGTGATGCGGGAAAATCAGATCTTCACCCCCGAGATGGAGGTCGAAACTCGGCCCGAGGATTTTCATGCTCATGGCGCTGCACTCGATGTGCCAGCCGGGCCGGCCTTCGCCCCACGGACTGGGCCAGAAAACCTCCCCGTCTTCCGGCAGACGCGCTTTCCAAAGCGCGAAATCGGCGAGTGATTCCTTGGCATACTCATCACTGCTTACGCGCTCGCCCGGCCGGAGTTCGTCGAAGTTCAACTTCACCAACTGGCCGTATTTGCGGCCGGAGCCGCGGTATTTCTCGATGCTGAAATAGACCGAGCCATCCGCTGCTTTGTACGCAATGCCCCGCTCGATGAGCCGTTCGATGAGCGAAATGATTTCGCTGATGTGCTCGGTCGCGCGAGGCATGTGATGGGGGCGAAGACAGCCAAGGGTCTGCAAATCCTCCAGGAACGCCACCTCGTATCGGCCGGTGTATTGCCGCAACGGAGCGCCCGACTCACGAACGCGCTTGATGATTTTGTCCTCCACATCCGTGATGTTCATCACGTGCTTCACCGCATAGCCCTTGAACTGGAGATAACGCCGGACGAGGTCGGCGAAGACAAACGTGCGGAAGTTGCCGATGTGCGCGACGTCGTGCACGGTCGGTCCGCAGCAATAAATCCCCGCGGTTTCGCCGGCCGGGTCGAGCGGCGCGAATTCCTCCACCGAGCGGGTCAACGTGTTGAATAACTTCAAGCCCATGCCGCCAATGGCGGGTCAGAGTAAGGCGGCTGGCGCGAAAGGAAAGGGGGAAATCACTCGGCAACTCCCGTGGGGCGCATCTTGATACAACCACCAGAAATCCTCTCCCTCGCCCCGCGAGGAACGAGCGGGGAGAGGGTCAGGGGAGAGGGTCAGGGGAGAGGGGTATCCCATAAAGTCGGCCTCCTCTCCCCGGCCCTCTCCTCCCGTGGGGGAGGCGAGGGAGTAGACGTTCTCTTCCTGGATGGTGGTAGTAGCAAGAGGCGCTCCTCCCGTCGGGGCGCACGATATAAAATCTGGCCATGGGAGCGCTGAGGTCGCTGCGAGGACGCCGGCGCTCCCAGAAGAAATCTTGTCATGCGCCTCTCCTGTCCGAAGTGCGGCGCCCCTTTTGGCGGTTACGCCGAGAATCGACCGGCATCGCCTTGAAGCCCCGTGGGTCCTTTTGTTCCCGAAACGATCTTGAAGCCCGATCTGAGAACTGGAAGGCTTGGCGCGATGAAGACCACCGGCTTTTTTCTTGAGCCGCTTTGCGTGCGTCAGTTCCGGCGCGCTCTCTTTGCTGTCCTTGCCCTGGCGCTGTTGGCGGCGCCGGGCCCAGCCTGGGCCAGAGAATTGGCCAATTACGCCGCCGACATGCGGGAAGACCTGACCGAGAAAACCTTGCCCTACTGGTTCGTTACGACGCTCGACAAGACCAATGGCGGCTACGTCCTCGCCGACGATGTCCAGGGCCCGCGCGTCCCGACCGAAAAACAACTGGTCACCCAGAGCCGGCTCATCTGGACTTTTTCCCGGGTGCATCTCAAGGGTTTTGGTGCCGAGAAACACAACTATCTCAAAGCCGCCGAGCACGGCTACCGGTTTCTCCTTGATCATTTCCTCGACAAAAAGAACGGAGGCTATTTCTGGACCACGGACCTGTCCGGTAAAGTTCTCAATGATCGAAAGATTCTTTATGGAGAAGCGTTCGTTATTTACGCGCTGACCGAATACTACCGCGCCAGTGGAGACAAGGAATCCTTGCGCCGCGCCATCGACCTTTATCACGACGTGCAGCAACACGCGCACGACGCGAAAAACGGCGGTTGGTTCGAGCATTTCACCCGCGACTGGACCCCGATCCTGAAGCCGGACCCGCAGGCGATCGTCGAGGTCGCGGGTTATAAGAGCGCCAACACGCATCTGCACCTCATGGAGGCGCTGACCGAGTTATACGAGGTTACGCTCGACGAGGAGATCCAGCGGTCACTGGAAGAGTCCTTGCGCATGAACGCGACTTATTTTTATCCGAAGGACCCCGGCAAATCCGCTTTTCACCGCCAGCCGGACTGGAAGGAAGTGACCGATCCGAAGAGCGCCGGCCTTTCCTACGGGCACAACGTCGAATTCGCCTGGCTCATGATCCGCGCGCAGAAAGTCCTGGGCGTCCCACCCGCGTGGGACCATTTTTACGCGCACGTCAATCACGCGTTGAAATACGGCTACGACCACGAACACGGCGGCCTTTACAATCGTGGCGCTGACAACAAGCCCGCGACCGACACGGACAAAGTCTGGTGGGTCCAGGCCGAAATGTTGGCGGCGTTGACCGACGCGTTGCAGCAGAAGCCCAACCCCGACTACGAAGCGGCCCTAAAGAAGCTGCTGGATTTCGTGGCGAATTTCATGACCGACCCTTCCGACGGCGTCTGGCTGGACACCGTGACGGCTGACGGCAAATTCAAGAGCACCGGCAAGGCGCACAACTGGAAAGCCAACTACCACGACGTGCGGGCGATGTTGAAGTTCATTGACGCCTTCAGGCCCGGCGTTCCGAAGCAGTAGTCTAATTCGTAGGTCGTTCGTTTTCGGTTGTTGGTGGCCGGGTTCGCACCGGCCTGAAGATTTCGGAATTCGAGGGTGCGGCCGTGGTCGAAGACCCAGCTGCGGCATGTGGCAGGTCTGTTGGTTTGAGATTTGGACCAGCGGTCCATCCGGCAGCGATGCTGCTGCGAGTGGCCGTTCGGAAACGGCTGGCAAGCCCCACTCAGTTATCAAACCGTGGTCAACTTCGCCGCACCTTCTTCTTTGTAGAGGTTTTAAGAGGTAGGGACATCGCGCTGCGACGTCCCCTCGCCGTACAGGCGCGGAACGGAGGTTCGTTGCAAGCCGACCTGTTCCGCCCGCTGGACGCGGGCGGGGACATCGCAGCGCGATGTCCCTACCTGGCAGCGCCGCAGCACGCTTTGGTTGCGACTCCACCGCTCTGTCTTTATTCGTGGTTCCGCTTCGCCGACCAGATTCCCGCGAGGGCGCCGGACAAATGGCCTTCCCAGGAAATCGGACCGGCGTGCGGCAGGACACCATAGAATATTCCGCCGAAACCGAGGAGCACCAGCAACGCGACCATCGCCGAGCGCCAGCTCTTCATCATAAAGCCGGCGACGATGAGGTAAGTGACGAGTCCGAAGATGATCGAACTGGCGCCGATATGAACAATCGGGCGGCCACCATCGGAACCCCTTCCGATCAACCAGGTGCCCAATCCGCTGAAAAACCAGATCGAGGCGAGGGTCACGACCGGATAATAATGCCGGTCCCAGAAGAGCAGGATCAGCAGAATGAACAACGGCAGCGCGTTGGCCAGCAGGTGAGCCGGGCTGGCATGCAGCAGCGGACTGAACGCGATCCCAACCAACCCGGGAAGCGTTCGCGGCACGATGCCGAATCCGGCGAGCGTTTCACCGTTCAAGCGGCGCAAAATCAAGTCCGCCGCTTCCACGATGAACAGGAGCGCCACGATCAGGAAGCTGATGCGCACGGCTTCCTGAAGGGTCATGAGGTGCGATTTGGGCATGCGTACCTGTTCAGACAATGAAGAAGGAGAAAGGTTCAGAGGAAGTGGATGGTGCGTGTCCGCAAAGTTCAAAGCTCAAAGTTCGAAGCTCCAGAGAAAGCTCAAGGAACAAGCTCCAACCATCGCCAACGCGTGTTGGAGCTTCGCTATTGGAGTTTCTCTTGAGCTTTGAACTTTGAACTTGGCGCAAGCTGCGCCGCACTTTGTTCCGGACCGCGGGCTCCAGGGGCCAACTCGCTCATAGCGCCAGTTTATATCCGACCCCGTGGACGGTCAGCAGATGTTTCGGTTCGCCGCCATTGTCGCCGAGTTTCTTTCGCAACTGTACGATCACCTGGTCAAGCGTGCGGGTCGTGCCGTAGTAGTTGTAACCCCAGACTTCGTTGAGCAACCGGTCGCGCGAGAGGACTTCGCCCGGGTGCGTGTAAAACAGTTGCAGCAATTTCAACTCTTTCGCGGTCAGTCCTTCGATATGCTTGCCTCGCGTGAGTTGAAAAGTCTTCGGATCGATGCTCGCGTTGCCGATTTGGAACGGCGCCTCGCTGGCCGCTTTCGAGGAGGAGGCGCCTGGCCCGGCGCGGCGAAGGATGGCATGGATGCGCGCCAGCAACTCGCGCACGCCAAACGGTTTGGTGACGTAATCGTCCGCGCCGAGGTCGAGACCGACGACTTTGTCGATCTCCTGCCCTTTGGCGGTGAGCATGAGGACGGGCGTGGCGACTTTCTTTGCCCGCAATTCCTTGCAAACGTCGTAACCGCTCTTGCCCGGCAGCATCACGTCCAGAACGATGAGGGAGGGGCCGTGTCTCGTGACCGCCTCGACGGCCTGGTCGCCGCGATTGCACACGGCCACTTCAAATCCGTCGCTTTTCAACACTTCCTCCAGGCCCAGCAGGATGTGCGGGTCATCCTCGACAATCAGGATTTTTGTTTTCATGCGATAAGAGACGAGTGATCAGCAGCTGAATTCATTCGCGCGACGCCACACACGGAGCCTTGATTGGAGGGTCCTAACAAGGACTCGCCAAGTTCGAGTTCCCGCGATTGGTCCAACGCGCAGGAGAGGGCCCGGGTGAAGCGAAACAAACCAATGCCCTGTGCCTGGCGAATTTCTTCGCCTTGTCGTTGCCATGGTCGTCCGGAGGTTCACATCGCTTCGAGCCATTTATGATTCGAAGTCTCCTGCTTTGCCGGAGGTTGTTGATTCGTGGCCATTGGCGGGCGGGCCCGGTGCGACCGGCAGACGGAGTGTAAAACACGTCCCGCCCCCTTCGCGCGGTCCGCACACAATGTCCCCGCCGTGGGCGCGCGCGATTTGCCTCGCCAGGGTCAGGCCCAGCCCGGAGCCCTGGATGCCGCTGCTGAGCGAGTCGTGGGCGCGATAAAACTGCTCGAAGATTTTCTCTTCGCAGCCGGGCGGCACGCCAAGCCCGCGGTCCAGGACGCGCACTTCGGCGTGCGGCAACGGCTGGGACTGGCGGCACGTTTCCACCCGCACCTCCTTTCGGTCGTTGGAATATTTTTCGGCGTTGGACAGGAGGTTCACAACGATTTGAGCCAGCGCGTCGCGGTCCCCATTGACGAGCAAGGGGACCTGGGGCAGATCCCGTTCGAGCTTGAAACCGTTCGCCTCGAGGTGTGGCCGGTACGACTCGACGGTTTCCTGAACGACCCCAACCAGGTCGCACTTGGCGAACTGATATTTCTTTTCGCCCCGTTCCATCCGCGAGAAGTCGAGGACGTTGTTGATCAGTCGGGTGAGGCGGGCGGTTTCGGCGGTGATGATGTGCAAATAGGAGCGCTGTTTTTCCTTGTCGAGAACGCGCCCCTCCGCGAGCAGTTCGGAGAACATCCGGATGGACGTCAGCGGGGTTTTGAGTTCGTGCGAGACGTTGCTGACGAAATCGGTTTTTTGTCGGGCGAGGGTCAATTGGCGGTTCAAATCCGCGACGATGAGCCAACCGCCCACGCCGATGGCCAGCACGAGCACGGCGATCAACAGACCCAGCGTGAGCTTCAAGGCTTGAGCGGACTGCGTGAGTGTGGCGGGATTGAGCAGGTAAACGGCGATCTCCCAATGCGGCAGCGCCTCGCCGACCTCCGTCGCGACGAACGGATGTTTCCATCTCGTCTCAAACTTGAGGATCGATTGAGCCACCGGGCGGGCGCCATCGTCCAGCAGGGCGACGCAAATATCGTTGTGGAGCGGTTCCGGATCGACTTTCACCACGCTTTGCAAGGTTTCGACCAGGCGCGGCAGGTTGATGAGCGCGCCGAAGACCAGGTGCGGGTCGCGCGGCGAGCGGTACCAGAACATCAGGTTGAGTTTGTTTTGCAGAAAACGCGCCAGGGTTCCTTCCGTTGAATCGCCGATGAGCTGGCGGAATTCGGCTTCGGCGGGAGCGACCTTCGAATAGTTGACGTCCGCCGCTTGCTGGACCTGCTGCTGCGGTTCGACGTTGCGCAGGAGCTTCTGGTCTTTGGAGGTTTTTGCGTAACTGCTCGACATCGCCTGGTTGTTGGCCCACGGAGCCGTCCCGCTTTGCTTCTCGTCCAGCTGGGACAGATTAATCGTTCCCTTCGGGCTGTTCCAATACACCTCCACGCTCTCGCGGCTGCAGAGGAATTTGTCGTTATCCAGGCGGAAGCGCCGCGCTTCGGGCCGATCAAACAGATTCGGAGAATAAACCTGTCCGTCGAGCGTGACGGTAAAGCCGACGTCGGCGAGCGCCCAGTCCTTGCGCAGCCGTTCGTCGAACGAATGCGCGATGTCGAACGGTTTGTTGTCCGCGAGCAGTGCTTCGACTTGTCGCGCAAACTCGCGTTGATGGTCGGCCAACAAGCTGGCGGCTTCCTTCGCGACGGAGTCCGCCACGCCCTGGTAGAGCAGCGACCGCTGGCGTTCGAGCACAAACTGCTGGTCGCGCAAGGAGCGCATCGCGAGCCAGGCGAGCACGAGGCTTGGCACAAACACGGCCAGCGCAAATACCATGGCGACTTTTTTCATCGAACTTGAACGACTATTTCACGATGGACGGGAGTTCGTCCAGCCCAGTAGCGCGCGGCGACGGGGTCATTGACAAAGTCCGCGCCGGGGATTGCGAGCCATACCCAGTTAACAACCGGCGACACGGAAGACCAGCCTGGGAGTTCAAGACTAGCAGTCTGAGGGCGTGCAAAACTTGGTTGCTGACTCCTGCGCGCGGTCATGATCGCCCTTGCGCGTCCTGCCGGCAGCCCGTTCACCGGCTCGCCAACGACTCCGCGCTGTTTCCCTTTGCTAAGACGGCGTTCATCAGGCCCCAGGCCGATTGCCTGAAGTCGCGGCTCGGATAATTCCCCAGCACCTTCGCCACCGCCGGTTGAAGGAATCGGCCCAGGCCGAGTTGGCGCACCTTGGCAACGGCTTCCTCTCTTCCCGCCGTGTCCGCTTCCGAATAGCGGACGATCTGCCGCAACAGTTCCCAGTCCGTCGCCGGCGGGATGAGTTCGGCGCGGCCGACCATGACGCGGACCAATTCGCGCGGCCTCGGTTCGAGCGTCAGCGGCAGTGTGTCGTCGGTCCATCGGCGCGGCAGCACGTAGAAAACCCGCAACCCATCCTCCTCGAACCACGATGTCCGCCAGGTTTTCACCATCGCGTCGGCCTCGCGCCGATACAAACCTTCCTCCTCCAGGGCTTCACGCATCCGCGCGCCGATGCGGCCCTCCAGTTCGCCCAACGGCAAGAAGTCCTGTCCCGGATTCAACTCGACGTAAGCGCGTTCCCCGGGCGGCACACGGTCCTCATAAACGAATTTTCCCTGGCCGCGCCGCACGGCGAGGACAAACAAGTGCCTGAGTTCATCGCTGCCGGAGTTTTTCAGGAAGAGATTCGTTTCGTTCCCATTGCTGAAGGTGACTTCCAAGGGTGTCTTGAAGTTGGCCACCCCGCGGTAGAACAGGAACTTTTCCCGCTCGATGCCCGTGTCCGGCGAGTTCACGCGCACGTGCGCCGCGTCCGTTTCGCGCGCCGCGAAGTAATGATTTCCGGAGGCGCTCGTCGGCAACGGGGCGCTTTCCTCTGAGCCCCGGGCGGGCGGGAGGAGTCGGACCTGCCTCCAGGCGATGCGCGAATCGGGCACTCCCTTCTTGCCAAACAGGGACGCCAGGGCGATTCGCGGGCTCAGGCCGCTCTGCTGCACGAACTCATCCAGCGCCGTGGCGAGTTTGTTCGGCGAGAACGCGGACGGGCCGACGTCGTGCGCCTGTGGGTACCATTCTGTGATCAATCCCTCGGGAAATCGCAAGGTGACGTCCACCGCACGTTCCTGGTCGCTGTAGAAATAGATGACTGGGGTCTCCATTCGTTGCAGCGTGACGAAGACGCTTTTGGTGTCGCGATTCAACGGCCCCACCGGCCGGCGACCGAGGCCAGGTCTGTTCCAGTCGTAAACAAACTTGGGGAGAGGCGCCGTCTCCAACGGGTTCCAAGGCAGCAAAACGCCGTCGGCGCCCTGCAAAGACGTGAACGTGCCCCATTCATGCGCGGCATAGTTTTCGATCGCTTCGTTTCCTGCAAAAGCACCCCACGACGCGACCGCCAAAACCAGGGAAAAGATGGTTGTTTTCATCTCCCCCACTTTGGGGCCAAGTGGAACAAAAGTTGTCAGTCGCCCGTCAAAGGTTTGTAAAAAAGTTGTGCGGACATCCACCCAAATCTTCTCCGTCGCCCCGCGAGGAACGAGTGGAGCGGGTCGGGCATCCCTCGCCTCCGGTGGGGGAGAAGGGAGTAACATTGTCCGCGCGGAGGGTGGTTGTCGCAAAGACGCGTCCGCCAGCGCCGGGGCGTATCTGGAAAGCCCCCTTTCGCTTTCTTCGCACGCATTGGGACCATGAACCTCGTGGACCGCGCGGTAGCGTCTGGACTGCGGCAGTCCTCTGCCGCTTTTTTCCGTTTCGGGGCCAGATGTAAAAGCGCCAGAGGACTGGCGCACTCCAAACCTGGCGGTGCCCCAAACGGTTCATGGAGAGCCCCCTTTCTTTTTCAAAAGCATGCATTGGGACCATGAACCTTGTGGACCGCGCGGTAGCGTCTTGGACTGCGGCAGTCCTCTGCCGCTTTTTTCCGTTTCGAGGCCAGATGTAAAAGCGCCAGAGGACTGGCGCACTCCAA
>JACXTT010009849.1_pt1 | contig 13002 bp, 15 predicted proteins | sample 9270951 | NCBI WGS metagenome assembly JACXTT01 (sample SAMN15532306, study PRJNA645909) | rock metagenome | isolation source: weathered quartz diorite | place: Puerto Rico | collected 2017-06-21 | reverse complement strand
GGGGACGGTCGGCGCTCGCGGTGCCCGCTCGACCGCCGTGAGGCACGGGCGCCGTGAAGAGCGACCCGCCCGACGACCGCGCCGACGATGTGCCGCTGCCTCTGCGCGACGTCGCCCGCATCCTCGGGATCGACGGCGCGCGCGACGCGCCGACCAAGTGGCTGCACCGCCGGCTCGTCGAGTTTCAGCGCGAGACCGGAGAGGCGGTCCTCATCGGCAACGGCAAGTCGGGCCGGGCAGCGCGCTACCGCGTGACGATCCGCGACGCGCGACGCGCGTGCGCGGTCTTCCTGCCGACCGAGACGCCCGCGGCGAGGGCGGCTCGTCTACGAACGGAGCAGATGCTGGTCGCGATCCGGGGCGACCTGAAGAGCTGGCTCGGAGACGCGCTCGAAAATCTGCGCGCGCTGAGTGGACAGCGAGTGGACTGAAGTGGACACGAAGCGGACACGGGCGCCTCCACGCAGGAGGTGCCCGAGATGGTGGACCTGAAGCTGGGCGAGCCTGTCGGCGAGCGGGCGGGCGAAACGGTTGGAGAGGAGATCGGAGTACGGTGGCAGCCGGACGCATTCGCACGCGAGCGCGAGCGCCGGCTCGAGCGCGGCGCCATCGTCAAGCTGACGACGCGATGCCGTTTCTGCGATCGGCGGGTGCACCAAGCACTCGCGATCGAGGTGGCGCACGGCGTCGCGCACGAGAGCTGCTGGGAGCGACGGCTGCGCGAGAGGCGGCCCGACCTGTGGCTGGTCGATCGCCGCGGCGGCGCGCGCAGATCGAAGCTCGGCGCGGAGCTGGAGGACGGCGCGCACGCCGTCCTACGCGAGCTTGCGAACGCGTGCCCGGTCATCCTGGCCCTGCGCGAGCGGACGCTCGCGTTCCTTGCGGTCGCGACGAGGCAGGGCTTCGTCCCGGCGTTCCTTTGCGAGATCCCGGACCGGCATGTCGGCCGACGGTTGCGCGAGAGCACGCTCCTCGGCCTCTACCGCATCCGCCTCTCGACGCTGTTCGATCTGCAGCTCCGGCTCGCCGTCGACGTCGCGAAAGGCAGGCCGCCATGCGCGGGCTGACCTGGCGCTGGTACTGCCGTCACATCGACGAGCTGGTGCCGCTGGCGACGGCCGACTGCCCGCGATGTGCGACGACAATACAGCTCGAGCGAGCGCGAGCTGCGTTCCACGGCGTCGCGCTGGCCGTCGAAGTGGCCAAGGACCAGGCTGCGGCCAAGCCCATGCGGGCGCCGCGGCCCGCGGACGATCTCGACGAGTCAGCGATGCAGCCGCCGCGGACGCCGACGGTGCGCGGGTTGACCATCGACCAAGAGGACGATCTTCGCGGCTACTTCGGTGGGCTGCTCGAGGTGGTCGCCGGTTGTCGAAGTCCGCTCGGCTCGCTGCTCGACCGGATGAAGTACCAGCTGCCGCGCGATCTCGGCGCCTACCAGCGGACGTCCGCAACTGTCGAGGACGCGCCGATGGGCTTCCAAACCGACGTCTCCGGGGCCCAAGGCGGGCGCCACGACGCTGAGGACAAGCTCATCGAAGCGATGGGCATCGTCGCGCGCCAGCGGACCATCCGCGCCGCGCTGCGCGCGATCGAGCCGGGCCTCGCTGGCGTCTTGCGCGTCGTCTACAGCCCGATCCCAGAGCAACTCGTCGTCGGCCTCGTCAGCGCGTTCGACGACCGCGAGACGGCCGCGGTCGCGATGCTCGGCGTGCACGTCGGCGCGCCCGGCGCCAGCAAGCGCGAGGTGCTGCGCGCGCTCATCGAGCGGGCGAAGGGCGACAAGCGTCGAAAGATCGGGCCCAGCGAAAAGGCGCGTGCGGAGCTGGACGAGCGACGTACGGCCGCCAAGATGAACATTCGAGCGGCGGTGGACCAGTACGTGCACGCACTGCGGGACGTGCAGCGCCGGGGGCGAGAGGCCAGTCGCCGTCGGTTCGAAATGCTGGTCGCGCAGGCGCGGATGCCCTCGTGACGACCGACGGAGGAAGCTGCGGATCTTGCGGCGAACCGTTCAAGCACCACGGCGACGGTGCCATCTGCGGCCACGAGGATCGGCACCCCGTATGGGACCGCGAGCTTGCTCCGCCGCGATGCGCGCTGTGCCTCGCGATGGATCGGCGGATCTGCCACGCGTGCTGCAAACAGAGCGTTCGCGACGCCATGGAGCACGGATTCAGGGCGCACTTGGCCACCCTCGGCGCCGAGCCACCGAACGTGAATCAGGTCGTGTACCTGATCGAAGCCGCCGAGGTGTGCCGCGTGAAGATTGGCTCCTCGAGCTCCGGCGCCGACGCGAGGCTGCGCGCGCACCAAACCGGATCGCCCGTGGCGCTGAGATTGGTCTGCGCGGTGGCGGGCGATCAGGCGCTCGAGTTCGAGCTGCATCGGAGGTTCGCCCGTCATAGGGCACATGGTGAGTGGTTCGCAGATGCCGTGGAAATCCGCGAGTGGTTCGCGGCTAGGCTCGGTCAAGACGCGCACCGGCTGGCGGCGCAGAAGGCGGCGGCGCTCGTGAACAGCCTCCTTCGTGATCTGTTCGGCTCCGACAGGCGGAGGATCTACTACGTCGAGCGCCACTTCGAGGCGGCATGAGCGACGACCAGATTCTGACCTTGCAACAGGCGGCGAGGTTGATCGGGTGGCGTGGCCGCTGGGCGTGGCGCAAATTGCTGCGTCTGCTGCGCGCGCTCGAGCGCAAGACCAGGAGGAAGATCCTCATCGAGGGCGACGGCGAAGGCACGAGGCGGCGGTACAAGGTGTCGCGTGGGGCCCTGCTGCAGCACCTGCCGTCGTCGTGGCTCACCGACGCGCGGATCCGCGACCGACTCGCCGACGAGATGGAGCGGTATCGGGATCGCGTCGACCAGCTCGAGGCGAAGGTCGAGGAGCTGACCGCGCAAGTCGGGCGCCTGCTGCGTGTCCTCCAAGGGCCGCTCGCACCGAGTTCAGATACGGGCGCGCGCGATTTTCGATCCGGCCGGAAACGCAAGTCACAACCGACAGTTCCCGGTGGCTGACCAACATTGGCTGTTGCCGCCAGTTGCCGCCAGTTGCCAGGCGCCGCGCTTGTAGTGGGAAGACCCGATGGCGAAACGCGTGACGCCGGCGACGAGCCTGGCGAGCGAAAAAATCCACTCGCGCGCGCGCGCGACCCCCGCTGCGGTTGAAGAGACCGCCGCGGTGTGGGTGCCGACCGCGGCGCTGAAGCCCTGGGTCAAGAACCCGCGCAAGAACGACCACGCCGTCGACCAGGTCGCCGAGTCGATCACGCGCTTCGGCTTCGGCAACCCGATCCTCGCCCGCAAGGAAAACGGCGAGATCATCGCCGGCCACACGCGCTTGAAGGCGGCCATCAAGCTCGGGCTCGACGTCGTGCCGGTCCGCTACCTTGACCTCACCGAGGACGAGGCGCATCGCCTCGCACGCGCAGACAACAAGCTGGCCGAGCTCGCCGAGTGGGACTCAGTCGCGTTACTTGCGCAGCTCCAAGGCCAGGACCAGGTCGACCGGCCCTTTCAGGGCTTCCACCCCCCCGACAGGGGCGGGCTCGGGGCCGGGGTCGGCCGCGCCGATGGCACTGCTGTCGTCGAGGACCTGGCGCCCGAGCCCCCCGACGTCGCGACCACCAAGCTCGGCGATCTCTGGCTCCTCGGCGATCACCGCATCCTCTGCGGCGACAGCACAAAGGCCGAGGACGTGCGGCGCCTGATGAACTGCGCGCGCGCGGCGCTGATGGCGACCGATCCGCCCTACCTCGTCGACTACACGGGCGAGGACCACCCGCAATCCGCGAAGCGCAAGGCCGCGTTCGTGGCCGCGGGCAAGCCTGCCGCGGCGGCCGGCAACAAGAACTGGGACGAGTACAAGGATCCGACGGCGTCGGTCGAGTTCTTCTCGTCGTTCATCCGCGTCGCGCTTGCCGAAGCGCTCATCGAGAACCCGCCAATCTACCAGTGGCATGCATCGCGTCGGCAGGCGCTGGTCGAGGCCGCCTGGACCGCCAATGGCCTGCTCTGGCACCAGCAGCTCATCTGGGTGAAGTCGAGGCCCATCCTGACGCACAGCCACTTCATGTGGCAGCACGAGCCGTGTGCGTACGGTTGGGTCGAGGGCAAGCCCCCGGAGCACAAGCCACCCTGCAGCGGCGACTGCTCCACCGTCTGGCAAATCGACCAGAAGGGCGAGCAGGACGGCATCCACCCGACCCAGAAGCCCGTCGAGATCTTCGCGCGGCCGATCAAGTGGCACACGAGCCCGGGCGAGGTGTGCTTCGAGCCGTTCAGCGGCAGCGGCACGCAGATCGCGGCCGCCGAGCAGCTCGGCCGACGGTGCTACGCGATGGAGCTCGAGCCGCGGTTCGTCGACGTCGCCGTCGAGCGCTGGGAGAAGCTCACCGGCAAGAAGGCGGAACTGTCGCGCGCCGCAGCGGCCTGATCACGGCGCAGCCGGCCGCCGGGGGGCGCCCACGTGGCGCACGGTGGGGCCCGTCGTTCATCCGGGCCGCTGGGCTACCACCATCGCGCGCGGCCGCGACGTGTGCCAACGTCGCGCGAACGGGGGCTAACGTCGCGCGGGCCGGCGCGTCGGCGCGTTGTTCACGCCACCTTGTCGCGCAGCGCTTCGATCGCCGCGGCGTGCTTCTTGATCGCGCTGGCAACCTTGCTGCGGTTGTCGTCGGTGATGCCCGTCTTGACGAGCGACTCGACGTTGCCGCGGTAGCGCTCCCAGGCGCGATCGAGCACCACCAGCGGATCGCGCTGGGCCCGAGCGGGCTTCACAATTCCCCAGAACGCCCACCCGTTCACGCTGCCGCCTCCGCCGCCAAGATCTTTCGCCGCCGCCATCGCCGCCGCCGACAGCGAGCCGTAGACCGTGCCGTTGTAGCGGATGCGGCCGCCGTCCTCGACGATCGCCTCGCACCGCGGCGCGCCGTGGCGGTCGACTTTTTTCAGCACCGTGCCCACGGGCGGCAAGCGCGGATCGATCGCGCGCGGCGCCGCGGGCTTGGTGGCGCTCTTCGCTGCCTTCGGCTCGTTCTTCTTCGCGGCGCGCGCCTTCTTCGCCTCGCCCTTGGTCTTCGCGGCCGCCGACTTCGCCTCCGCGCGGGCTCCGAGCTCGGCGATCTCCGCCTCGTCCTTCGCGGTCGCGCTCTTGTGGAGCGCGCTGGCGATCGCCTTGATGAGAACGGCGCGATCGTTCGACGGCGCGTCCTTGCCGGTCACCTTGTGGAATTGCTCGCGGAGCGCGGCGCTCTTCATCTTCTTCAGGTTCTTGATCTGCTCGGCGATGGTCGTTTCCTTCTTCATGGCTCCCTCTCGTTGCGCGACGCGATCGCGCGATTGCCTCATCAGCGCCGGAGCGACCGGCGGACGGGCCGAAGCCCGTTTCGGCTCACCCCTCGTCGCCATCTTCACCATCGCGCAGTTCCTCGATGGTGTTGCAGATGGTGGTGTCGTAGGGGTTGCGGTATTCCTCGGCACCGGCGGCGGCGAGGATGTGCGCGAGCCAATACATGCGAGCGCGCTCGTACGTGAGACGCGGAGCGGCTCGGCGCAGCATTGTCCGAGCCCGTTCGCATTGTTTGATGATCTCGTCGCGGATCTGGTCGAGCTCGTCCGCGATCTCGGTGTGGTCTGGTTGGGTTGTTTCGGTGCTCATCGTGTCCTCCGTTGGTTTTGCAATTGGGGTACACATCGCGTTGATGAGCGCTTCGGCGACGTCTTCGTCGTCGGTGCCGAGCGCGCTCTCGATTCCGCGGCGCGCGGCTTGCTCACTGCCGTCCGGCGTTAGCGCGATGCCGGTGGCGATCGCGACGAGCTGCTCGCGCAGATGCGCCACGTCGCCGGCGAGGCTCCACGTCGGCTTGTCGGCGACGAGCTTCGGGTGGCAGTCAACGCAGCCCGCGATCAGACCGAGTAGCGCGAGGACGTCGCGCTTGTTGGCGGCGAGCTTCGCGTCGGGTGATCCGCGCCCGCAGCGGCCGCACATGCAGGCTTCGGTCCTGGTCTGAGTGCGATCGCAAATCACGCTGCGTTCGAGGGTGGTCGTCTGGTTGTTCATCGCTTGCTCCTCTTCGCGCCGGTCTCGGCGGCGCTCGGACACATTGCGTCCGGTGCGCACAGAAGCAAGTCGAAAGCCGATTAATTTCAGCACTTTATCGATTGATTCGAGATGTCGCGGACATGGCTGCTCGTCCTTTTTCCAAGCTGACCAAGGAGCGCAGCGAGCGGCTCGTCTCGCTCCTGCGCGCCGGCCAGAATCGCGAGTCGGCGTGCGCGGCGGTGGGCATCGGCACCGCGACGTTGCGCCGCTGGCTCGCTGCGGCTGAGAGCGGCGACACGCGGCTCGCGCGATTTGCGCGCGTTATCCACGAAGCCGAAAGCGAAGCCGAGACGCGCGCGGTCGCGCAGGTGCAGCTCCACGGCAAGGCCGACTGGCGCGCGCTCGCCTGGTGGCTCGAGCGGCGCTTTCCGAAGAAGTGGGGCGACCACCGCGTGGTGACGATGCGCGTCGAGCAGGAGCGCGAACAGATGCTCGACGTCCTGCAGCGGGCGCTCCAGCAGCGCGGCCTCGAAGATGTCCTCGAAGAAGTCCTGCGCGAGCTTGTCGATGGCGGCGAAGCGCCGGCTGATGGCGCTCCGGTCGGTGAGGCCGGCACGCGACACTGAGCCGCTGCTCGATTTCATCCCGCGCCTGACGCCTGGGTTCGAGCGGCCCGATCATCTTGCGCCGATCGCAGAAGCCGTCGAGCAGGCGCTGCGCGGGCCGATCCGGCTGCTCTTCGGCGTGCCGCCGCAGCACGGCAAGGCGCTCTCGGTCGACGAGCCGATCCTCACGCGGCGCGGCTGGCTCCACTGCGCAGACGTGCGCGTGGGCGACGAGATCGTCGCCTCCGACGGCGGCTGGACGAAGGTCATGGGCGTCTTTCCCCAGGGCCGCGTGCCTCTGTTCCGCGTGACCTTCACGGAGGGCCATGGCCGAAGCGGCGCCTCCGTCGTGACGTGCGCCGAACACCTCTGGGCGGTCGAGCAGCGCTACTCGGTCGGTCGGCGCGTCATCAAGACGACGGCCGAGCTCGCCGCCGATCTGTTCGAGGCGGATGGCCGGCACAAGTGGCGCGTCCCGATCGTTCAGCCGCTCGTCGGCGATGTGACCGAGCTACCGCTCGATCCGTACCTGCTCGGCGTCTGGCTCGGCGACGGCACGAGCGCGCGCGGCGAGATCACCACCGCCGATGCCGAGATCGCCGGCGCGATCACCGCCTGCGGCTTCAGCACGAGCTATGCCTATCCGACCGGCCGCGCCCACACGTTCGGCGTCCCCGGGCTCCGGCGCCAGCTCTCCGACCTTGGGGCGCTCGGGCGCAAGCACATCCCCGCGCTGTACCTCGGCGCGCCCGCGACGGATCGGCTCGCGCTGCTGCAAGGCCTGTGCGACGCCGACGGCACCGTCGCGAAGAACGGCTCACAGCAGTCCTACTGCACCACGTCCCCCGCGCTCGCCGGCGGCTTCTGCTTTCTCGTCAACAGCGTCGGCGGCACCTGGACCCAGTGCGCACACGACGCCGCTGGCAAAACGGCCTGGAACATCTACTTCCGGTTGCCGCCGGGCATGTCTGCGTTCCGCCTGGCGCGAAAACGCGACCGGCTGAACGCAGCATCGGCACGGAGCGCGCCGCGCCGGTTCGTCGCGAGCGTCGAACCGGTAGGCCATGCCGAAGCCGTCTGCTTCGCCGTCGCCGCGCCCGATCATCTCTTCGCCGTCGGCCGCGAGCTGGTGCTGACTCACAACACCGAGCTCATCAAGCACGGGCTCGTGTGGTGGATGCTCCGCCGGCCGGGCAGCCGCAACGCTTACATCAGCTTCGAGACGACGCGCGCCGAGCAGATCTCGCGCGAGATCATCGAGCTCGCTAAGCTGGCGGGGCTGGAGCCGCAAGGCACGCGCGCGCTGTGGACGTCGACCAATGGCGCGTCGCTGCTCGCGCGCGGCGCGGACGGCTCGATCACGGGCCAGGGCATCGACGGCCTCTTCGTCGTCGACGACCCGCACAAGAACCGTAAAGCGGCCGAGAGCCGCGTGCAGCGCCAGGACGTTATGAACCTCGTGCGCGCCACGGCCGAGGGGCGCATGCACCCGAGCGCGAGCTTCATCGGCGTGCACACGCGCTGGCACCCCGACGACATGATCGGCCAGCTCGTGCGCGAGCAGGGCTGGACGTACATCAACCTGCCGGCCGTCAACGACGGGAGCGATGCGCGCCGGCCGATCGGCGCGGCGCTGTGGGAGGCGCAGCGGCCGCTCGCGTGGCTCGAAGACAAGCGCGCCCGCGTCCACGAATACGAGTGGGCGTCGCAATGGCAAGGGAGCCCGCGCCCGCGCGGCGACGCGCTCTTCGGCGAGCCGCACTACTACGAGCGGCTGCCCGAGGGCTGCGCCGTGGGCTACGGCGTCGACCTCGCGTACACCGCGAAGACCAGCGGCTGCCACTCGGTGGCGCTGCGCCTCTGCCGCCATGGCGACACGTTCTTCGTGCACGACGTCCAGCGCAAGCAGGTCGACGCGACGTCGTTCGCGCTTACGCTAAAGGCTTTGCAGGCGGCGTGGCCCGGCGTGATGCTCTGGCACTGCGCCACAAGCGAGCTCGGCGCCGGGCAGTTTCTCCAGCAGCTCCTCGGCGCGCGATGGTTCCGCACCGAGCTCGCGAGCGCCATCGGCGACAAGTTCCTCCGCGCGCAGCCGGTGGCGGCGGCGTGGCGGCGCGGCAAGGTGCTGCTCCCCGCGAAGGCGCCCTGGCTCGACGCGTTCCTCTCCGAGGTGATGGCCTTCACCGGCATCAACGACGCCAGCGACGATCAGGTCGACGCGCTCGCCAGCGCGTTCTCGTTGCTGACGCGACAGCCGGTCCGGCGCGATCTGACCCATCTGCCGCCGAGGTGAACGTGGTATGAAGCGAGCGATGAAGAAGCTCGCCATCTGGGTGGTTCTACTATCGCCCGCCGTCGCGTTGGCCCATCCTGGGCACGGTGTCTTGCCGGGAAATTCGCTCTGGCACTGGCTCTGCGAGCCGCTTCACGCAGCCCCGCTCGCGGTCGGAGCGCTCGTCGCCGTGGCCGCCCTGAGAAAACTGCTGGCCGCGCGACCGCGCTGAGTCAGTCCTTCTTCTCGCGCGCGTCCTGCTGGCGCTCCTGCTCCTGCTCCGCCGGGCCCTCCTTCGCCACCGACGCGACCTGGCCGGTCATGGCGTCGATCTGTACTTCGGTGATGTCGGGGCTCCCGGGCGTCGCAATGTCGAAGGACCAGATGAGCTTGCCGTTCTCCTTCTCGATCTCGAACTTCTCGATCTTGCCGTTGGGCGCCTGCGCCAGCGCTGTTTTCTCGGCCTCCGCGCGCGACACCTTCGCCTGCCGCATGAGCTGAGACTCCGTCGCGCAGCCTCCGAGCACGACGAGCGCGAGCGACGCAATGATGGTTGGGGTCTTCATGGCGGTCGGCGTGGCACAACGACCGCGGCCGCGCCAGCCGTTCGCGCGCACGGGCCGATCTTGCTGCCGATCACACCGTACGCAAACACGCCCGGGCGGGACACGACCATCACTCTCACGACCCTCCCGCAGAGATGAAGCTCTACGTCGCCCGCCACGGCTACGCCGGCGAGCCGATCCTCGACGACGAGCGTGCGGACGACGATCGGGGGCTCACGAGTGCCGGCCGGCGCGACGTCGAAGCAGTCGCCGTCGAAGCCGACATCGCACCGTCGGCGATCTTCACGTCGCCGCTGCGACGCGCCCGCGAAACGGCCGAGGTGTTCGGTCGCAGATTCCGCGCGCCGGTCAAGGTCGCAACTGCGCTCCACCGCCACGATGATCCCGAATCGTGGCTGCGGCGCGCCGTGCTCGATGGTGGTTTGAAACGTGTGATGCTGGTGGGGCACGTCGACAACCTGCCCGACCTCATGAGCGAGCTTGGCGATCAGCCCGTCGATCGCCTCAAGAAAGGCGAGCTTCGCGCCTACCGCATCGATCGCGAGACCGGCGCGTGGACGGAGCGCTGGCGCATCACGCCCGACGAGCTGCAATGAAATACGTCATCCTCGCGCAGACGCATCCCGAGTACGCGCCGAAGCTCTGGCGCGAGTACTCGCTGCTTTACCACGGCGGGCATCGACTGCGCGAGGCAGCGGCGGAGTTCCTGCCCCGGCTGCCGGGTGAGCTCGACGAGCGGTACCGGCAGCGGATGCAACTCGCCGCGTACGTGAACCACTTCAACGCGATCGTTGGCTACTTCCTCAGCAACCTGTTCACGCAGGAGCTGACGGTCCGGGCCGCGGTCGACGCGAAGGACCCCACGACGGCGGGCTCACCGCCCATCGACGACGGCTTCTACAGCCTGTTCGCGCGCGACATCGACCGGCGTGGCAGCACGCTCTCGCAGCTCATGCGCGAGACGTTGAAGAACGCGCTCATCCGCAGGCGCGGGCTCGTCGGCGTCGATCTGCCGGCGGCGCCTGCAACGCCCGCGTCGAGTCTCGCCGACGAGGACAGACTCGGCGCGCGGCGAGCGTACGCTTTCAGTATCCCGCTCGAGCAGCTCATCGACTGGGAGAAGGACGACGATGGCTGCCTAACGATGGCGGTGTTGCACCGCACCGTCTGCGAGCGCGCCGGCCTCAGCGGGTCGCGCGCGACGTACGCGGAGGAGTTCAAGTGCTGGGAGCGCGACGACGCGGGTAGCGCGCGCTGGCGGTTGTTCCGCACGCCGCCTATTCCGGTCGACGACAAGCCCAACCCCGAGGCGGACGTGCCGCTCGCCGCTGAAGGCGTCACGAGCTTTCGGCAGATCCCGATCGTGGACTTGGAGGCGCCGAGCGGGCTGTGGGTCGGCGATCTCGTCGGCGGCCTCGCGCGCGAGCATTTCCAGCGACGGAGCGCGCTCAACAGCGCCGAGGCCGATTCGCTCTGCGCGATCCCCTACGCCAAGCTCGGCTCGGAGGTGGGCGCGCCCGGCGCCGAACTGCCGGCCGAGGTGCAGCAGAACCCGAACCGCGGGCGCGACCCGGTCGGCGAATTCAAGGGCCGCGGCTGGACGTGCATCGGCGCCGGCGACGAGCTGGGTTTCGCGGAGCCGTCGGGGCGGGCCTACGAGATCGTCGACAAGCAGCTCGACAAGCTCGTCGACGAGATGCTGCGCGTGACGCGGCAGATGGCCGCGAGCGTGACGGCAACGTCGACGTCGATGGGGCGTTCGGGGGTCTCGAAGCAGGAGGACCGCCACGCGACGGAGGTCGTGCTCGGCGAGCTCGGCAGCGCGGTGCGCGACTGCGCGAAGCGCCTCTACACGATCGTCAGCGAGGCCCGCGGCGAGGACGTCGTGTGGACACCGCACGGGCTCGACAAGTACGAACTGGTCGATCGCGAGGCGCTGCTTGAGGAGGCCGACGGACTCGACCTTGTCGCGATTCCGTCGCCGACGTTCCACAAGCTGCACAAGGTTAAGCTGGCGCTCGCCTTGCTCGGCAACGTGCCGCCCGATACGCAGGACGCGATCCAGAAGGAGATCGAGGACGGCGTCGACGAGCAGGAGAAGCGGCGCAAGGAGCAGGCTGTCGCGCCGCCGCGGCCATCCCCAGCCGCGGCTGCGCACCCGCCCGGGCCGAAAAACGCTGACGACGCGCCGTCGCGACCGCCGCGCCCGTCCGCCTGAAGGGCACCCACAGATTCACCCGCACAACGCGGGCAGCCGCTCGCGCGCGGCACCAACGCGCGACACAGCACCCGGCGCTGAATAGCCGGCATCGAGGCCACGATCATGGCAGACGCACCGAACGCACCGGACACAAGCACGCCCACGCCCGCCGCACCAGGGCAGCAACCGCCTCCGCCGCTGCCGCCGCCCGCGAGCGACGACAACGACGACGCGCCGATCGGTAACCGCGGGCTGACGAAGCGGTTCAAGAAGTTCGAGAAGAGCCTGCTCGGCACCATCGAAACGGTGCTGAACAAGCGCGATGAGGCCCTGCTCGCGAAGCTGACACCGGCCCCCGAACCGCCGAAGGCACCTCAAGAAAACGATCCCGCGCCGGCAGGCACGGACCCCGTCATCGCCGGCTTGCAGCAACAGATCGAGGAGCTGAAGGCCGACAACGCCCGCAAGGACGCGATCGCAGCGAATGAGCGCGAACAACGCCGAAATAGCGCGCTGCGGCAGCGTCTGACCGACGAGCTCATCAAGGGCGGCACGGACGCCACGCGCGCGCGCCATGCCGTGGGCTTCCTCGTCGACGTCGAGAAGCGCGTGAAGTACGCGGCCGACGACTCTGACGAGCTTGTGTTCGCCGCCGGCGACGAGGAGCTCGATCTCGTCGCGGGGATCAAGGCCTGGCTCAAGAGCGAGGATGGAAAACTGTATCTGCCGCCACGCGGCGTCGCCGGCTCGGGCGACCGCGGGGGCGGCGGAGCACGACCGCAATCGCCACCGGGGCAACCCGACCGCACCTCCGTCAGCCATGCGCTGTTGCGCGTGCTCGACGGCGGCTGACGCAACGCAACGCCGAGCCCACCGAAAGTAGGAGATCATGGCAGGAGAGACCCTTTCCGATCTGAGCAATGCGCTCTCGACGCTGTTCGCGCAGAAGCTGGCGCGGCAGTGGAACCGCATGGCCATCGCCGCCGCGCTCATCGACGCCGAGCCGGGGTTTGGCAAGGCGGCGAACTTCGACGTCGAGTTCTCGAACGGCGAGGCTGCCAACGTCGCCGAGGGCTCGGACGTGCAGGACGGCGAGCTCAACAGCGATGTCGACGTCGCGGCCGTGTTCAACTGGTCGCACTACCGGCAGAGCTTCAAGGTCTCCGAGACCGAGGTCGACGCCGCCGCAGCCTCCATCGGCTCGGCCGAGGCGCTGATGAACATCTTCGGCAACCGCGTCTTCGGCGCGAACGCCAAGGTCATCAGCAAGATCAACAAGCACATCTACGCCGGCACCGGCAACGACGGCGGCAA